>Ga0209697_10000891_pt1 | contig 48351 bp, 40 predicted proteins | sample AliMusrvi5mmetaG_FD_184115 | JGI IMG/M metagenome (GOLD analysis project Ga0209697, IMG submission 184115) | Freshwater lake bacterial and archeal communities from Alinen Mustajarvi, Finland, to study Microbial Dark Matter (Phase II) - Alinen... | ecosystem: Environmental > Aquatic > Freshwater...
TATGGGTAGTTGCATTTGCATAGGTGGTGGTATTTATGCAAAAATACGACAATTTGATTTGCCGCCGCCAAATTATTACTTGATTATTTTATAGTCTGTTATCACTATGAGATCAGGAAATCTGAATATATAAAAGGCTTCAAGATTTTGGAGCCTTTTTTATTGCCTTAACAATCCGACACTTGCCGAGGTTTTTCGGTGTCTTGCTTATTGTTCCCAGGAGTGGAACAATGATACACGCCTACGACCAACCTGATTAAATATTAATGCCCAAGGAAGAATTTACTTGTTCCGGAGTTAGAATTAGTGCTACAGCTAAATAAGGTAAGTCACCCTTGCAGGCGAGGGCGACTTACCCTTGCAGGCGAGGATGGATTGATGTCTTTTTTGGCTTCAGGATTCAATAGCTGGGGATGGAATAATGTTGTTAAGGTCAGGTAGAAAAATAGTATCAGCGACCGGAGACGAGCAAAAGAGCGATCCGGAAGAGCCTACAGTCTGTTAATACGGTATTTTATCAGTCGTTTCGACCCATTTATCAAAAACTATAACAGCTTCTTTCTGAAGTGTCTGGGTTGGTTTCAGCATACGTTCGTCGTTCGACAGGGAGAGTTCGCGATAAAACAATTCATCATCGAAACCTGCACGTGCGGCATCGTCGCGGTCGGCGGCATAATACAATTTTCCGATGCGCGCCCACAAAATGGCACCCAAACACATGGGGCATGGTTCGCAACTGGCATAGATTTCGCATCCTGACAGATCGAAGGTGTCGAGTGTTTTGCAAGCCTCGCGTATGGCGACCACTTCGGCATGTGCGGTGGGATCGTTGGTTGAGGTTACACAGTTACCGGCTACAGCCACAATTTCGCCATCGCGAACAACCACGGCTCCAAAAGGACCTCCATTACCGGAAAGGAAATTTTCTTCGGCCTTTTTGATGGCCTTTAGCATATATTCGTGTCTATCATCTTCGATCATCTGCCTTTATCTATGTTTTACTTATTTTTCCTGTTTCGGCACTTTCTTATTCATTACGTGTCATCCTGTATACAAGTCAAAACTGTAACTTTTTATCTTGCATACAAGACAAAAGCAGCTCTTGCCGAAGCTAGTCGATTAATAATTAACTATAAATACTTTAACAATCTTCAGAATTTCAACGCTTCCAAAAGCTTGATGTAGGTTTCAATTCCAGCTTGTATTTCGTCGATCAAAATATATTCATTGGCAGTATGCGAACGTGCAGAATCACCAGGACCCATCTTGATGGAGGGATAAGGGATCACTGCCTGATCGGAGGTGGTGGGTGATCCATAAATATGCAATCCCATTTCTATTCCACGCTGAACCAAAGGATGTCCGACATTGATTCCTGATGAATTAAGCCTGAAAGAACGTGGTTTTACTTCCGACTGAATCAATCCGGAAATAATCTGATATGCCTCATTGTTTGAATAATACTCATTGGTTCGCACATCGACGACAAAACGGCACGAATCGGGTACTACATTGTGTTGTTGTCCGGCTTCAATTTGAGTTACAGTCATTTTTACAGGACCCAAAACAGCCGATTCAAGAGGGAAACGGTATGCTTCGAGGATTTGAATATCTTTGATTGCCTTATAGATGGCATTTTCACCTTCGTTACGGGCAGCATGACCAGCGCGCCCTTTTGCTTCGCAATCGAGTACTAAAAGCCCCTTTTCGGCAATGGCTATCTGCATTTGTGTAGGTTCACCCACAATTGCAATGTCAATTCTTCCCAATTGATCAAGAATTGATGCAATGCCATGCTCGCCCGAAATCTCTTCTTCGGCACTCGCGCAAAAAAGAAGGTTATAGGGCAGATTGCCGACTTCAAAGAAGTATCGGAAAGTGCCGAGCAATGAAACAACAGAAGCTCCGGCATCGTTGCTGCCAAGCCCTGTAATCCGTTGTTCTTCAATCGTTGCTTTAAATGGCTCGTATGTCCACCCCCTTGCAGGACGAACGGTATCGATATGTGAGTTGAGCAGTATTACCGGTTTATCATCTGACCATTCTTTATTTCGCATCCAGAGGTTGTTACCAATCCGCAATGGTTTTAGTCCCCAAATAGAAAATGTCTCTTCCAAATAATCGGCAACTTCTTTCTCTTCGCGGCTAAACGAAGGGATTGCGATCATCTCTTTTAATAAATCAACACTTTCGGTGGCGATTTGGTCAGTCGTCATAGGGTAAGTACAAGTCTTGTTCCTCTTAATCCGCCCGAAATACCTTGCGCATTCGAGATTACAACGGCACTGACACCTTTGCGGAGTGCATTGAACCCATTCTCAAGCTTTGGAATCATTCCTCCCGTGACGATCCCTTTTGTCTTTAGCTCTTCAAACATTTTGGGGTCGATTTCGGAGATGACCGATTTGTCATCGGCTTCGTTCATCAATACGCCCGGTTTTTCGAAACAGAACACTAAACGGACTTCATACCTTGTGCATAATGAAGTTCCTAATTCTGAAGCTATTGTATCGGCATTTGTATTTAATAATGATCCTTTGCCGTCGTGTGTAATTGGTGCGATAACCGGAACTGCTCCGTTTCCAAGCAGTTCTGCCAACGCCTGGGAATTGACCCAGTTAATATCGCCGACAAATCCATAATCGATTGCACCGACAGGACGTTTTGCAGCCCGGATGATATCGAGGTCTGCACCTGTCAATCCAATCGCATTATTTCCGAAAGCCTGCAATCCGGCAACAACATTTTTATTTACAAGGCCGGCATAGACCATAGTTGCTACTTTCAAAGTCTCGGCATCCGTAATTCTGCGTCCGTCAACTATTTTAGTTTCGATTCCTAATTTTTCGGCCAAAGCTGTGGCACTTTTTCCTCCGCCGTGAACAAGGATTTTAGCACCTGCTATGCGCGAAAAGTCCTTTAACAAGGTCCGAAGCGAAACTTCCTCTTCAACGATTTTCCCACCTACTTTGATGATTATCAAATGATCTTTCATACTACCCTTCCAATATCATTTTTAAAACTGTCTGGGCCGAATATACACGATTTTCTGCTTCATCTATCACAATAGATGAAGGTCCGTCGAGAACTTCGTCCGAAACAATCATATTTCGCCGAACCGGGAGGCAATGCATAAATTTCGCATTGTTGGTAAGTGCCATTTTTTCGGTAGTTACAGTCCAGTTCATATCTTTTGAAAGGATCTCGCCATATTCATTATATGACGACCAGTTTTTGGCGTAGATAAAGTCGGCGCCTTTGAATGCCTTGTCCTGGTCGTATTCTACTTTAATATCGCCCATAAATTTAGGATCGAGCTCATATCCATGAGGATGAGTAACCACTAAATCGTAATCTGTCTGGCGCATCCATTCGACAAACGAATTTGGAACAGCCTGGGGAAGTGCACGAGGATGGGGAGCCCAGCTCATTACAACTTTAGGACGTGCTGTTGTTTTGTATTCTTCAATCGTCATGTGATCGGCAAAACTCTGAAGTGGATGGCGTGTTGCCGCCTCCATACTCACAATAGGCACACCTGCAAACTCGATAAACTGGTTGAGAATTTTCTCGCTATAGTCATCTTCTTTACTTTCGAAACGTGCAAACGCGCGTACTCCGATGATGTCGCAATATCTTCCGATAACAGGAATTGCTTCGCGCAGATGTTCAACTTTGTCGCCGTCCATCACAACGCCCAATTCGCTCTCGAGACGCCATCCATCCTGGTTTACATTAAGAACCATTGTGTTCATTCCCAGATTCATGGCTGCCTTTTGGGTGCTCAGCCGCGTGCGCAGGCTCGAATCGAAGAATATCAACACAATTGTTTTATTCTTGCCAAGATATTGAAAATCATAAGGATTGCTTTTGATTTCGCGGGCTATTTTAATCGCATCTGCCAGGTTTGGAAGATCGTAGACTGAAGTAAAGTGTCGCATATTATGAGAAAATAATTGTAATTGTTTTAAGGCAAATGGGATTTAATTAATTGATAACAGATTTAAATCGACTAAGAACGTATCTGTCCATCGCCTTCGATGAGCCATTTATAACTTGTTAATTCTTCGAGCCCCATTGGGCCGCGGGCATGTAATTTTTGTGTACTAATTCCAATCTCCGCTCCAAGTCCAAACTGGGCACCATCGGTAAATGCGGTGCTCGCATTTATATAGACAGCCGCAGCATCAACAGTTTTCAGGAACAGATCGCAATTCTTTTTGTTCTCCGAAATAATTGCCTCACTGTGTTTTGAACCAAATTTGGCAATATGAGCAATTGCTTCCTCAATATTAGAAACTGTCTTTATTGCCATTCTATAAGAGAGAAATTCGGTTCCAAACGATTCATCATCAGCTGCCTGCAATAAATGATCAGGATATTTTCCATCGAGTACACTATAGGACTGCTTATCTGCATAAATTTCGACATTGCTCTTAATCAGTGGCTTAACGATATCCCGTAAGTCAGGTAATCGTGATTCATGGATAATCAGGCAATCAAGAGCATTGCATACACTCACTCTGCGTGTTTTAGCGTTATTCACAATCAGCTCACCTTTAGACAGATTGCCAAATTCATCAAAATAGGTGTGACAAATTCCTGCACCAGTTTCAATGATAGGAATTGTGGCATTTTTCCTGACATAGTCAATCAACCCTTGGCTTCCACGGGGAATAAGCACATCGACAAATCCGCGTGCATTCAGCAATTCTGTAGTGGCCTCCCTACCCGAAGGAAGAAGCGTCAGAATATGTTTATTTATATTATTCGCTTCGAGAACTTTGTGTATAATCGAAACAATGGTTTGATTCGAATTCGTCGCATCGCTTCCCCCTTTTAATATACAGGCATTTCGTGATTTCAGACAAAGTGAGAAAACATCGAATGTAACATTAGGCCGTGCTTCAAAAACAATTCCAATCACGCCAAAAGGTACAGTTATTTTTGTTATTTTTAATCCGTTAGGCCTTGCTGAATCAGATAAAATCCTCCCAACGGGCGATGGCAGCGAAGTCACATTGCGTATATCCTCAGCGATACTACCTAATCGTTCACCGGTAAGTTTTAACCGATCGTATTTAGGATCAGAATTTTCCATGCGAGCAAGGTCTTTCTGGTTTTCGCGAAGAATAAAATCGGTACTTCTTACGGCTGCTTCCGCAATTTTATTTAATACAATGTTAATCTTTTCATCACTAAGCAAAATTAACTCGCGACTGGCGCTCAGGGCATTTTCAAATTGTTCGCGATAATTCATGGCGTTAAATTATAACAGGTATAAATAATCGTAGTGTATAAAAGGTTTCGACTTTCGGCCACCCATTTCCTTTAGTACTTCATCCGAAGAATAGGATGCCTTTCCAAGCCCCAACAATTCTCCATTTGAATCCTTAACACGCACAATATCACCATCCTTAAAGAAGCCTTCAACCCGGATAATACCTATTGGAAGTAAACTTACTGCTTTATCAGAGAGTAACACTTCGCGGGCACCATCATTAATAATTACCTCGCCCTTTGCAAAATCATCGGAATGTGAAAGCCATTTTCGAACTCCCGAAGATTTCTTTTTGGCAGGTACGAAATGAGTATGAACAGCCTCTTTTTTGATATTTAATATATTAGCAAGCGTATTTATTTTTGTGCCATTCGCAATATGAACAGATATTCCTTGTCCGGCCAGTTTCGATGCAATATGAAATTTCGTAAGCATACCACCTCTTCCAAAGTTAGATTTTTTGCCTGAAATAGCCTCCACATCAAGCTCTTCTCCCAGTTTGATCGTTGATATTAATTGACTATCAGGATCATCTGGCGAACACGTAAAAACGCCATCAACGTTTGTCAGAATAATCAGTGCTTCCATGTCCATCATCGAAGTAATCAATCCTGACAATTCATCGTTATCAGTAAACATCAGCTCTGTCACAGAAATTGTATCGTTCTCATTTACAACCGGAACAACTCCATTGTCAAGCAAAGTGGTCATACAGTTGCGCATATTGAGGTAATGAAGCCGGTCGCTAAAGTTCTCTTTTGTTGTAAGTACCTGCGCACAAGTAATTCCGTTTTCATGAAAAAGATCAGCGTATCTGTTGATCAGTTTCACCTGTCCAACGGCCGACCATAATTGCCTGCTTGATACAGGATCGAGTTTACGTTGCAACTCAACCTCAGCACGTCCGGCAGCCACAGCTCCGGACGTTACCAGAATCACTTGCAAACCAGCTTTCCTAAGTGATGCAATCTGATCGACAATATGAGCCATCCGCGTAACATTGAGCATCCCATCTTCACGGGTCAATACATTGCTTCCGACTTTTACTACTATTCTATTGTATAATAAAGACATATCAAATAATTAACTTCAGACAGGAAATTAATTTATAATTTACCCAATCTTTGAAACAGCAACAAGCAAACCTCCGGTTATAAAAGCGATTACCCACCAGAAATAGGCATAACGCGAATATGTGTGGACCGCATAACTAACAACAACTCCAATTCCATTTTTAAATCGTAACCTCCAAATCAGTATGTTATCAATCAACATTGCTAGCAGTGCAGAGTAACCTAAAATGCCGTGAAAAGTCAATAACCCTTTTGATGAACCTGCTATCATAAAAGCTGTTGCAATAATATCGAAAATTATTCCCAGGGTTAAAAAGGTCAATACACGAGGCAGAACTCTTTTGTGCTTTTGCTCAGTTAGAATCCCAACAGAATAAAACAGCAGTGCAAGGAACACAATCGAGGTGCCCACCATTAAGAGGTTATTCATATCTAACAAGCAATCAAATATCTTTGTTTTTACTTCTCTCCCTGATTTCGACGCGACGGATTTTACCACTGATCGTTTTTGGCAATTCTGCCACGAATTCTATGATCCGGGGGTATTTATAGGGTGCAGTGACCGATTTTACATGTTCCTGAATTTCTTTTGCAAGATCATCATTACCTGGACGAAACTCGGGTGCCAGAATAATAGATGCTTTCACCACCTGACCACGAATTTCGTCGGGAGCACCCGTAACAGCACACTCAATTATAGCATGATGAGTCATTAGGGCACTTTCTACTTCAAATGGCCCTATGCGATAACCTGATGATTTAATGACATCATCAAGACGTCCGACAAACCAGTAATAACCATCTTCGTCTCTCCATGCAAGATCACCCGTGTAATAATTACCACCAAAATAGCAAGACTCCGTTTTTTCTACATCTCTGTAATAGCCAAGGAATAAGCCTACCGGAATCTTTTCGCATGTGCGTATGACAATCTGGCCCACCTCTCCATCTTCGCAGTCTTTATTTTCTCCATCAATAAGATGAACATCAAACTGAGGTGATGGAACGCCCATAGATCCGGCTTTGGGTTCCATCCAGGGGAAAGTGGCAATCTGTACGGTTGTTTCAGTCTGGCCAAAACCTTCTCTTAGTTTTAGACCGGTTTGTTTGTAAAAAGTATCATAAACGACCGGATTCAGAGGCTCGCCGGCAACTGATGCCGATTTGAGTTTAGAAAGATCATATTTTGAAAAATCTTCCCTGATCAGAAAACGGTAAATTGTAGGTGGTGCACAAAAACTTGTTACTCCAAATTCGCTGATTTTGCTTAGCATATCCTCAGGCGTAAACTTCTCAAAATCATAGACAAATACCGCTGCGCCTATTAGCCATTGTCCATAGAGTTTTCCCCAAACAGATTTAGCCCATCCAGTATCGGCTACCGTAAAATGAAGGCCGTTGTTCTCAACATTCTGCCAGAATTTTGCAGTTACAATATGACCAAGCGGATAGGTAAAATCATGCCCTACCATTTTTGGATTTGCCGTTGTTCCTGATGTGAAATATAACAATGAGATATCGGAATTCTTTGATGCAGCTTCGCACTGAGGCGCAATAAATGGTTTTGCATTTTGCACGCCTTCGTGAAAGGATATCCACCCTTCAGGAGTATGTCCGCCCACAGTCATCACCTTTTCAACGGTAGGTGATCCGGCCAAAGATTCATTGATGCTCTGGATAATATCGGGCTCTGATACTGCAATTATCATTTTTATGCCAGCGGCATTATTCCTGTATATTAAATCTTTATGAGTTAATAAATGGGTAGCTGGTACTCCGATTGCTCCAATTTTATGCAATGCAAGAATGGCAAACCAAAACTCATATCGTCTTTTCAAGATCAGCATCACTTTGTCGCCCCGACCAATTCCCAGTGACTGAAAAAAGGAGGCAGTTTCGTCGCTTGCTTTTTTCAGATCAGCAAATGTGAAATTATGAGTTTCGCCCTGGTCGTTAACCCAGCATATTGCCCTTTTTGAAGGTTCTAATCTGGCATATTCATCCACAACATCATAGGCGAAATTGAACTTTTCCGGAATGATTATTTCGAAGTTTTTCTGAAAATCTTCGAGTGATTCAAAAGACGATTTTTTTAGATATTTTTCAAACATGAAAACTAAAATTTAAAGAATGATAGCTAAAAATTTGGCAGGTACATTTTCCAGTGCGAGCATTCCATGTGGGATTCCGGAATCGAAATAGATCGAGTCACCCGGTTCGAGAATCATCTCCTTGGTACCAATAAAAATTTTCAGTTTTCCCTCAATCATATAATTGAATTCTTGCCCCGGATGTGAATTAAAACTTACAGTTGCATCTTCTTTGGGATCTACGCATACTACAAAAGGGTCAGCCTTTCGGTGCAGAAAATTGCCAGCAAGCGCTTTATATTTATAAGCTTTTTGTCGCTCTACACTAATACCTTTGTCTTTACGCGTCAGGGTATACGAATGCATAAGCGGTTCTTCACCAGTAAGCAAGGAGGTAAGATTGAAATTGTACTTTTGAGCCATTCTGTGGAGAATACTAACAGGAATATCAACTTTACCACTTTCGAAATTTAGGTACTGCTCGATTGAGATGGCACAAGTCGATGCTGCCGAATCAGTTGAAATATCGAGCACTTCACGCATACCGCGTAAACGATCGGCTATTTGTTTGATTTGTTCGTCCATAAGTTTAGAGTTGTAAATTAGTATCTTATGCCAAAATTATTTTGAACTGTTGATTTTGTTATACGATACCAGCAGACCTCGGATCAAGGCTGAAGAAAAACCCTGATGTTCCATTTCGTTCAGACCTGAAATCGTAATTCCTTTTGGTGTAGTCACTTTATCAATTTCTTGCTCAGGATGATGACCAGTTTGTAAGATCAATTCTGTAGCGCCTTTAACCGTTTGTGCTACTATTTGTTGAGCAACATCAGCGCCAAAGCCGATCTCTACTCCGCCTTGAATTGCAGCGCGAATAAAACGCAGTGCAAATGCAATGCCGCATGCACCGAGAACAGTAGCAGCTGCCATCAGCTCCTCGTCTATAAAGATTACCTTTCCCAGCGATTCGAACAGTTCCTGTATCAATTTAATCTGTTCAGGTGAACAATCAGGAGCAGCAATTAAGGTCATTGATTCCCTGAGCGCAACAGCTGTGTTAGGCATTACCCTCAACGGAATCACACCTGTTGGAAGGAGTTCCTTTAACTGTGCAATGCTGATTCCTGTCATCAGGGAAGCGACTATTTGTCCAGATCGTAATACCGGTTTAATTTCTGAAATTACTTCAACTGCCTGGTAAGGTTTCACAGCAATGATAATTATATCCGCCTCTGCTACGGCTGTTTTATTGTCTTTTTCAACACAAATTCCCTTAGCTGCAAGGTCGTCGAGTAATTGAACACGCCGACGTGAAACGGTAAGTTTTGAGGCTGATATTCCCGATTTAAGAAAACCATCTGCAACCGATCTCCCCAGGTTACCACCGCCGACGATGGCTATTTTTAATTTTTGTATCTCCATGAATTTAGAATTTCGCAATTATAAAGATATGCAATTTTACGATTTATTCAGCACCTTTAACAGTGATTCGACAAAAAGATCAGCCTGAGCTATTGTTAAAGTCAGCGGTGGAAGTATCCTTATCGTATTGGTTCCAGAAACTCCGGTAAATATTTTCTCTTCAAACAATAACTGTTTTCTGATAGGAGCTACCGGAAAATCAAATTCAACGCCAATCATGAGACCTTTACCGCGGAGCTCTTTAATTTGTGGTATTTGAGCCAGTTTTGAAAAAAGGTAATTCCCAACTTCAAGCGCATTATCGACCAGTTTCTCTGCCTTCATGATCTCAAGTACAGCAATTCCTGCAGCACAGGCAAGGTAATTTCCACCAAAAGTGGTTCCCAACATCCCAAACCAGGGTTTAAGTCTCGGACTGATCAGTATTCCGCCAATCGGAAAACCATTTCCCATTCCCTTTGCCACGGAGATAATATCTGGTTTTATATCGGCATATTGATGTGCGAAAAACTTTCCGCTACGTCCGTATCCCGATTGTATTTCGTCAAGAATCAGTACCGCATTGTATTTTTCACACATTTGTGAGGCTGCTTTTAGAAATGCAGGTTCCGGAACCCGGCATCCACCGATGCCCTGGATTCCCTCAACAATCACAGCGGCTACATCACCCTGTTTCAGAGCGGATTCAAGCTGATCAACATCATTCAGCGGTAACATCGTACGTATAACAGTATCGTTCAATGGCGAAATGATCTTTGGATTGTCGGTCACGGCAACTGCAGCTGATGTCCTTCCATGAAAAGACTTTTCGAAAGAAATAATCCTCCCTTTGCCAGTGTGAAAGGAGGCCAGTTTTAATGCGTTCTCGTTCGCTTCAGCTCCGGAATTGCAAAGAAAAAGGGAATAATCAGGATAACCGGATTGTTTACCAAGTTTCATCGCAAGCTCTTCCTGCATTGGATTCTGAACAGAATTGGAATAGAAACCAATCCTGTTGAGCTGATCCGTCATTTTCTTTATATAATCGGGATGGGAATGACCTACCGAGATAACTGCGTGTCCGCCATATAAATCAAGGTATTCAACTCCTTTATCATCTGTAATATAACAACCTTTTGCCGATACCGGAACGATATCGAAGAGGGGATAAACGTCGAAAAGTTTCATTTTTATATTTTATTTATTCAATTGCTATTCAAGTTCTGATTTGTCGAATCAGGATTAGGACTGCTGTCATAATTGGTAGCTTCCGTTGACGTGGCAAGATTTGAACTAAAAGTGATGCGAATCAATGAATGCCTTATTTTTATTTAGTATAATAACAATAAAATCCGGTATGGTTAAAGAGCTATCTGAGTCGTATTTCATTCGTATCATATTGCGTATTCATTTTTATAGGTAATATTTACATAATACTCAACGAAAGTATTGTTTTAAGAAACTTACAATTCACTTTATAAAACATACGACACAATTTTACCCTGCACTTATAACTCAAACTATCAGAATCCAATCGCCTTTAAGTTTAAACCACAACGTTCGTCGAGTCCAAACATTAAATTCATGTTTTGAACAGCCTGTCCCGAAGCACCTTTCAGCAGATTATCAATACATGAGATGATCATGAGCTTATTGCCGTGTTTTTCAAGGTATATGAGCGCTTTATTGGTATTCACCACTTGTTTCAAATCAGGATTTTCGGGAGCCATATTCACAAACGGATGTGTGACGTAGAAATCAGCATAGATGGCGTTTGCCTCTTCAAGAGTTCCTTCAAATTTCGTATAGGCTGATACAAAAATTCCACGAGTATGATTTCCCCTTACCGGAATGAAATTAACATCCTTATCGAAACCAGGCTGAGCCTGCTTAAAACTTTGATAAATTTCGCCAAGATGTTGGTGTTCAAATGCTTTATAAACTGATAGATTGTTGTCGCGCCAGCTGAAATGGGAAGTTTTTGAGGGAGCCTGTCCAGCTCCGGTTGATCCTGTAATTGCATTAATATGAACTTCATCAATCAGCAATCCTGTCACAGCAAGCGGAAGCAAAGCCAACTGAATTGCCGTGGCAAAGCAACCTGGGTTGGCAATTTTTGTAGCAACCCTGATTTGCTCACGGTTAAGCTCTGGCAAACCATATACAAAATCATTTCCATCGCGTTTGAGTCTGAAATCGTGACTCAAATCAATGATTTTTATCTGCGGTGGAATAATATTATTAGTCAGATAATCAATTGATTTACCATGGCCAGAACATAAAAAAACCACATCTGTATCGTTAAAGTCAATTTCTTTAAATACAAGGTCCGTATCTCCCAGAAGATCAGTATGGACAGCTGAAATACGTAGTCCGTTGTAGCTGCTGCTTTGAATGTATTTCAATTCTGCATCAGGATGATAGAGCAATATGCGGATCAACTCACCAGCAGTATAACCAGCGCCACCAACTATCCCAACCTTGATTTTATTCGTTTCAGGCATTATTTACTATTTACTGAGTGATAGATTTTCAATTGATTAGCCAGGATTTTGGTGAAACCTTTAGCATCATCGGCTGTCCATCCTTTGTTCATTTCACCATATTGTCCAAATTCCGAATTCATCAAATCGTGTTCCGATTCTATCCCAACCAACTGAAAACAATATGGTCTTAAAGTAATAATCACTTTACCTGTAACATTTTCCTGGCTGTTCTCAAGGAATTTCTCAATGTCACGCATCACCGGTTCGAGATACATTGCTTCGTGCAAAAACATTCCATACCAGTTGCCCAGTTGCTCCTTCCAGTACTGTTGCCATTTCGTAAGCGTATGCTTTTCAAGCATCTGATGTGCTTTGATAATAAGCATTGGAGCAGCAGCTTCGAATCCGACGCGCCCTTTAATTCCGATAATTGTATCGCCAATGTGCATATCACGTCCAATTGCCCATGCTGCGCCAAGTTTTTCGACTTCGTTTATCGAATCAACGGGATTACGATGGGTTTTGCCATTAACACCTCTAAGTTGTCCTTTAAGGAATTCGAGCGTAATCGTCTCTTCCCCTTCTTTTTGAAGATGAGTAGGATAAGCCTCTTCAGGTAGTGTCAGATCACTGTGAAGTGTCTCTTTACCTCCAATACTTGTGCCCCAAAGTCCTTTATTTACAGAGTAAGCCATTTTCTCGAAATTATCAACCACGCCATGTTTGCGCAAATAGTCGATCTCGGCATCGCGCGAAAGTTCCAGATCTCGGGTTGGCGTAATAATTTTAATTTCGGGTGCAAGCACTTCAAAAGCGAGGTCAAAACGAATCTGATCGTTTCCGGCTCCGGTACTTCCGTGAGCAACATGAGTTGCGCCTATACTTTTCGCATATTCAATCACTGCCAGCGCCTGGAAAATACGTTCTGAACTTACTGAGATTGGATAAGTATTGTTTCTCAATACATTACCAAACACCATATATTTGATTCCCTTGTTGTAATACTCATCGGTGACGTCAATTGTTTTGTGAGATTTTACACCCAATGAATAAGCTTTCTTCTCGATTGCAGCAAGTTCTTCTTTCGAAAATCCACCTGTGTTGGCGATAGCAGTATGAACTTCCATCCCTTTTTCAACCGACAGATAAATTGCACAAAACGAAGTATCTAATCCTCCGCTAAATGCTAAAACTACTTTTTCCTTCATGAGAATATTATTTTTTTAATGATTTATTTCGATCTTTGATTCAATAGAGACTTACTATCAATGTCCTAAAATAATGATTTTTGTCCAGTCTACCAGCGAGAAATGCAACTTCTCATTCTTCCGCTTCTCCAGCCATTCCTTGTAGATTTTGAACGGAGTTTTCGGCTTTTTCTTTTTGGCTTCCCATTCAGGATCGTATAACATCCCGGTACACAAACATTTGGTTTTATTCATACGAAGCAGGATATCATAGTTGACACAACTTTGACATCCTTTCCAAAACTGTTCATCATCTGTCAGTTCAGAGAAAGTGACAGGACGATAACCCAATTCGGAGTTAATTTTCATAACAGCAAGACCTGTAGTCAAACCAAACAGTTTGGCTTCGGGAAATTTTTTGCGTGACAATTCAAAAGCCATCAACTTAATGCTTCGGGCCAGACCATGACCGCGGTAATCCCAATGTACGATCAATCCAGAGTTAGCAACGTACTTTCCGTCATTCCATGTCTCAATATAACAAAACCCTGCAAATTTCTCACCTTCAAGGGCAATAATGGCCTTTCCTTCCGATATTTTAGTAGCAATATACTCGTGTGTACGGCGGGCAATACCCGTACCCCGCTCCAATGATGCTTTTTCGATGGTATCATTTATTTCGTCAACATAACGAAGATGTTCCTCCCCGGCTACCAATATTTGAATATCAGGCTTTTCCTGAATATCTTCTTTTTTCTTAAATATCATGGTTTCAAAAATAACTTCAATTAAATTTTACTTTCAAGTTTGGGCATTAAATTTTTTAATGCCAGTATCAAATCATTGCGACCGACACCTTCGCGCATAATCAGCAAAATGGTGTCGTCTCCTGCCACCGTTCCCAGAATTTCGAATGGATTCGCTTTATCAATCATGATAGCGACACTATTCGCATAACCTGGCAAGGTCTTAATTACCCCCAGATTTGCAGAGAATTCAATCCCCACAACACCGTCGGCCAAAAAATCCAACCGCGATGCTTCTGAATTACGTTGCTGATTTACAGGATTAATACCAGCAAGTCTGTAAATATATCCACTCTTTGCATCGCTCACCTTCATCACCTGCAATGATTTCAGGTCGCGTGACAGCGTCGCCTGCGTGACATCGCATCCAATTTCCTGTAAACGGATTTGCAGGTCGTCCTGACTACTGATTATCTCCTCGGAAATAATCTTCTTAATCATTTGAATTCTTTGTGACCGATCCTTCATGAATGAATATTTATTCTATCAAAACGTGCAATTTTATACATTATATTTTGATTAATTGCATATTTATGAATATTTATTTAATTTCGACACCAAATATTAAATTAATATGAATATTTATAGAATTCTTAAAAATGGCTTTGTGAGTTACACAGATTTAGATTACTTTTGGGCTGTGCGACATCAACTAAGAATATCGATGAAGAAGACGCCGGAAAATGCGTTTTTGCTACTGATTAAAAGGTAGTGAAAACGCATTTTTTTTGAGAATTAAGTATTTGAATATAAGTTAACCAGAGATAAATAAGCATATAATGCGAAAAGTAAAACTGATTCTTGAGGACGGAACAGTGTTGGAAGGGAAATCGTTCGGCTACGAAAAGTCGGTTGCCGGAGAGGTAGTTTTCTATACTGCAATGACAGGATATCCCGAAAGTCTGACTGATCCATCCTATACGGGACAAATACTTGTTTCAACCTATCCATTGATCGGAAATTATGGTGTACCAAAGGATTTGATGGAGGATGGGGTTCACAAACATTTTGAATCGAACAAGATCCATATTACAGCGTTGGTCGTATCTGACTATTCGGTTGGCTTCAGCCATTGGAATGCTATGATGAGCCTCGGTGATTGGTTGAAATCACAGAAGATTCCTGGCATCTACGATATCGACACCCGATTGCTGACAAAAATTCTTCGCGAAAAGGGTTCACTGCTCGGAAAGATTGAGTTTGAAAATGAAGCGATCGAATTTTATGATCCAAACAAGGAAAATCTTGTTGCAATAGCAAGTACTGACGTTGTTGAAACTTACGGAGATGGAGAATTCAAGATCGTATTGGTGGATTGCGGCGTGAAAAACAATATAATACGCTGTTTGCTTAAACGGAATGCAACAGTTATCAGGGTTCCGTGGGATTACGATTTTACGAAGCTCGATTACGACGGGTTATTCCTGACTAACGGCCCGGGTGACCCCGCAATGTGTGACATCACTGTTAAATACATTCGTAAAGCAATTCAGCAAGAAAAACCAATTATGGGAATATGCCTTGGCAATCAATTACTTGGTCTTGCCGCTGGCGCCAAAACCTATAAACTGAAATACGGGCACAGAAGTCATAATCAGCCGGTTTTGCTCAAAGGTACCAACCGCTGTTTTATCACGTCGCAAAATCATGGTTTTGCAATTGCAGACGAAACATTGCCCGAAGAATGGGAATCGATGTTTGTAAACGTGAATGACAATACAAACGAAGGAATACGACATAAATCGAAACCATTCTTCTCGACACAATTCCACCCTGAAGCCTCTTCAGGCCCAGTGGATACAGAATACCTGTTTGATGATTTTATTGAAAGTGTAAAAAAAAATAAGTCAGATAAATGATCAACTCATCCATCAAAAAAGTGATTGTCCTCGGCTCGGGGGCATTGAAAATCGGCGAAGCAGGAGAATTCGATTATTCAGGTTCGCAGGCACTTAAAGCATTGAAAGAAGAGGGTGTCTTCACGATCCTGATTAACCCGAACATTGCAACCATCCAGACGTCGGAAGAGATTGCTGATAAAATCTATTTCCTTCCGGTAACTGCCTACTTTGTTGAAAAAGTAATTGAGAAGGAAAAACCGGACGGGATTTTGCTCGCCTTTGGGGGACAAACGGCACTCAATTGCGGTGTTGACCTTTTCAGACAGGGAATACTTGAAAAACACAATATAAAGGTGGTAGGAACTCCTGTTCAATCTATCATCAATACCGAAGATCGCCAGATTTTTTCGGATATTCTGCACGAAATCGACGTCCTCACACCAAGAAGCGTTGCCTGCGATACCATCGAGAAGGCAAGAGAGGCAGCTAAAAAGCTGGGTTTTCCATTGATTATCAGGGCTGCGTATACCCTTGGAGGGTTAGGTTCCGGGTTCTGTTCGAACGAAGAAGAACTCAATAAACTTGCTGAAAACGCCTTTAGTTATTCGCCACAAATTTTGGTTGAAGAATCAATAAAAGGTTGGAAAGAGGTTGAATATGAGGTAGTCCGCGATATTTACGACAATTGTATCACAGTTTGTAACATGGAGAATTTCGACCCGCTTGGAATTCATACAGGCGAATCGATTGTAGTAGCGCCTTCACAAACACTGTCGAATGACGAATACCATAAATTACGTTCTCTTTCAATTAAAATCATTCGTAAAATTGGTGTAATTGGAGAGTGTAATGTTCAGTTTGCGCTTGACCCCAACTCAGAAGACTATCGGGTTATCGAAGTAAATGCGCGTCTTTCAAGATCCTCGGCTTTGGCTTCAAAAGCAACGGGATATCCACTTGCATTTGTTGCAGCAAAACTGGGTTTGGGATACGGACTTCACGAGCTTAAGAATTCGGTCACGAAAGTAACGACTGCATGTTTTGAACCTGCCCTTGATTATGTGGTGGTTAAAATCCCTCGATGGGACCTGAATAAATTTGTAGGCGTATCGAAAACATTGGGTTCAAGCATGAAATCGGTAGGAGAAATCATGGCCATTGGACGTTCATTCGAAGAAGCTATTCAAAAAGGTATCCGAATGGTTGGAGGAGGAATGCACGGCTTTGTCGGAAACAGGGGTGAAATGGAGATTGAAAACATCGACGAGGAGTTGAAAAATCCGACTGATCGACGTATTTTCGCAATTGCCGAAGCAATGAACAAAGGTTATTCGGTCGATAAAATATGGGAAATCACCCGAATTGACAAATGGTTTCTACAGAAACTTCAAAATATTTATCAACTTCGCAATAAGCTAATTACTTACAACACGCTCGAAGAATTACCCGTCGAATTGTTGCAACTTGCTAAAAAACAAGGATATTCTGATTTTCAGATTGCCAGATTGGTCCTTAAAAGCCCGGATCTGTCATTAAACGAAGATAACCTGAAAGTAAGGGCATTCCGGAAAAAATTAGGTATCGTTCCGTTTGTCAAGCAAATAGACACGCTCGCAGGAGAGTATCCTGCACAAACAAACTACCTCTATATCACCTATAATGGTTCTGAACATGATGTAGAATTTCAACACGATAATAAATCCGTCATCGTTCTTGGCTCAGGTGCCTATCGCATCGGTTCTTCTGTCGAATTCGACTGGTGTTCTGTAAATGCTGTGAGTACGATCAGGAAAGAAGGTTTCCGTTCAATCATGATCAATTACAATCCGGAAACAGTTTCAACAGACTACGACACCTGCGACCGACTCTATTTCGATGAACTCACGCTCGAAAGGGTACTCGATATCTGTGATCTCGAGCAACCTTTAGGAACCGTTCTTTCAATGGGGGGACAGATTCCAAATAACCTGGCGATGAAATTGCATCAGCAAGGTGTTCCGATCCTTGGAACAACCGCTGAAAAAATTGATAATGCTGAAGACCGGAATAAATTTTCAGCGATGCTCGATCGTCTTGATGTCGATCAGCCGCGTTGGAGTCAGCTCACAACAATTGAAGATATTAACAGGTTTGTTGATGAAGTAGGATTTCCTGTACTGATACGCCCATCATATGTACTTTCGGGTGCCGCGATGAACGTTGTTTCAAACAAGGATCAGCTGCATTATTTCCTTACACTTGCAACCAAGGTTTCGAAAGAACACCCTGTTGTTGTATCGGAATTTATCGAGAATGCGAAAGAGATTGAAGTTGATGCTGTTGCAAAAGATGGTGAGATTGTTGCTTACGCGATTTCCGAACACGTCGAGTTTGCAGGTGTGCACTCCGGAGATGCGACAATTGTTTTCCCGCCTCAAAAACTCTACATTGAAACCATTCGCAGAGTTAAAAAAATATCACGAAAGATAGCCAAGGCGCTCGAAATCACCGGGCCATTCAATATCCAGTATCTTGCAAAAGACAACGACATCAAAGTAATTGAGTGCAACCTTAGGGCTTCACGATCGTTCCCGTTTGTCTCCAAAGTACTGAAAACAAACCTGATTGAGATCGCAACAAAAGCAATGCTGGACGTTCCATTCGAAAAACCAGATAAATCACTTTTTGAACTTGATTATGTGGGAGTTAAAGCGCCACAGTTTTCGTTTCACCGTCTTTTAAATGCCGACCCGGTTAGTGGAGTTGACATGGCATCGACGGGAGAGGTAGCTTGCATTGGTGAAAATTTCTACGAAGCCTTGCTAAAATCAATGCTATCTGTCGGCTACCGTATTCCGAAAAAGAGCATCCTTATCTCTTCAGGACCAACACGCGGCAAAGTTGAATTGCTCGAAAGTGCCCGAATGCTCAAAGAACGCGGTTTTACGATTTATGCAACAGGTGGAACCCATTTTTTCTTTCAGGAGAATGGTGTTGAAACAGAGCAGGTATTCTGGCCTGACGAAGATAAGCAGCCCAATACGCTTGATCTGATCAAAAACAGAAAAGTGGAAATGGTGATCAATATTCCGAAAGATAACACAACAAGGGAAATATCAAATGGTTACAACATTCGTAGGAATGCAATTGATTTTAATATCCCGTTGATTACCAACGCAAGAGTTGCCAGCGCATTTATTTATGCAATCTGCAAACTCGATATGGATGATATATCGATTAAAGCATGGAATGAATACAAATAGTATAAAATAACAAAATAAGGAAGGCTTGTGAATAGTTTTCAGGAATCAAAAATGAGGATGTCAATAACGGCATCCTCTTTTTTGTGATCCCAAATCCTGCGACCCCCCCATAAAAGCATTTCCAATTGATAGACTACTGGGTAACTTTTATTAATGCCTGATGTTCTTTCTCAGCCAGCTCAATGTTGTCATGAATTTTTTTTGCCAGTTCCTTCATCTTTGCATCGTCCGGTTTATCGTTTTTCAATTCTTCAACCATCGAATTGGCATGGGTCGTTGCAGAAGCAAAATATTTGTCAATATTGTCATGATGCATAATTGCATCTGACATGGCTTTTTGAGGTATTACCTTCTTCAACAGATTATGCGTTTTTTTTGCCTCCGCTAAGCTTTTTCTGAATTCGTTATAATGCTTAATTTGATCATTCCTGGTTTTAGCCTCTCCGGAATAAATTGCAGCGGTATTCAATATCATTACCTTTGTAAGATTTGAAAACTGAGTATGGTTTTCAAGGTCTGTCTGCGCGGATGCACTGCCGGAAACAAATACAAACATAAACGCGACAATAATTGGGAACATGATTTTTACATTTTTCATAAATTTATATATTTAAGACTGTTAATAAATTTCGAATTTATACTTAGTTCCTGATAACAAGGGGAAAGGCAATTATAATAGTATTTAAAAGTTCATATGGTTTTATAGCATTCGCTATGCTTTCTTCTGATTTTCCGGAGTCAATCCCATGGTCAATGCCGTTATTCCTGCAAGGCCGCCTAACTGCATACTTTCCAAAGCAGTGCTTGGAACCATGACTATGGTTGAGTTAGCCTTCAGCCCTTCATAAAGCATGTTCATTGCCCTCAGATGAAGTGCTGTAGGGTTGCTGGAATACGACTTAGCCGCTTCTTCGAACTTTTCTGCTACCTGACGTTCCGAATCTCCCAGGATTACCCGGGCCTGACGTTCCCGCTCCGCCTGTGCCTGCATTGACATCGCATCCTCAAGCGCCGTAGGTATCAGCACGTCCTTTACCTCTACCGAAATAACATTGACTCCCCACGGTTCAGTGCGCTCATCAATGATTTTCTGAAGCTGATTACTAATCTTGTCCCTCCCTTCGAGCATATCCGAAAGCATGGTCTTGCCGATTACATCTCGCAAAGCGGTCATCGATGCCCAGTTGATTGCGCTTTTATAATCGGCTACATCAAGAGCTGCCTTTTTTGGATCCAAAACTTTCCAGAATAATACTGCGTCCACATCGACGGGCACAGTATCTTTTGTAAGCGTCTTCTCTGCCGTAAAGGAGGAGGTAATAACCCGAATATCAATCCAGTACGGAATTGTGTCAATGACCGGTATAATGAAAAACAGCCCCGGTCCCCTAAGTGACTGGAATCCTCCCAGTCGTAGTACAACTGCCTTTTCCCACTGATCAGCAACCTTTATTGAGCATGAAACAATAAGGGCAATAAAAAAGGCAATCATATCAATTGTCATCCCTTCTGTATTTGCCTGGGCTCCATAAATTATAGATGAAAAAGCTACCCCAAAACCAAGAATGACAAAAAAGATCAATAAAGCAAAGTAATTTGTTGTTCTCATAATGTTTTCCTCCGTTCTTTAAGTGGTTATTCCGGATCGATTTTCCGGCAACGGTGCGTAGAATTGATTCGGAACCGATTACACTTTAAAGATATGCAAAATTCCTGAGAAATTATTGCGAAAATGATAAAAATATAGTTGCAGAATTCATTTGAATATGTTTGTAATTTCAAATAGATTTTCTCAACTTTAACGTTGATTTATTTTATTATTCGAAGTAGTAATAACTGAGGTTTTAAACCTGACTTATGAGATTCAAACTTAACCTTTCGCTGATTAACCGAAATCAAAATGTCCTTCCTGTTAACTACCAATATGAATTAAGTGCCTGGATTTACAAGGTAATTGATCATAGTGATCCTGAATTTGCTGGCTGGCTTCACGACAAGGGATTCTCGAATGATAATAAGCAATTCCGTCTTTTTACATTTTCGAACCTGATTGTTCCGCAACGCGAAATTATCAAAGATCGGCTGATCATTAAATCGGATCAAATATCGCTGATTATCTCCACATTACCCGAAGAGACCATTCAGCATTTCGTAAGCGGAATGTTTTGCGATCGCGAGTTTAAGCTTGGCGACCGGATTTCGAATGCCGGATTTCGGATCGATTCCATCGAAGCGTTGCCAACTCCTAATTTCACCGACGAAATGTCGTTCCGTTCAATCTCCCCTTTGTTTGTTTCGGGCAAAGTGGAAGGGCATCAGTATGCACAGCATTTTTCGCCGGACTATGATGGTTATCTTCAACTTTTGATTAATAATCTGAAGGCTAAATATAAGGTATTTACGGGCAATGAATCGATGTTCGATATTCAGAATGCATCATTTGAACTGCTTAGTCCTCCCAAACAAAAAGGAATTACGATCAAGGCGGGAACCCCTCAACAGACTAAACTGGTAGGATATCAATACAATTTTAAACTCAAAGCCGACAAAGAATTACTTCGTATGGGTTATTATACAGGATTTGGAGAGAAAAACAGCATGGGTTTTGGCTGTTGTGAAATAAAATATACAAAATAATTTTTGGTATGACCTGTTTTGGCATAGGTGGGAAATACCTTTAGAGCGGCAAATCATCAACATCGCATAATAGATTTCCGGAAAATATTAATTGCATCTGATTTTTAAACAATTACATTATTGCACCCTTAGGGCGATTCACTAACTAATAAATTTAGAATGATGAGTATTTTATTTAATGTTATTCAGAACAGCGATACTGGCCTCGCAATTCGTGGCTTTACGAATAATTATACTAAAATTCAGACGACTGGTGAGCTTTCGCTTTTGGGTGGGGCTCACGAATGGTGCAGATGCGTACCGTCGATATTGCCAATATTCGCTCTGTTATTGATGTTCTGCCTGGAGTTATGATACCAGGAATGGCTGATGGAAAGATAATACGACCTGGCGAATTGCGCAGTTTACAAGTCAACAACAGAAGAACGGGTGGAGAGGGAGGAGGATGTTAAGGTGAGCACAATTAGCCGCTCTTAAAATATGCTGCGAATTGGTTAAGTAATTGCCAGGATAAAATGTCGCATTATAATTTCCTCTTACTATTGCCCTACTTTCTTCGTAGTTTAAGATATGTTTGTATAAGTCTGTTGTAATGTATCTGTAACAAATATTACAGATACATTACACAAAGATTACAGAAACCTTACACAAACACCGAAGTTGGTAATATGAAAATGTATTTTAAGGAATGCGTAAATTACGTATGAGGCAAAAGGAGAGGAAAATTTTAGTAGCACTTTATTACAATTTAGAGATGCATTTTGTATCAGTGAAGGCGACATCTGTTTATTCTGATTGCTTAGTCAATTGTTGTTCTGAATCATTTTGGAGATATTCAGACTTCGGTTGCCAACTCACTGACAGGGTTTCAAACATAAGAGCGCTTTGGAAAATTCAACCTTCGGGGGTGTTTTAAATGCCGGAAGGATTAAAAATAAAACAATTTAAAAAAAGAGATATGGCATACCAATTTAAGATTCAACTAATGAACGTGACCAAACCGCCCGTTTGGCGACAAATACAGGTTCCCGAAAAGATTACCTTTCACGATCTGCACCATGTAATACAGCTGGTTTTTGGATGGGAAGATTGCCATCTATACCAGTTCCGCCCAAAAGGTTACGGCTCACATCCACTTATTGGAATACCTTCGAAAGAGGATTGGGAGCAAGTTGACTTTAATTCACGGAAAACCAAACTTAACAAGGTTTTTACCCACGAAAAACAAACCTTTAACTACATCTATGATTTTGGCGATGATTGGTCACATAAGATTACCATGGAAAAATTGGTGCCCGATACTATCAAAGGTCCGGTTTGTCTGAAAGGAAAGGGTGCCTGTCCACCCGAAGATTGTGGAGGTCCGTGGGGCTACGAAAACCTGAAAGCAATTATGGCGGACCCCAAACACGAAGAATACGCGGACATGAGAGATTGGCTGGGATTGGATAATGATGAGGATTGGGATGTCAATAGGTTTGACATTGATGAAGTGAATGGATTAATGAAAGATTTTAAATAACCTGCAGGATGATTTGACAGGTTTCGAAAACTTGTCAAGTCTTGACTAAATAAAAAATATTTAAATGAAGAAAACCTACAAAACGATTGATTACGAATGGCTGACAAGGCCAACTGGCGACCCGTTTGCTGATGCAGGCGGATTCGCAATTGAATATCTTTCAGAGAAGTTCCCCCAGAAGGATATTCTTGAACTGATCGACTACATCACTAAAATCTATGTTGAGAAATGGGGTGGGAAACTTAATGCCTTTTTTCTGAATTCCAAGATCACTCAACCTGCTTTTCAAGGGTCACGAAAAACGGAAGAGACGTTAAAGTATTTTGAAGCTTTGATTAAAGAAACAGAACCGTCTGAAGTAGGATGTTGCCGTATTACCGGACGAGAAACCAAGTTGTTTTTTGGTGGTCGTGACAACTCTATAATGACAGGTTCAGGAACCCTAATCAATTTTCATCACTTCTTTCAGAAAGGAATTGCACTTTCAAAGGAAGCCCTGATCAGAATTCATTTTGTCCCTTTTGCATGTCAGCAATTACAAGGGAAAATCAGTCTGATGCAAAGCAGCAATCAAATGCTAAGCTACTTGTTTGTTAAACTTACTGCTGAAAAAAACCTGCATGAAATTGGAATAGGTATTTCTGAAGGAGTGGCGAAATCTGATTTTAATAAGCCCGCGAATTCAATTTTCCACTTTGTTGATTATACACTTACTAATTTACAGGATTTTAGGGATGGAAATATGTTGCCATCTTTAACTCTATATCTTTTCACTAATTTCGGTGCAAGTCCTGATATTCAATTGTACCAACTCCCGGCAAAAGTTTTTCTTTTTTACAGAACATGCTTGCAGCCAAGGTTTCGTGAGGACTGGCAAAGATTTGTTCGATCACATTATTTCGATGGCAAGCACAAAGGGGCAATATACAATTTTCAAACTGAGAAATTTGAGATGGTAAAGTCAAAGGAGACTGAGACCATTGATCAGAACGAATATAGACAATGGTTTAATAGGATTTACAATAAGCTATTAAACGACGAGAATCTTCGAACAGATATCCTTCGCTGGTCACGCAAACACCCATTTAACTTTGAAATAGTATCAATCTATCAACAAAACATTATAGGTATGAAAAAAGAAACAATCAACAAAATCAAAGAATTGGCTGCATTCCTTGTCAGGGAAGAAGATGCAGACAAAATCAAAAAACGGATTAAAGCATTGGATGGAGCAAAGAACGCTTCGGCATTGCGTCGTTTTCTTTTAAAGGACGTGGTTGCGGCAAACTATGCAGATAGAAATGATAATCCAATTATCACGCTGGATGATTATATAAATTATCTATTCCCTGATGGTTCGTATTGGGCAGAGATCAGGGATCTTCTGCTTATCGCGATTTATCAGGAATTGCATGAGCGGAATTTAATTACCGAAGAGTTGAAAATTGAATTAGAATCAGAAGTTGAGAATGAAGTCGTTAACGAATAAAATCTAATTAATAATGAAAAATCTAAAAACGCAGGGATTTGTATTAATCGACGTAGATGTCGTGGCTTTAAACAATGCCGGGAAAAATACCCAAAGTAATAACGACAATGCAATTGCGACGAAATCAATCCGAAAAAACGGACGAAGTTATGTGTATGTTTCAGGCCAGGCTTGGCGGTACTGGTGGCGCGAAGCATTACAAAAGAATGCAGGATGGATCATGTCACCTATTTCACGAGAAGGGAAAATTGCTTTTACAAATGCAGATCCTTTTAAATATCCTGATGATGATGTTTTCGGATACATGCGCGCGGCAAAAGATGCTGAACTGGACGAAAACGGAGATCCTTTAAAAGACAAAAAGGGAAACATTAAAATGACTAATGTAACTGTAACCCGCATTTCTCCACTCAAAAACTCTGCAATCATTTCTGCTGCCAGCGTCAGACCAGAAGAAAACTGGTCGAGCATGACACGTCAGGAAGGCGATGCTGTCCCTTATGAAAAACAGGAATATTGTGCTGTTATGAAAGGGATGTTTAGTTTAGACCTTTCAATGGTGGGTACCTTCTCCAACTACGATCGCACTGGTTTCAAAAATCTTTCAATTTTCTTGCAAGAAGAAGCCATTAAGAATGGTGCGGAAGCGATTGATGATCCATATATATTGGATGGAAAAGGAAATCCCAAAAAGCTGGTTCGATTAGAGAAGGAGATCCGTGAAAAGCGGATATTTGATACCATTCAGGCACTAAAAACCATTTCGGGTGGCGCTATGCAAACCAATAATATGGGCGATGTAACACCTAAGTTTATAATTCTGGCAACTGCAAATACAGGTAATCATCCATTTAGTCATATTGTTGGCAGCAAAGGGCAACGCGATGATGAAGTTGTTTTCAACTTTGAAGGGCTGGTAGAAGTATTAAAAGATTATAAAGACACCTTCGATGGGTCAGTATTTATTGGTCGTCGCAGTGGATTTATGGATGATATTGCGAATCAACTTGAATCCCTAAAAACCATGAGTGGCATACCATCAGTCCATATCTTACCTATCAATGAAGCAATTGATAAATATTGCGCACAAATGAAATCTCAAATTGAATAATGAAAGCATTTCGAATAAAAATAAACTCGTGGACATCTAGTTTCAGATATCCCAACCTGATTTCAGGTTTTCAACCTACGCTAGAGGTTCCGCCAGTAAGTACGGTTATGGGCTTGATCAATGCTGCATCAGGAAAGTATTTGGAAAACAAGGAAATTGAATTGGGTTATTATTTTGATTTTAAAATTAAGACGATCGATCTGGAAACAATTTATCAAATCAAAGCAAATGATAAAAATTATCCTGAAAATTCGGTTAAATCAAATGTGATCCAGCGAGAGTTTCTTTACGATTGTCGGTTTTTCCTATACCTTGTTGATGAAGAATTGGTTTCGTTATTTCGACAACCGGCCTATCAACTTCTTTTAGGACGAAGTTGCGATTTAGCAGGAGTTGAAAGCATCAAACAAGTAGAATTGCTTGAGGTGCAAAATGCCAGAATTGGAGGACAGGTAGTTCCTTTTAATGGGAACTATTTACCAGGACAAATCCAGGCGTTGCCTAAATACTTCAGTAATACTATTCCGCGCAAAAATATGGGAACCGAACCGTACTCAGTAATCTCTTACAACAATCCGGTTAACTCTCCATTACTAGGATTCAAACCCGATTTGGAAGAATTCGGCAGTGATATTTTCTTTCATAAGTTTCACGTATGACGACAATAAATCAGGAGGTTCTGGCAAAATCAGGACCTCCCGTTTCCTTAAAGCAGCACATTGATGAATGTCTTCGGGTGTATGAGTCACTTCGAAAAGCATTTTGTAGGTTACCATTAAACGATTCCGATCGTTTTTGGAGGTTAATTCGTTTAGCTGTTATCTTTCATGATTTAGGGAAAGCCCATTCCGAATTTCAGAAAATGCTATTTGGGAAAAGAGCTAATTGGTACTTTCAACGGCACGAATTATTTTCAGTACCATTTATAAATCAACAGGATTTACCCGAAGAGGATAAATTGCTGCTGAAACTGATTGTTGCCGGGCATCACAAGGACTTCAACTTTCTGTTCAACTTTATTCAGCATTCTTATAAAACTGGAGATGACATTTTTTCCTTTTCCGAAGATGGAAAGTTGGAATGGGATGAAGAAACCGGAAAATTGAATGCAGGTTTCATTAAATCATTTTTAAACGATTATGGCATTTTATTGAATTCGAGCAAATTGATGACGCCTTTTGCAGAAATAAAAGCGTATTCCAGAAAGCCGGTTAATACAGCAAACATCAATTTTCAGGAACTACTACTTGCAGCAGGGGCATTGAAACAGTGTGACCATTCTGCATCAGCTGGAATATTTAAAGTGAATATCCTAGAAGAAAAACATTTTAACTTTCTGTATGATACAAAGTGGATACCATATTTTCATCAGAAGAGAGCTTCAGAAATTAGTGGAAATATTGTGCTGACTGCACCAACAGGTTCAGGCAAAACAGAGGCTTCGTTGATGTGGCTGCATAAGCAGATAAAAGATAATGGACAAGGACGAACATTTTACATCCTGCCATTTACCGCTTCCATCAATGCCATGTTTGAACGGCTGGACGATAAAATGCAGGGGAATAATGAGATTGTTGGTGTTGTCCATGGGAAACTTGCGGAATACATTGAAAGCCGCTTCGAAAAAGAAGAGTACAGCGTAAAAAATGAAATTCTAAAAAAGGAATTAAAAGAAAGCTATCGTGCTTTGGTTCCACCACTAAAAGTTGCAACCCCTTTTCAGCTTTTGAAATCGATCTTCGGTCTGAAAGGATTTGAAAAAGGAATCTTTGAAATGAGTGGGGGTTATTTCATTTTCGATGAAATACATGCTTACGATCCGGAGGTAACCGCACAAATAAAGGTGTTAATTGAGTTTGCGACCAAATATCTTAATGTAATTGTTTGTTTGATGACAGCTACATTGCCGACCTTTCTGAAAAATGAATTTGTCGAAGCAATCGGAAGTTTCACTGAAATCAGTGCAGATAAAGAATTATATCAATCGTTTATTCGTCACCGCATCAATGTAGCCAAAGGATTGCTTTCCGATCATATTACTGATATTCAGAAACGGCTGGTCAATGGAGATAAAGTTTTGGTCGTATGTAATACAGTTAAACAAGCGCAAAACGTTTACAACAGGTTGGAAGCTTCCCCAAAAGTATTGCTCCATGGTGCTTTTAACGGTGTTGACCGGAACGCAAAGGAAAGAGATCTTAAATCAGAAGATATAAGACTTTTAGTCGGAACGCAAGCAATAGAAGTCAGTTTGGATATTGACTATGATGTCATTTTTACCGAACCTGCTCCGCTTGATGTCTTGTTGCAGCGCTTTGGCCGTGTAAACCGTCATCGGATAAATGGACAATTTCGAACTCCATGTGATTGTATTGTGTTCTCCGATCGCAATGAAGTGGATAAATACATTTATAAAAACGAAGAAATCATTATTCGCACTTTGCAAGCACTTTGCGAGATGGAATCACGCAATTCAGGAGTGGTTGCCGAAATCGACTTACAGAAATACATTGATCAGGTTTATCCCGATTGGTCGGTTAAAGACAAAGAAGATTTTGACAGGGTTTATACCCATTTGAAAGCCGACGTAATAGAGAACCTTGCTCCGTTTATCTATGATCCGCATTGCGAAGAGGAATTTGAAAAACAGTTTGATGGTGTAAAAGTACTACCGGCGATAAAAGCAGACGAATACAGGGAATTATTGGACGCAAACATGTTTATCAAAGCAGAATCATTGAAGGTATCTATCACAAAGCAACGATTTGCATCGTTGATAAACAAAGAAGGAATTCATTGCGACGTATCTGCCTTTAAACTACTTCGAAAAGAAGAGATAAAAGAACAGCCTTTTTACATCATCGATCGAAAATATGATTCGGAATTAGGTCTGCAAATAGATATTGAAGAAAGAATTAATAGTAGTTCTGAATGTTTATAAACTTCAACCCTGACAGGGTTTGGAACCCTGTCAGGCTAAAACATAAATTACAACCCCCAATAAAACATATAATCAATGTCAAAAACAGAATTAAAAAAGCATTTGCAATCGTTGACTAAAGAACAGGTGATCGAACAGGTACTCGAATTGTATGGCAACTGTAAACCTGCAAAGGAGTACTTCGAGTATTTTCTTCACCCCAATGAAAAGGAAAAGTTTAAAAAATACAAGGCGATTATATTCAATGAATTCTTTGATAATACGCTTGTTGGAATCGGCAAATTGCGGTTTTCGGTGGCTAAAAAGGCGATCGCCGATTTCCGCGCTCTGAAACCATCGCCCGAATTGCTTGCCGATTTGCTCGTAACACTTCCCGAAACCGCCTGCCAATTCACCAAAGAGTATGGCGATATGACGGAACAGTTTTACGACAGTACGGTCATTAATTATGAAGTCGCTCTAAAGTTTCTCCAGCAAAACAATCTGCTGGCTGATTTTAAACTTCGCTGCAAGGATTGCGTGAAGTACTCCGAATCATGTGGTTACGGATTTCATGAGGAAATAGACCGTTTGTTTCGTGATTATTTCGGATGATTTTTTGCCAATTTCATTGAAAGTTGAATTACAAGTCAGGTTGTTCTTTAATTTTGCAAAATCATTAATTTTGATTTGATATTAACACCAAATTATGGAAAAAAGTAAATTTTCACCAAAAAAGTATCTTCAGGAAAACGGCAGGAAATTACCTGTTGAAAAGTGCTTAATTGCTGACCTTTACGAGAAGAAAGGTTTTACAATATGCCTGTTAATACGACGACAGCCGGGAGGTAAATATACTTTTGCAAACATATTGGTCGATCGGCTTTGTCTTGGGGTTAAAAGTTCAATCGTCAATTGCAATTTCACTGAAGAGGAGTTGGATAAAGTGATTGACCAAATGGAAAACCATACACCTGCTATTGAAGTAACACCAGCCTATTTTCATAACCTTATCTATGCGGCCATTGATTACGCTTCGGATTTAGGAATAGATCCGCCAAAAGATTTTTATTTGGCAGAGTATGTTCTCGATCCCGGTTTAGTGGATGATGGAATTGACGATATTGAAATGGGATGGAATGGCAAACCGTATTATGTGCAAGGCCCTTACGATAATTACCGAAAGATAATTAGCGCTTTAAATTCAAGTGTTGGTATTGGTGGTTATGAATACATCACCGAAATGTAATTATCACCCGAAAGATGATACATTTTACACCTGAAAAGGCTGGATTTAAATAAAAAGTACTTTTATCCGCAATAAAATATAAAAAATATGGTGAAGAAAAATAGTGGGAAAGTTGTTCAAATGTTGTCACCAGCAAACTATATCCGCACAAAGGGGCGGACACTGCCTCTTTATGAGTGCTGGATCAATACCGACTGGGAAGAGGTTAAACAGGCAAGTTGCATTGTTTCGCGAAGACATAGTAACGGGAATGTTACCTATTGTTTTTATTTGGTTGATTTACTTTGCTTTGGTGTGAAATTTTCCCATTTTGTATTCAATGTGCCCATTTCGCAATTCAAGGATTTTTTAGCTCAGACAGAGGAAGAAATTTCGTTAGAGCCCGCAGATTATGTGGTGGTGCATAATGTTATCCATGCTGGCGTCGAATATGCCGAAGAATATGAAATTAAACCGGATAAGGATTTTACTTCGATTACGCAATATTTTCTTGAAGAAGATAACGATGATATCGAATTAATGGAGATTGAATGTGGAGGTGATGATGGACTCCCGGTTTACCTTTACAGCTCATCAACCACTTCGGCGCAGGAAAAAGACAGAATTATTGCACACCTTGAGCGAACTGCCGGACCTGACAACTATACGCTTATGGATGAGGATGATTTTGGAGAGGAGGATGATCATTTCGAGGATGATTTCGACGACGAGGAAGAGATTTACACCCAAAATACATTCGAACAAAACCGTGAGATTTTTAGTAATCTGTTCATGGGTTTAGGCGATTCTGATGACCCAAACGATCTGATCAGACTTACAAAAGTTACGGATGCATTGTTCATCGAAATGACCGATAATGCATTGGTTGAACAATATTACGATGAGTTATTTGATCGTCTTTCCATTGATGTGGAATCGGAAGAAGTCACTAACGAACTCCTTGGATTTAAACCTGAAGTTCAAATAAGAGATATCGTGAAGGAGTTGTTTATGTCCGTTTTTTTGAACATTCACAGGAATCTCAAAAAAGCGCGTAAAGAATTGGAATTGATGAAAAAGGAAGCAGGTGAGATACCTTCGGCCGCATTTCTTGAAGTGTTGATTCTCCAAAAAGAAAATTCAGATAAGTATGCTGAAATGCTCCAGAAATATGCAAGGGCTTATCCTGATTATTCGCTGATCACATTGTTAATGCTCATAGATATTTATGTAGCAGGAAATGTTTCCGAAGAGGTTGAAAATATGACCTTCGATCTGGAAATGCTCTTTCCTGGTCGCGACTCCCTTCATTTTGTGGAAATGTTTTATTACCTGATGTTTATGTCGAATATGGTGGATTACGAAGGAAATGCCGACAAGATTGAAGCCTTCTATCAGGTACTTGTGGAATTTGAACTTCCGGAAGAGATTTCGAAAATAGTTGTAGATGCGTTTTCATTTTCCAGAATAGGGTATTTATGTGAGTATTTCGAAATCGGCTGATCTGTTGAGGTATAGAACTCTTTTTTAATTATAAAAACCGTTCATTAACACTGTATTATAACAGCCAATGTATGGAACGATACATCGAACAATTAATTGAGGATATACAAAAGGCGGCCTTTAATTTCAGGCCACCATATGTGATTTGGTCACAATTTAAAGTGAACTCTGCCAATGATCTTGAATTAGAAGATGTTGCTACTATAGAAAAACAGGTGAACGACAAGAAGAAGCCGCTTTCAACCATTACAGGATTTGATTTCGGACTGTTGCCACCGTCGGGAAAATTAAATTCTCCGCAAATGGCACGTTTGGCCGCAGAATTGGAAAAATTGTTACAAATTTTTCATTTCGCACTCGATTTCCCCGAAAACTATCCTGCCGATTTGCGCTATCCGTTTATCCTTATGATTTGGGATAAAAAGTTTGTCCCCATGCCATTTGGTGATTTCCACATCGGATTTTGTGATATGAAGGAGGATGAATGCCCTTTCCCGGGTTATTGCACAACTTGCAAAGATATTGTCGTTCAAATGAAACCGGATGAAGAAACCGGACATTCTGCTCGCTGTTTTCAGGAAGATAAACTTCTGTATTTTGAAGACATCAATGGTTTTTACGACGATAACGGAAATAAAATTGATCTTTATGATCATCCCATTCCGGATCTGTGCAAAATATGTAAAAGCTATCATATCGACGATTGGGACGAAAACTTACTTTGCATGATGAACAGAAGAGATCAGCGTAACGATACCCATTTCATGTGCGGCGCATTCGATAAACTTCAGGGAATATGATCACAGGAACACAAATCAGTTACTATTTCACCTGTCGCCGCAAATTGTGGCTTTTTAGTAATGGCATCCAAATGGAGCAAAACAGCGAACTCGTTGCGATGGGAAAGCTGATTCACGAAACTTCGTATTCCGATCGCCCCGAACGTTTTCAGGAATTGGAAATCGGTCCTGTAAAGATCGATTTTTACGACAAACGCGACAAGGTGATCCATGAGGTGAAAAAGTCGGACAAACTTGAAGTGTCGCACCAGTGGCAGGTGAAATATTACATCTATATCATGGAACAGGCAGGCATCGAAGGTGTGACAGGTCTGCTCGAATATCCCAAACTTCGCCATACTGAACAGGTGTTGCTCACCGATCGCGACCGTGCTGAACTCGAAACCATCATGGCAGATATTGTGACAGTAGCAGTTGCCGAAAATTGTCCTTCGCTTGTGAAAACGGGAATCTGCAAAAAATGTTCGTATTTCGATTTTTGCTATGCATCCGAAGATTGAGGCGATATTAACTTATTCATAATGAAGAAAACCTATTACTTGTTTAATCCGGGGCGCATGAGCCGGAAAGATAATACACTGCAATTCGTTGCTATCAACGAAGAGGGTGTCGAGCAGCCAGCGCGTTACCTGCCAGTTGAGCAAGTGGGTGAAATCTATGCTTTCGGAGCCTTGGAGGCCAATTCTGCGCTTTATAATTTTTTGGGACAACAACAGATTCCGGTTCATTTTTTCGATTATTACGAGAACTACACAGGATCGTTTATGCCCCGCGAAGGATTGCTTTCGGGAAGGATGACAATTGCCCAGGTAAAGATGCAGCAAAACAAATCCAAGCGTCAGGAGCTGGCTTGCCTGATTCTGCAGGGCGCTGCCCATAATATGTTGAAGAACCTCCGGTATTACAATAGTCGCGGTAAAGATCTTGAGCCAATTATCGCCACGATGGAACAATATGCCACGCGTATTTCGGAAACTACAGCCATTAACGAATTAATGGGGATCGAAGGGAATATCCGAAAGTGCTATTACGAAGCATTCGAATTGATCATCAATGACTTTTCGATGGATGGCCGCAGTTACCGGCCTCCAAAGAATGAGGTGAATTCGTTGATCTCGTTTGGAAATATGATGTGTTACAGTCAATGCCTGAGGGCGATTCACCAGACTCAACTCATCCCGACGATTAGTTTTCTGCACGAGCCAGGCGAACGGCGCTTCTCGCTTTCGCTCGATATTGCAGAAATCTTTAAGCCTTTGCTGGTCGATCGCGTGATATTTAAGGTGTTGAATAAAAAGGAGATTCAGCAGCAGCATTTCGAAGAAGCCGTCAATCGTGTTGTATTAAAACCTTCGGGACGGAAAATATTCGTTCAGTCGTTCGAAGATCGGTTGCAGGAAACCATCAAACACCGGACGCTCAACCGATCGGTGAGTTACAAACACCTTATAAAGCTCGAATGTTACAAACTTCAAAAGCATATTCTGGGCATCGAGCAGTATAAACCCTTTAAAATGTGGTGGTAGCAAGATTTGTGATTTGTGATTTTTGATTTAAATATTGAATGGATGCCGGCGAAATTAAAATTAAATAGTCAAAAGTAATGTATGTAATCGCAGTGTATGATATTGGAGAGAAAAGGGTAGGGAAGATGCTGAAACTTTGTCGCCGGTATTTGAATTGGATTCAGAATTCTGTTTTTGAAGGGGAGATCACAGAGGTGAAATTGGAAGAACTGAAACTCTGTTCGCTGAAGATAATGAATCCCGAGACCGATAGTTTGATTATCTTTAAGGCGCGGCAGGAGAAATGGCTCGAAAAGGAGATTGTTGGGAAGGAGTTGAGCAAACTTGATAATATGCTTTAAAAGAAATTGATACGGGCTGAATGTATTGTCGGTGCAATAAATAGTAACCAATAAGTAGTCCGAATCTTCACCTTTGCGGAGGTGGTCGTTCTTTGACATGCTGAAAATAAACAAGATAGTATATGTTGTCGAACCCTGGCATAAAACGGGTTATCGGGGGTCGACAATATTTTAAGGGAAAAATAAAAGTGAAATGATTCTCAATCAATTGAAAATCATTATTATTTTTGTCGTTGTCGAACGGCATCTAATCGCACCATATTGGAATTGAAACTTTTTATAAAATTTGTTCATTATTATATTCATTTACATCTAATCGCACCATATTGGAATTGAAACAATCTAATATTCCGCTCATTTTTCGTGTCTTTTTTTTCATCTAATCGCACCATATTGGAATTGAAACCAATCAGCGGTGTAAATTGGATATATGACACTATACATCTAATCGCACCATATTGGAATTGAAACGGTGCTTGTGTATTTCGCCACACATAACCTAAATCATCATCTAATCGCACCATATTGGAATTGAAACTTTATGAACTTGTTAGCATTACCCGGTGATTCATTTCATCTAATCGCACCATATTGGAATTGAAACACGGTAAGTTGTTAAATTCACTTATATCATCATAATACATCTAATCGCACCATATTGGAATTGAAACTTCAATAAAACACAAGCACCTGACAGTTTAGGAGAACATCTAATCGCACCATATTGGAATTGAAACACAAATCAGGGTACTTAGTTAAACACTTTTCCCCTGACATCTAATCGCACCATATTGGAATTGAAACCGGGATTATATTTACAGATCATAAGGAAGATATAGAACATCTAATCGCACCATATTGGAATTGAAACTTCGCTATTCAACCAATTGTTGAATATATCTGATTGACATCTAATCGCACCATATTGGAATTGAAACGAATGCCAGGTAAGGTATAGCATTTTTTTGTGCTTTACATCTAATCGCACCATATTGGAATTGAAACGGCACTATCTAGTAATATACAAGCTGCAGCAGAAACATCTAATCGCACCATATTGGAATTGAAACAGCGTGATACAACCTTATAGGACATTGAAATACATCCATCTAATCGCACCATATTGGAATTGAAACAAAATTCATTGCGGTAAGATCAGTTTCCGCAAATGCACATCTAATCGCACCATATTGGAATTGAAACTTGTTATTATCCAAATGCTATCCTTTTTTATCGCAACATCTAATCGCACCATATTGGAATTGAAACTTCTCTACTTTTTTGTTTTCTACATTCTACACAATTCATCTAATCGCACCATATTGGAATTGAAACATTCACCGATACGTTGACCGCGACTCAATATCGCGACATCTAATCGCACCATATTGGAATTGAAACGCGGGTCGCGAAGTTTCGTCAGCTGACATTCGTCACCATCTAATCGCACCATATTGGAATTGAAACATATGCCCGCCTCGCTCGACGCCGAGTACTTCCGCAACATCTAATCGCACCATATTGGAATTGAAACTATAAAATCCTGTTAATCCTTTAATCCTGTAAGTCCTCATCTAATCGCACCATATTGGAATTGAAACATATTTGATATTCCTGGTGAAGCGGGCAGGCCGGGCATCTAATCGCACCATATTGGAATTGAAACTGGATAAAAATAGTGAAGTCGGTTCTCGTATCGACCTCATCTAATCGCACCATATTGGAATTGAAACAGTCAATACGTTTCGATTCGTACGTGAAGATTTGGGTCATCTAATCGCACCATATTGGAATTGAAACTCCGTATTCACGAGCATAGCTGACATATCGCGTTGCCATCTAATCGCACCATATTGGAATTGAAACAGGGACTTGGTTACGAAGCTGTGGTTCCGACCGACCCATCTAATCGCACCATATTGGAATTGAAACCCCGGAGCGGTTCAATGGTTCCAGGTTCCCTTCGATCCATCTAATCGCACCATATTGGAATTGAAACCGTTAAGGTGAGGGTTTGCCTTGAACAGGTTACCAACATCTAATCGCACCATATTGGAATTGAAACTCCTTACTGAAGGTGATGGGAACTGAGCGCACAGCATCTAATCGCACCATATTGGAATTGAAACAGCTCGGGCTTCACGTGTTTGCGCGGAATCAACTTACATCTAATCGCACCATATTGGAATTGAAACCAAATATAGCCTCGCTTGTGAGGTTACTTTGATCCGCCATCTAATCGCACCATATTGGAATTGAAACTTACCAAATTTTCAATTTCTTGTTGTCTTTCTTTAGCATCTAATCGCACCATATTGGAATTGAAACATCTCAGATAATTCGGAATTGATATACACAGAAAGAACATCTAATCGCACCATATTGGAATTGAAACACTATATCGGGTGTAAATTGGATATATGACACATCCATCTAATCGCACCATATTGGAATTGAAACAGAAACGCAATACTCAACAATAGAATTGAGTAAAAAACATCTAATCGCACCATATTGGAATTGAAACTACTGAACAGACAATAGGATTTCTATTGAAGTCAAACATCTAATCGCACCATATTGGAATTGAAACAACATAAAAGGGTTGTGAGAAGCTATTCGCCAGGACATCTAATCGCACCATATTGGAATTGAAACAGACTATCGGGTGCATTTGTCTTTTCAATAGGTAGACATCTAATCGCACCATATTGGAATTGAAACAGCATGATACAATCGGATAGGGCATTGAAATACATCCATCTAATCGCACCATATTGGAATTGAAACTTCTGTCTTTAAATTTGTTTGTGTAAAATTAATTTTCATCTAATCGCACCATATTGGAATTGAAACTCGCATCTATCGCAAAGTCAAACCTATCGGTTCTGACATCTAATCGCACCATATTGGAATTGAAACTCTATTGTATTCAATGTTGGTACTGTAAAAGATGTGTCATCTAATCGCACCATATTGGAATTGAAACTTCTGTCTTTAAATTTGTTTGTGTAAAATTAATTTTCATCTAATCGCACCATATTGGAATTGAAACATCATTTCCTTGACTGTAATCTATTCGCGGAGTGATACATCTAATCGCACCATATTGGAATTGAAACTTCCTTTGACAATTTTTCAGCAGCAGCCTGGATATTCATCTAATCGCACCATATTGGAATTGAAACTTTTTTCCCGTTATTGATACCGAATTCATTAAATTTCATCTAATCGCACCATATTGGAATTGAAACAGCAAATAGAGGCGCTTTGTCCTGACATTGCAATCACATCTAATCGCACCATATTGGAATTGAAACTTCCTTTGACAATTTTTCAGCAGCAGCCTGGATATTACATCTAATCGCACCATATTGGAATTGAAACGCTGCAGTTGTTGCTGCGTTTGCTTTTTGTTGTTCTGCATCTAATCGCACCATATTGGAATTGAAACCCTTTAGCATAAATTAGTGCGGGGTTAAGTCCTGCACATCTAATCGCACCATATTGGAATTGAAACCTGGAAGGAATAATGTAGACAGGATCCTGTTGCCCGCATCTAATCGCACCATATTGGAATTGAAACCAAGGTACGGCGTTATCTGTAGCACTTTTAAGCCGCGGCATCTAATCGCACCATATTGGAATTGAAACTCAATAAATATTGATGGATCAGCAATATTTTTACCTGCATCTAATCGCACCATATTGGAATTGAAACTATGTGAAGGTTTTCAGGTGGTTAGAATGGTGTGGGTCATCTAATCGCACCATATTGGAATTGAAACCTGATCAACTGTTACAGCTCCGTGCAACCTTCCGGCACATCTAATCGCACCATATTGGAATTGAAACACTATTCCTACACTTTCGTTATCAGGTTTTTGCATTCATCTAATCGCACCATATTGGAATTGAAACTCCTTTTATCCACTTTGCCTGTGATGGGTCTCTGACATCTAATCGCACCATATTGGAATTGAAACAGTAGTCCCATCTTTCCAGACAAGATTATCTTTCCACATCTAATCGCACCATATTGGAATTGAAACGGATAGGAACAACTAAATATGTGCCCATTTCCAGACATCTAATCGCACCATATTGGAATTGAAACAACATTACCCGACAAGCGAGGCTCTACTATAAGGGCATCTAATCGCACCATATTGGAATTGAAACTATGCAACCAGGAACTTAAACGCCGAAAGTTTGGGACATCTAATCGCACCATATTGGAATTGAAACCCCCTCAGCGCAGCAATGGCGGCAGTGTGTCGTGTCATCTAATCGCACCATATTGGAATTGAAACATGGGTTCCATTTTGGAGGCGGTCGATTCGATCGAAACATCTAATCGCACCATATTGGAATTGAAACTGCGTCGGCAATTTCCTCGAGGTTTCTGAATTTCGACATCTAATCGCACCATATTGGAATTGAAACCACGTTTGTATTTACCGATCTTCTTTTGTCGCTCATGCATCTAATCGCACCATATTGGAATTGAAACGCCAGTTAAATTGGAATTCAGCCTACAGCTGGGGACATCTAATCGCACCATATTGGAATTGAAACTATTATGATGATATGAGCGAATATAACAACTTACCTCATCTAATCGCACCATATTGGAATTGAAACATTGTCAAATTTTGCGGGGTAACATACATGTTAAGTCCATCTAATCGCACCATATTGGAATTGAAACGATACAAATTCATTTGACATAAATACTTTAAACTTACATCTAATCGCACCATATTGGAATTGAAACTCTTTCAAGAAACATTCTTACTGCGTAAGTTGCTACCATCTAATCGCACCATATTGGAATTGAAACGAAAAAAGATCAATTACAATATATTGAATTTCTTCATCTAATCGCACCATATTGGAATTGAAACTCCAGTCAACCCAAATTTTTAGCGTCCTGCGATAAGTCATCTAATCGCACCATATTGGAATTGAAACACAATTAGCGGCGTAAATTGGATATATGATACATCCATCTAATCGCACCATATTGGAATTGAAACAAAATATAAGCCAAATATGAAAAATAATTACAACCCACATCTAATCGCACCATATTGGAATTGAAACGCTTAAATAAAGCTGCAGCACCTAAAGCAGAGGCAGACATCTAATCGCACCATATTGGAATTGAAACAAAATATAAGCCAAATATGAAAAATAATTACAACCCCATCTAATCGCACCATATTGGAATTGAAACAGTATAATTTTCAAGTCATTTCTTAGTTGATCGACGCATCTAATCGCACCATATTGGAATTGAAACAAATATACAGAACATGCCTACCGTTTACACATTGACATCTAATCGCACCATATTGGAATTGAAACAGAACCGGAGCTCGTTCCCTGCAACGGTAGTAACCCGCATCTAATCGCACCATATTGGAATTGAAACTCGGTTATCTTGATCCAGCCCTCGCGCGCCCACCGGCATCTAATCGCACCATATTGGAATTGAAACATTGTAGCCGGTACATGTTTACTTTCTTCAGTATGAACATCTAATCGCACCATATTGGAATTGAAACTCTATTGTATTCAAAGTAGGAACAACAAATGATGTCACATCTAATCGCACCATATTGGAATTGAAACACATAATACGTTGATCTGTTAATGGCGGTGGGTTGTCATCTAATCGCACCATATTGGAATTGAAACGTTGTGCTTCCTCCTGCTCCGCCTTTTGAATATATCACATCTAATCGCACCATATTGGAATTGAAACCGTCTTCCAGTTCGTATATTCTCCTGTTGACCATTCATCTAATCGCACCATATTGGAATTGAAACTTTTATAAATTCCTCTTGACATTTTCCTTTTTGTTGCATCTAATCGCACCATATTGGAATTGAAACCTAATAGTTGGATCATCATCAACAATTTGTGTTATACATCTAATCGCACCATATTGGAATTGAAACACATAATACGTTGATCTGTTAATGGCGGTGGGTTGCATCTAATCGCACCATATTGGAATTGAAACAGATCATGTGTACTTCGTTCAAATCCATGTAATTGTCATCTAATCGCACCATATTGGAATTGAAACTTTGATCTGTTATTAAATCTTGAAAACCTATTGCATCCATCTAATCGCACCATATTGGAATTGAAACGTCTTTTGATGATCTGAACACGCATGCGCTGATCTGCATCTAATCGCACCATATTGGAATTGAAACATGGTGAACTTTGCTTTTGGCTTCGGAAACGCTTTGCATCTAATCGCACCATATTGGAATTGAAACTCGGATGCCGATCGTGGTCTTTAAGAAAAGGGGAATTCATCTAATCGCACCATATTGGAATTGAAACTGCAGAAACATCTGCGTTAGGTACTTCAACATACTGTCATCTAATCGCACCATATTGGAATTGAAACAGTTCAGATTTTAATACACCTGTCGGAATTACAAACATCTAATCGCACCATATTGGAATTGAAACTCGGAATAAAAATGATTTCTCCCCGTTTGGTCACAACATCTAATCGGACCATATTGGAATTGAAACAAATCTCATATACATATGATGCTCCCATGACGGACATCTAATCGCACCATATTGGAATTGAAACTATTATGATGATATGAGCGAGTATAACAATTTGCCTCATCTAATCGCACCATATTGGAATTGAAACGTCATCAAAACCGTCAACCACAAGTGTTCCAACACCATCTAATCGCACCATATTGGAATTGAAACGAGTAACATTTTAGTGTTTTCTGTATCATTGGCTGCATCTAATCGCACCATATTGGAATTGAAACTGCGTTTAAATATATTTATGAAGACAAATATCTGCTGCATCTAATCGCACCATATTGGAATTGAAACCTGTTTCCCAGCGCATTTGTATCAGTATCAAGCCTGACATCTAATCGCACCATATTGGAATTGAAACAATGGAGGCGGCGGGAATAAAACTGCGGAGGATCTGACATCTAATCGCACCATATTGGAATTGAAACAAAGGAAAAATATCGTGATCTATAATAACGCGGATACATCTAATCGCACCATATTGGAATTGAAACGGAACTGGAGCTTCGATGGGATGGCGCGCATGGATCATCTAATCGCACCATATTGGAATTGAAACAAAACAAGTGTGTCTCCTGCAATTCCCGCTTCTGAACATCTAATCGCACCATATTGGAATTGAAACTTGATTGCGGAACATTTAATTAGAAAAAAATATGGGACATCTAATCGCACCATATTGGAATTGAAACTGGGGTGCTGAAACCGGAGGGGACTCGGACCCCGACATCTAATCGCACCATATTGGAATTGAAACACGAACAAAAACTTGCTTTCAATGTACAGGTACCGGCATCTAATCGCACCATATTGGAATTGAAACTAATAACTGTTGCGACAGAGATGGCAACTGCGCATAACATCTAATCGCACCATATTGGAATTGAAACATCCGCTATTCGACCGCCAACGGCCAAATATCTTTCCATCTAATCGCACCATATTGGAATTGAAACCGGCAAAACCTAATTATCAAACATTAAAATCAACCGCATCTAATCGCACCATATTGGAATTGAAACGCCGTTTGCATTGTTTGGTCCGCAGTCCCGAAAAAACATCTAATCGCACCATATTGGAATTGAAACGGATCTGCAGGCCTATAATACAGTCACAATAATAACCCATCTAATCGCACCATATTGGAATTGAAACTTAAATGGTGGGTAAAGCAAAAGAGGGATTTGGTAGTCATCTAATCGCACCATATTGGAATTGAAACTATAGTCGCTTGTTACTCCGCTTTTCAATACCCTAACATCTAATCGCACCATATTGGAATTGAAACTCTTCGTAAAGCATATCCGCAATCTCGAATTCCGATCATCTAATCGCACCATATTGGAATTGAAACAATAAATTATATACAGAAGAACAAAGAGAACAATTACATCTAATCGCACCATATTGGAATTGAAACCCATGTGGGCGCTATCGATGTCTTTAAACCTTGCATCATCTAATCGCACCATATTGGAATTGAAACTTGTTTTGGCTGCGGAAAAGGGGGCGATGCGGTCAATCATCTAATCGCACCATATTGGAATTGAAACTAATTAATAGTTAAACAACACCCGATAACCTTCATTCATCTAATCGCACCATATTGGAATTGAAACCCATGTGGGCGCTATCGATGTCTTTAAACCTTGCATCATCTAATCGCACCATATTGGAATTGAAACTTATCAAAGGGTTTGAGAACACCAATGGCGTGTATGCATCTAATCGCACCATATTGGAATTGAAACAAAATGGTGTTATCAATATCCCTGACCTGGTTCCGATCATCTAATCGCACCATATTGGAATTGAAACTTTCGATATCGAATCGAGTGTGATCTTACGTTCATTCATCTAATCGCACCATATTGGAATTGAAACTCGGGAAAATTGTAGCGCGAAATGATCGTTTTTGCCTCATCTAATCGCACCATATTGGAATTGAAACAATTAAAAAACGCCGTCAACAGTTTGTTCGATACATACATCTAATCGCACCATATTGGAATTGAAACCGGGTAATTCGGGTTCCAGTTAGCGAAAAGGCAAAACATCTAATCGCACCATATTGGAATTGAAACATGGAAGCATTACATATCAAAATCGCTTTATATTATTCATCTAATCGCACCATATTGGAATTGAAACCCCGTAGCAGCACAGATACAAAGTGACTGGAACCAGGCATCTAATCGCACCATATTGGAATTGAAACTCTTAAGATAAGCATCCTGTTGGTATTGTGTGCGGTACATCTAATCGCACCATATTGGAATTGAAACTGGTGAATCGATAAGATCTTTAATAAACGAATAATCATCTAATCGCACCATATTGGAATTGAAACTGGTGAATCGATAAGATCTTTAATAAACGAATAATTCATCTAATCGCACCATATTGGAATTGAAACATATCATAGATGATATTTCTATCTACCACCACGTTCATCTAATCGCACCATATTGGAATTGAAACTGAACAGGTTTAAAAAGATATGGAAAGCGTTCTGGACATCTAATCGCACCATATTGGAATTGAAACAATACGAAAGTCGATTTTGAAATTACTTTGCGCTCGCATCTAATCGCACCATATTGGAATTGAAACGTATAAATAATATTCTTCCCATTATTTTAGAAAGTTGCATCTAATCGCACCATATTGGAATTGAAACTCGTATGGTTTCCCAGCGCTGGATCCATGTTCCCGACATCTAATCGCACCATATTGGAATTGAAACGATTAAACCTTCAATCGCTGATTTCGAAAAATACACCATCTAATCGCACCATATTGGAATTGAAACTTAAGCCCATCGTGATCAAAGCGGAGCATAAATGGGGCATCTAATCGCACCATATTGGAATTGAAACTTGATTTCAATTTTTTCAAAAAAGATGCAGCTGGACATCTAATCGCACCATATTGGAATTGAAACTCAGTTGGAATAACAGACTGGAATGGCGTATTTGTTCATCTAATCGCACCATATTGGAATTGAAACGGAGAGACGGGAAGAAAGAAATGATAGCCAGTCGTAACATCTAATCGCACCATATTGGAATTGAAACCATGGTGGTGTTTGCCCCAGACTGGCACGATCATTTCATCTAATCGCACCATATTGGAATTGAAACGGAGACGGATAATATAATGGGGACATTGGTTGTGACATCTAATCGCACCATATTGGAATTGAAACGGCACTATCAGACGAAGAGCGCAACAATCAACCCATCATCTAATCGCACCATATTGGAATTGAAACCGAAATGAGATGTTTATGACCTTAGCACGTCGTTATCATCTAATCGCACCATATTGGAATTGAAACTAATCAAAGGATTTGAGCACACCAATGGCGTATATGTCATCTAATCGCACCATATTGGAATTGAAACCGATTAGAGCAATGCGCAAACGGCCATTTAAAAAGGGCATCTAATCGCACCATATTGGAATTGAAACGTCGAAAGTGAAAAAATGTTCTGTCACCATGGCCTCATCTAATCGCACCATATTGGAATTGAAACTAAAGATCAGATCCTTTAATTTTTTTATCCTCAAGGCATCTAATCGCACCATATTGGAATTGAAACAAAAACACAAGCACCAGATTCATTAGGAGAAATTTGCCATCTAATCGCACCATATTGGAATTGAAACTGAATGATTTACATAAACCATCGTTGGATGCTATAGCATCTAATCGCACCATATTGGAATTGAAACGAAATACGATTTCTTTACTTAATCCCCCCATATACACATCTAATCGCACCATATTGGAATTGAAACTGTTGCCTTTCCAGTTTGTTTTTCTTTTTCTACCTGGCATCTAATCGCACCATATTGGAATTGAAACCATTTTTAACTGTTCTGCATAACTATCTTTCATTAACATCTAATCGCACCATATTGGAATTGAAACAAAATTCATTGCAGTGAGGTCTGTTTCTGCAAATGCATCTAATCGCACCATATTGGAATTGAAACTCGTTAATATCCAGGTCTTTTCTGACCTAATTGCTACATCTAATCGCACCATATTGGAATTGAAACAAATGTATATGCTAATGACTTACCACGGAAGCGGCATCTAATCGCACCATATTGGAATTGAAACGTATTGACTGTGCATTAGTTGATTCGACAAAGCAATCATCTAATCGCACCATATTGGAATTGAAACAATGAAAAACTCGACTGGGTCATCTGTGGAGGAGACATCTAATCGCACCATATTGGAATTGAAACTTCGTTGCGTTCATCGTTTTTGATTTTGCCACTCATGCATCTAATCGCACCATATTGGAATTGAAACTTTAAAAAGGGCGATCGCTTGTTCCTTTTTTCGGGACATCTAATCGCACCATATTGGAATTGAAACGAGTATCTTTTGCTATTTAGAAAATTACCCTCTGACCATCTAATCGCACCATATTGGAATTGAAACTTGCAACCGGAGCCCGAAGCACGAAAACCAGCGATACATCTAATCGCACCATATTGGAATTGAAACTCAGTACTGATAGCGTAAACCGTTGAGACAAAACCCCATCTAATCGCACCATATTGGAATTGAAACTTTGCAACAAATTACGCACAAATCCCCATTATTGACATCTAATCGCACCATATTGGAATTGAAACATCGGGCTTGTGGTTGGATTGCTGGTGGCGGCCGGCACATCTAATCGCACCATATTGGAATTGAAACTAATTGTTCTCTTTGTACTTCTGTGTATAATTTATTCATCTAATCGCACCATATTGGAATTGAAACGAATGAAAACCTATGAGATAATGCAATTAACCGGGCACATCTAATCGCACCATATTGGAATTGAAACCTCGCTATTTAACCAATTATTAAAAATGTCTGATTGACATCTAATCGCACCATATTGGAATTGAAACTGCTGACCTATGGTGCAATAGGTATTGTTGGACTTGCATCTAATCGCACCATATTGGAATTGAAACATGGTTACATGTTTTTTGGCCGTCAAAATTACACTGCATCTAATCGCACCATATTGGAATTGAAACTGATTTTAAAAAACAAGTTCATGAAATTGTTGAGCGCATCTAATCGCACCATATTGGAATTGAAACATCAGCGATATCGTGAGCTCACACATGGCGCGCCGGTCATCTAATCGCACCATATTGGAATTGAAACTCGGAAGGCGGTGCTGTTGTCGAGGATAACACTACACATCTAATCGCACCATATTGGAATTGAAACACGTTGAATACAATTGATGGTTTATGGTCAGAAGTTCATCTAATCGCACCATATTGGAATTGAAACTGCTGAGATATCAATTAGAATTGCTGAAGACATCTTCATCTAATCGCACCATATTGGAATTGAAACAGCGTAAACAGGAGAATAAAAGAGCTAATTACCGAACATCTAATCGCACCATATTGGAATTGAAACTAAGTAAATGCTGCGTTATCTGATATTGGTGAAGCAGCATCTAATCGCACCATATTGGAATTGAAACATCGAAAGCGGAGCGATTGAACGCTATCAAACAGTCATCTAATCGCACCATATTGGAATTGAAACAGTCTGATATCTTAATGTATCTGAAAAAACTTTTCTCCATCTAATCGCACCATATTGGAATTGAAACATTTGAATTAAAACGTAATCAAAGGCAAGTTTTTGCGCCATCTAATCGCACCATATTGGAATTGAAACATCAATATAGTAAAATAATGAAACAAGAATATATACACATCTAATCGCACCATATTGGAATTGAAACACGGTGGTACGCCTGCCGTTGCTGTTTTTAAATTGAACATCTAATCGCACCATATTGGAATTGAAACTCACTATATGGAGTAGTATTTGCAGGTCGCGTTAGACATCTAATCGCACCATATTGGAATTGAAACTACTTATAAACGACCTGAAAATGACGATTCGTGTAACATCTAATCGCACCATATTGGAATTGAAACGTCCTGTTTTTCAGGATTTGATTTAATAAGTTCGTCCATCTAATCGCACCATATTGGAATTGAAACTTAGTTTTTGTAAATTAAATGATTTTGTAATTGATACATCTAATCGCACCATATTGGAATTGAAACAACACATTTATTTTAATCCCATGAACGAATCAATAACATCTAATCGCACCATATTGGAATTGAAACGTTATTTATTATCTCAAAGGCACATCTAAAAACTTCCATCTAATCGCACCATATTGGAATTGAAACTCGTCAAAATCCAAATTGCCTCCTTCTTTATTGCAACCATCTAATCGCACCATATTGGAATTGAAACTGTTTTCCAATTTGTAAACTCTCCTGTTGACCATTCATCTAATCGCACCATATTGGAATTGAAACCTCATTTTTCGTGTCTTTTTTAAAAGCTTTCTATTCATCTAATCGCACCATATTGGAATTGAAACTTGTCAAAATCCAAATTGCCTCCTTCTTTATTGCAACATCTAATCGCACCATATTGGAATTGAAACTTCATGCGCTAATTTTTCTGCGCTTGCTTGTATCATCATCTAATCGCACCATATTGGAATTGAAACCTTGATGATAAAAGAAAGTACATGATAAAATGTATACATCTAATCGCACCATATTGGAATTGAAACTCTGGAAAGACTTTAACAGGTCGCAATCTTGTCATTAACATCTAATCGCACCATATTGGAATTGAAACAACTTACCACGAGACAGGTAAAGGCACAACAGGAGCATCTAATCGCACCATATTGGAATTGAAACGCAACAGAAGAAGGACTTGCTGCCATTGCTGCAGCTCATCTAATCGCACCATATTGGAATTGAAACATATTATAAGTACCGATATAAACGAGCTTGTAGGGGGCATCTAATCGCACCATATTGGAATTGAAACATGGTAGATGTGGTGTGGTTTTCACACTACACATCATCTAATCGCACCATATTGGAATTGAAACTCGGGAAGCGGTGCGCGATTTTCGACTGCGCGACCCATCTAATCGCACCATATTGGAATTGAAACCGGGCAAGGCCGTCCATATCGAATTTCACATCAACCCATCTAATCGCACCATATTGGAATTGAAACTGTTTTCCATGCCGTTAACCCAACTTGCAGCTATCCTGATAAAAAAAATTGGTTTTCAATGAATTGACAATCCACCAGTTCAGATTTGTGTACTACAGATTTTCGCTTAATGTATGGTGCGTATTTATATTTTAAGGCGTCATAAAGCCTACGTACTTGTT
>Ga0209697_10000892_pt1 | contig 48345 bp, 47 predicted proteins | sample AliMusrvi5mmetaG_FD_184115 | JGI IMG/M metagenome (GOLD analysis project Ga0209697, IMG submission 184115) | Freshwater lake bacterial and archeal communities from Alinen Mustajarvi, Finland, to study Microbial Dark Matter (Phase II) - Alinen... | ecosystem: Environmental > Aquatic > Freshwater...
ATCCTCCGGGTGCTCCAACTCAACCTCTTCACCAAGAGGAATTTAATCGAACTTTTTAAACCAACCGTTGTCCAACGTGCTGTTTCTCCGCAGATTTTATTGTGGGAAAATCTATAAGACAGCAGTGATGTTGATAGTGTAATCGGCCTAGTTGCTCTAATCACTTTGTATCCGAGTTCTTGGTATCCTCATAATCGTGGGCAGGTTGTAAAGAATGCACGTAAACCTCTTGCAAAACTCTCCTATACAATCATTATTCATGGATATTTTTGAAAAAACAATAACAAACATATCCTATTTGTGTGCTGCTCAAAATTTATTGTATTAGGATGAGTCTTTTGCAAAATGACGAGAGTTGCCCGCTTCCGAGAGATTGATCTGCGGAAATATTTTCGGCTTAACAAATTGAAACAATAGAACTTCATGGCTATTCACGGTAGAGTTTTATATCCAGCAAAACCGAACCAGGGAGATGGCCATGAAGCTCACGGAAAAGATATCATGGTTGATGGGGCGTGTCCAAAGAAGTCTGTTTCCCCACCTCAACCAATGCTTGCCAGCGCCACTTACCATGCAGGAACAACGGTTGGTGTCGATTCTGGAGATAGTCCAGGTCGAACGGCATGTTCCTAGGGTCGTCACCCGGTATCGGTATCCCGGACGCAAGCCCCTTGACCGACAGGGGTTGGCCCGTGCGTTCGTGGCCAAAGCGCTCTATCGTCATCCGACGACCAGTGACTTGCATCGAGCCCTGCAATCGGCAGTCAACCTGCGAAGAATCTGTGGATTCGGGGCTTCAGGTACTCTCCCGTCGGAGGCCACCTTTTCTCGGGCCTTTGCGGCATTTGCCGCCGGCAGCCTGGGCTGCGTGGTGCATGACGCCTTGGTGGCGGAATACCTGTCGCAAGAGCTTGTCGGTCACATAAGCCGGGATTCCACGGCTATTATTGGGCGCGAGAAACCGGCGAAGAAGGTAGTCGAAGAGCCGAAGCCGCCCCGCAAAAGAGGGCGTCCCGCTAAAGGAGAACAGCGGGAGGCTGCCATTTTGAAGCGATTGGACCGCCAGCTTCAACAAACCGCGGAGGAAGCCATCGGTGAACTGCCGGTTGCCTGCGATCGCGGCACCAAGAAAAATGCTAAAGGGTACAAAACGTCATGGAACGGCTACAAGCTGCATCTGGACATCAACGATATTGGCTTGCCGATTAGCGCCCTTGTCACCTCTGCCTCGCTACATGACAGCCAGGTGGCCATTCCACTGATCAAGTTGACCAGCAGGAAGGTGACCTATCTGTACGACCTGATGGACGCGGCCTACGATGCAAAGCGGATTGAAGAGACCAGCCGGGAGTTGGGGCATGTCCCGATTACCAAGAGAAATAGACGGGGCAAGGAGGTTGTCCCTATGGCACCTCACGAAGCAGAGCGTTATAAGATCCGATCCAGTGCGGAACGGGCGAACAGTCGGCTGAAAGAAGACTTTGGCGCGAGCAATGTCATGGTTAAAGGGCACAGTAAGGTGACCCTCCACCTGATGCTCGGAGTTGTCATGCTGTTTGCCGATCAACTGCTCCGCCTCATCAGTTAGGGTGTCAAAGATCAGAGAGTACTGCTTGCACCTTGCGTAAAAAGTTGCTCATTTTGCAAAAGGCTTGATGATTGAAATTGAAATTTTACTCAGGAAACAAACGACGAAAATGACCTTACCGGAATTACTGCAACTTTCTGGCAGCTACTGGAGTACCTGCGCCCTGCACGCTGGCGTGAAGCTCGATCTGTTCACCCCTCTTGCCGAAGCGCAAATGACGGGAGCGCAACTGGCCCAGATCCTCAAAGCCGATGAACGGGGACTTGGAATGCTTCTGAATGCGTTAACCGCCCTGGAGCTTTTGGAAAAAACAGGCGATGGTTTCTCAGCTACCGGCTTCAGTGCTGAGTACCTCTCTCGAAAATCCCCAACCTACATGGGCCATATCATCATGCACCATCACTACCTGGTGGCGGGATGGAACAAACTGGACGAAGCGGTTAAATCAGGAAGGCCTGTTCGCACTCGTTCATCCCACGATTCGGGTGACGCGGAACGGGAAAGTTTCCTGATGGGCATGTTCAACCTGGCTTCCATGCTCGCACCTCGCATTGCCGCAGAAATCGATCTGAGCGGTCGCCACAGGCTGCTCGATCTGGCGGGAGGGCCTGGCACCTATGCTATCCATTTCTGCAAGCAGAACCCCGCGTTGACCGCTGCCATTTACGATCTCCCCACCACCCGTCCTTTTGCCGAGCAGACGGTCGAGCGCTTCGCCCTTTCCGACCGCATTGTATTCATGGAAGGAGACATCATTGACGATCCTATCGGCTCCGGCTTTGACGTGGTATGGATATCCCACCTGCTGCACAGCGAAGGACCGGAAACATGCGCAGCCATTGTGAACAAAGCAGCAACCGCCTTAAACGACGGTGGCTTGCTCCTGATCCAGGAATTCATTCTTGACGACAGTCGAGACGCCCCGCTCCACCCTGCCCTTTTCTCGCTCAACATGCTAATCGGCACACAGTCCGGCCAGGCGTATGCACAAAGGGAATTACACGAACTAATGACAAAGGCCGGGCTACAGGATGTCAAGCAGTTGCCGATCAAACTCCCCAACGGCGCAGGTATCATGGCCGGGGTACGATAAACCAGCAAGGCTCGCGGCACACACACCGGGCCGACGGGCTCCCCCAATTGAGATTTTCGGGAAGGGTTGGTTGCTGCCACACCATGGCCGATTTTTGGTAGCTTAAGGGACGCTCGTGGACGCCCTGAAAAAAATGGGTTAAAGTTAAGGGTCAAACTATAAATTTTTAACGTAAAAAACTGCAAAAAAACGAAATCGTGTTGCAGGACTCTCGATTGGGTCGCCACTGATCCAATCTTCAGAAAAGGAGATTTAAAATGATAAAATTTTTCTTTCAATCTTTACTTTATTCGACCGCCGTCATCTGTTTATTTGCTAATAATTCGGCAGCACAGGAGCCGCGAAGGATCGTTCTCAATGATAGGGAATTCAAAGAATCGTTCCTTGATAAAGTGTCAGTGTCAGGCGGCATTCGGGCGGGATTCATGCACCAGAGCCCGCTTGCCCATATCGACATTCATGAGCTCTATGTACATCTCCAACATGATATCGAGGAGCAGGATGCGATGCTGTGCGTGAATATGGTGAGTCGTGATGGACGGTATTCAGCCTCTTGGGAATATGCTCTTGGCAAACAGCCTGCCGGTTCAATCGCTGTCGACCTGCCCTCAAAATACCAGGAAAAGATATCAGGCTATTCAACCGATGCATTAGTTGTCCTGGCTGCAATAGCAAAAAAAGACTGTACATCGAGTGAAATAAAATATGTGCCAACGAGCTGGGGTGAAATGAATACATCTGATTACATACTGTATGTAAACTCCGGCAATACAGATACAATTATTGGGATACCTGGACATGCAGAGCGAATTCAGTGCTCAAAAATTATTGCTGACAGTACCATTGCTTATGACACTCGCTGTATAGTCGGCAAGGATATTCTCAATGAACCCAAAAGCTTGTTTTTTGTCAGAAATAACTTTGGCAACCGATTGCCAAATGTAGAATTTCCAGTGAGATAAGCAGTGAAGATTACAGCAGCATTCAAAAAATGTTTTTCAGTAATACGGGATGTTTTCCTTGCTGCTGTAGTTGCAGAACCAGAGAATGATCGATTTCGCAACATATCAAATCAATACCCTCGTCTCTTGCATTTTATTGTTATATTATTTTGCATTTACGTTGTTTTTCTATTTTTTTTAATAACGAAAGTCATCATTAATTCCTCAAACAGCGGCTCGTTTATTATTACCGCACGAACGGAACGCATTGAATATCAGCCTGATAGTATCGATCCGCCAAGAATAGCCTTTCGCAATGCAACATTTTATTGGGATGAATTGAGTGAAGAGAAGTTTGACCCGTTAGCTTCGGCATCCGCAAAATCGAAATCATTACCTCCAGAAAGCAGCGGTTCGGTCCAAATCCAGGGTAAGGCAAACATTGTCTTCTCCAGGATAGGCACGGGGCCGTTGCATATTCAGATAAAGAGCTCGCAACCTATTCTTGTTTTTGATGAAAATGATCAAAAAATATTCTCCTTACCTGCTGCTGCCGATCTGGTCCTGAAAGACCCTTCTCATTTAATAACGCAAGGAATAGCCTGGAAATACAACCTTGACGGACCATTAATAATTGGCCGTGTGCCAACATTTGGCATCCAGCAACTCAATGGCCTCTTGCTTGACGGTGAAATTCAGATGGTCGCTAAACAATTATTATCTGGAAACCATTACAAAGTGGATCCTTATAAATTGCAGTTAGGAGACGAATTGCAATTCACCCCTATCTATCCAAAAACAAGTGGTTTGTTGACTTTTGATGCTGAACGAGGACTTCAAGTTGTCGCTATTATCGAAGCCGAATCTGCAACAATAAAAAAATTTAGAGAAACGAATATTAAAATTAAAAATAATTTATGGTCTAAACTTGGCAAAGATGAAGAATTTGTGATAACTTGGGCAATAATGCTTACAGTGCCAGGAATTTTAGTATTTTTTACTCGTTTATTATCTTTTCACTTGCAGATGAACCCTAACGAATGATCAATTTTCCTACAAAAAAATAGTATATATAGAAAACTATTTATTCTGAAACGAAAGAGATACTCTTATGCAGCGATATTTCCATCCAAGTACAGTTTTTTTCCTTTTTTTTATAAAATGTTTTTTCGTGTCTTCTGCTTTAGCCTCAGATGTTTATATAAAAGCTGGCAATAACGAAGTCGGCCAAGGAGTCATGCGGCAACGGGGCTCTGAATGTTTAATTGTCACCCCCGCACATGTTGTCGAAAATGCTTTCAATGTCGAAATGACGACAGCAGACCGAACGAAATATTCCGCAGAAATACTTGAATTATTTCCTGGTGATATCAGCGTCCTTCGATTCGGGGGTAATGATTCGTCCGTGTGTCGCAATGCGAGTTGGTCAGATGCCACTAATTTAAGCATCCTCTTGGAAGTGGAAAAACATGGCGAGCTGCGCACCATGCTTGCTGACGGAAGTATCCGTATAACTCCTGTCGATATTGTCGCTTATGATAAATATCGAAACATAAATGTTCGCCCCAAAAATAGAACGGACGCCATTGCGAAAGGTGCAAGCGGCAGCCTGCTTTATATTGCCGGGAAACTTTCAGGTATGCTTCTTTTTGTCAAAGACGACATTGGCAATGTTATTCGTCAGGACGCACTGACCAATACGCTGGCCTTGTTTTTTGGAGAGACGAATCAAACAGGTCGACCAAGTGCACTGCCGGCAAATCAAGTGAAGACAGTAACCCCTTCTTCTCAGGATAAAGCACCTGCCACTGAACAGAATTTCTCCGGGGTCATTGTCCAAAGTGCCGCGGCTGAGCACCGAATCAAGCTTGAGGCAAACAGCCCTATGCGCCTGATCTTCTCCGCAACAGAGGGGCGGGGGCAGTACAACGTTGAGCTATTGGATTCAAATCGAAGAATAGTATATCGTGACGCATTCAAATACTATAGCGGGACAGAAATCCTCACGGCTCCATTCACCGCACCAAAAAGCGATACCTATTCTTTACACATTTCAGGGACTGAAGGTGAACTTAAGTACACCGTTAAAATACAGCCGATTGCGCTGGATACTCAATTGCGCAGCGATGCCAATGTGATTCATGTCGGTGGCAATGCGGTGGCGGGTGTCATTGCGAAAGGGGCGACAGCAGCGTATCGAATTAAGCTGGAGGCCAATAGCCCGATTCGTTTGATCTTCTCCGCAACAGGGGATCAAGGGCAGTACAAAGTTGAAATTATGGATTCAACCGGAAAAACCGTCTACCAGGCCCCTTCCCAACGGTATAGCGGGACAGAAACTGCCACGGTTCCATTCACGGCATTGAAAAACGATACCTATTCTTTACATGTTGTAGGAACTGAAGGTGAAGGGAAATATGCTCTCAAAACTCTGGCGATTGCATCGGATGCTCAATTGCGCGGTGAGGCGAATGTGATTCAGGTGGATGGTATAGCTGTTGAGGGGGTCATTGCCCAAGGTGCGGTAGCAGAGTATCGACTCAAGCTGGAGGCAAACACCCCGATTCGTTTAATCTTCACCGCAACAGGGGATCCGGGGCAGTACAATGTTGAGCTTTTGGATGCAACGGGGAAAATTGTCTATCGAGATCCCTATAATCGTCTGAGCGGGAAAGAGACGGCCACTCTTCCATTGAACGTATCGAAAAGTGATACCTATTCCTTGCGCATTATCGGAACGGAAGGCGAGGGTAGGTATGCTCTGAACATCATACGTACAGCTGGAAAAACATTATAATATTGCATTGGACAATACTATTTTTTCCGTTGATGATAGATTGAGTAACAGCAAATCAGGCCGTGATCCATGGGCCGCCTCTGGCTCGTTTTTATACGTTTTTCAACAGCCTGTGGGATGCACCGTATGTGATATTGTTGGCGCTTGAGCCGGAGGCACCCTATGCGGTGCTTGTCTCTTTGAGATTTCAGGCTATTGGCGAGGCCATCGGTTTTGACGCACTAAAGGGAAGGTAATGATGCCCACCAAAAAAATCGACGACAAATTTTTACTCGCCCCAAAGCCAGTAGTGTTGGTTGTTGATGACGACTATGTTGCCCGACTGCAGATACGAACCGCCCTGGAAGCCGCTGAAATCGAGGTTGTGGAAGCCACTAGCGGTCAAGAGGCTCTGGCTATTTTCCAGAAAAACCGCCCAAGGTTGGTCCTTCTCGATGTCATCATGCCCGAAATGGACGGCTTTGCTACCTGCCAAGCGCTTCGCAGCCTACCAGGTGGCACCCACACGCCGATCGTGATGGTCACTGATAGGGATGACGCTGAGACAATCACTCAGGCCTTTGACGCCGGTGCCACAGATCTTATCAGTAAGCCGATCAACAGTCTGGTTCTCGGCTACCGGGTTCACTACTTGCTCCGTTCGGACGCAATCGTGAATGAACTCAAGATCAGTCAGGAGCGACTTCTCAAGGCCCAAGATATTGCCCGACTCGGCCACTGGGAACGAGATCTTGCATCCGGTGACTTCGAAATAACCTGCCATCTCCCCGAGCTCTTTGGTTTACGTCTTCCCTGTACCTATGACGGGCTTTTTGCCAACATCGTTCCCGAAGACAGAGAATCGGTACGAACCCTGATCGCCAATGCCTGCCGGATAGAACAACCCTTTTGCGTTCACTATCAAATTACCCTGCCGGATGGCAGTCAGCGATTCATCCTCAACCGGGGAGAAGTTGTCCGGGATACGATCTTGCAGCGCCGACTCGCTGTCGCTACACTCCAGGATGTTACCGAGTACAAGAATATAGAAAAAGCCCTCCGACAAAGTGAAGAACGGTTGAAGCTGGCCCTGTTCGGAGCTGACCTAGGGACCTGGGACTGGCATGTACCAAGCGGCGAGGTGACGTTTAATGAACGTTGGGCCTCAATGCTCGGTTATACGCTGGCAGAGGTTGAATCGCACCTTCGTTCATGGGAAACGTTGGTACACCCGGACGATATGCCGCATGTACATGACGTTTTATACCAGCACCTTGAGGGTTCATCAGATCATTACGAAGCAGAGCATCGCTTACGCCACAAGTCGGGTGAATGGGTGTGGGTGCTGACCAAAGGCCGCATTATCGAGCGTAACGACCAAGGCAAACCGATACGCGCCTGCGGCACCCATCTCGACATCACCGAACGCAAGAAGTTGGAAGAAGAAGGAAAAAAACTGCAGTCCCAAATGGCCCAACTCCAAAAGATGGAATCCGTGGGGAGATTGGCAGGTGGCGTCGCTCACGATTTCAACAACATGCTGAGCGTTATCATTGGCTACACCCAAATATCCTTAGCAGAAACAGACCCCGGATCATCATTACACCAAAATATGCTCCAAGTGCTTAAGGCCGGGCAACGTTCTGCCAATATCACCAAACAACTGCTGGCTTTCGCCCGCAGGCAACCGGTCGCCCCGATAAATCTCAATCTCAACGAGGTTATCGAACAGGGAATGCTGCAGATGCTCAGGCGGCTTATTGGTGAGAATATCGATCTGGCCTGGAAACCAAAAGCAAAGCTGTGGACAGTAAAAATCGATGCCTCTCAAATCGATCAAATCCTGGTCAACCTTTGCATCAATGCCCGTGATGCCATCAGCGGAACAGGTAAAATATCGATCGAAACCGATAAAGTCATTCTGGACAATTTTTACTGCACCAGCCATCCCGGGGCGATACCTGGTGAGTACGTACTGTTGACGGTCAGTGATGATGGATCCGGCATAGAAAAAGAAACCCTGAAGAATATATTCGAGCCCTTCTTCACGACTAAGGAATTTGGACAGGGTACGGGTCTCGGCTTGGCCACCGTTTACGGTATCGTCAAGCAGAACAATGGGTACATCAACGTGTACAGCGAGCAGGGCAAAGGTACGACTTTTTTGATTTACCTGCCACGACATAAAAACCCGGCAGATCCGTCTCCACAGGAGGCTCCGACCAGACCCGTTGTCAGCCAAAACCAAGAGACCATCCTGCTGGTGGAAGATGAACCGATGCTCCTGGAAATGATAACGGTATTACTGCAATTGCAGGGATACACCGTGCTGTCCACATCCTTGCCCCATGAGGCGCTCGAGTTGGCCAAGCAACACTCCGGCAAAATCCATCTCCTGATAACTGATGTACTGATGCCGGAGATGAACGGATCAGAATTAGCGGGTCAACTGTGCGCGCTCTATCCGGATCTGAGCATGCTGTTCATGTCAGGGTACACGGCCGACATCATTGCCCATCAAGGTGTGATTGAAGAAGAAGTCAATTTTATCCAAAAACCTTTCTCGTCGAAAGCCTTCAACGACAAGGTGCGCGAGATATTGGAACAGCAGGAGGCAGAACAGGAAGGAGATCATTGAAAGGAGCTCACCTGACAGCCCTTTTGCAGACTGTACCCAACTGTCCATTTTCTTGAAAAATGGTGCAGATGGCGCATACTGAAGGAGTAATATAACGTGCCCCAACATACAACATCAAAAACACAACAACATCAATGAGTTTGAATACCATGAATCGTCTCGACTGCTTGAAATATATCAGCTTTGCCATCCTCTGCTTGACGGCAATACCATCGTCGGCCCATGCTGGAAAAACGCAGAACTATACCAATCAGGAATTTGGTTTCAGCATCCGATACCCGGCCCAATGGACGGTGAATCCCTCCTCAGCGCCCAACGCGCGGATACGAGTGGTGTCGCCCACCACCACCGGACATGCTGAATGTACTGTGATTGTAAAACGTTATCCCCATGCAGCCGCTGCGAAGCAAAGCGAAATCGATCAGATCTTTACTGAATCACCGTCACCCGCCGAACTGAAGGAAGTCCTCAGCCAGGGAGACAATAAGATTGAGATATTGAAAGCCAGCACAGGAAAGCTCCACTCTCGGCCCGCGCATTTGGCTCGGGTGAAATACAGTGTTGGCAATGTGCTTGGCGGGCAGGCCTACGCTTTTGGAAGCGTGGTGATGACAGCAACGCCCGGCCTAACCTGGTCCCTTTCATGTAATGGACAAGGCAATACGTCGGCCGAAGCGGAACAAAGTTTTCAATTTTGGGAGCGCGAAATAAACGACCTCATAGCGTCGTTTAGATTTAAATAGCATCAACACCAAGACTGCACCCTTTTACGTAGACTATCGGGCATTATCCAACAGCCTGAACTATCTATTTTTCCAAGTGACTGATCAGCATTCTGCCTTCATTAAGTTTTCGACCGCCTGTCGTGCTTTCTCAAAATTTCCAGGTTGGTTGTGGACATCATCGACACCCCGTAATCCTCCGAAAACCAATGGTTCCAAGGTGCGGAACCCCAGGAAGGAAAACATTTTGTTCACATGGTCAAAATACTGGGAAAATTTAGAGAGGTCGGGTTGTCCTTGGGTATAAATGGATAACAATCGTTGCCCACTGAGCCTGGACGAATAATCCAGCTTAAGTAAAGGCATCAGGCGATCGGTAAAGAGCTTGGCCTGCGCGGTCATTTGCCACATGTAGACAGGTGAAGCTAACACCACCGCATCGGCACTGAGAATATCTGCAAGGATTTGATGCATGTCATCCTTGATGGCACATTGCCCCTCCTTCCCTTCCTGACGGCAGCTGTAGCAAGCTTGACAGCCCCTGATGGCCAGTTTGTTAAGGTGATACGTTGTTGTGACAGCACCGTATTCTTCGGCCTGTTGCAAAATCGCGTTCATCAATTGTGCCGAATTGCCTTCGAGACGGGGGCTTCCGTGAATTCCGAGTATCTTCATGATGGTTACCTGAGAGTGAGTAGTTTTACTAGCAGTTAAGAGGTGAGGTTGCCATGCGACCGCCTCTGCTATCGAGGAGAGTCGCGAATTCCATTTCTAAATCAAACATTAACTTTGTCGGCTACACTGTGCGGCTCCTCGCCGTACTACTTGTACTGTCTCGTCGCTGCTCGCTTGCCTTCGCGTTCTCATTTTGATTTAAAAATGGAATAAAATCAATGAATCAGCTATTCCGTTGCTCATGCTACTTGCAGACGCCTGTGACGATTTCCAAATCGCCCATCGCCACAAAAGGCTTCTCTGATCCCTTTTGGTATTCTTTAATCTTTATTACTTGATAGGGGTGGGTGCCGCTTTTAAAGGCCCCGAAGTCTGCAACCGCCTCGAAAGAATTTTCCTCTGAGCCTCTATGGATAACCAGCGTGGACTTTGCCAATGAGGTATCCAAATTGCTTGATTTTCCGATGATCGCCCCTGTCTCCCGAGAAATCGAGAACGAATTTCTTTTCATCTGTTTTTCCATCTCTGAATCAGGAGATGTCTCTAACGTTCCGATCTCCTGAAGGCGATAGACATGGCTTACTCTGCAGGTGTAATCGAGTTCACCTGCTGAAACAAGGGCGGTACAGCATAAAAAAAGTGCTACGAAGACGACAAGGTTGGAGCGAAGCATAGGTTCCACGTTCCTGTATGTAAAAAAGAAGGGGCATAACCAGAACTAGTTGGCCCAGTGAAAATCGTTGCGGCCATGAACTGCCGCACCAGCTTTCTGCACAGATAAGGCTTTCACATGCAGGTTGCATCAAAAATGATCTGCTTTGTTTATTCCTGTCGAATTTCTGACCTTCCCAGGCCGCTCCCAGAAACTTCCCTGCCAGTTGTCCACCCAGGTATCATCGGCGATCCAGGGTGGCAGGCTCACCTGAAAGTGGGTGGCCAGCGCGTTGATATACGGTTCGTACAGCAGGCGTAATTCCTGCAGTTTCCGATCGACAACATCCCCCTCATGCAGTTTCTGTCCTTTGCTGGCCAGAAGGAGGCGCAGCTCCGCAAGTTTTTCCGGAGGGAGTCGGTCGGGGTACTCCTCAATGGGACCGCTTATAAAGACGAGAGAGAGGTCGATAACCGCGTGGCGGGCCATGGCAAAGGTGAGTTCCGCCTGGCGCTCGCAGGCACCCTCCAATCCAGCCATTATCATGGCGCTTGTGTCGAGAATCGCGGTCAAAGCTGCCAGCCATGACTGATTATCATGCTGAGAACGGAAGTAGGCAAGAACTGGATAGGAAAGATGCCCTTCAAGTAACTCTGCCGCCCAGTGTTCCCATTCGTGCAGGAGGAGCCGAAGCGCCTCTTTCCCCCCAGTGTAACTGTGCCGACAGAGCAATTCCGAAGCAGTGGGAGGTGAACCGGCGCGGGCGTCGAGGAGCGAAATACTCACCTCGCGGCTAGCGAAAGTCTGATTGAGAGCTGGCAGGTAGCCGATCACCAGAGCGAGAAAGGCAAATCCCATTCCTGATTCGACGACCACCAGCAGGCGAGCCAGAGAGGTCCGTGGAAGGGTGTCTCCTAATCCAAGGGTGAAAAAAGTGGTACCACTGAGATAGAGGTCGGTAAAGAGGCTGGCTTCCCCGTCCATGGTCAGCACGGCAGAACCGAGGGCCCAATGAATGAGGGCATAGCCGCTGATCAGGACTCCGGCCCAGAGGCTCAACAGTACCAGGAGCGAGAGCGGGCCAAAATAGCTCAGCCATGTTTCCCGCTGCCGCAAGGGAATAAGGGCATTGACCATCTGCACCCAGGGTCGCCAGCTGTTCCGGTAGAATAAACGGGTGAGCCGGAAGCGACGAGTCACCCGCCGTGGCAGGATGATGGTCTCGAACCCCTCCCAAAGAACCACGAGAATCATGGTAATGCCAATGATGATTGCAACGAACTTCACGTAGGCCTCCGTCGGGAAAAATAGGATATCATACCAGTTGGGTCAGCGACTCGTAGTCGTATAATAGAAGTCAGCTCATTACAAGATCGTATTCTACCGTAACCGAATAACCGCAGTGAATGAGCCCCAAAAACTGTCAAGCGAAGTATCCGCATTTACCTGACCGCCTCGGACTGCCTTGCACTCATTCCGGTTTAAAAGAGCGAACCCAGCACAGCCAATATCTCTAAAAAATTAGTTAGTTACGAATAGTATTGCATGGGGATGACTTAATCGGGAATGGGCTTATTGTATACTTTCACATACATAATCGGCACCGTATTCGGCATTTCGTAACGAACCAGCAATGGAGCGATCCCATGAGCATTCTCTTTTCCCCTTTGGCACTGCGATCCATCACTTTTCGTAATCGTATCTTTGTTTCCCCCATGTGCCAATATTCCAGTCATGATGGATTGGCCGACACCTGGCATCTTGTGCATCTTGGCAGCCGTGCCGTTGGCGGCGCCGGGCTCGTTATGGTTGAGGCGACTGCGGTCAGTCCTGAAGGACGAATCAGCCCGTTTGACAGCGGCATCTGGCAGGAGTCCCACGTCGAGGCTTTCATGCCGATGACTCGCTTCATCACCGAACAGGGCGCCGTAGCTGGAATCCAACTCGCCCATGCCGGCCGTAAAGGGTCTTGCGCAGTGCCATGGGCAGGTGGCCGTCCATTAGACAGCGGTTCAGGCGGCTGGCAAACACTTGCGCCTAGTGCCCTCCCCTTTGACAATGGGCACAATGTGCCGCATGCCATAACATTAAAGGAAATGGAGAAGATCGAAGCGCAATTCCTTGCTGTAACCCGCAGGGCGCTTGCCGCCGGATTCAAGGTGGTGGAAATCCACATGGCGCATGGCTATCTGCTCCATGAATTTCTCTCTCCGCTGGCAAATCAGCGGCAGGATGAATATGGAGGCAGCTTGAAAAATAGACTGCGTTTCCCTTTGCGAATCGCTCAATCGGTGCGTAGAGAATGGCCAGCTGAATTACCGTTGTTCGTCCGGATTTCCGCGACTGATTGGATACCGGAGGGATGGGATATTGACCAGTCAATAGAATTGGCCAAACAGTTAGGCGCGATAGGTGTAGATCTCATCGACTGTTCTTCAGGGTTTGTTGTACCGAATGAGCCTATTCCCTTCGGCCCCGGGTTCCAGGTTCCTTTTGCAGCTCGAATCAAAGCGGAAGCAAGGATTGCCTGCGGGACGGTAGGTTGTGTTACTGACCCGGCGCAGGCAGAGCAGATAGTGGCCACCGGTCAGGCCGATGCGGTCTTCCTCGGACGGCAGATGCTTCGCGATCCGTATTGGCCGCTCCATGCGGCTCAAGCATTGCACGTGGAGATACCGTGGCCAAATCAGTATTTGCGTGCCAAGTAACCAGGTTTACGGCAGGTTTCTTTGGAAAGGCTGCCGCAGCTTTGGCATCTTAGAGAAACAACAACCTGCCTTTTAGGTACACCCGATAGGGGCCAGGGAAGAAAAACTCTTCCGGAAGAGGGGCTTATTCTTTGGCGCCGGCTTCGATAAGAATTTTTTCAATTTCCTTATGCCCTCTTGTTCGCGCAAACTGTAATGAATTCGCAGTCGGCTTGGCGCCTTTGGACAACAGTAGTTTCACCATTGCAATCTGACCTCTCCCTGCCGACACGCCAAGGGCGGCACCACCCCCAGAGTTAACATCCATTCCGGCATCGAGAAAAAGTTTGACGGCAGTCATGTCCCCTGCCCCAGCAGACGTTGCGAACTGCTGTTCCGTATACTCGATACCCATTTGTTTTATCTCTTTCCGCGCCTCTACAGGGTCTGCCGCAAACGAACCATGGGCCCCAAAAAGAGCGGTAAAGAGTATGGCCACGAGCACTGCAGGCAAAGCGTTACAACGTCTGCAAAAAACTTTTTTTATCATTTCACTCCCTCCTCCACTTCAAATTGATTATTCTTTTTCCAAACTATGAAAAATTATAAATGAATCCCAATATTGAGACAATGTGTTTCTCTATCGTCTCGATACACAGCGGCTTTTTCAATAAGACGCGGAAATGAATAACTGAAAGGGAAAGCAACACCATGGGAATTAACAGGACAACACCTATCCAGATAGCTGACGAAACGATTATCCCGCTCTCACCCGCCGAGGTGTGGCGGGTGTTGGCAGATATTACACGGTATCCAGAATGGTGGCCGCGAGCATTGTTTGTTCGGTTACTGAACGCAAATCCAGAATTGACGGGAACAGTGTTTTCAATACGGCCCTATGGTTGGAGATCGTTCCGCTGTCGGGTGGTATCCTTTGAGGAGCCGGTACGCATTTGCCTGCAATACGAAGGGCAATACATGGGAGGAATTGCCGAGTGGCGCCTCGAACCGGCAGGCCAGGGAACCAGGGTCATCTATGATATGGATGCGGAAGTGAACGATCTGTTGGTTACTCTCGTCGGGACGGTGATCGACCTGAAAAGCATTCACTCCTATTCTATGCGCGGCATATTCAGAAACCTCAAACGACAATTATTGCAATAAGTAGTCGATTCTTACCGACATTCACAATGGGCCGCATTTGACAAATCCTGCAACCAACCCTATTGGTTTTTCTATATCACCGAAGCCAAAACACAGCAGATATTATCTTCACCGTTTCAACGGATATCCGGAGGGAGTCCATGACATCACAAGCAACAGCAATGGTACTAGCCTCGTTCGCAGCTGACTCTCTCGCCCTGGGAGCGCATTGGATGTACGATACCGACCAAATCGACCAGCGAATCGGTCGGGTCGACACTCTGCGCAAACCCCTGCCCGACTCGTATCATCCCACCAAAGAAAAAGGTGAATTTACCCATTACGGCGACCAGACTCTGGTTCTGCTCGAGTCCCTTGCGCAAACCGGTCTATTTTCACTCGACGATTTTGCCGTGGCCTGGATGAAATTTTTCACCGACTATCATGGGTATATCGACAAGGCGACCGCAGCCACCCTGGACAACATGAACCGTCAGGTGCCACCGAGCCATTGCGGCTCAAACTCCTCTGAACTTGGCGGGGCCGCCCGTATCGCCCCCCTCCTCTTTTATTATAGAGGTGACGAGCAAAAACTCATTGAGGCTGTCCGGCAGCAGACAGCCATGACTCATAACAACCCAGCCACCCTGGCAGGTGCAGAGTTCATCGCCAGAACTGCCATACTCGTGCTCCAGGGAATATCGCCGATCACTGCCATGGAAAGCGCCCTTGAAGAAGGGGTTGCGGATATCGATCTCGACATCCGCCTCCGGAGCAGCCTTGAGTCCATAGGTAAAGACACGAGAACCGTCATTAAAAAATTCGGCCAGATGTGCGGCATCGCTGCAGCCCTGCCCGGAGCCATCCACTTGATCGCCTCATATGAGAACGACCTCAAAACAGCACTGATCGAAAATGTTATGGCCGGAGGAGATTCGGCAGCACGCGGCCTGGTCATTGGTCTCATTCTTGGAGCCCATTTAGGACAACAGGCGATTCCAGAAGAATGGCTGACCGGCATGGTGCAGTATGCACATATCACAGCGCTGCTGGCGTCAACATAGGGTTGCAGTCATTCCTTTCACCAGGACATAACTATTTAAAATCATTAAGTTGTAACGTTTAAACATATTCTCCGCATGGAGTATAATACTGATGGACATATCGAATGATTCTGCAAACACACCGTCATTATTCCATAAAAAAGTCTACAGGCTGCTGGTAATTCTCGGTTTTACAATTTTCCTGGGGGGAGCATTCGCTGTACCGTTTTGTTATGAGACACAAACGCTCTGGTACAAGGCCGGGACCGACAAAATATTGCTCAGGGCAGGGCAATTGGCAGGTTTGTTGGCACTTGTCCTGCTGGTTCTTCAAATCGTTCTTTCGTCGAGAACAACCTTTCTTGACAATCTTTTCGGTCGAGCAAACATGATGCGTTGGCATCGGACAAACGGTCCTTTCATTGCAGGTGCAGCATTAAGTCATATCATCATGGTGTTGGCCCCTGAAGGGTTTGACAACTTGCCGATTGGTAAAAAATACTGGCCGGAAATGGTCGGTGCTGCCCTTTTCCTTCTTATCTCTTTCATGGTTATCTCATCTCATTTCAGGTCCGCATTGCAGCTGAACTATACTACATGGAGAATTCTCCACAGGCCCATCGGCTATCTGGTTGCAGTTCTCGTTTTGATTCATGTCCTTTTTGTCAGTGGATCTTTTGAGCAGGGTGGCCCAAGAGTTGTATTGCTTTCTGTGTTTATAGGGTTAGCCCTGCTAGTAGCCGCCTCGAAAACAATACCGTCGAACTCAAAATAACAACCCATTGAAGTCCATAATGTTATGGGTAATGTGATGAACTGAAGGAATACCAGTAGAAAATATTCTTGATAGCTGTTGCGCGAAAGCGCAAAAATAATCCAATGGAGGATATCATGAAAAAGCTCTTTTTTGCAGGCTTGTCACTTATCTTATTCGTCTTCATGGCCAAGGGCGCCTACGGTGCTGCGCGTGAGTGGGAATTGGACAAAGCCCATTCTAATATTTATTTCAGCATTGATCATATTTACGCAAAGATACAGGGACATTTTAATGAATTAACTGCAAAAATTAATTTTGATTCTACAAACCTTCCAGAGAGCCGATTCTTTTTTGAAGTCAAGGTGGACTCTATTGACACGAACATCGGTAAACGTGACAAACATTTGCTCTCTGCTGACTTTTTTGATGCCGGCAAATATCCTTTGATTACGTTTGAATCAAAGACAATAACGGATAGGGGGAATGGCGTTTACGAATTAGCCGGTAAGCTCAACGTAAAGGGTAAAATATACGACCTGACGCTTCCGCTCACCCTTGCTGGCATTAAAGATCATCCAGCCGTACCAGGAAAACAGGTGGCTGGATTCAACGGCAAAATAACCGTGGACCGGTTGGCTCTCAATATTGGTGACGAGAAGTTTTACAAAATGGGAATAGTGGGAAAAGATGTTGAGATATTGGTCACCCTCGAAGCTCTTCGTTCCAAGGGTAATTGACAAAAATTGCCCCCCATAAATTTCACAAAGAACGAAACGAAAACATGCAACGCAATGCAATGCGGGGTGTTCCTCATACTCCGCCTTGATTGTTAAGGTAAGGGCATTCTAGCATTCTGGTTAGCTCAGCAACGGATGTGGTTATTTTAATCGCTTACGGTATTAGGGTCGATTTTCAAAACTGATTGACATCTCTGGAGATTTCGCCGTAATCTTTTCAATCTGCAGACAATTTGCACAACACTAAATCTTATTTTCACCCTTTGATAGTGCCAAACCTGGAGGAGCTGTAATGGAAATTGACCCTATGGATGCCGTTGAAAAGGCCGAAAAACAATCAGGGGATCGGACTAAACGCTTGAATATGGTTATTGCCATCACGGTAGCCCTTCTCGCGTCATTCCTTGGGATTTGCAAGGTCAAGGATGATAATATCGTCCAGAGCATGCAGCAGATGCAGGCTAACAAACTTGACCACTGGTCTTATTATCAGGCACGCAATATCCGCGAAGAAGTTGCCAAGGCGACGCTTGTCCAGTTGCGGTTGGCGGCTGGCAGCTCGACGGCAGAACAGAAACGTTATCAGCCAGCAATTGAGGCATATGAAAAAATAGCTGTCGAACAGCGTCAAAAGAAGGACGAATTGAAGGCTCAGGCCGAGCAGGATCAGAAGGATTATGATGCGGCCAATTTTAGAGATGACCAGTTTGATATGTCGGACGCGCTGATAGCGATTGCGATTTCAATGCTGGCCATCACCGCCTTGACGCACCAGTGGTGGTTCTATTTACTTTCCTTGGTTCCCAGCGCTCTCGGCATTGTAATGGGCTGTGCAGGGTTTGCCGGATGGCCCATTCATCCAGATGGGTTGATTCGTCTCTTGTCATAAACTGTTTTGATTCTGCAGGTACTACATTGCAGCTGAGGTGCATCACATCCTGGTCCCCATAAGGAACGACCATCTCGCAGTCCTGGTCGTTTTTACTGCAAAGTATTTAAGGATTCAGTTTCGGGACAAGTGCCTGTAATGCGGTACGCACTTCCGCAACCACCGTTGTCCAGTCGCCCATGCGCGGCTGACGAAAAAGGCGCAGCACACCAGGATACCAAGGCGAATCACTGCGTCCAGTCAGCCAGCGCCAATCGGTTTTGTAGTCCGGTAAAAGCACCCAACAGGCTTTGCCGATTGCCCCCGCAATGTGGGCAACAGCGGTGTCGACACAGATCACCAAGTCTAGATTTTCTACAATGGCAGCTGTATCTGCAAAATCAGTTATTTGTGGTCCCAGGTTCACCAGCGGCAGGCCGATGGGTGGATGAGCTGCCTCATCTTCACCCACTCCTTTTTGCAAACTGAAAAAGCGGACGCCAGGGATTGTGCCCAGAGGGGCAAGCGTCTCCAGCGTGGGAAGAGATCGGTCCGAATCGTTTTCGAAGTGTGGATTGCCTTTCCATGCCAGGCCTACGCGCAGTTCTGAGAGGGAACTGTCATTGCCTAAGCGGGATGACCAGTATGCAACCATTTTTTTATCAGCCCACAAATAAGGTAAAGTCGCGGGTATCGAATCGAGACGTGTTTGGCAATAGAATGGAATGCTGAAAGGGGGCGTCCAGAAATCCCAACCAGCTGACGGCAGTGGTTCGGCAAAGGAAAGAACCGCATCCACACCGCTTAAGGTGGCGAAAAGTCTTTTTAAGGCTGGATGACACACTATCGCTATCGTTGCAGCGCCTTGGCCTTTTAAGAGAGCAGCGTACCGACAAAACTGGACCATGTCGCCGTGTCCCGCTTCAAAACCGATCAATAAAGATTTGCCATCCAGCGGTTCTCCTCTCCACCGGGGGCAGGAGAGATGCTTCTCAAAAGCCGTATACCAGTCGCGCGCCTCGAGACAGCGCCATCCTTCTTCGAATCGGCCCTGACGCAGTAACAGATAACTGAAATTAAATGAGGCCAACCGGTAGTCTGCATCCAGTTCTATAGCTGTGCGATAACTCACTTCGGCCGCTGCTTCCTGCTTCTGGCAAGCCTGTAGTACTCCAAGATTCGACCAAGCCACTGGGGAACGCGGATTTAACTCAAGTGCCTGTCGATAAGCGGCTTCAGCCTCCTCAAATCGTTTCTGATCAGCCAGCAATGCTCCTAGGTTCAAATAGGTTTGGATATAATGGGGATTGCATGTAATGGAGCGCAAATAATGTTTTTCAGCTTCTTCCTGCAACCCCGCTTGATCAAACAGCAATCCGAGGTTGGTATGGACTTCCGCAAAGTCAGGAACGAGTCTGAGCGCCTCCCGAAAACACATCTCGGCTTGGGAAATATCGCCGTCAGCCATATGGCGATTCCCTTCAAAAAAAAGGGTTTCGGCCCGGACCAGGTCTTCACCTTCACTTTGTTGCTGTATTCCCGATACATTCACTGTAATGCCATAATGCAACGTTACTATAATTTTCCATGGTTAAACCGCAATTCAAGCAATACTGTCAGAGAACCCTATGCCACTGACCACACAATGGTACTAAGGGCTTTCAATACATCAGGATTGTAGCTGTTTCCTCTTGTTTGCGCAACGTATGGAGAGTCTCACCACGTCCCCCCAGTCTTTACAGTTAAATCGGATTTCCTTTACCTGTGCAAATGCTATATAATTTTACCAGCGGATGTATATTCTTTGGGAGTGGCTCGGGGCATCGCGCATCAACTTCCTGGCAATCCGCTTTGACTCTGTGACAAATGGTGAGGTCGGGTGTTTATGCAGCAGGCTTGCCCGGTTCAATTCCCTTTTCTTGATACAAACCAGGAGGATCTGCCGTGACACCCCCGAATAATATTGCGACGCCACATCTTCGTGTTCGGCAGGGGTATTCAACCAATACCGATGTCAACGAGGCCGTGCGAGAGTTGGCAGCTCAAATCCGTCAGCCGGAGAGCAAAATATGTCTCGCTTTTTTCTCTGATGAGTATGATCAACAACAGCTCGGCCACGCCTTACAAGAACATCTGCCGGGTCTGGTGGTAGGCTGTACCACCGCCGGGCAAATTTCATCCGGCGGCTTTCAACGCGGCGGTATTAACGCAATGACTTTAGCCGGTGACCAACTGATTGCCGTGACCTACCTCATTCACCCTCTTTCCGCTCTGCTTGAGCAGGTGGAGAGCATTGCCGCAGATGTCCAGGACAGGCTTAATCGCTCAGGGATGCAGGCCTTTGGCCTTTTGCTGGTAGACGGATTGTCAGCCCAGGAGGAGCTGCTGACCGCTTCCTTATACCGAGCCTTGGGCGATGTGCCGATTATCGGCGGATCAGCCGGCGACATGCTGAAGTTCCAAAAAACTTTTGTCTACCATGACGGGCTCTTATTGCGAGATGCAGCGACCTTTACCCTGTGCCTCACCTCCCTGCCGTTCCGGGTCTTCAAACTCCAGCATTTTCTCCCCACAACCACCAGGCTTGTCATCACCGAGGCCGAACCGGAGAAACGTCTTGTCCGAGAAATAAACGGAGAACCGGCGGTTGAGGCGTATGCGCGGCTTATTAACACACCGGTTGCGCAACTGAATGCGGCTGTCTTCTCGCGGTATCCTCTTATGCTTCGTGTCAAGGACGATTATTATATACGATCAATCGCCGGCATTGAACCGAATGGTTCACTCAAGTTTTTCTGCGCCATCGATCGCGGCCTTGTCCTCACCATAGGCGAAGGGTATTCCGCCCAAGAAGCACTTGCGCAGAATTTTCGACAGATCAGAGAAGAAATCGGCGAACCGGTTGTCATAATCGGCTGTGATTGCATTCTGAGGCGACTTGAGATGGAGGCCCGCGGTATTGACGATCAAATCGGCCAGATGATGAGCCAGAGCAATGTTTTCGGTTTCAGTACCTATGGAGAACAGTTCAATTCTCTGCATGTCAACCAGACCTTCACCGCAGTCGCAATTGGGGGCTAAATGAATACACAGGAAGATTCCCTGACCGTGACCGAGCTTCGAGCTCGATTGAAGGCGCAAGAAAAGACCATCGAAGTCCTGATGGATACGGCGGAGCAACAATCAAGCAGTGTCGTCCCCTCCCTGCAATTGCTTTCGCAGAACCTGAGCCTGGAACGTATCGTGCAGCGAAAAACAGAGATCTTACGGCAACAGGGCGAGGAATTGCAACGGGCGTTACACGACCTGCAACTTACCCAGACACAACTGCTGCAAGCGAAAAAACTGGAATCGGTCGGCCAGCTTGCCGCCGGCATTGCCCACGAGATCAACACACCGGCGCAGTTTATCGGTTCGAATATCGATTTTCTTAATGAATCGTTCCAGCATGTCAAACGACTGGTTGATACCGTCGACGAACAGATCCGGGCGCTTACTGAGGGGGCTGATGTCCGGCAAGCTCTCCAGACCCTTACGGACATGTTTATCGAAATAGATTGGGACTATTTGAACTCGGAAATTCCGACAGCTATCGGGCAATCCCAAGAAGGGATACAACGCATAACCAAAATTGTGCAGGCCATGAAGGAGTTCTCTCATCCCAGCAGTAAAGAAAAAGAGCTCAACAACCTGAACAAGCTGATAGAAACCACCATTATCGTTGCCAGTAACGAATGGAAATATGTTGCTGAAGTTCACACCGACCTGGCCCCGGACCTGCCACTGGTGTGCTGTCTGGCCGACGAACTCGGCCAGGTTTTTCTTAACATTCTGGTCAATGCAGCGCATGCTATTGAGAGTAAACTCAGCGGTGATCTGCAACAGGAAAAAGGAACCATTACTATTTCTTCCCGGCATGACCAACAACATGTGGAGATTCGAATCACCGATACGGGGACGGGTATCCCAGAAGAGATACGCGGTCGGATTTTTGATCCTTTTTTCACGACCAAAGGTGTGGGGAAAGGAACCGGACAGGGTTTAGCTATTGCCCATGATGTTGTGACGCAAAAACATGGGGGCACTCTTACCTTGGCAACAGAACCCGGCAAGGGTACGGAATTTATCATCCGTCTGCCGATACAGGGAGCAAACCCATAGAAGCGGCATCTGCATTTTTTTGAATGGAACTACCGAAAGTTTTTGTACGCCTGAGGTCTGTTTCGTGGCGTATCAATATGTGGCAGATTGCAGGGAAGTGCCCACGCCCCTCCTGCCCTAATTCTGGACCTCCATATATTTATTCACAGCATCGTTCACTTCTATTCCAGCGTTGAAAAAGAAAAAAACTGTGTCCATATTGATGACTTCTGTCATGCTTGGGTACTCTCGGTGCATGATTACGCAAAAACTCTCTGCGTACTTTTTTTTGAGAATTTTTTTCGGAAGCGCCATATCAATACCCTAATTTTTTTTTTACCGTGGCGTTGTGCTTTTGCATAATGACGCCATCTCGCCAGAAGAGCGCCTGTCGGAAGAACCTATCCTATAACGTATTCAGCGGATGGCATAGGGAATATTTATCTGGTTGCCGTGCCCCCCTCTACCCCGAAAAACCGTGACACCTACGGATGGTAGAACGGAGCCGGTCGGGGAGAACGTAAAGACCTACCCGGTTTGGCTGCAGCAGGCGCGCACAGATTTCTATGGAATCATCTCAGTAAACTGCCCAGGTGTCACGACCTGAATAACCCCGCCCCAAGTACACATCAATTTTGAGGTACTGTTCAGAGCGGGCATATTACCCAGCAGTACTGTGGGAGCGCCGGGAACCCACGGTGCTGGCGTCACCGGAACGCACGGCATAGGTGTCATCACCCCTAATTTCGCTGCTGTGGCAGCGGCCACGGTAGGGTTGGCGGGGCTGGAGCAAACGCCAAAAGGCATAATGTTCACCATCGGAATATGGTCCATAATATTTGCGGCTGGCATAAAACCGGTCATTGTTTTATTGGTCGGCAACACGACCATCGGGGTCGGTGCCGCTCCAAAGCTGCATTGCAGGAGAGCGGTTGAACAGACATGCATGGGCATAGATTATTTTCCTCTCAAATATAAAATATTGTCAGGGTGAGACATGGCCGACCTCTTTATTTCAGTGCAAAAACAGCCCACAAAGCGCCACAATTCACTTTCGTTAGCAACATAACTGAATGCTATAATTACAAGAGATTTCCTGTTGGTTATCACGAACGAGTTCCGAACTTTGGCTCCAGCTATATTTAAGATATCAAACTCTAATAACGTTGGACATATACTATTTTATAATTCCCATCCAGAAGAAACCAAGCAAAAAAAAACAGGGTCTTGGTTTCGTCTCCCCATCCCTCCCACACAGATACTTTCCAACAGGATGAATCTCAATTTCCTTGGCTTATGGGTATTTCCTTAGCCGGATTTACTGCTAAAAAGAATCCAGCAGCAGCCACAGCCAGGATTGCGGCAATAACTAGAAATTGATCGTAACCGCTACAATCAATTATCCATGACCCGAAAAAAGATCCCATAAAAGAACCGACGTGAAGGACAAGCATCATCATATTTGCATTATACCCTCGAAACTGAGGATTTGTATTGAGGTACATCAACGAGTTTAGCGGTGGAATACACAATCCCATTCCCAATCCAAAAAGTACCGCAATCGGCAAAAGCCACGTCTGATTCGGCATGACACGCAAAAGGACGAAACCTGCCCCTGTCAGTACGAAAGCTATGACCACTAAGCCCACCTTCGAGAATTTATCGAAAATGCGGCCACCAAGCAGACGAATGACAATCATAACCCCCATCTGTGTGGTGAAAAAATAGCCAGGATTCCTCATTCCTTTTGCAAGGGCGAATCCTTCAAACAGATAAAAAAGCGAAGAAAAAATGATAAAATAAATACCATTTACAAGCAGGATAGCGACAACTGGCCTGCGGAGAAGATTTTTCCTTTCAGCATTTCTGCAGGGTATTCCTACACGTGTTCTTTCCAGATCCAGAAACCGATTTCGGACCCGAGTGCGCAGGCTCATCACCAGAAAAACAGCCGGCAACAACAGACAAGCTGTCAGCATATAAATTGTTGTTGGTTTGTCAACCAGTGGCAGCAGCACTTCAGATACTGCCGGCATTATGGAATAGGGTAATAACAAGGCCACCGAATAGAGACTAAAGGCCAACCCTGATTTTTGCTGTGGAATTATCGCAACCAACATGACCATGCATGATGCCATAACCAGAAACATCCCCATGCCGTTGACGATGCGGACAATGACCAAGGCCCAGAATTGCTGTGTAAAAAGATACGCCACACCACATCCGACTACCAGCAGGATGCCTGCCAACATACAGAATACGGAATTATTGAGGCGAATGAATTGGCTTGCCGTCACATACAGAACCATTGCCGAAAGGGAATAGAGTCCGATTATAAACCCCGCCTCTTTTCCTGAAAGCCCGATGCCTTGCAGGTAAAGGTGGAAGTTGTAAAAGACGGACACATTGCAAACTGCAGCAAAGGTGATGAAACAAAGCGATAAAAATTCAAATGTTAGCAAATTGTCTTTAGGCACTGTGTAGCCCTCAATTATATGCAGGAGATTACCGATGTCATGCCGAGGGGCCCTTGATTGACTTTTGGGTGGCCGCATTTCGCATCGAGACGTACCCGGCCAATTGCAAAAACGGTATAAAAGAGCAGCACCGCAGCATGGATCAATGATCTTCGGCAAGGGAAACTATCATTTCTTATGGCCGTAGCAGCTTCAAGCCTAGAGGTTCCTCGACAACCCTTCTGGCTGTGGCCCCCACTAATTCATGAATGATCACCTCCATGACATGCCACACTTTAACCCCGTTGCGCACACACCCTGTGACAGATGTACCGGCTCTGCCGCATGCCATGTGCATATGCAGGAGCGGAGTGCCCTCCTCATCCTGGAAAAGGGTTCCGACTCCGGCAATTTCATGCACATGTTCCAGCTCAAATTTCATGGCTTCCAAAGGTAATACTCGGTCTTTCCTTGGCCCGACCACTAGGCTGCTGCCATCATCAGCGCCACCAATAATGAGAAGAGAAGCGGCTTCGATTTTCTGATCAATTGCGAACTGCTCAATAATTTCGTGGACAATCTCACCATCTTCCAATCGAAGAACAAAAACTCTGCCTTGCCGAGCCTCTGAAAATTTCATAGTACCATCTCCTGAAGAACTCATTACTTTAACGGACAGTCCATTTTTCAAACCGTCATCAATTTTGAAGAGGTCAAGTAAGAGCGCACAATAAACGAAGCAGCTATTTGACTCAATAACTACGGTTACTCGTTGGGCTTGATATTGATCAGGTGGATGGTTGTCAATTCATCACTGCATCATTACTAATATCATTGCGACTCTCAACCGTCATGCACTCACTTGAAAATATGAAACAGTAGTCCCATAATCAAAGGAGGTATCATAGTGAAAGTTTTAGCAATCAATGGCAGCCCGAGAAAAAAATGGAACACCGCGACGCTGCTTGAAAAAGCCCTTGAAGGCGCGGCAGCGCAAGGCGCTGAGACGGAGCTTGTCCATCTCTATGATCTCGATTTCAAAGGGTGTACGAGCTGCTTTGGGTGCAAGCTCAAAGGCGGGAAGAGTTACGGGAAATGTGCAATACAAGATGGGCTTACTCCAGTCCTTGAGAAGCTCGTTGATGTTAATGTCCTCCTCCTTGGCTCGCCGATATACTTCGGCACAGTTACCGGAGAGATGCGATCCTTCATGGAAAGACTGTTCTTCCCCTATCTGACCTATACCCAGCCCCCTGCCTCTTTATTTGGTCGAAAAATTCCAACAGCATTCATTTACACGATGAATGTGTCGGAACAGATGATGAAAGAATATTCTTATCCAGTACATATTAGTCTGAATGAAACTGTTCTTACCCGGATTTTCGGATCGGCAGAGTCTCTTTGTTCCTTCGAAACGCTCCAATTTGAGGACTACGACAAAGTCGTATTCAATTACTTTGATCCGGAGGAGCGGCGAGAAAGGCATAGGACAGTTTTCCCGGAGGATTGTCGAAAGGCCTATGAACTGGGCGTTAATTTAGCGAAAACGGCGCTGGTAGAAACCATTACCAAGAAAACATGATTGACTCAGCCCCGGACTAAGTTTACACTCCAAAATGTAAACTCATAACACGAGAGGGCTCCTATGAAGGCAACCGCAAAAGACCTGCGATTTCACTCAAAAGAACTAATAGATTCAGTAAACAGAGGAGAGGAAGTTGTTATTACCTTCCGCGGAAAACCGTGCGCCAAACTTGTCCCCTACCAGGATATAAAAAAACAAACGGGAAAAAATGAACTGTTCGGGATATGGAAAGATAACAACATAGTCCAGAATGTGGATGAGTATGTAAGAAATTTAAGAAAAGATAGATTCTAATGCTCATCGATACTGACGTTCTCATTTGGTATATGCGGGGCAATGAAAAAGCATATCAAGCCGTTGAGAATTCGAATAATTTCTTTATCTCTATAGTTACATATATGGAACTTGTTCAGGGGTTGAGAAACAAAAAAGAGCTCAACCATCTCCGCAAAGCACTCTATAGGTGGAACGCACAAATTCTATATATATCTGAAGAAATTTCCGCTAAAGCCATGTTCTACGTTGAACAACATTTCCTCAGCCATTCCATGCAGCTAGCAGACGCTTTGATTGGAGCAACGGCAATCGCGTATGGCTTTCCCATTCTCACAGAAAACGACAAGCACTACAAAGTAATGAAAGATCTTGAGGTTAAAAGATTTGTGTCATAGCCAGAAATATAAGCGAACCAGTCAATAAACCTGACCGAAAAGAGCCGCGTTCTCAAAAGGGGTAGAACCCCTCGGCCAGCCGATTACTACAACGTTGAGCCACTGAATAGCTGGCAGCCTGACCAACACATCATTAAAATATAGAAGGTACAATGGCGCTCATTCACTGTCATTTCTTTTCGCAGGTTCTGGGGCTGATGTCTACCATGGATGTGATTCTCCCCGACCCCAGACCACCGGAGGCGGGTGTCACCCCAAAAATCCAGCAGGAACGATATCCGACGCTATACCTGCTGCATGGCCTCTCCGATGATCACACCATCTGGCAACGCCGCACTTCTATCGAGCGCTATGTGGAAGGCCTGAACCTTGCCGTTGTCATGCCCGCAGTGCAACGGAGCTTTTACACGGACATGGTCACCGGCCAGCGCTATTGGACATATATTAGCGAAGAAGTCCCAACCGTTGCCCGTCACTTTTTCCCGCTTTCCGAGGTTCGCGACGAGAACTATGTGGCCGGTTTATCGATGGGGGGATATGGAGCCTTCAAATTGGCCTTGACCTATCCGGACCGTTATGTGGCAGCGGCCAGTTTGTCGGGCGCGCTGGATGTAGTTCGTCTCGCACAGGCGGAACAGACTGCAGGCCAGAGCGAGCTGAAACACATTTTTGGTGAAGCAAACGCCCTAGCGGGCAGCCCAAACGACTTATTCTCTCTGGCAGCGCAGATAGTCGAAAAGGGGAGTTCACGGCCCAGTCTGTATCAATGGTGCGGAACGGAGGATTTTTTGCATACGGACAACGTACATTTTCGCGAGCATACAGAGTCCTTGGGCTTGGCGGTGACGTACGAAGAGGGACCCGGTGGGCACGAGTGGTCCCGTTGGGATGCGCAAATTCAACGGATATTGACTTGGTTACCGGGAGTTGGTAAGCGATAGGCAACCCAACGGTTGCGGGATGAGCCGCGAGGATGGTTGGGTAATAGCAGGGCGCAGCCTCTGCCATCGGCCCCGCCACCGCAGTTGGCTCTTTTGACTTGATACGTCGACCGGAATTTCACCCGCCCCCCCCCTTGCAAACGTTAATCCTTCAGGAGAATGCATAGTGAAACCGATCTTCGATAAAAACTGCACATTAGTTGCGTGGCTCAATCAGCAGAGTGGGTACGTTTTCAGTACGCAAATGCGATACGTTGCATTTATTCATGGTAGCGCGCTCTTTTCGCCCAGATGCAATCATCTTGGTTTTTTCATGAACGGGGTATTCCGTGACACGCGAGTCGGGGCCGTGGCGTTCCTTCGTGGCAGCTCCCCTGGAGCCTCCCCTGCCCTGCCAGCTAAACCAATCACGCCACCCATTCCTACAAAGCCTGGTTCCCCAGCCACACCAGCCACCCCTGCCCCTCCTGCCACGCCTTCCGGCTCCTTCGGGTCAACAAGTTGGGAAGAATTAATACACGGCTAGAAGGCCGAACCCGCCCATCACCCGGTAGCGAGGAAGGGGAAGGGGCACGTTCAATCGTGGCTACGGCAACCGGGCAACAAGCACGACGTGTCCCAATCCAGCAGAGTGCAATATGTGGAAATTCAACAGAAGAAACGCATCAAGCTAAAATGTCGGCCATCCACAAATGGGTGCCATTCCCTCCAAGAATCTGCTTGTTGCATTAACAGGTCGCCGCTACCAGCGCTAGACCTTAAGGCTTGAGATGAGCACCGAAAACATAGTGAAAAACGAAATGGCTCCGATCTTCCTTGAGCTGGGTAAAGCATTGTTCATCTGCCAGTCTCTCGAAGTGAGTTTGCGCTCTCTCAATGCCCAGCTGTCGCACAAGGAAGCCGATGGAGAAGAAAGCGGGTTTGGCTCGTCATTGGACGCCTACTCGAATGAGTCGTTGGGTCAGTTGATCAATGCTCTTCGCAAGCGAATCGACATCACCACGGACTTGAGTGACTATCTTGAATCCGGTCTTAAAATTCGCAACGAAATCGTGCATGACTCTATGACCAGGGATATTCAAAGATTCACTCATCCCCAAGGCCGGCTGGAAGTGGCATCTGAATTCGCTTTCATGAGAAACGAAGTGAAGAAGCGAATCGTACGGGTCAATAAACTGCTCGACACGCTCTTTGCCAAGAATGAATCTTCAAACGCCGAACTCAAACGAAATACAGACGAACGCTGGGCCTTTATAAATGAAGCTGCAGGGCCGACACCATAACATCTAGATCTGACAAGGCAATACACCGAACTGGAAAAAGCCACGTTCTTTCAAGGGCGGCTGCATTGACCTGCACTATTTTGAACGATCTGTATCAATACCTGGTTGAGAATGTATACTCTTTTTTGTTGTGGGACGTGGTGTTAATGCTACAGGATTTTTGCACCATTCGAGTATTTTGCAGAAGGGAACAATCCGAACATCGGACTTTGTGAGGGCGTACTTTATAAATTCCTGGATAACCTCTCTCATCTCTTGATAGGTTATATTGGGCGGGTGAAAGCCCCCTTCCATTGCTTTGACCGTGTAAAAAGGTGTGTGTGCCCCAAAGAGCATTGGAGCTCTATTGCCTTTAAGCCTCTGGTCTAAAGTATATTTCAGCGTACTTAAAAATTCCGCTCTGGTAAGAGCAGCCCCACCTTCAGCATAACTCGCAACTAAATTCCAATCGAGTCCGGTGATTTTTCCTGTTTTACCATCAAAACCGGATGCTTTTTTCTTAATTTGTTCGCGTAACTCAGGGGGTACGATAACGGCATACGATGGCATTTCCCAGAGGCCGGGGTGCCCCTTTATTGTTTTGTCATCCGGGGTTCCTTTGTCCAAAGGATAGGGCCAGGAAAAATTTGAGCCATCTACTTGCTCATCGAATCCGTTCTCAATAGAACAATCGTATAAAAATCCTAATTCTTTCAACACATTAAACGTTGAATCATTATATAAGAGGAAAGGAGCTCTGAAACCTATTATTTTGTCTGATGGAATATTAAGCGCTGCTAATTCCTTCCTGCAGTCAGCTATTTCTGATTCCCATCCATTGCGAGTAGTAGATGCAGACGTAGTATGGGTTTTGGTGTGGTCTCCAATTTCATGACCATCTTTGTAGGCATCCACATAGGTATTAGCCAAGGCTGTTCCTGGAATTACTTGCTCAGCATTGTTAGTGTTATTAAAAAATGATACTCGAACCGGCGTCCCGTCAAATGTTTGGGGATTATTATTACCTGCAGGATTTTCAATCTTTTTAAGATAATTAAGTATCCAGACCATACCGTCGGCATAATAATTATCATCAAATCCAATACTAACAAATTGTGGGGTTTGCTTTGGAGTCAGATTTCCTGGGATTTTCGGGGACGCTGACGCAGCGTTTAATGTTAATAAAGAACCAGTTATTACTATAATGAACAGTAAAAATTTCCGCATAATCAACTCTCTCTTGAACGAAGTGGGTATTTTCCACGCGCCTCATCTGCAACCCATCGGATGAGTTGCAGATGAGGCATACTTCTCGCCAATGCTACACTCCGCCGCAAATCCATCAATATAAAAACAATGCCAATAACCATAATGGTGGTTTTCGTGACTAAACACGGTAAATAACTATTGGGTACCCGTTAAGCTAACCATTCGCAATTCGCAACTCAAAATAGGATTTCACATGAGCAATTTGCCCCAATGTCCAAAATGCAGTTCGGTATACACGTACGAAGACGGAAATATGTATGTTTGCCCGGAATGCGCGCATGAATGGGTCCAAGGTGCGGCCGTAGAAAGCACTGATCAAAAACGTGTCGTCCGTGATGCCTTTGGCAATATCCTTCAGGACGGTGACTCGGTCACAGTGATCAAAGGCCTGAAGATAAAAGGTTCATCTTCGGTAGTGAAAGTTGGCACCAAGGTAAAAGGCATCCGTCTCGTCGAAGGCGACCATGATATTGACTGCAAGATAGATGGGATTGGTGCCATGCAGTTGAAATCAGAATTTGTAAAGAAGGCATAATCAGCCGGTTCCCCAAGGGCAGACTCCCCACACGCAGCCAATTCAAGAGCTCTGTCCTCCCTATCTTCCTGTTGCCGGACCGATGCCCCTGGAGTAGATTGACCTCATTGATCTCATCTTTTACGGACACTCCATGGCCCCATTGCTGACCATCGACAACTTCTCGCTGACCTTCCTTGCCCATGAGCAGGAAGATGACCAGGAACCTGTGCTGAAAAATATCAACCTGCGAATCGAGGAGGGAGAAACCCATGCCCTGGTGGGCGAATCGGGCTCCGGCAAATCGGTTACCGCATTATCGATTCTCCGTCTGCTGGAAGCGTCCAACCGGGTGCAAAGTAGCGGCTCCATCGTCTTTGCCGGCCAGGAACTGACCACGCTCGGCAAAAATGAGATCAGGGCCATTCGCGGCAACCGGATCGCAATGATCTTCCAGGAACCCATGACCTCGCTCAACCCGGTCTACACCATCGGCAACCAGTTGATGGAGCCGCTCCTCCTGCATCAATCCCTGACCAAACCCCAGGCATACGCACGAGCCCTGCAGCTCCTGGCACGGACCGGAATCGACAATCCGGAATACCGGATCAACTGCTACCCCCACCAATTGTCCGGCGGCCAACGGCAGCGGGTCATCATCGCCATGGCTCTGGCCTGCAGGCCGCAACTGCTGATTGCCGACGAACCGACCACGGCGCTGGATGTCACCATTCAAGACCAGATTCTCAACCTCATCGGCGATATCCAGGCTGAATACGGCATGTCGGTGCTGCTCATCACCCATGACCTGCCCATGGTGCAGAAAATTGCGGAGACCGTCTCCATCATGCACCAGGGCCAGATCATAGAACAGGGCACCGTGGCCGATCTGTTCGCGCACCCCCGCGAGGAATATACCCGGCACCTGCTGGCAGCCGTGCCGCAGGGGATTCAGCCAACCCGAGCCGGTGGCCCGAAACTGATCGAATTGCAGGACATCAACTGCTCCTTTACCCTGAAATCCGAATGGACCGGTTTTTTCAAACGCAACAGGACCGTGATCAAGGCGGTCGATCAGGTCAGCTTCAGCCTGAACCAGGGAACAACCTTGGGCCTGGTAGGTGAATCCGGTTCCGGCAAATCGACGCTGGCCCTCTGCCTGCTCGGCCTCACCCGTTATAACGGCAAGGTTTTGTATTTTCCGGATAGCACCAGCCATTGCCTGTCCGAGTTAAGCAGCCGCCAATTCCGGCCTCTGCGCAAAGAACTGCAGATCGTCTTTCAGGATCCCTTTTCCTCCTTGTCGCCGCGGATGACGGTGGAACAGATCATCACCGAAGGGCTGCAAGTGCATGGGCTCGGCGGCACTCAAGCTGAACGGCAGGCTTTGGTGGAACAGGCCCTGCGCGATGTCGAGCTCGACCCGGCCACAGCCGGACGCTTTCCTCACGAATTTTCCGGCGGCCAGCGCCAGAGGATCGCCATTGCCCGCGCCATCATCCTCCGCCCTAAACTACTGATCCTCGACGAGCCCACCAGCGCCCTGGATATGACCATCCAGAAACAGATCATCGAACTGCTGCGCGACCTGCAGGAGCGGTATCAGCTTACCTATATCTTCATCACCCACGACCTGCGAGTGGTACGATCGATGGCCGACCAGCTGGCGGTTATGCGCCAGGGCCGTATTGTTGAGAGCGGACCGGCGGCCGCTATCTTTGCCAACCCCCAAGATGCCTACACCCGGCGGCTGTTTGACGCTGCCTTTCATCGTTCTGAACGTTTGGAGAATACAGCATGATCTACCGAGCCGTCTTTCATGTCGACCTCGACGATACCAAAATTTTCGCCCTCGCCCTGGCCAATGTCGGCAACCTGCTCCGGGCTATCCCGGAAAAGCATTACGACCTGGTAATGGTCTTCAACGGCCCGGCCGTCATCCTGCTGCAGACCGAGGAATGCGCGACCTACCTTGAAGAAGTTTGGCAGTTGCAACAAGCCCGGGTTGCCTTCAAGGTCTGCCGCAATGCCCTCAACCGTTTCAATGTTGACCCGGAAAACCTGATTGAGGGTTGTGAAATTATCCCGGCCGGCGTTGTCACCCTGATTGAACTGCAGCAAGATGGCTACGCCTACATCAAACCCTGAAGACGTATTGATTTTTTAATTAATTACAATTAGTTAAATGGTCGTTCACCCCTGCGCTCGCAGGGGTTGATGTACTTTTGATGTACTTTCTTCCAAAGATGGCAGTGCTTGCATCGCTCTCTTGTTATTGGTGACGAGTGAATGAATGTACCGCTGCGTGGTTAAAATGGACGTGTGGCGACACATCCTTTGGATCTCAACAAGCGGCACGTTCTTCATCGCCAGTAACGAAGCGAACAGGTGACGGATACAGTGGAAGGTGAATTCTTCAACTCCCGCTTTTAGGCAAAAGTCCTTGAGCACCCTGGATCGGCAGACATTAGATCGTCTACCAGACCTGACAAACTTCCACACATACTCACCAACGCCTCCTTTTGTCGCCTTATTATGGCGTTTAAGCCATTGCATGAGATCATCGTTCACATCAAGCCAGTCGCTTTTCCATTCGGCCAAACGATTCTTCCGACTCTTCAATCTGATTCGATGGTTGAAGAAATCGACATCACTCCAGGTTAGTCGCCACATCTCATTGGCTCTTGCCCCGGTTTGCAGGAAGCAATACAACATCAATTTGTCTTGGTCATCCTGCAGGGAATGGTAGACTTTCCAAAAATCTTCAAGCGGGGGAACATAACGGTCTGATCGCTTAGAAGAGAACTTATCTATCGACAGAAAGACATTTCTATCCGGCATATCTAAATATTTGACTCCCCATTTCCATGCAGTCCGGAAATGGGACAAATCTTTATTCGCCGCATTACCCGATCTGGTTTTTGCTTGATGCTGTAACGCTTTTTGCGCATCGTACAGCGTCAGATTCTCGCATGCAGTATCTTTGGATATCAACTCAAATAACCTTTTGAACGCATACACCCTTGAATTGTATATTCGTTCCAAATGTTTTTCTCTGACAAAATCCAGATACTTAACTGCCCACTCACCCAAAAATACCGTGGGTATCTTCAAGGATGGTGGTGGTAGAACATTCTGAACTTCCATTGTCCCTTCTGCTTCCCAGAGAAGGGCTTCTTTCTTGGTCAGAAAAACTTTTCTTTCTTTCTTCCCCTCTGTGAATCTCTGGCCCATCCAGGGCCATTTGTCCTTGTTCCGGTTGAGATTTTTGTACGCCATGTGCCATTACCTCCTCTCGTCTAAAACGCCAGGTTCTTGGCCCAAGTGCATACCCTCCGATCTTGGAAAAACCATACTTCCGTAGCGTTCTCTTATCCACTCCAAAATAATCGCAGACTTCCTTCAATGTCATAAATGAGTTGTCCATGTCACTTCCCTTTCCCCATCGAAATCGTCATGTCTCAGGTAAATTCAACAGAAAGCTGCGAATCCTTTCGCCTCTATAAGTAATGGCCTACAAAAGGTGTAGGTTTTGGCAATCGAGGCAAAAAAAATTAAACAGGCCTGAAATTTTTGAACTTCAGGCCTGTTAGGACTGTGGAATCGACCTACTCTTCAATGTAGGTGGGTATTTCGAGAGACGGTGGTAGGGCTGGAAGGATAGAAAAGATGGAAAGGTGTCTCTGCCCAGCCATCCTCCGGAAATGATACTTATGTCTTGTGCCTAGATGAGGCGCCGGGGTCAAACCTGGCTGCATGCTGCTATTAACGAATTAAACGAAAGAAACGAAAGAAACGAAAGAAGTGGATCTTCAATTTTAATTCTTTCGTTTAATTCGTTTAATTCGCAGGTGTTTTTATTTGCCAGCGAATAGGATTTCTGCCTTTTCCGCTGACCGGTACCTTCTCATCCTCAATTTGACGGTTTGCTTTGAGCTGTGAAAGACAATCTTCAAGCCTTTTTTTGGAAATATTGTTTTCAAACAACCGGAAGAAATCTGTTACGGTCATGGGTCCTTGTTGAAGGGCAACAAGAATTTTCTCTGCATTTCCATCAGCCTGACGGCCATGAAAAATAAATTGAGCTGATTGTTCGCAGTATCGCCATAAGGCAAGTGCCGCTTCTAGGTGTTCGATGCCTATGGTGGCCATCCCATCAAGGAGGCAATATATCATAGCAAGCCGGATTACTTGCGCTTCAGCCCTATTGATAACGCAACCGACAAGACCGGGATTGTCCTTTGTTAGCTCAGCATAATACAGTTTACTCCACGCCTCCCTGGCCTCATTTCCCATTTCGATCTTAATAAAATCCGAATCACGAAAGAGAGTGATCTTTTCAACTAGGCGTTTCCTTATGTCCTCAAGCTGAATTTCGTTCATTGGTTCCGGTAGCGGAACAATCTGCGACCGCCTGGCAGATACCCAAAGAATCCGGTTTGCAAAGCCGTTTAATGCCTCGCTTTCTGCTAATTTGGCATGCAATTCGTTTGATGTTACGTGTGACACCCAACCAACATGCGCGTTTGTGGCAGTAGTCTTATTGGTCTTTGTCAGCGGATCAAGGTTTCCATTGTCCCAGGCATTTCGGATGACCATTGATAAAGTATTTCCTTCCCTCTTGGTATTGGCCATAACTCCGGCAAATTCTTCATCCAAAATAAACAGCCTTTTGTCTGCGACCCCAGGATCAACAACGATTTCGGTCTGATCTTTCTCGCTCCACCGCTTGACATCATCTCTGACGGCATAGATGATTCCCTCGCCACTTGAGAATGGACCCGGTGATTGTCGGGCTTTGCCCTCGATAGATTCAAACAAACGTTCAACAGGTTTGCCAGACGTACCTTTCCTAGCTTTCGAGGATGCGCCAACGATAACTGCCGCAAGCCTAGCCTTGTGCTTTGTATCACCTACATAAAGAGTGGGCGCGTTGCCTACCTCAACACCGAATCGGACAAGGAACGTTATCAGGATTGCCACTCGATCTGCTTCGCTGTTTGCGGACGCAAGCTCAACAAATTCGCCTGCTAATCCATGAAAGGCGAGTGGTGCAACGGAGGGCCATTCCCTAATTTCTGGTTCCCAGTGGTCATGGCTTGTTTCAGGATAGACATCCACTTGCTTGTCGCACGCCTGTAATGTTTCCCGCCGCAAAGAGTCTGCACATTCATATTTTTGATATTGGAGTAGTTCTTCATTATACTGTCCCTGAAGGTCGTAGACAGGGTCACTTTTTGCGGCAGGTGATGTGGGAATGGGAGTTGTAGGGGCGTTTGAGTCCATAATCAGATTCCTTTATTAAAAGGTTTTTGACGGGGAATGATTGATTCACTCCCTTCCTGATATGGTTGCTCTACAAAAGCTGTGGATTTTGAAGCGGGCTGAAAAAAAGAATTTTTTTGAGTTATTTTTTTGAGGATGGACTTTTCGTCTTCGGGTTATCCAAATACCATTTTATATTTTCGTCATTAGCAATATAGGCAATATTATTGGAATATGGCCCTTTTATTGAACTTTTAAAATGTCGTTCAGCCTCAATAATATGTTTACTGGTACCCAGAAAGGCCTTCGACTTCAACTGATTTCTTGCACGTTTTATTGTAATACCATTTCTGTTTTTCAAATCATCATAAGCATTTTTAACTATTTCTGTTTTGCCATGAGAGTCCTTAAATTTTGATATACCTATATAATAAGACAGTTGAAGTTCTTCGTTATATTTTTTATTTTTTCCAATATTATTTGATTCAAATTTTTTGCTATAGTTATCTAATTCATCATCCCCTTCGTACAAATCAGTATCAACATCTCCACCTTCCCATATTGATATCCTTCTTATCATTGCTTCGTGTGCCAAAAGATCCCAATGGTCCTTGAAGGTATTTTCATTCAAAATGAGATAATTAATTAAAATAAAACCTGGATGATCAAGTCCTGTTATCGGCTTTCCATCGAAAATTATCGTCCATGTTCCACCATTTTCATAAAATGCATAGGGATGTTCATTGCTTATTCCAAACTTAATTGCTTTATAATAGTTGTTTATGTATCTATTATTCAATTCCCAAATGTCGAGATACGACCAGTTTGGTTGGTCTATAATGGATGTGTATTCTTCGATATATGGCTTTGCGGTTTCCGTTAGAAAAAATTGTGAATATTCCTTTGAAAAATTCTCCTTCAGAACATCGAAAATATTTTCATCTAATTCTTCCACTCCATAGCTTTCTATCGTTTTCTCGTGGCGAATAGGTAGCAACTCAGCGCCAAAGAATGGCCCACTCTGTTTCCAAGCCGATACAATTGCTTTATTATTTTGCAATTTCCCAAGCCAAGGATTAGGGCGAGTTGTCAAAATGTTATGAAAGTCGTAGGAGATGTCAAAAGAGTTATTGTCAATAAGAGGCGTGGAATCAAACCTGCGAAAATACTCATTTTCTTTTTTAAAATAGGCTTCTTGATATTTGTAAATCCAGCAAAACCTTTCAATTTCCTTCAACAGCTCACTTTTGAACATATAACGAGGCAACATGCTGGTTAGCTGTTCATTCTCTATGCTTAATAACTTTTGTATTTGGTCATCTGACATCCATAAATTATAGAAATAAGAACCCATGCACGGGCCTAGCTTATAGATATAGGTATGATATAATTCAGGTTCATCGTCTGGCCACATCTCCTGCAAAGAAAGATGCACCTCTCCATCAAAGACATGCGAGCCGTATTTGGTGACGAATTTATAACGGTCCGGGATGCTTTCAGGGGATGATGCGTACGGAGAGAAATATCGCAAAGAGTCCGGGTGTGGATTCGCCTGAAATACCAGTGTACCGCACCTTTCCACTATGCGGTCGAACTCCATCTTGCCGAATCGGCAATAGGTGGTTTTCACGCACGATGGGCAGGTCGTTCCGATGAAACCATCATCATTACCCTCAAGAAAAAAAATCCCGTACAGGTAAATTGCAAATTCAAGGTCATCGCAAACCAGTAAATTCCGCCCACAATGGTTACAGGGAAATGTCGGCAAGGAGACGGGAGGCTTTGAGTCCATATTATGATAACCCTGTATATTGATCGTCCAGACCGTCCAACCGTCCATGGGTCAGTCACTTTAGGACGACCTGGACGATATGGACGATGATTTTTCGAATTTCTACGTTATAAGATTCACGTATATGCTATTGTTTTGCCTGTTTACAAAACGGAGCAATTTCTGGGATTGTACATCAATCTAATAACGTTGCTAAACAGAAAATTTATTGATGAGTTCAGATGAGGCCGATTATAAAAAATATCGCTAATTTTAGGCCGTTATTATCTACTATCGCTCTCTTGTTTTTGATTCCGTCTCTCTGCCTTGGCTGGTCTGGAAAGGTGGTCAAGGTGGCCGACGGCGACACTATAACCGTGCTGCACGATGGGGAGCAGGAACGAATCAGGCTGTATGGCGTTGATGCTCCTGAAAAAGATCAGGCGTTTGGGCAGAAATCCAAAGAATTCACGGCATCATTGGTTGCCGGCAGAGAAGTAGAGATTCAACGTAAAGACACTGACCGCTATGGTCGAACAGTTGCCCTAGTCACTGTCAATGGTCGAAGCTTGAACGAGTCACTTGTGCAAGAAGGCTATGCCTGGGTGTATCGGCAATATTGCAAAGAAAGTTTTTGCCCTGCATGGCTACAGGAGGAGAACGCCGCTAGAAGTACAAAAAAAGGCATATGGAGCGATCCGCACATAATACCCCCTTGGGAGTTCAGGCATCCAAAAGGGCAGCAGGTTAGCGGTCTGCAGTCACCAGGCAAGAGTGCTACAGGACAAGACATTTGCGTTAATGCGTACCATGGCAACACTAACAGCCATAAATTTCACCGTCCAACCTGCCAGCAGTATAGTTGCCCTAATTGTACTGCGGTATTTAAATCGAGGGAAGAAGCTGTAGCAAAAGGATATGAGCCTTGCGGGATCTGCAAACCGTAGCTTTCTGTTAGGATCAATTGGAAATATGTTCCAGTCTAAAAAAATAATGCACATTAATGTATTTTTATAGCCTCCTGCAGTTTTCGACAGATAAAAAAACAACTTTTTTTATACCATCATTTTGGTAACTAAAACTCGGGTTTTATATTATTTGTTCGGCTTGGTATTCAATGTACATTTCACTACTACGTATTAATTTATTATATTTTTTTATTAAAATAATTTCTGCAATTTATGAATACGATAATGGAACATCAATATGAATTAAAAAATAATGATTTAACAAAAATGATTGATACCTGGGTAACTGATCACAGGTCGGCATATTCATTTTTTCAGCATTTTTGTGCAATAAAACTTGGAGTAATAAGAACTCCTGGATATAGAGATATTCGTCTCTCAGAAGTAGAACTTGAGATTCAAAATTTCTCAGAAGTTGAAAATATTTTTGATAAAATGGAAGATGCTCAAATTTGTGCTGCTTATGATGAGCTTGAAGATGTTCGTCGTCATTTATCTAAAGTTTTTAAATGCAAAAATATAGATAAATTAAAAGTAATTCGCCGCATAGATGGCATATATGCACAAGATATATTATTTCAAAAGGAAATTGCATTACAAAAAGGATCAAGTGTTGTGGAATTTCAGTCAAATACTCTAATGAGTTTTACTGGAGTAGATTTGGCCAATATTGATAATCAGGATGAAATTATTAAATTAAACCATTACAAGCAACATGCTGTTAAAATTACATTAGACATAATTGTTGATGACATATTATTTTGCGGGTCGATGTTTCCATTTTTAAACCAAAAATCTCCGATGATGGGCGAGTATCACGAGTATGTAGTCGTTAATCGACACCCTCGTGGTCTATTGAATGTTGATATAAATAATATAGCGATTGAAGTTGGTTCAAATATTAAACCTAAACAAATGAATTATAAGATAAAAATGCCATCACCAGCATACTGGTGCGATCCATTTATTGTTAGAAAAAATTATCAATTTTACTTAGAAATTAAAAATTTAATGAAGCAATTAAAATGGTATCATTTGGGATGTTCTTATAAAAAAAAGATCAATTACCTGGTTGATCAATATGAGGCTACATGTTGCGTAGTATGAATTTCTGTTAAATATATGCACATGACTTGTTGAATATTGTATTAAATTTGGGGAAATATTGGACCATTATCGCAATGTAATCCAGAAAAATAAGGCTATAAAGCGAGTCCATTCCGTAGCATACTCTTATATTATGCGTATTGGACGATGCCTCCTGCTTCGATCGCTCTACCTGAGCAGGAGGCGCCCTCTTAACAATTCAGAATCAACAACTCTCCCGCGAAATGCAAGAGCCATGTAAAATTGACCTGTCGGGTACCTGTACAACCGTAAAAGTTAACCGATCACTGGCTCAAATTTGAGAACCGCCTGGTACTCATCCACCATTGCCTCTCTCAACTCTTTCTCGAATTGCCTTGGCACAATATAGCTATCATGAACGGGTAGACACGGAATCCCTTTGTCCGTCATTTTTATTAGAATAGCTTCGGTGATCCTACTATCGAGATTTTGCAATTTCAGCCCGGCTCCAGAATTAATATACCCGGCAATACGATGGTGCTCCTTACGTACCCTCTCCAGCAGGCCGCAGATATTTTTATTGGTTAAAGCAACCTTCGTTTCCCAGGAAGTGCCTTTATACTTACCCCTGAATGCCTCGATGGCTTCCTTCTCCGTCTCAACGTTCCAGACGATCAATAACAGCTTCTTGAAGATTTTGCGTTCTTCCGGGTTATCAGTAAGGGCCAGGTAAGGATCTTCCCGATAATCAATTCCTAAAAGGTGATAAAGAATACGAATATGATGAGCTGCATAGTCCAGTTCCACGGTAGGCTCGCCGCCAATAAAGATATCCTTCCTGAATTCTTTTGGTAGGGATTGATGGAGCGCTCCATAGAACCGACCTCCTTGGTCAAACGAATTTTCGTTGAATATACGGTACGACTTCTTGCTATTAATGACAAAATTTAGCCGTTCTACATCAAATTCCCTCAAGGAAAGTTTCTTCGTGAAGAGTTGTCTCAGTAAAGCCTCATCAAGAGTTGGCTTGTCGCCAATATCCAAATTCGATATATTGTGATTAATAATACAGGATAATTGCTTGAGGTATTCTGAAGAACGAGAAATTTCATGGTGCGGTATTGGTATAAACGGCAACTCGAAATCATCCAGTCCAACCTTGTTATTCAATTTAATTAAATAATTACTAGCATCACATGCCGATGGAAATAATCCGTCACAAGATACATATGCCTTCTCATTGCTATTGATAAACGAATCTACTGGTAGTAGTTTAAAATTCCTATGAGTAATGGATATATACTTATTAATATATCTATTATAGATATTACTATTAGTATATAATATATTATATACATCTACTATATCTTTATATTTATTATCACTACTTGTTTTACTACTTACATCAGTACTACTTTTCAATACTTCATTATTATATTTTAGATCAGTTATAGTACCATCACCTTTGAGTAGGTTCAAAAAAACCTTGCTCTTTAAGTTGTACAAACTAATCTCTCTATCACCATTAGACGCTACGGCCACTTCGCTCTCGGTAATAAAGTCGTTGTATTGATTCAGATTTTTCCTTATTAAAATCGTTGCCGGGGTGTCGATGTAGTCGATTTCCTTCTTGTTCTCATTCCTGAGAACAACTGGCTCCTCCGGATCTTCTGAGAACACTTGATGAGGGTAGCCTTTAGTCACCTTGTTGAACATGGCCACGAGCTTTTCAGATGCCCACATTCTAGCCTGCCTACCCAGGGATTTTTCCCGGTCATACCTGCCGCATCTATGATGTATAAGCCCGAGATCTTCGAAGGCGGCAACGATTGGAACTACACGTTCATATTTGAAAAATAGCCGCCCATATCGCCTTGCCCTCGTGTACCGATTGCCATCCCTTGCGTAGCGGACCGGAGAGCCCACCAAATATGCAAGATACAGGTTGAACAAGATAGCCTTGCATGTATACTTGATACGCGTTCCACCGTTTGCAGTATTGGGTTTTTTAATCCTGTCGCCATGCTTTATGAGCTCGAATATAGCTGGAAACAGACTTTCGATAATGCTCATTATTTTAGGCTCAGCCTTAATAAGGGCAGCGTTAAGAGGAATAGCATCTTCAAGCCAATCAGTCGATGGATCGGCTCCGTAGCCCGATCGTGCCCTTTCTGCGTTAACTGCAGCTTTGTATATACCTGTAAATATTTTTCTTATTTTCTTCTTTTTTTTCTTTTTTTTCATGTTACCTCACAATAAAAAAGGGTCGCTCTTCCACTTTGGAAAGACAACCCTATGTTGAAATTGAAATATACGACTGGTTAATATATAAAGATGTAATTAGCCTTCGATAGAGCCAAAAACATTTTTAGTGTTCTTAAAGAAAGGTGAATCTATATCTAATTTCATCACCACAGGAAACAGTGGTAGATCAATTTTATGAATACCAACTTCATCGTATCGACTCATTGAGAATGATTTTCCCAATGAAGGGTCTGTGTTCTTTGAGCATTTTCGATAATGCATATCAATAAGATGTTTGTATGATAAAATATCGCTGTTTTGATTAATTAATTCGTTAAACAACGAATTATTATCACTATGCATAATACTCAGATGCATATTGATGTAATCTTTTGATAGTTGCTGTAAATTCTTGTCAACCAACGATATCAACATTTTCTTGTCTCTATTGCTGTACCTATAATCTTTATTAATATAAGTTATCATTTGTTTCTATTTAACTCCTTTGATATTTTTATTTGAATAATTAGCATAATAATTTTTATGTACGCGATAAAAAATCATTCTTTGTCTAACTATTAACTTTTAAGTCACAAGAATTGTGTGCTTCCATCTTTGAGCTTCTTGTGTATAAGGATCACCAACATGCCGATCTGACTAATTGAATATTTCCATTTCCTTGAAACATCCATAAAAAAAGGGCTGCCTTCCGTCTTGGAAAGACAACCCTGATTAGTTTTAAAATTTTACGACTACTTGATTAAGTATTTTACTTGCTGAGCATCCGTACTAAAATTTGTTGTTAATAATGCTACTAACTATATATTTTATCTGATATTCAGGTTTTTTATAAATTTATTAATCATTAGTTGTATGTATTTTATTTATTGCATCTATAATTTTATAGTCGCAAAACCCACCATAAGCCTCTAAGTAATTCAACGATTCTTCCACGTCAATATTTGGAAGAGACATCAATATTCTTTCAGTTAATTTTATACTGCAATCACATCCGTACACTCTCAATCCGTCATTTAAACGGTAGCGAAGTGCATCCCAAAACCTATGATCTTCTGTTAGAATCTCATTTCTCATCACAACTACCATCAAATTGGACATTGGCTTCTGGCCGTTTCAACAACTCCTTCTCAAGCCTTACCTCTTCCTCCTCAAGCCTTAATTCTTCTTCAAATTTTGCCATTGCCTCAGCGGCTACATCCTTATGTTCCGCAAAAAAGGGATGGAAAATTACTTCTATATCCAGAGGAAAACCCCAGTAGTTCTTATCAACAGGACAAATATTCCCTGAAAAATATGCTGAAAATGGTTTATCCAAAGACATTTCGACGTGTAAATCTTCGTATGAATATCTTGAAAAATTATCTTCTATCTCTTCAATGCTCCCCCCTCGAGGGTTTTGTGCTATTTCTTTCATTTTGATAGCAAGATCCTTGTCGATATATTTAGCATTATCAACTAATAATTTTCCAATATCAGCACCCAAACCTGAGATATAATCTTCTATAATATCACATCCTATATGATCAATAAAATGCATTTGCTTGGTCTTCCCTGTAACAGGAACAATAGTTTCATCTGGAATTTCACCTTTCAAATAATTCATTTTTCTTAACGATTCTTCATTATACATAAATATTTAATCCTTATTTTATAATTTACCACTATATCAAGATATAATCTTGACTTGAAATACAATTAATATGACTAATAATTAGTTTACCTACAACACATTACACCTCCCATAAAATATAATTTAGATTCTCCAATTTAGTTAAAAACCAACATTCTACACAACCTCCCACCACAAAAACCATCTATGCACATTCTGCAATCATCTTGTTTCAGGAATAATTCCTCACCACACCACACAAACATCTTGTTTGCATACGCATGATGTACAATTAGTCTCGAACTGGTTAATCAGTGCAACCAGCTCAACCCACAACCCAACAACCACACCCCACGAAAACCATCTATGCACATCATGAAATTATTTTGTTACAGCCAAAATTCCCACCACCACACCAAAAACCTCCTATCTGAAAACGGAAAATTTTTTAAATTATCACTCAAAAAACAAGCCCCAACACCCCACAGCAATCAACTATGAATGCCCGATGACGTTTTCACAGCTTGGCTTACTCCTTTCAGACCACCTCAACGCCTCATCACCCTCTTCTATGCTGGATGAATCAGTTTTTTCTATTAGGTGTTGCCTGGTTGGCTTTGCTGACGGCGCTTTTCAAAGTGTACCCTTGGTCTTGATACGATTTTATTCGCTTGATTTGATCTATGTGGCTGCCGGTGTAATATCGGTATGAGATATCCCCAGAAACCGTCAGAACGGGCGGTTGAATGTACCCCTGGTCAGACAGGTACCGAACTCTCCGAACTGACAGCCCACACTGCCTTGCTACCTCACCTATAGAAATCATTATTACTTTTTCCATGAGACCCTCCATTAAGCTGATTTTATGTATTATTTTAAGCATGTGACGACATCTTACGGAATCCGTAGACGTCTCTGCTATATGGGAGGTTAGTTTGTACAAAAGGAAGGGGCAAAAAAAGACAGGACTCCACTCAATGAAAAGCGGAGCCCTGGGGAGGTGGGATTATTTATTGGATTTGGAATTCAGCAGTTTCAAACGATTTTCTATATCGACTGCCTCCTCATAGGCATTCCCTGCTATCATAGATCCAAGGATGATTTCATCGGTCATGTCAAAAGTAGGCAGTATTTCATCATCTGGAGATTCGGATACGCAAGCATCCTCGTTATCAGAGTCCTCGCAGCCTTCGTTGTCATCGCTAACGATTTCGTCATCTTCGTCGAAGCCCTCATCGAAAGTATCTTCATCAGAACTATTTTCGCTGTCAAAACTATCGCTGTTGTCGTCATCGGAATAATCGTCACACATAGCAGGTCTCCTTGAATTAAAAAGTTCTTCAATATCCGCATAATGAGCAAGTAATTCTCAACTCTTTTCCATTACGTATGGTCACGTCATTTCCTAGAACCTCATTAAAAGTTACGTGATGGCCGCAGTGGAGAATAAATTTCTCATGATTCAGTATGTTGAGTATCTCTTGAAGTTCTTTTGTTGGCCTGTATTCAAGCTGTTGTGTCTTTGTCATAGCTATTGTCTCCCGCAATAAAAAAGCCCGCTGGCACGAAACCAGAGGGCTTTATGATGTTTTATATTTGGCTGTTAAGCTGGCATGTTTAAGCATTGGGCCATAGTAATTTTTGCAACCTGTGACGCTGGACGCACTTTCCAGAACTCCTCAAGCTCACAGTCAATCTCAAGCCCATTGATTGATATGGATTGAAGCTCCGAAAAGGAAACGTATCCCCATTCAGCATTTTGATAGTCTCCGTTGAGAATTGCGAAGCCCCAAAAGGTGTCTTGGCCGTCATATTCTGCTACGAACCAGTCATGAGAACCAATGAAGAAGTGGAGATATATCAGTTTGTCTTTCAAGCTGACCGATTCTGTTTGGTAAAGCCTGGGTATCTGAGCAAGTCGTTGCACTGATGGTTTGTTCCACATAATTTCCTCCTGAAAATAGAAAACCCCGACAGATCCGTGGGACACTGCCGGGGTTAATTTGGGCGAATGAAGGATGCCGATTAGTGGAGGAATTGATAGCGCTGTTGGTAGAAATCTCCAAGCTGGTTTGGATTCGCGGATGCCAGTTTATCTATGTATCCGTTGATAATCCCATTCAATATCAGGTTTTTCTTCGGCAAATGCATCAAATTACTATCCCTCAAAATGTCTGTTACTGTTTCATGGAATCCGTAGAGCGAATCGTCATAGACGTTGGCGTACAGGCCATTGAAGTCGTGAAATCTTGAGACTGGGATGACGCTATTTTCCATAATCTCAACGAGTAGCACGCGCATATCGGATTGAGGCAGCGAATAACCTTTCAGCCCCTCGTGCCATCGCTCGAACGCTTTCAATTTCGGAAGCATCATACGCAAGGCTCTATATGCCAAAAATGCCAATTCATCGGCATCCAACCCGCTGGTGTGCCTACGGAAGGTGATATACTCTCCAGAGAAAGCGAGATTATCACAAATAAAAACGCGTGAGCCACAGGTGACGCCAAAAGCTAAAGATCGGTCCATACTGTTTCTGATACCAAGGCTCCAACAAAGATTTGAATTGCCTTGGTTTAAATCCCAGACCGAGAACAGCTTTTTCCCTTCAGCCGCAAGAACATATTCGGCTTTGACGATATCCAAGCCAAATGCGCCAAGGCTTTGCTTGATTGCACCGATAATTTCACGATGATGCACGGGATGGAACGTCTTGGTGAATGGTACATCTGGAACGGCCATTACCTCTGCTTCCGACACCCGGTTTTTGCCTAATAATAATGAACTCATAACGATCCCCTTATGGTTTGGATTCAAAAACAAAAAGCCCCTTCCACCACGATGGCGGAAAGGGCATGTGCAAATCTAGGATGAATGGAACTGGCTACCAATCGTTACATGCTTTGCTATACTCGCAGTCGGCACATAGCCATGATCGGCAAGGCAGGAACACCCGATTTTCTATGCCAGCTAAAACGGTGGCGCTCAACCTGGCAAAACGTTTCCGAGCAAGAGGGCCTCGACTGGTATTATAGGTTTCCAGCTTTGGCGTTTTCAATTTCCTGATTACATTAAAACGGCACTGGACTTCAGCTCTGGGGAAGATGTATTTGTTAGCCGCCAGAAGGTACGAATATGCTGTAAGTTGCAAATCGTTATCCACTGCCGATTGTGACTTCGCCAATTTTGCCGTTTTGTGGTCAACGGCTACCAGATAACCTTTTTCATCACGCAGCAGTAGATCGACTACGCCTACCAGCTGTATGTCCATGAGCTTGCCATTGTGGTCACAGAGATCAGCTGATAACGGAAGCTCAATCCCTTCTATGCTGTAGGTTCCGTCAAACATCGTCTCCGTATGCAGTACCGCAAGCATCTTCTTGCCCATTGCGACGGCAGAAGCGGTATCAGGCATATCTTTCTTGAAGAGAATAGGTGCGGTTTCCATTTCCAGGCTTTGATACAGCCGACTTGAAAAATTCATCTCCATCAAACCCAGAGGTGGCTTCTTGCCTGTTTCCTTTAGGGACAGATAAAGAATTTCGATGGCCGAATGGATTGCTGTTCCAAAATTCAAGACGATGCTGCTGTGTTCCTTGGGCAATTTCTGGACATACATGAACCAGAATTTTAGTGAGCAGTTGAGGTAAGTGAAGAGCTGGCTATGACTGATATGCAACTGTTTCCGTAATGATTCGACGGCGTGAGACATGACGTGACCTCCTGTTTTTTAGGCACAAAAAAAGGGAGCCGATTTCTCGAACTCCCACTGATAAAAAATATAGAAATGCTGGTTAATTAGAAGTCATCTCACCAATAAGGCTAGAGGCGTCTCCTTTGGAAATAAAGCCGACAACGGACCCGAACCTCTCTTTACTCATTTCGTCAAGCTGGGGGCGGCTGAGGCCCCTGTCATCGGCCAATTTTAACAACAGGCCGTGCTGTTTCTGAGTCAAGCGCCCATTGCCATTATTGCCCTTACTCTGGTCGTGAGCGCTGTTAGATCCGCCATTCCCATTGTTTGCATTAAAATGTCCGCCTCCTGATGGTTGCATATTCCCTGGTGTGTGAGGACAATAAATGGCCTTGTCTTGCGGCGATTCGAATGAAATCTGTGGCGGTGGCGGTGAAGAAGGTTTTTCCTGCTCCAGGTGAGACACTTCTTCGGCAGAGCAGTATTCGACGCCATAACCAGCAAAGCGTAATGCACGAGCAATCGCCCTGGTCTCGGCCAACTCAAG
>Ga0209697_10000899_pt1 | contig 48112 bp, 43 predicted proteins | sample AliMusrvi5mmetaG_FD_184115 | JGI IMG/M metagenome (GOLD analysis project Ga0209697, IMG submission 184115) | Freshwater lake bacterial and archeal communities from Alinen Mustajarvi, Finland, to study Microbial Dark Matter (Phase II) - Alinen... | ecosystem: Environmental > Aquatic > Freshwater...
TGAAAGTAACGTCCTGCCCGGTGACCTCCGAGCTACTGGTGCGCCCAGGTCAGCAAATCAATTTACGGTGGTCGGGGTGGAGCAGTTTGACTGGCCATAAGTGGGGCACTTTGAGTGGCCATCGGGGATCGACAGTTTCATTTCAAAGTTTCCTTCTTGGTTCCGTTTGTTACCAGGTATCGGATCAACATACCGAGAAGGGCCTTCGGATCCGACGACGGCCCCCAGACACGCGATCATTTTGCGCGGGTTCTTGACCTCCTTGGATGCGCATGTGAAGGGTCTCTGATCTGTGTCAAAACAGGAGCTTTAAGACGTCTCCAGACCATCGAGTCCAGAACTTTCATTGTTCTTGACGGATCTGTGCATATAAAAAATATCTTCCGCAGCAGACACGTCTTCCCTCTACGGCACGGGCAATGCCTTGCTTTTTCCGTGAAATATGTATAAAAAAAATGTACCTTGGGCTGCAAAGCGCTCCAAGAAAGATCCTTGTTTCAATCGACAAAATTCTCACAAGTCATTGATAGATAACATGAAATTCACACCGGAGCCACTCTGGCACAAGGATTGCATAGAACAAGCCAGCAAGCACTAGAAAGCAGAGGTGATCCAAATGAATCAAGCAACAAAAATCCTGGTCGTAGATGACGAAGAAGTCGTTCGGCTCAGTTATCTCAGAGCACTGGCGGGCGAGAGTTGCGAGGTGGAATGGGTGAGAAATGGCAGTGATGCCTTGCAAAGAATGGGCCAGCATCCGTTTGACGTCGTGTTGCTCGATCAGCGCATGCCTGGGATGGATGGCATGTCAGTGCTCAAAACCATCAAGGAGAAATGGCCTGAAAGCGAAGTGATCATGATTACCGGGTACCCGGCGGTCGAATCCGCGAAGGAGGCTGTGACCTTGGGTGCCTACGACTACCTGGCCAAACCGGTCGGCCCGGATGACGTCATCAACGCTGCCAATGGCGCCATGATGCACAAGCGGTGGACCTTGCGCTGTGACCAGCAGTCACAACGCGCTGCGGTTCATTAGTAATCAAAAACCCGGGGATTGTGTTGAAGATTTGCAGCAATTTTGCTGGTTAATTGTTAAGGAGAAATACCATGAGTGCACTGCGTAAGGTTCTGGTTGTCGATGACGACGCCGTGGTCGGCAAGAGTTTCAACCGCGTCCTGTCGGAGAAGAAGGGCTATGTCGTCACGACGGTGGAGAACGCCCATGAGGCACTGAAGCAGATTCGCGAGCAGTCGTTCGATGTCGTCTTCACGGACATCAAGATGCCCGGCATGGACGGTGTCGAACTGGCTGAAAAGGTCAAGGCCAGCCAGCCCTGGACGCCGGTTGTCATCATCACCGGGTACGGGACGACCGAGAACGAAGTCCGGGCCAAGGCCGCTGGCGTGACCGAGTTCATGCGCAAGCCGCTGTCACCCGAGATGATCGAGGAGAGTGCGGCCCATGCGCTGGCGCCGGCGGTAGCAGCCGAGGCTGAAACGGTCGCGGCCCCGATCGAAGCCGTGCAGGGCCATGAAAGCAGAATCAAGAACATTGCATTGTTCCTGGCTGCGCCTTTCATCGGCTTGGCCTATGCAGTGATGCTGCCACTGGTCGGCATGGTGATGATTGCCAAGATCGGCGTCCAAGCATGGAAGGCGAAACATCAATAGAAAAGCCTTGAGCTATATCACGAATCGCGCAATCAATTGCTTCCGCGGCGAAATGCAAACTCCATCAGGGATGACAATCATCCACTGATGGTTTTTGTCGTCAAGAAACCCATAAAAGGGGAACCCGAATGAAAAGCTCCTGCACTGCGGGCCACATGACTCTGTCATCGCGCCCAACGAGCTTGATCCTGACAGGCATGCTTGCACTCGCCCTGTCCTTGATCGGCCTGACTGCCCATGCAGCCGAAGGCGAAATGTCCAAAGAAAGCAAGGCCTGCCTGAGTTGCCACGACAAAGAAGGTGTGGCAAAAACGCTTGAGAGCGGTGAAGTGCTTTCATTGAACATCTCGACCCAGGCTTATACCGAGTCGATGCACAAGAAGGCCGACTGCGAAGACTGCCACTCGAATCTTGACTCGAAAACACATGGCAAAGTCAAGACCAGCATCAAGGACAAACGGGAATTCACCCTCAGCATGCGTGAATCCTGCCGTGACTGCCACAAGAAGAAATTCACCGAGTATGAAGACAGCGTCCATGCCGCGCAGGTGAAAGCCGGCAGCAGAAAGGCGCCAATATGTTCGGACTGCCACAATCCGCACACGGTTCGTTCAACCAAGATTGTCGGCCCGATCACCGAAACACCCTGCGCCAAGTGCCATCAGGACATCTTCAAGGCCTATTCCAGGGATGTCCATGGGCAAGAACGCATTGCCAAAGGTATCAGCGCCCCGCTGTGCGCAGGCTGCCATCAGGCGCACGCTGTCAAGGCCGCATCCATGGGCGATGGTGTCAAAGACGCCTGCCTTGCATGCCATAAGGAAGCCATCAATCAGCACAAGGATTGGCTACCCAATACGGCGCGGCATTTCGACGCCATTTCCTGCCCGGTGTGTCATGCGCCGGATGCGGCGCGCCGAGTGAACTTGAGGCTTTATGACAGCACGGCAAAACGCCAAGTGGCGGAGAAGACCGGTGTTCCGAAATTCGAAACCCGAACCGATGCCGCCGACACCAAGGCCATGGGCCTGGACGAGCGGGCGCTCTGGAGCCTGTTGAAGGAATTCAATCAGGACGGCGGTGACGGCAAGATGCTCCTGCGCGGGCGCCTTGAAGTCCGCTCAGGTGTCGAAGCCCATCAACTCAGCGACAAGTCCAAGGCAATCAAGGACTGCGATACCTGCCACAAACAGGGCGCCACCGCGTTTCAGAGCGTGACACTGACCATCGCCGGCCCGGATGGGAGACCGCTGCGCCATGGCGTCCAGAACGAGGTGCTCAATTCACTGACCTCCATGGAATCGGTGCGCGGCTTCTATGCCATCGGCAGCACGCGCATCAAGTTGCTGGACTACTTGCTGATACTGGTCTTCTTCGGTGCTCTCAGCGTGCCCTTGGCCCACATGACGGTCAAGCGCCTGTTCAAGGGTGTACGCGAGAAACTGGAGGCAGAACGGCTTGCCGCCGCCCAGAATGCCGAAACGCAGGCTTCAACCGGCAATCGTCAAGACGACGATGCCTCAAAATAGCAGGAAACCGCCATGGAAAAGCTCTATATCCACCCGCTACCGGTCAGGCTCTGGCACTGGACCAATGCCTTCGGCTTCCTCTTGTTGATTGCGACCGGGATGCAGATCAGGTACCTCGATCTGATCCATCTGATCCCATTCAGGACTGCCGTTGTTCTGCACAACTGGATTGGCTTCGTCCTGATCGCCAACTTCTTTGTCTGGTTCGGCTTCTACCTGTTCAGCGACAAGATCAAGGTCTACCACCCTGAGTTGAGCCCGAAGAAGTACTTCCAGGCCAGTTTCCGGCAAATCCAGTTCTACGGTTACGGCATCTTCCGGGGTGATCCCAACCCGCACCACCCAAGTGCTTACAAGAAGTTCAATGCCCTGCAAAGCATGCTGTACCAGATCATCATGCTGCTGCTGGTGCCCATCATGTTCTTCACGGGTTTGCTGTTGTGGGACGTGGGGCGCTTCACATCGATCGTCGAGGCGCTGGGTGGTGTGCGCGTCGTGGACACCGTGCACGTGCTGCTGTTCATCGTGTTTTGCGGCTTCATCATTGTGCACGTCTATCTGGCCAGCCTGGGTCACACGGCCTCAGCCCACTTCAAGGCCATGATCACGGGCTACGAAGACGTTGAGGACGAACCCAAGCATTGAAGCAGACATGGAAAAAAAGAGGCGCCTGGCGCCTCTTTTTTTGTTACCTGCGTTCAAGACGAATCGGAATCGTCCGGGTCGTATTCGGTGTCGCGAACCCGGATGTTGTACTTCTTCATGAGCGCCTGGAAATTGGAACGCTGCATGCCGGTTTCCTCCGCGCTCTTGGTCACGTTCGATGCATTGCGCTTGAGCGTCTCCTGAATAAACAGCTTCTCGACGTCCTCCACTGACTTCTCCCGGGCGATCTTCTTCAATCGTTTGAGTTCCTCGCCCGTTCTGGGCACTTCAAGATCAAGCCGCGGCGATGTGTCAATGATGTTGACCAGATGCGCCTGGTGAATGGCCTTGTCGGACGCGAGAATGAGTGCGCGGTGCATGGTGTTCTCAAGTTCCCTGACATTGCCAGGCCAGTCATAGTTGACGAGCGTGCTCATGGCAGCTTCCGAGATTTCGGGCACCGGCTTGCCCATTTCACTGCAGAAAGCCTTCAGAAAATGAAAGGCCAATGCCGGAATATCGTCGCGTCGCTCACGCAAGGCCGGCGCATGGATCGGGAAGACGTTGATGCGGTAATACAAATCCTCGCGGAAGGTCCCTTCCGCAACCATCGCCTTGAGATCCTTGTTGGTTGCCGTGACCAGCCTGACATTAGTCTTCTGGGTCACGGTGCTGCCAACCGGCCTGAATTCGCGCTCCTGGATCACACGCAGCAGCTTGGCCTGCGTTGAGAGCGGAATGTTTCCAAACTCGTCCAGGAAAAGGGTGCCGTTGTTGGCAACCTCGAACATGCCCCGCTTGTTGGCCACGGCGCCGGTGAAGGAGCCCTTGGTGTGACCGAACAACTCGCTCTCCAGCAGGTTCTCGCTGAGCGTATTGCAGTCGACCGTGACAAAGGGCTGGTCTTTGCGCAGGCTGTTGTAGTGAATGGCACGGGCAATCATTTCCTTGCCGGTGCCGCTCTCTCCCGTGATCAGTACCGTGGTATTCGTTGGTGCGCACTTGGCTATGAGTGCGAAAACCGCCTGCATCGGAGCGCTCGAACCGATGATGTTCTCAAACCGGTATTTGGAGCCGACCTCGGTCTTGAGATTGCGATTCTCCTGCAGCAATCGCCGGCGCTCCAGCGCGCGGTCCACGACATGCTTGAGCTCATCCGGGTCGAAGGGCTTGGACAAGTAGTCGAAAGCGCCCAGTTTCATGGCTTTGACCGCCGTCTGGATCTGTGACAGGCCGGTGACCATGATCACATCCACGTCGGGATGACGCTCCTTGACCTGCTGCAAGACCTCCAGGCCATCGATCCCCGGCATCATGATGTCGAGCACCAGCAAGTCATACTCGCTCTCGTCGACCTTGCGCAGAGCCTCCATGCCGTCTTGCGTCGAGTCGACGGAATACAACTGGCTGTCGCTCAGGATGCGCCGGCAGCTCCGAATGACAATTTCCTCGTCATCAACGATCAGGACTCTGGCGCTCATTCTTTACTCTCATCTGCAGTGGGTTGGGTTTCATTCGAAGGCGGCGTTACGGGCAGGTAAATTCGAAACGTGGTGCCCGTCCCGACCACGCTTTCAACACTGATCTTGCCACCGTGGGCCTTGACAATGCCATAGCTGACCGACAAGCCCAATCCCGTTCCTTTGCCAACCTCCTTTGAGGTAAAGAACGGATCGAAAATTCGTTGCAGATTGGCCTGAGGAATACCGCAACCGGTGTCGGTCACAACCACCTCCACCATCGGCGCGATCGCAGGATCGGCTTTGGTGTTGCCTGTGGTTGCCAGCGGGTGCGTTTGCACCGTGATGTTTCCCTTGCCGTCGATGGCCTGCTGCGCATTGACCAGCAGATTCAAAATGACCTGCTTGATCAGATCGGCGTCACCCCAGGCCTGCGGCAAAGCGGGATCAAGTTCGGTCACGATCTCGACCTGCTGCAGGGAGGCAGGCCGCTCGACGAAACGCACGGTATCTTCAATCACCTGATTCAGGTTGTAAAAGCCTTTGACCGGAACTTTTTCTCGCGCGAAATCCAGCAGGCGCTTAATGATGCTGGCACAACGCTTGGTTTCGCGGATCACCAGATCCAGATCTTCGGCATCTTCGCTGCCCTCGGGCGCTTTCTTGCGCATCAGTGAAGTGAATGTCAGCACACCGGTCAACGGATTGTTCAGTTCATGCGCGATGCCGGACGCCAGCACACCGATCGAGGCCAGCTTTTCACCTTGCGCGACTTCTGCTTTGGCCGCCAGCAGTTCCTTGGTCCGCTCTGCGACCTTGGTTTCCAGCGTCTGCACCAATTGCTCCATCTCGCGTCGTGACTCGCCAAGCGCAGCGGTCATGTGATTGAAGGACCTGGCGACGCGACCAAATTCGTCGCTGCTGCGCACCGGGATCGCATGATGGAGTTCACCAGAGCTGACCTTCTCGGCACCCGATGCCAGATCTTTCAACGGGAGATAGATCATGCGTTGCAACAAGAAGCCGATCGTGAGCGCGAATATCAGAATGAAACCGATCGAAATGCCAATTACATAAATCGCGTGGGACTGCAAAGACTGATCCATCTCATCAAGCGAATAAGCGACATCCACAATGCCCAACACCTGCTGGCTTGCCGGATGCTCATGGCACGCGGCCAATGAGCAGGAGAGTTCGTTGCGTATCGCATGCATGGAGCCCAGCACGCGGTGCCCTTCAGCGTTTTCCACGATCTTCCAGCGCTTGTCATCAGGAACACGGCTCAAGGGCCGACTGGTCTGGTGGCAACTGATGCAGGAATCGCTTCTCTGATCGACCGAGTAGCCGACCTCGGCCTTGTGGTTGGAGTGGATGATCGTGCCATCCTTGCTGATGACCCGGATGCGCTCGATGCCCTTTTGCTTGCCGATGTCCTCAATGATCTTTTCGACGATGTCGCGCTTGTTCACCAGCATCGTATAGCGCGTGCTGGCGACCACCATTTCCGAAATCTGGGTCACATGCCTGGCCACCACACTCTGCATGTCTTCCTGTCGTTGCTTGAGGATCAGCAACGTGAAGAGAACCATCGCCATTGACAAAACGATGATCAGGGACAGACTGATTTTGAGCTTGAGGCTATTTTTTGGCATTTGGCGAGTCAACCCGGACTGCACTGGTCGGATTATGACATCCGCCCAGTGTGCCGCCGCCCTCGAAACACCTCAGTTTGCCGCGGTCTGCGGCACCATGCGCAGCGGAATCGTCACTGGTCCGTCATTTACCAAATGCACTTGCATCTCGGCACCAAACTGGCCCGTCTGCACCTGGCTGTGCACGCGCCTTGCCTGCGCCACAAAATAGTCGTACAGGCGACGCCCGTCCTGCGGATTGGCCGCCGCCGTGAAACTTGGACGATTGCCGCCCGACGTATCGGCAGCCAGCGTGAACTGACTCACCACCAGCAAACCACCCGAGGCGCCCTGACCGTCGATGTCCTGCACGCAGCGATTCATCTTGCCCTTATGTTATCGAAAACATAACTATTCTTGTTGCCGCCAAATTTATGTTTCGGCTGCACAGACTTCGAGCGGAACAAGCCCGCAACGCCTGTACTGTGCCGCACATAATTATTCGCCCTACAACCCCCGCATGAACGCCATCAATGATGGCAACGGCTTGCTCGCAGCTATCTCTGGCACTCCCTGCAGGTCAACGCTGGCCAGCGCTTTGGCCTTCATTTCCAGATCCACCTCCGCGTAGATGTGGGTTGTGTCTAGCGAAACATGACCCAGCCAAGCGCGGATCGTGTTGATGTCTACACCGGCACGCAATAGGTGAACGGCTGTGGTGTGTCGGATATTGTGCGGACTCACCCGCTTGTGGCGCATCGACTCCACCTTGTGCTTGGCTTGCTCACCGCAGTCCGTCACCACCCGATGCACCCCAAACCGCGTCATGGGCTCCCCCGTACGACCACGAAATACCGCATCCCCAGGCTCACGCCCCTCAACCAGCGTGCGCAACACCTGCACCGTACGGTCCCACAGCGGACAAATTCGGGCTTTATTGCCTTTGCCCACAATCCTCACCGACGGCGATGTCCCCAGAAACAGCTGATTGACCCGCAAACTGGCCACCTCATCGGCCCGGGCTCCGCTGTTGTACATGAACAGCAACAAGGCATGGTCGCGAAACCCCTGCCGCGTTTGTGGGTCCGGCACACTCAACAATTCATCCATTTCGGGCTTATCCAGATAGCCGACGAGCCGCTTGGCCGTCTTCTTGGCCGGGATCGCCCCTAGCTCGGTACACCAACCCAAATGTTCCGGCGCCCGGCCCCCGACAAATCGTGCCAGCGCATGAATGGCCGCTAAGCGCTGGTTGCGAGTGGCAACAGAGCAGCTCCGATCCTGCTCCAGATGCGTCAGGAATGCGCGCACGGCCTCAGCAGAGATGGCGTCAACCGCCATCCGGTCTATCGCCACACCTGCGCGCTGGGAAACAAACGGCAGCAATAAAGCCAGCGTGTCGCGGTAGCTCACCTGGGTGTTGCGCGCCAGGTTACGCTCGGCCACCAGGTGCTCCAGAAGGAAGCGCCGTATCCACGGCCCCAAAAGGTCACGGTCACGGTTACGCATGGCTGCCTCCTTGCTCGGCATAGGCTGCAAAGCGTTGGTTGGCTTGGGCCATCAAGTCCGGTGTCATGTGCAGGTAGCGCTGGGTGGAGGTCACGCCGCTGTGCCCCATATAGGTCGAAAGCTTGGGCAGCAGTGTGTTGACATCCAGACCTTGCGCGTACCAGCTCACCAAACGGTGCATTGCGGCCGTGTGCCTCAAATCATGCATGCGCGGCGGTCGGCTCGCGCCCAGCGGGATGCCAATGCCTGCATCACGGCGGATGCGCTGAAACAGCGTGACCACATTCTGATACCAAAGGTGATGGCCGGTTCTGGAACATAAAAAAGCGGATTCTTGCCCTTGCTTCATGGGCAGAAGGGTGCGCTGCCCCAAATACTGGCGCAATTCGTCCGTCAAATGAGGGCCTATGGGCACCAACCGAGTCTTGTAGAACTTGGTCTCGCGGATCGTCAGGGTGGCTGCCTGCAAGTCCACGTCCCGCAGCTGCAAGCCCATGGCTTCGCTGACACGCAGGGCAGCGCCATACATCAGCAACAGCAGCAGTCGGTAAGTGACACCTTGTAATGGACTCTTCTTGTTTTGCAGCCGGGCGGCGGCATCCACAAGGTGCTGGACTTCAGCGGTGCTGTAGATGTAGGCCGGGTGCGCCTGGGGTAGCTTGGGTTTGCGTTGTGGCAAAGCATTGACCTGGGCGTACCCTCTGGTCAACGCAAAGCGGTACAGACTGTTGAGCATGCCATGCTTGCCCAGCCAGGTTCTGGTGAGTTCACCGGGGCCATGCAAAAACAGGGCCAAATCCTCGGTGGTGATGGCGTCAAACTCTCCATCCCCGGTCAGACGGGCCAACCGGTACAGCACCCGCTCGGAGCTGCGCAGTTGCACACCTTGTGCACGGCGAACCGCCAAATAGGCGGCAATGACATCAGAGGTCTTCATTGCACACCCCCGAGATCAAAGTTGCCCACCTCGCGCAGGGCGGTCATGTCTACCTTGGTGTAGATCATGGTGGCCTGTGTGCTGCTGTGACCCAGGTGGTCACCAATCTCTTTGAGCGTGAGACCTTGGGCCAGCATGCGACTGGCACAAGCGTGGCGCAAGGCGTGAGGCCCCATTTTGGGGCGGTCCACGCCAATGGCGCGCAAGCGGTGGCGCACCAGCTCGTACAGTGTTTGCGGTGGCATGGCCTTTCGCGGCGCCTTCAACGTGATGAAAACCTGAGGGATATCGATGGTCGGGCGCGCCACATCAATGTATTGCGCCAAGGCCTGTGCCACTGATTGCACCAAGGGGTAGACCTGTGGCTGGTGGCGTTTGAGTCGCCAAATATGCAGCAACCTACCAGCCCAATCGATTTGATCCAGGCGTAAAGCGACGATCTCGCCACGGCGCAAGCCGTAAATGGCCATGAGCATGAGGATGGCGCGATCGCGAATGTCTTGTTCGGTAGCACTGCTGGCGGTGGCCAGCACTTGCTGGACTTCGTCCCAGCTCAGTGCTGCCGGTACTGATTCAAGCGCATAAACCCTGGGGCCGAAGATGGCGCCCGCCAAGGTGTTGGTGCATTCCCCTCTGCTGGCGGCCTGGCGCAAGAACACGCGCATCATGGCCACGATGAACCCCACGGAACACCGCCCCCAGCCTTTGGCACTGTAGGTGGCCAGGTAGGCATCGATATCTTGTGGGTGCAAGCTGCTCAGGTCATGGTCATGCTCGTGACACCAGCGCAGGAAGTGCCCCGTCCAGCGCGACCAACTGGAAATCGTGTTGGGACTCAAACCCCGTTCGTTGCGCATCCAATCCACAAACCTTACCAGTGCTGGATCAACTTCAACGCGTTGGATGTCCTCACGCCACCAGCCCAAAAACTGGAACCAGCGCCGTGCTTCCAGAAGTAGGCGTTGCTGGTATGGGGTAGAACTATTTTTTGCCCCCGGCTCGCCAAATAGGTGCTTTAACCCATCAGCATCAATCCCAGTGCGCGCTTCAGGTGTCATGCGCAATGTCAGCCACACCAGATGCTCTGCGGTTTGCCTCAATGAATGGCGGGCAGATCCTTGTGCGCGCATGTGCTGCAGGTAAGCGATGCGTTCTTCGCAAAACAAGGCCTCACGATGGCGCTGCTGTGTGTGCGGCGCTACAAAAATACTCTCGAACATGGCAGGTCTCCTTGAAGTGAAACCCGCAGCACACTACGAAAATTATGTGGCGTCAACACCCACCACCAGAATCACTTTTGCCTCGTGGATATCGCGGAAATATTGCTCAGCAACACATAAATTTGGCAGCAACATTTTTGCCCGCGTCGTCGCCGAAGATGCGCAGTTTGATGATCTTGGCCAACATCTTGTCACTCTCAAGCTCGCTATCGCCACGTTCGGCGCACAGCAGCACCAGCAAGCCAGCAGCAATTTCCCCGATTGTCTGCCCGTCGATCAGAACGCGCGCCTGCGCCACTCGCTGCAACAGCGCAATCATGCCGCGTCCCGCCAGTCCATCATCGCAAGTCCCTCGGGTCATCGAAATGCGCTTCAACATCGCTGGGCAAAAGCTGGATGGTGGCACGCAAACCCGGCACTGCGCTCATCAGCGCCTGTTCCACGCTGGTGCGCACCGCAGCGGCACGCCCAAGCGACCAACTCGCCGGCATGTGCATGTGCAAGTCGACAAAGCGTCTTTGGCCGGATCGACGGGTGGTTACGTGGTCAAACCGAATGGTGTGATGATCAAAATCTGCCAGCGCCTTCTGGATTTCACGCAATACTTCGGGCTCCACCGCCTCGTCCATCAAGCCCTGCGATGAGCGCCACATCAGGTGCGCACCTTCCCAAAGGATATTCAGGGCCACGCCGATTGCCACCACCGGGTCGAGCCAGAGCCAGTCCGTCATGGCAACGGCCGCGATTCCGATAACGACCCCGACCGAAGTCCATACGTCCGTAACCAAATGCCGTGCATCAGCGTCCAGGGCAATCGATCGATGGGTCTTGGCCGAGCGGAACATCACCCAGGCGAGCAGGCCGTTGAGCGCCGAGCTGACCACCGACAGGGCCAGACCCCAACCAACTTCCTGAATTGGTTGCGGATCCGCCAGACGGTGCCCGGCAGCCCAGACGATGCCCACAGCGGCGGCAATGATCAGGACTCCTTCAAACCCGCTCGAAAAGTACTCCGCCTTGTGATGACCATACGGGTGCTCTTCATCCGCGGGTCGCTGCGCAATCGTCACCATCATCAGCGCGAAGATCGCGCTGGCCAGATTGACGAGCGACTCCATCGCATCCGACAACAAGCCGACCGAGTCCGTGATGTACCAGGCCAGGGTCTTGAGTATGATGGTGACGATGGCTACCGCCACCGACGCCCACAGCAGGCGTTGCGGTGTCAGGAATCGCTCCGGTAGCAGGCCTGTCACGCCGGGTCAGCCCACGGTGACCCGTGCAAATTTGCGCTTGCCGACCTGCAGCACATAACAACCAGCGCCGAGTTTGAGCCCCTTGTCGCTGATGACAGTGGAATCGATGCGTACGCCGCCGCCATCGACCAGACGATTACCTTCGCCGGCCGACGCTGCCAGCCCGGCTGTCTTGAGCAAGGCGCCGATACCGAGCGGCGCGCCGCCTTCACCCAACGGCACGGAAATCTCGACAATCTCCTCAGGCACGCCACCGCGGCTGCGATTGATGAAATCCTGTTCGGCCGCGTCGGCAGCCTGCACCGAGTGAAAGCGCGCAGCAATCTCCTTGGCCAGTGCCACTTTGGCGTCTTTCGGATTGGCGCCCGCCTGCACGTCGGCCTTCAAGGCCGCGATATGCGCCTCGCTCTTGAAGCTCAGCAGGGTGTACCAGCGCCACATCAGCGTATCCGAGATGCTCAGAACCTTGGCGAACATGGTGTTGGCGTCTTCGGAAATCCCGATGTAGTTGCTCTTGCTCTTGGACATCTTTTCCACCCCGTCCAAGCCCTCCAGCAGCGGCATGGTCAAAATGCACTGTGGCTCCTGCCCGTATTCAGCCTGCAAATGGCGACCCATTAACAAATTGAACTTTTGATCGGTGCCCCCGAGTTCGAGGTCGCTGCGCAGGGCCACGCTGTCATAGCCCTGCATCAGTGGATACAGGAACTCATGCACGCTGATCGGCTGACCGGCCTTGAAGCGGTCGTGAAAATCGTTGCGCTCCATCATGCGCGCGACGGTGTACCTGGCCGCCAGTTCGATCATGCCGCGCGACCCAAGGGTGTCGCCCCATTCGCTGTTGTAGCGGATCTCGGTTTTCGACGGATCCAGCACCATCGAAGCCTGCCGGTAATAGGTCTGCGCGTTGACTTCGATCTGCTCCCGGGTCAAAGGCGGGCGTGTGCTGTTGCGACCGGACGGGTCGCCGATCAGGGTGGTGAAGTCACCAATCAAGAAAATGACCGTATGCCCCAGATCTTGCAATTGGCGCATCTTGTTCAGCACCACCGTGTGCCCGACGTGGATGTCAGGCGCGGTAGGATCCAGACCCAACTTGATGCGCAAAGGCGTCCCGGTTGCTTCCGAACGCGCCAACTTGCGAACCCAGTCCTCTTGCGGGATCAACTCTTCGCAGCCCCGCAGCGAGACGGCCAACGCCTCCCGAACACGGTCTGTTACAGGAAATTCGGAGGACAGGGCTTGATTCATAAGGGTTTTTCTCGATGCGACAGGGTGCGGCGAAGTTATACTCTGCCATTGCTCAAGCGACCGATTTTAAATCGACCGCCTGAGCATGCTCTTTGTCTGTTCGGTTGACCTCGCATCAACCCTCACTTGGAAACTTTCTTTTGACCAACAGTCTTGTTGCCGCCGGAAGCGCCTTGTTAGCTTTTTCCCGCCGCACAATCAAACAATACCCCAAGCGAATCAGCGCCCTTCTGGCTGCCCTGATGCTGGGGGCTGGCGGCGGCGCCCTGGCCGTAGCCGCACTGGCGCCTGATGCCTCGGATTTGCCGGTGCACCAAGTTCTGGAATCGGTCGCAACATTGCCTGTGACGGCAACTGACCCCGGTCTCCAGTCTTTCAAACTGTTCCGATCCGAAACCACGCGCTCAACCGACACTGCCGACACCTTGCTCAGCCGATTGGGCGTGAACGACGCGCCGGCCGCGGCGTTCCTGCGCACCGACTCGGTCGCCCGTCTGCTACTGGGGCGCAGCGGTCGCAGCGTTACCGCCGAGACGGACGACAGGAACAATCTGTACAAGCTCAGCGCCCGCTGGAGTGCTGATAACGATGGCAACTTCAAACGCCTGGTGATCGAAAAGACGGCGCAAGGCTTTCAGTCACGCATCGAGACCGCAGCACTGACCGCATCAAACCGGCTCGCTGGCGGCACCATCCAAACCTCGTTGTTTGCCGCCACCGACGAGGCCAAGATCCCGGACACCGTTGCAACGCAGCTGGCCGAGATCTTCTCGAGCAATATCGACTTCCACCGTGCCCTGCGCAAAGGCGACCGCTTTTCGGTGGTTTATGAAACGCTTGAAGGGGACGGCGAGCCGCTGCGTGCCGGACGGGTGCTGAGCGCCGAATTTGTCAACGGCGGCAAGTCCTTCCAGGCCATGTGGTTCCAGGAGCCAACAGTTGGCGGTGCAAACAGCGTCACGGCGCAGGCCGGTGCAACCAGAGGTGGGTACTACACGCTCGACGGGCAGAGCCTGCGTCGCGCCTTTCTTGCCTCGCCAATGGAATTCTCCAGAATAACCAGCGGCTTCAAGATGCGACTGCATCCGATTCTTCAAACCATGCGTGCCCACCAGGGCGTTGATTACGGCGCGCCAATCGGTACGGCCGTGCGCAGCGTGGGCGATGGCGTGGTTGAGTTTGCCGGTGTTCAAAACGGTTACGGCAACGTGATCTTTCTGAAACACCGCAACAATCACACGACGGTCTACGCGCATCTGAGCCGCATCAATGTGCGCAAGGGACAGACTGTCAGCCAGGGTCAAACCATCGGAGCTGTGGGTGCAACCGGCTGGGCCACCGGCCCGCATCTGCATTTTGAATTCCGAGTCAATGGCATCTACCGTGATCCACTCACGATCGCACGGCAAAGCGAGTCAGTGCCGGTCTCCGCGACAGCCAGGCCGATCTTCAGCAAATTGGCGGCCGAAAACCGCGTTGCCCTCGCTGCCGCCGCCTTGGCGCAGCAAACAAGCGCCCAATAGACTCCCGACAAGAGACCGGGCGCGTGTCAGAGCTCTACCTCGGCCTGATGTCTGGCACCTCGCTGGACGGAGTAGACGGGGTCCTGGCAGATTTTGCGAATGACTCGCTCATCGTCGTGGCACACGTCAGCGCACCTTTGCCGCCCGGCCTTGCGCAGGAGTTGCTGGCACTCAATACACCGGGCGTCAACGAATTGCACCGCGGCGCACTGGCCGCCAACGCCCTGGTTCGCATCTACGCGAATGTGGTCGCGCAGTTGCTTGAGAGGTCAGGCGTCGACAAGACCGCCGTCATCGCCATCGGCGCGCACGGGCAGACTGTACGGCATCAGCCCCAATGTTTCGACGGCACGGGATACACCCTGCAACTCAACAACCCGGCTCTGCTCGCCGAATTGACTGGCATAACGGTTGCCGCAGACTTTCGCAGTCGGGATGTAGCGGCCGGCGGCCAAGGCGCACCCTTGGTGCCGGCCTTTCATCAGTCGGTATTTGGAAAGCCGGGGGAAACCGTGGCCACGCTCAACATCGGCGGGATTTCCAACCTGACGGTGCTCGGTCCCGCGATGGCAGACGATGTGATCGGCTTTGACTGTGGCCCTGGCAATGCCCTGATGGACGCCTGGTGTCAACACCATCTTGGTCTGGACTTTGACGCCGATGGCGCCTGGGCGGCGGCCGGGCATGTATCACCCGACTTGTTGTCGGCACTATTGGCCGAGCCCTACTTTGCCCTGCCTGCACCCAAGAGCACGGGGCGCGACCTCTTCAACCCCGACTGGCTCGCCGCCAAACTCGATCACTTCCACGCTCTGGCACCGGTGGATGTGCAGGCGACCTTGACTGAATTGACGGCGAGCAGTTGTGCAAGCAGTTTGAGTCGTTACGGAGCCAGCAGCAAGATCCTGATTGTCTGTGGCGGTGGTGCCTTCAACGGTGAGTTGATGCGCCGGCTGCAGGCCCATCTGCCAGGCATTCAGGTCGACTCCTCGGACGCGCATGGCTTGCCACCCTTGCAGGTGGAAGCTGCGGCATTCGCCTGGCTTGCAGGTCAGGCCGTATCGCGCAAGACGGGCAACCTGAAAAAAGTAACGGGCGCCAGAGGCGCCCGCATATTGGGTGCAATCTACCCGGCCTGAATTCGGGCGCGGGTCTTGCCTCTCAATGTGGATCAGGAAAAGCTGGAGCCACAACCGCAGGTCGTGGTCGCATTGGGATTCTTGATGACAAACTGAGCCCCCTGCAGGTCTTCCTTGTAGTCGATCTCGGCGCCCACCAGATACTGGTAGCTCATGGCGTCAATCAGCAGCGAGACACCGTTCTTGGTCATCGTCGTGTCATCTTCATTGGTGATTTCATCGAAAGTGAAACCATATTGGAAGCCGGAACAGCCACCGCCCTGCACAAACACGCGCAATTTCAATTCAGGGTTGCCTTCTTCGGCAATCAGGTCCGCCACTTTCGCGGCAGCACTGTCCGTGAAAATAATGGGATCGGGCATTTCGGTCACAACGGATTCTGCAACAGCACTCATGGCTACTCCTGGATGATGGGGAACAAAGCGGGCTCTGCTGAGCTATCTGCGGCCTGTTCCTGCATTTTCAATATGAATGGGGTAATACTACAGCAATTCGCTCAGGAATCCAGCGAAACCACATTTGACGCTGACTGCAGTGGGGGCTTTGCCACGCCATTGCGCCCCAAATGCAAACAGCCACCGGGATCTGCATCCTGGTGGCTGTTGCATGGCAAGTTCTGCTGAAATTAGCGCTTGCTGAACTGCTTGCGGCGACGCGCGCCGTGGAAGCCGACCTTCTTGCGTTCGACTTCGCGGGCATCGCGGGTCACGAAGCCAGCTTTGCTGAGCTCGGACTTGAGCGTCGCATCGTAGTCGATCAGGGCACGGGTAATGCCGTGACGCACAGCGCCAGCCTGACCGGACTCACCACCACCGGCAACATTGACCATGATGTCAAACGTCTGGGCGTGATTCGTCAAAAACAGCGGCTGCTTGCAAATCATGATGGAGGTTTGACGACCGAAGAATTTTTCGATGTCCTTGCCGTTCACGACGATCTGGCCGGAGCCCTTTTTCAGAAATACGCGGGCGACGCTGGATTTGCGACGGCCGGTACCATTGTTCCATTCACCAATCATTCAAGGCTCCTTAAAGTTCCAACACTTTGGGTTGCTGGGCAGTGTGCGGGTGCTCAGCACCGCCGTACACCTTGAGCTTCTTGATCATGGCGTAGCCAAGCGGGCCCTTGGGCAGCATGCCCTTGACGGCTTTTTCCAAAGCGCGGCCCGGATGCTTGGCTTGCATGTCACGGAAGTTGGTGGCAGTAATCCCGCCAGGATATCCCGAATGGCGGTAGTACACCTTGTCAATCGACTTGGCGCCGGTGACGCGCAGCTGAGCTGCATTGATGATGACGATAAAGTCACCGGTATCGACGTGAGGCGTATAAATGGCCTTGTGTTTGCCGCGCAAACGGAGAGCAACTTCGCTGGCTACTCGTCCGAGGACCTTGTCGGTCGCGTCAATCACAAACCACTCGTGCACCACGTCAGCGGGTTTGGCGCTGAAAGTTTTGGTCATGAGTTTTCTCTTTTGAGAGGGTTTGTCGGGCTCTTTTCCACGGTCGGCGTTCCTCTGACGGGAATCTCTTAGGTGGGGGACAGGCTTCGCCGCGGAGCCACAAAAGCGCTGCGAAGCCGAGCATTATACGAAATTCCAGCCAAACCCGGCAGACGAGCCAGCACGGGCCAACAAGACGCCTTAGCCGGCGCAAGCCACCGAGGTTGAATTTTGCGGGTTACCATTCCCCCATGTTCAGTTACCGTCACGCCTTCCACGCCGGCAATCACGCCGACGTGCTCAAACACACCATCTTGATTGCCATATTGAGGCATCTGAGGCAGAAGGACACGGCACTCACTGTGTTCGACACCCATGCCGGGGCCGGTCTGTACCGGCTTGATGGCGACTACGCTGAAACCAGCGGCGAGGCGGCCAACGGCTTCGTGCGCCTGCTGACCGAGAAGGAAAAGTTGCTGAGCGCCGCCGCCAAGGCGCAACCAGGAGCCAAGCCCACTGCATCGACCAAAGCATTTGCAGCCGGCCTGGCGCCCTTGCTGCAGGACTACGTGGATCTGGTCGCAAGTTTCAATACGGCCGGCAGCCACCGGATTTATCCCGGCTCTCCCTTCATCATCCAAAGTCTGCTTGGTGAGCGCGACAAGCTCAAACTGTTCGAATTGCACCCGACCGACGCCAAGACCCTGTCAGCCAACATCGCCCAGCTTGAGGCCGGGCGGCAGGTGGCTGTGCTGCGCGAGGATGGCTTTGAAGGCGTGAAGAAATTTCTGCCGCCGCCATCACGCAGGGCCCTGCTGCTAAGCGACCCAAGCTACGAGATCAAGTCCGACTATGGTCGTGTCGTCGAGATGATCGCCGATTCAATGGTGCGCTTTGCCACCGGCACCTATGCTGTCTGGTACCCCCTGATTCCGCGGCCCGAAGCGCACGATGTGCCGCGCAAACTCAAGACCCTGGCTAACAAAGCGGGCAAGAGCTGGCTGAACGCGACACTGACGGTCAAATCGAGCAAACTGGCCACCGATGATGCGGGCGAGACCGTCCGCCCGGGGCTGCCTGCCAGCGGCATGTTCATCATCAACCCGCCGCATACACTCAAGAGTGCGCTCCAACTGGCGCTGCCACAACTGGTCAGCCTGCTGGGACAGGACCAGCATGCGGCATTCACGGTCGAATCGGGAGGCTGAGTCAGCAGAACATGAACACGAACAACAAGGGATGGCATGGCTAAGGGAATGATTTTGGCCGCAGGCCAGGGCAGCCGCGTGCGCCCACTGACGCACGATCTGCCCAAACCGATGGTGCCGATCCTGGGCAAGCCGGTGATGGAGTACCTGATCGAGCACTTGGCGCGCCACGGCATCACCGAAATCATGGTCAACGTCGCCTGGCACCATCAGAAGATCGAAGAGTATTTTGGCGATGGCCGGCGCTGGGGGGTTCAGATCGGCTACGCCTACGAAGGGATCCGGGACCACGGCGACATCCTGCCGCGCCCGATGGGCTCGGCAGGCGGCATGCGGCGCATCCAGGACTTCGGCGGCTTCTTCGATGACACCACGCTGGTGCTGTGCGGTGATGCGCTGATCGACCTCGACATCACGGCGGCCCTGGCCGAGCACAAGGCCAAGGGCGCCATTGCCAGCGTCGTGGCGCTTGATGTGCCGCTGGCCGATGTCCAGAACTACGGCATTGTGGTGGCGGCGCCAGACGGCCACATCCTGTCCTTTCAGGAAAAGCCCAAGCCGGCCGAGGCCAAGTCCACCTTGGCCAGCACCGGCATTTATATCTTCGAACCAGCGGTGTTGGACCTGGTGCCATCGGGCGTGGTCTACGACATCGGCTCGCAACTGTTTCCGCAACTGGTCGCGCAAGCGCTGCCGTTCTTTGCGCAGAACCGTCCGTTCAACTGGATCGACATCGGCCGCGTCAGCGATTACTGGTCCGTGCTGCAACGCGTCCTGCGCGGCGAGGTCGCGGACATGAACATGCCCGGACGCCAGGTCAAGCCCGGTATCTGGGTCGGCCTCAACACGTCGATTCCGTGGGACAAGGTCACCATCAAGGGGCCTGTCTACATCGGGTCGAGCGTGCGCATCGAGCCCGGCGCCACCATCACCGGGCCGGCGTGGATCGGCCACGGCAGCCACATCCGCACCGGCGCCAAGGTGGTGCGCAGCATCCTGTTTGAGTACACGCGCATCGCCGCCGACATGCGTTTTTCCGAGATGATCGTCTCCCCGGAGTATTGTGTCGATCGCCATGGAGATACGATTTACCGGGGTGACGACACGGCCCAACTGCGCTGGGGCGATGCCCGCGCCTGAGGCTCGCGCTGCCTTTCCTGTCCTTTCCAACTGATTGAAGAACTGAGTTTTCATGCTGATCCAACCCGTTGTCCTGTCCGGTGGTTCCGGCACCCGTCTGTGGCCGTTGTCACGAGAAAAATACCCAAAGCAGTTGTTGCCCTTGATCGGCGAGGACTCGCTATTGCAGGCCACGGTCCGCCGTGTGGAGGGCATCGCGGACTGCGAGTTGGCGCCACCGATGGTGGTTTGCAATGAAGATTACCGTTTCGTCATCGCCGAACAACTTCGACTGATGGGCAAACCGGGCAGCATCGTGCTGGAGCCCACCGGCAGAAATACGGCGCCGGCCCTGACGCTGGCCGCGCTCGCGGCCAGCAAGCATGCGACCGACCCGATTCTGCTGGTGATGCCGGCTGACCACGTCATCATCGACATTGCCGCGTTCCAGCGCGCCGTGCGCCAGGGTGCAGCGCTGGCCGATGGCGGCGCGGTTGTCACCTTCGGCATCACGCCCGAAGCGCCGGAGACCGGCTACGGCTACATCCAGTCGGGTGCGGCCTTCACGGCCCAATCCGAATCAGCCCGGCTGATTGCGCGCTTTGTGGAGAAACCTGATCTGGCAACAGCTCAGGCTTATCTGAAGGAGGGCACCTACTTCTGGAACAGCGGCCTGTTCATGATGCGGGCTTCGGTCTGGCTCGCGGCAATGGGCGCTTGCCGACCGGACATCCTCGCGGCCTGCCAAAGCGCCTGGACCTCGGGTTCTGCCGATGGCGACTTTATCCGTGTCGGCAAGGACGCCTTTGCCGCCTGCCCGTCGGACTCGATCGATTACGCCGTCATGGAACGCATTGCGAAACAGGTTGCTGGGGCCGCAGCGCTGCCACCCGGCGTCGTCATTCCCTTGACGGCCGGCTGGTCCGACGTCGGCGCTTGGGACGCCTTGTGGCAGGTGCTACCAAAGGATGCCAACGGCAACGTCGCCCAGGGCGATGTGCTGCTGCAGGACTGCCATGACACACTGGCGCTGTCGGAGGGCCGCCTGGTGGCCTGCGTGGGGGTGAGCGATCTGGTGGTGATTGAAACAGCCGATGCGATTCTGGTGGCGCACAAGGACAGGACGCAGGACGTCAAGAAGATCGTCGACCGCCTCAAGCAACAGGGCCGCAGCGAGAGTTCGATCCACCGCAAGGTCTTCCGACCCTGGGGTTCCTATGACGGCGTGGACGCGGGCGAGCGTTTTCAGGTCAAGCGCATCGTGGTCAAGCCGGGCGGCATCCTCTCGTTGCAAATGCACCATCACCGCGCCGAGCACTGGATCGTGGTCAGCGGCACAGCGAAGATCACCAAGGGCGAAGAAACCTTCCTGCTGTCGGAGAACGAATCCACCTTCATCCCGCTGGGCACGACGCACCGCCTGGAAAATCCGGGCCGCGTGCCGCTGGAGATGATCGAAGTGCAGTCGGGCTCTTATCTGGGCGAGGACGACATCGTGCGCTTTGAGGATGTCTACGGGCGCTAAGCAGACTAAAGCGCGCGCTGGATGATGATCTTCTGCACGTCGCTCGTGCCTTCGTAGATCTGGCAGACCCGCACGTCGCGGTAGATGCGCTCCACCGGGAAGTCGCTGACGTAGCCGTAGCCGCCCAGCGTCTGGATGGCCACACTGCAGACCTGCTCCGCCATCTCGCTGGCAAACAGCTTGGCCATCGCAGCTTCTTTTAGACAGGGGCGACCTGCGTCGCGCAAGGACGCGGCATGCCAGATGAGCTGGCGCGCCGCTTCGATCCGCGTTGCGCACTCGGCCAGTCGAAATCCAACGGCCTGGTGATTGAAGATCGCCGTGCCGAAACTTTCGCGCTCCTTGGCGTAGCCGATCGCGAATTCCAGCGCACTGCGCGCCATGCCCACGCTCTGGGCCGCGATGCCGATGCGCCCGCCCTCCAGGCCACCCAGGGCAATGCCGTACCCCGCGCCCTCGGCGCCGATCAGGTTCTCTTCCGGAATGCGGCAGTTGTCGAAGTTGATCTGCGCCGTGTCGCTGGAGTGCTGCCCAAGCTTGTCCTCGATGCGGGCCACGACGTAACCCGGCGCGCTCGTCGGAACGAGGAAGGCGCTCATGCCGCGTTTGCCGGCGCCCTTGTCCGTGACCGCGATCACGATCGCCACATCGCCGTACTTGCCGCTGGTGATGAACTGTTTGACGCCATTGAGCACATAGCTGTCGCCGTCCTTCACCGCCGTGGTGCGCAGCGCCGACGCATCCGAGCCCACATGCGGCTCGGTCAGGCAAAACGCACCCAGCATTTTGCCCTGCGCCAGCGGTTCTAGCCACTGGTGCTTCTGCGCAAGATTGCCGTAGCGCATCAGGATCGCATTGACCGGGCAGTTTGTGACCGAGATCGCGGTGCTGGTGCCGCCGTCGCCGGCGGCAATTTCCTCCAGCACCAAGGCCAGCGTCAGGTAGTCCAGGTTGGCTCCCCCGAATTCCTCGGGCACGCAAATGCCATAGGCACCCAGGGCCGCCAGCCCCTGGTGCGCCTCCTTGGGAAAGCAGTGCTCCTTGTCCCAGCGCGCGGCGTTCGGCCACAGTTCGGCTTGGGCAAACGCGCGCACCGCGTCGCGGATCATTTCCTGGTCTTGGGTCAGCAACATGGGGCATGTATCTCCAGCGTTTATCAAACAACATCTCTTCGTTGTCATTGCGGATCAGGTCCGCAATGACAGGCCGGGCATCACCTCAGAGCAGTTCCAGCGCGACGGCCGTGCCTTCACCGCCGCCGATGCACAGCGTGGCAACGCCTTTCTTCAGGCCGCGCGCTTGCAGGGCGTACAGCAGCGTCACCATGATGCGGGCGCCGGATGCGCCGATCGGATGGCCCAGCGCGCAGGCGCCGCCGTTGACGTTGACGATGTCGTGACTCAAACCGAGGTCATGCATCAAGGCCATGGGCACGACGGCGAAGGCTTCGTTGACCTCCCACAGATCGACGTCCTTGACGCTCCAGCCGGCCTTGGCCAGCGCCTTCTTCACGGCACCGACCGGGGCCGTGGCAAACCAGTTCGGCTCCTGCGCGTGCACCGCGTGGCTGACGATGCGCGCCAGCGGCTTCAGGCCGAGCTTGGCAGCGGTCGAGGCCCGCATCAACACCATCGCGGCGGCGCCGTCGTTGATGCTTGAACTGCTAGCGGCGGTGATGGTGCCGTCCTTCTTGAAAGCAGGCTTGAGTGCCGGGATCTTTTCCAGCTTGACCTTGCCTGGACCTTCGTCGATCGAAATCACCACGTCACCGGCGCGGCCCTTGACCGTGACCGGCGTGATCTCGGCGGCAAAGGCGCCCGATTTGGTGGCGGCCTGGGCGCGCTGCACGCTGGCGATCGCAAAAGCGTCCTGCTGCTCTCGCGTGAAGCTGTACTTGGCAGCGCAGTCCTCGCCGAAAGTGCCCATGGAGCGTCCGGCTTCGTAGGCGTCTTCCAGACCGTCGAGCATCATGTGATCAAAAATGCGGTCATGGCCGATGCGGTAACCGCCTCGCGCTTTGGGCAACAGGTAGGGCGCGTTGGTCATGCTCTCCATGCCGCCGGCCACCACCACATCCGCGCTGCCCGCCAGCAGCATGTCGTGGCCGAACATGGCCGCGCGCATGCCCGAGCCGCACATCTTGGACAGCGTCACGGCGCCGGCGCTGATCGGCAGGCCACCCTTGAACCCGGCCTGGCGCGCCGGCGCCTGACCCTGCCCCGCCATCAGGCAGTTGCCGAACAGCACTTCATCGACCTGCGCGCCGGTGATGCCGGCACGCTCGACGGCGGCCTTGATGGCAGCGCCCCCGAGGTCGTGCGCTGCGAGCGCGGAAAAATCGCCCTGGAAGCTGCCCATGGGGGTGCGGGCGGCGCCAACGATAACAATGGAATCGGTCATGATGTTGATCTCCTGTGAAGTGAATGAAACTATTTGTCCTGCTCGGGATGAAAGCGCTTGTCGCGCTCGTACGGGAAGACGTCGAATACATGGCCCGCCAGAATGCGCGCCTGGTGGCCCTGCCAGAACGCCACATCCAGCAAGTCAGCATGGTGCTTCATGAAGGCGTCGCGCACCACCGGGTTGCCCAGCAGGAAGGGGCCGAAGGTCTCCGGAAAGACATCCCTCGGCCCCACGCTGTACCAGACCTCGCCCGACATTTCCTCTTCTTCGGTGCGCGGCGCGGGCACACGGCGGAAGTTGCAGTCAGTGATGTACTCGATCTCGTCGTAGTCGTAGAAGACCACCTTGCCGTGGCGCGTCACGCCGAAGTTCTTCCACAGCATGTCGCCGGGAAAGATGTTGGCGGCCACCAGGTCCTTGATCGCGTTGCCGTACTCGATGACGACGCGCTCGATCTGCTCGCGGGCAAACGCTGCCGCGCCCTGCGGGTCGGGCTCGGCCCCGCCAGCGTCGAACGCTTCCTGCAGATAGATGTTGAGCGGAATCATGCGCCGCTCGATGTAGACATGCTTGATGACGACTTCGATGTTGCCATCACCGTCGCGGTCACCGATATCCAACTGGCTCGGCGCAAACCGCTCGATCTCGGCAATCAGATCGTCCTCGAAACGGTCGCGCGGAAAACCGACGCCGCTGTACTCCAGCGTGTCGGCCATGCGCCCAACCCGGTCATGCTGCTTGACCAGCAGGTACTTGCTCTTGATCTTCTCGCGCGTGGTGTCCTTTTGCGGCGGATAGAAGTCCTTGATGAGCTTGAACACATAGGGGAAGGACGGCAGGTCGAACACCAGCATCACCATGCCTTTGATCCCGGGAGCGATGCGGAACTTGTCCGTCGAGTGGCGCAAGTGGTGCAGGAAATCGCGGTAGAACAGGGTCTTGCCCTGCTTGGCCAGTCCGAGCGCGTTGTAGATCTCGTTGCGCGGCTTGCGCGGCATCATGCCGTGCAGGTACTGCACGTAGGCCGACGGAATCTCCATATCGACCATGAAGTAGGCGCGGGCAAAACTGAACAGCATCAGCAAGTCGTCTTCGCCGAACAGGGCCGCGTCGATCACCAGTTTGCCGCTGCCGTTATGCAGCACCGGCAACGCAAACGCAAACTCGTTGAAACCGTTGATCAGCTTGCCGACGATGTAGCAGCCCTTGTTGCGGAAGAACAGGCCCGTCAGCACCTGAATCTGAAAATTGGCGCGCAGTTTGGCGTCGGCCAGGCGCGACAGCATGGCGGACTGCACCAGCGCTGCCTCCGCCTCCAACTGCTCGAATGGCACACGCAAGTCGAAGTCCCGGATCAACTGCACGAGCACTTCGCGCACGTTGCCGGACGTCGGGTAGTAGGAGCGGTAGGTCGGGCGCGCCTGTGGCTCGCCGTTCTCGATGTACTCGGTGCTGACCGCCGGGCGCACAAAGATGAATTCGTTCTGGAAATAGCTGCGGTGCAGAATCTTGGTCGTGACCGAGTTGAAGAAGGTCTCGGCCAGTTCCGGTTGGTGGTGATTGACCAGCAGGCCGATGTAATGCAGCTTGACCTGCTGCCAGATGTCCATCGGCTGCGCGTCGGCCTTGAATTCACGCTCCAGCCGGTTCGAGCACTCGCGCACGCGCAGGTCGTAAAACTCGATGCGATCGCGCTGCGCGCGCTGCTGGCCGTGCCAGTCGGCGGTCTCGAACCGGTGCTTGGCGCGCGCCGACTCGGTCCGGAACAGCCGGTAGTGCCGATTGAAGCCATCAAGCATGGCTTTCGCAATATCGTAGGCGAGCGTCGAGTCAAGGCGTTGCGGGAACACAATAGGCCTTTGCCGAATGGCTAGTCCGTCAAGGATGACGGCAGTGCGCCTCTGGGATAGCGCTTGAGCGCGTTGCGAAAGACATTCACCACGTCCTGCGGGCCCTGCATGCTGACCTGCATGTCCTTGACCAGTCCGTCGGCCAGGCCGTAGCACCAGCCGTGCACCGCGACCTTTTGTCCGCGCCCCCAGGCGTCCTGCAGGACATTGGACAAGGCCACGTTGCCGACCTGCTCGATCACGTTCATCTCGCACAGCACGTCTTCCTGCTCGGCCACCGACAAGTGGTCGATGCGGCGCCGATGGCGCAGCTTCACGTCGTGCACATGGCGCAGCCAGTTGTCAGCCAGGCCGACGCGCGTGCCACGCAAAGCTGCCAGCACGCCACCGCAACCGTAATGGCCCACCACCATGATGTGCTCGACCTTGAGGTGATCGACGGCGAACTGGATCACCGACAAGGCGTTGAGGTCGGAGTGCACCACCACGTTGGCCACATTGCGGTGCACGAACACCTCGCCCGGATCCAGGCCGGTGATTTCATTGGCCGGGACCCGACTGTCGGAACAGCCGATCCACAAGTATTTGGGCGTCTGCTGCTGCGCCAGCTTGCTGAAAAATCCGGGGCGCTCGCGCTCCATGCGCGCCGCCCAGGCACGGTTGTTGTCAAGCAGGTGAAGAAGTGGCGTCGTCATGGATGGCTCGGTAGTAGACAGGACCTGGCGCCCCTGTGCAATGTCATTTTGCCCTGCCAAGTCTTACATCGTCTCGGCAAACAGTTCGCGCCCGATCAGCATGCGGCGGATCTCGCTGGTGCCGGCACCGATTTCATACAGTTTTGCATCACGCCACAGGCGCCCCAGCGGGTACTCGTTGATGTAGCCGTTGCCCCCGAAGATCTGCACGCCCTCGCCCGCCATCCAGGTCGCCTTCTCGGCACACCACAGGATCACCGAGGCACAGTCCTTGCGCACCTGGCGCACGTGCTCCAGGCCGAGCAGATCGAGGTTCTTGGCCACCGTGTAGGCGAATGAACGACCCGCCTGCAGCACCGTGTACATGTCGGCAACCTTGCCCTGGATCAGCTGGAATTCGCCGATGCTCTGGCCGAACTGCTTGCGGTCGTGGATGTAGGGGATGACGTTGTCCATCACCGACTGCATGATGCCCAGCGGCCCGCCGGTGAGCACGGCGCGCTCGTAGTCGAGCCCGCTCATGAGGACCTTGGCGCCGCTGCCTAGGCCGCCCAGGATGTTTTGCGCCGGCACCTCGACATTGTTGAACACCAGTTCACCGGTGTGCGAGCCGCGCATGCCGAGCTTGTCGAGCTTTTGCGCGACCGAAAAACCCTTCATGCCCTTTTCGATCAGGAAGGCGGTGACGCCGCGTGCCCCGAGTTCCGGTTCGGTCTTGGCATAGACCACCAGGGTGTCAGCATCCGGCCCGTTGGTGATCCACATCTTGCTGCCGTTGAGCAGGTAGTAGCCGCCCTTGTCCTCGGCCTTGAGCTTCATGCTGATGACATCGGAGCCGGCACCGGGCTCGCTCATGGCCAGCGCGCCAACGTGCTCGCCCGAGATCAGCTTGGGCAGGTACTTCGCGCGCTGCTCGGCGCTGCCGTTTCGGTTGATCTGGTTCACGCACAGGTTGCTGTGGGCGCCGTAGGACAGACCGATCGAGGCCGAAGCGCGCGAGATTTCCTCCATCGCGATCATGTGCGCCAGATAGCCCATGTTGGCGCCGCCGAACTCTTCGCTGACGGTGATGCCAAGCACGCCCAGATCGCCCATCTTGCGCCACAGATCCATCGGGAACTGGTCGCTGCGATCGGCTTCGGCCGCGCGCGGGGCAATCTCGGCCTGCGCGAATTCACGCACCGCGTCGCGCAGCGCGTCGATGTCTTCACCGAGTTGAAAGTTGAGTCCTGGCAACTTGTTCATCTGTCTCTCCTGGTTAATAATTTTTTGGCACGACCATCAGCGTCTGCTGCATCACGGCGCAAGCCGTTTCCTTGCCGCTGGCATCAAGATGCACAACCTCGGCCGTGGTCACGATGACGCGGCGTCCGGCCTTGACGACACGCCCCCTGGCCTGTATCTCACCGCCCTTGAAAGCGGCCATGAAATTGATCTTGTACTCGATGGTGGCGACTTCCATGCCGGCCGGCGCCATCGTCAGGCCGGCATAGCCGCCCGCAATATCAGCCAGGGCGCCAATGGCGCCGCCGTGAAAGCCGTCCTGCTGCTGCGTCACCTGCTCCGAGTACGGCAGGGCGAGCGCGCACAGGCCCGGCTCGACCTGCAGCAGGCGCGCGCCGATGTGTTGCATCAGGCCCTGGCGCTCGAAGCTGGTCTGCACGCGCGACCAGAAAGTCTCTTCAACCGGCATCTTTTGCTTTTCCTTTGCTGGCGGTCGCTTTGGAAACCGCCTTGTCGCGCGTCTTGGCCAGCAGGGCGCGCGCCTCGCGCTGATGCTCCTTGAGCTCATCCAGATTGGCCTGCAGATCCGTCATCTGCGCTTCGAGCTGCTTCTGGTGCTCCGCAATCACCGCCAGAAATTTTCGCAACTGCGGCCCGGTATCGCGGGGGCTGTCGTACATGTCGATGATGTCCTTGGCCTCGGTCAGGCTCAAGCCCAGTCGCTTGGCGCGCAGCGTGAGCTTCAGACGCGTGCGGTCGCGCCCGCTGTAGACGCGGCTTCTCCCGCCCGGGCCGGAACGCTCGGGCTGCAACAGGCCCATGTCTTCGTAAAAGCGCATGGCCCGCGTGGTCAGGTCGAATTCCCGAGCCAAATCGCTGATGCTGTAGGTGATCGCCATAAAGGTGTTCGACAAAGGTGACTGCGCAAGCGGGACCCCCCACCTACAATGTCCAGTCTGATTGACGTTTACGTTAACGTCAATTATGTCGCAAATCAGGAGCCGCCTTGAATCCACCCGCCAACGAACTCGAATTGCAGCTGCATTACCCAATGGGCGACACGCTGCCGCTGCCCGGCGCGTCGCTGACGGTGACACCCGGCGTGAAATGGATCCGCATGGCCTTGCCGTTTGCGCTCAACCATATCAACCTGTGGCTGCTGCGCGATGAAATCGACGGCCGCTCCGGCTGGAGCGTGGTGGACTGCTGCATCAGCACCGACAGCGCCAAGGCGCAGTGGGAACAGATTTTCGCCAATGAACTTGACGGCCTGCCGGTGTTGCGCGTGATCGTGACCCATATGCACCCGGACCATATCGGCCTGGCGTACTGGCTGTGCCAGCGCTGGGATGTGGCGTTGTGGATCAGCGCCACCGATTACGCGATCGCGCGCATCGGCAGCAAGGGCGAGACCGGTTTCGGCGGCGACGCAGCGGCGGCATTTTTTGCCATCAATGGCCTGAACGACCCGGCCTCCGTCGAGAAGATCCGGGGCCGCGCCGACTACTACCGGACGCTGGTGCCCGACGTGCCGCCGCACTACCGGCGCATGATGGACGGCGACGTCCTGACGATCGGTGAGCGGCGCTGGACCTGCATCAGCGGCCACGGCCACGCGCCCGAGCACATCTCGCTCTACTGCGAAGAACTCGCCATCCTGATCGGTGGCGACATGATGCTGCCGCGCATCTCGACCAATGTCAGCGTCTACGAGCAGGAGCCGGAGTCGAATCCGCTCAAGCTGTTTCTGGATTCCATCGACAAATTCCGCGCGCTCGGCGAACGCACGCTGACCCTGCCGGCCCACGGCAAACCCTTCACCGGCCTGCACAAACGAATCGAACAATTGCACCAGCACCACCGCGAACGCCTGGCCGAGGTGATGCAGGCCTGCCGGGGCGAGCCGCGCAGCGCCGCTGAAATGATCGCAGTGCTGTTCCCGCGCCCGCTCGACCTGCACCAGACCACGTTCGCCATGGGTGAATCGATCGCCCACCTGCATCTGCTGTGGTTCGCCGGCCGGCTGCGGCGCACACGGGACGGCGCGGGCGTATACCGTTTTCAGGCCAGCGCCTGACCCTCAGGCGCTATTGCCAGCGCGGCACCGCGTCGTCCTTGAGTTGCCGGCGCAGCGCGGCGTAATCGGGCAGCACGCTGCCCACCGTGTCCCAGAAGCGTGGACTATGGTCCATGACGCGCAGATGACTGAGCTCGTGCGCCACCACATAGTCGATCACGGACTGGTGCAGATGGATCAGCCGCCAGTTCAGGCGAATCGAGCCGTCGATGCTGGCGCTGCCCCAGCGCGTGCCGGCATTGCTGAGCGTGAGCTTGCGCCAATGCACCTGCAATTGCGGCGCGAAGTGGTCCAGCCGCTCGATGAAGACGCGCCGCGCCTGGCGCATCAACCAGGCCTGCACGGCGTCGCGGATCTGCTCTGGCGTGGCCGCATGCGGCAAGCCGACCTGCAGCACGGGTGACGAGGCCTCGGCCTTGAGTTGTGCGCCGACGGCATCGAAGGCGTGGCGCGGATCAAGCAGCACTGTCACGGCCTGACCCAGAAACGGAATGGTCGTGCCGTCGCGCCACTCGATGGGCTGCGGCAGCAGCCGCTCATGGCGCTCGCGCGTCTCGCCGAGCTTGCGCAGGATCCATGCGGACTTTTCCTGCAGGGCGCTTTCGACTTCGCGCAGCGTGACCCACTGCGGCGCGCGCACGACCAGACCCTCGGGGCCGACCACAAACCCGATGCTGCGCCGCTTGGCGCGCTTGAATTCATAGGCCACGGACGTGCCGGACAGCCGCGTTTCACGGTTGGCGCGGGGATGGCGAAACAGCGCTGGCGCGCCCGGCTCGGCAGGCGCCGCTTCAGGCTCGGGCGCCGGTTCAAAGAGATCGAGCGTGAAGCGAAGCAGCGGATGCATGCGTTTGGGTCTAGCGATAGGCTTCGGGATCGATGCGCCGCATCTCGGATTCGATCCAGGCCTCGACCTCGCGCATCAATTCCTTGGGCTCTCGGCCCACGCTCGGAATCGGCTTTCCGATCGATACCTGGACCAGGCCCGGGTGCTTGATGAATCCCTGACGCGGCCAGCATTGGCCCGATGACACGGCAATCGGAATCACCGGCACACCGCACTCCACGGCAAGCCGGGTGCCCGCCGTCTGGTAAGTCCCCCGTTCGCCACGCGCGATCCGCGTGCCTTCGGGGAACAGGATGATCCAGGTGCCCTGCGCCAGCAGCGCCTTGCCCTGTGTCACCACCTGCTTGAGCGCCTGGGCGCGCGATGTGCGGTCGATATGGATCATGTCGAGCCGCGCCATCGACCAGCCAAAGAACGGGATGCGCAGCAGTTCACGCTTGAAGACAAAGGCCAGCGGGTGCGGCATCAGCGTCGGCAGCAGCATCGTCTCCAGCGCCGACTGGTGCTTGGAGAGAAGAATGGCCGGACTGGTCGCACCTTGCGGCAGATTCCCCATGCCGTTGACCTGCACCCGCACGCCCAGAATGACGCGCGTGCCCCAGACCACGAGCCGGAACCAGCCGACGGCGAACCACCACAGCGGCGTGCGCCGTACCCACAGCGAGATGAAGACCAGCGCCAGCCCCCACGGAATGACCGTGATCACCAGCCAACCCATGTGCAGCAGGGAGCGCAGCAAGCGCATCAGACGCCAGCGCTTTCCCGCGCCAGTAGAAAATCGGCGAACGCAGCCAGATCGGCATGCACGTGGGTCGCCTTCGGAAAGCTCTCGGGCAAGTCGCGCCCGCGATAAGTGACGCCCTTGCCGGTCAGCACCAGGTGCGGTTCGCAGCCGGCGGACACCGCGGCCATCACATCGCGCGCCGAATCTCCCACCATGGGGACCCCACGCAAGTCGATCCCATAACGCTCGCCGATCTGTTCCAGCAAGCCCGGTTCGGGCTTGCGGCAGTGGCAGCCCTCGTCCGAGGTATGCGGACAATAGAACACGGCATCTACGCGCCCCCCGACCGCCGCCAGCAGCGCGTGCATCTTGGCGTGCATGGCGTTGAGTGTGGAGACGTCGAACAGACCGCGCCCCAGGCCCGACTGGTTGGACGCGATAACGACATGCCAGCCCGCATGATTGAGCCGGGCAATGGCTTCCAGCGCGCCGGGCAGCGGCAACCACTCTTCCGGCGACTTGACATAGTCCGGGCTGTCCTGGTTGACGGTGCCGTCGCGATCAAGGATGACGAGTTTCATGCCGGACACCTCAGGCCACCAGTTTGGACAGATCGGCCACGCGGTTCATCGCCTGGTGCAGGCTCTTGAGCAGGCCCTGGCGGTTCAGGCGCAGGTCCGGCTCGTCGGCGTTGACCATGACCGCGTCGAAGAAGTCATCGACCGGCACACGCAAGGCCGCCAGGGTCTTGAGCGAGGCTGTGTAGTCACCGGCCTCGAACTGCGCCTGCGCCTGCGGCGCAAGGTCCTGCATCGCGGCGTACAGCGCGATTTCGGCTGGCTCAAGCAGGAGCAACGAACTGACATGCGCGTCCACATCCGGCGCTTTCTTCAGGATGTTGCTGATGCGCTTGTTGGCTGCGGCCAGCGCCGGCGCCTCGGGCAGGGCGGCAAAGACGCGCACGGCGGCCAGGCGGCGCGCCACATCGCCCAAATGCTGCGGTCGCAGCACCAGCACGGCATCCACTTCCGTCGCGCTGTAACCCTGCTCGCGCAGGATGCCGGCCAGGCGCTCAAAGATGAAATCAGTCAGCGCCGCACTCGCATCCACGATACGATCACCGAAGACCGGAACCGCGCTGCCGATCAGCGCCTCGAGCGAAAGCGGCAAGTCCTTTTCGATCAGCATGCGCAGCACGCCCAGCGCATGCCGGCGCAGGGCAAACGGGTCCTTGTCGCCGGTGGGCAGATTGCCGATGCCGAACATGCCGACCAGGGTCTCGAGCTTGTCGGCCAGAGCGACGACCACGCCGACCGCGTTGCGCGGCAATTCATCGCCGGCGAAGCGCGGCTTGTAGTGGTCCTCGATCGCCAGCGCCACGACATCGCCCAGGCCGTCATGGCGCGCATAGTAGCCGCCCATGATGCCCTGCAGTTCCGGGAACTCGCCCACCATGTCGGTCAGCAGATCGGTCTTGGCCAGACGGGCGGCCGTGTCGACCACCGCGCCGAGCGCCGGGTCGCCGAGCTGTCCGCAGATCGCGCCGGCCAGCGCGCGCACGCGCTGCATGCGCTCGCCCTGGGTGCCGAGCTTGTTGTGGTAGACCACCTTGTCCAGCCCCGGCACGCGCGATGCGAGCGTCTTCTTGCGGTCCTGGTCATAGAAGAATTTGGCATCGGCCAGGCGCGGGCGCACCACGCGCTCGTTGCCGCCGATGACCGCGCTGGCGTCAGCCGGGCTGATGTTGCTGACTACCAGAAACTTGTTGCTCAACTTGTCGGCCGTATCGAGCAGCGGAAAGTACTTCTGGTTGGCCTTCATGGTGAGGATCAGACATTCCTGCGGCACGTCAAGAAAGACGGGCTCGAAGGCGCAGACCAGCACGTTCGGGCGTTCGACCAGGCCCGTCACTTCATCGAGCAGGGCCTCGTCCTCGATCGGTCGCAACACCGCCGCGCGCGCGCCGTCCGCGCCGCCACCGGCCATGACGGCTGCGGCGGCGAGCTGGCGTGCAATCTCGGCGCGGCGCTCGGCAAAGCTGGCGATCACGGCGCCGTCCTCGCGCAAGCTGTCGGCATAGCTGTCGGCATCGGCAATCCGCACCGGCGACACTTTGGCTTCAAAGCGATGACCTTGCGTATGTCGGCCCGCATTCAGCCCCAGCACATCGACCGGCACGACGCTGCTGCCATGCAGCGCCACCAGGCCGTGGGCCGGACGCACAAACTGCACACTGCTCCAGCCCGGCAGTTCGCAATCGGTCTCCAGCTGGTAGCTCATGACCTTCGGGATCGGCAAGCGCGCAATCGCTTCTTCCAGCGCCTTTTGCAATCCGGTATCCAAAGTGGCGCCCGTGACCACGCTGTCGTAGAACAGGGCTTCGGCCTTGCCATCGGGCGCGCGCCGCAGCGCGGCCACCGCCTGTGCCGGTTTCGACAGATCGGCCCCGAGCGCCTGCAGTTTCTTCAGCAGCGCCGGCGTTGCCTGGCCTGCCGCATCGATGCCGACGCTGACCGGCATCAGCTTTTGCTGCACGGTCTTGTCCGCCGCCTTGCGCCAGACGTTCGTGACGTGGGCCGCCAGGCGGCGCGGCGCGGCATAGGGCGTCACCACCGAGTTCGCATCGGCCAGACCGAGGTTGCGCAGCTGCGCGGCGAGTTCACCGGCAAAGGCGTCACCGAGCTTCTTGAGCGCCTTGGGCGGCAGCTCTTCGACAAACAGTTCAACCAGAAGGTTTTGCGTGCTCATGGTCATGCCGCCTTCTTCGTCAACTGTTCCACCCAGGCGCGCGGCGCCATCGGAAAGCCAAGCCGTTCGCGGCTGTCGTAGTAGCTTTGCGCCACGGCCCGCGCCAGGTTACGGATGCGGCCAATGTAAGCGGCGCGCTCGGTGACGCTGATGGCGCCGCGGGCATCGAGCAGATTGAAGCTGTGTGCGCACTTGAGCACCTGCTCATAGGCCGGCAAGGCCAGCTGCTGCTCCATCAGGTACTTGGCCTGCTTCTCGTGCGCCGCGAAGGCGGTGAACAGGAAGTCCGCGTCACTGTGCTCAAAGTTGTAGGTTGATTGCTCGACTTCGTTTTGCTTGTAGACATCGCCGTAACTCAGGCCATCGGTCCACACCAGGTCGTAGATGTTGTCCACGCCCTGCAGGTACATTGCGAGGCGCTCCAGCCCGTAGGTGATCTCGCCGGTGATGGGCCTGCAGTCGATGCCGCCGACCTGCTGAAAGTAGGTGAACTGCGTCACCTCCATGCCGTTGAGCCAGACCTCCCAACCCAGACCCCAGGCGCCGAGCGTCGGATTTTCCCAGTCGTCCTCGACAAAGCGGATGTCGTTCTTCTGCAGGTCGAAGCCGAGCGCCTCGAGCGAACCCAGGTACAACTCCAGAATGTTGCTGGGCGCGGGTTTGAGCACCACCTGATACTGGTAGTAATGCTGCAGCCGGTTCGGATTCTCGCCGTAACGGCCATCTTTCGGGCGCCGGCTCGGCTGCACATAGGCGGCTTTCCAAGGCTCGGGGCCGAGGGCGCGCAGGAACGTCGCCGTATGCGAGGTTCCGGCCCCGACTTCCATGTCATAGGGCTGCAACAAGGCGCAGCCCTGGCCGTCCCAGTAGGACTGCAGTTTCAAAATTATTTGCTGGAAAGTCAACATGAATGGTGGGCTTGGACGGGCCGTGCCTCGGGTTTGAAAAGAAACGACGCTCACGCGTCAAAACATGATTTTACGGGTCTTCATGCGTTGTGCCCGCCATACCAGGCCCAGGGCCAGCAGCCAGAAAGGCCACAGGCCAAGGCGTGCAACCCACCAAGCGTACGGTGTGACCGTGGTCCGCCCCTCGACCGCGCCGACCAGTACGGAGCGCGTGTCACGCGTCAACGCACTGGTGATGTGCGCGCTGTGATCGACGATCGCCGTCGCGCCGGTGTTGGTGGCCAGCAAGAAGGGGCGGTCGAACTCGATGGCCCGCATGCGCGCAATCTGCAGGTGCTGGTCAATCGCCATGCTGTTGCCGAACCAGGCCAGGTTGCTGATATTGACGAAGATGGTGGGGGCCTGCGCCGGATCGAGAAAATTCAAGGCCAGTTCCTCGCCGAACAGGTCTTCATAGCAGATGTTGGTTGCGAGCCTTTGGCCCTGCCATACAAACGGCGCCTGGCGCAGCGCCCCGCGATTGAAGTCACCGAGCGGGATGTTCATCAGTTCCGTGAACCATTTGAACAAGGGTGGAATGAACTCGCCGAACGGCACCAGATGCTGCTTGTCGTAACGCCAGGGCTGTGTCTGACCACTTTGAAGACCCAGTACCGAATTGGTATAGCCCTGCTGGTAGTTGCCCAGCGGTATGCCGATCAGCGCCGCCTGCGTGCCCGCGCCGAAGCGTTGCTGCAGCACTTCCCAGTACCCTGGCGGCAACTGCTGCGGCAGCAGCGGAATGGCGGTTTCCGGCGCAATGACCAGCGATGTGCGGCTGGCCTGCAACTGCTCGGCATACCAGCGCAGGGCCAGCGGCACGCCGCTGCCGGGCTCGAACTTTTCGTCCTGGGGAATATTGCCTTGCAGCAGCGTGACGCCCAGGCGTCCGCTTGAAGACGTCTGCGCTGCCGCGCCGCTCGGGTAACGCTGAAGCAACAGGGGCAGGGCCAGCACCACCATCACCGTGAACAAAGCGATGGCGCGAGCGCGCCACCCGTCACCAGCCGCCCCGCGCCCAAGTTGGGCCAGCGTCATGGCGAGCCACGCGGCGATGGCACACAGGCCGTAGACACCGAGCCAGGGCGCGAAGCCTGCCAGCGGGCCATCGACGTGCGCATAGGCGCTGGCGCCCCAGCCAAAGCCGGTCAGCCAGCGGCCGCGCGCCAGTTCAGCGAGTACCCAAAGTGCGGCAAAGAGCAGCGAGCGCCCGGCCCGCCCGCCCGGCGCCAGCACCGCAAACAAGCCCGCTGTGCCAGCGTAGAACAAGGCCATCAGGCCGGTCAGGGCCAGCACCGCCAGGCCTGCCAGCAGGGCGGGCAGGCCGCCATAGGTATGCATGGCGACAAAGGTCCAGCCCACGGTGCCAGCCAGCCATGCCGTGCCGAACAGCCAGCCTGATAGCGCAGCCCGGCGCCAGTCGGCGTTGCGTTGCACAAGCCAGGCCAGGCAGGTCAGCCCGAGCAACTGCAGCCACCAGACCGGCTGGCCCTGCTGCATGCCGGGCAGAACGCGACCACCGGCCAAGGGCCAGGCAATACTGGCCGCGTGCGCGCCGCCTGCTGCCAGGGCCAGCAACATTTGCAACATGGAAGTTGAGGTTGACGATGCCGCAACGGCCCGGTGGCGGGCCTGCGACTCAAACGGGTTCATCGGCGACCGGTGACACCTTGAACCATTTCACGGCACCGCCCTTGGTGTGCAGGACGACAAATTCGAGGCCCGCCATCCGGTGTCGTTCGCCACGCTTGGGAACATGCCCCATCTCGTGCGCGATCAGGCCGCCGATGGTGTCGAATTCATCGGCCGGATCCGTGCTGAGCAGTTTGACGTCGAAGGCGTCTTCGACCCGCTCGATGGTGGTGTCGCCGCTGACACGGTAGGTGCGATCGGCCAAACCGAAAATATCGCCCTCATCCTCGGCGATATCGAACTCATCCTCGATCTCACCGACGATCTGTTCGAGCACATCCTCGATCGTAACCAGACCGGCGACCCGCCCAAACTCGTCGATCACGATGGCCTGGTGGTTGCGGTTGCTCTGAAACTCGCGCAGCAGATCGTTCAAGCCCTTACTCTCCGGCACGAACACCGGCGGGCGCAACAGCGCGCGGATATTGAGTTCGGGTGCGCGCTGCAACTTGAGCAGATCCTTGGCCAGCAGGATGCCGATGATATTCTCGCGCTCGCCCTGGTAGACCGGGAAACGCGAGTGACCCGTGTCGATCACGCCGTGCAGCAGCACATCGTAGGGTTCGTCGATATGGACCAGGTCCATCCGCGTCGCCGGCACCATCACGTCGCCTGCCGTCATGTCCGCCATGCGGATCACGCCTTCGAGCATTGCGCGCGACTCGGCCCCGATGATGTTGTTCTCCTGGGCTTCAGCCAGGGTTTCGATCAGCTCGTCGGCAGAGTCGGGCCCCGGATGAATGAATTCGGCAATCTTCTGCAGAAAGGTACGCTTGTCTTCCCTGTCAGGAAAACGCGCGGGGTGAGGGTCTGACACAGCCAGAAAAGCAGGACATGCGGTTGTTTGGGACCCTCTAGGATAGCGGATCGCGCCGAACCGCTCATCGCGGCCAGCGCAATGGCGTCACTTTGAGTTGCTGGGCTCAGCGTTGTGCGCGTCGCGCCGGTCCATTTGCATGCCCGCCATCAGGTCCCAGAATTGCTTGACCTGGGCCTTGATTCGGTAGTCGGTCTGGGCCACCTGCTCGGCCACCAGCTCGTTCAGGCGCGTGTCGATCGTGGCTGGCGGCAGATGCAGATGCGCCTCGGATTCGGACCCGTCGCGCACGACGATGGCGCCGGCGTTGCGAGCGATCTTGAGCATGGCCGCGTTTTCGCTCAAGGCGTGGATGAACATGCGGCTCACACCTTCGTTGCGGGCGTGGGTCGCGGCCCGGTCAAAAAGTCGCGCGCCATAACCGCGTCCGCGCGCGGTCTTCAAGACCGACACGCCAAACTCGGCGCAGGCCGACAGATTGTCGTCGGCTGTAAACGCCAGATGCGCCATCGCAATCAATTCGAGACGCCGGTTGTAAATGCCGAAGACTTCGTCACGCTCAAAATTCAGACTGTCGGTGTAGCGCTTGATCTGCTCGTCGTTGGCGGCAAAACCGAAACGCAGGTAGCGGTCGTATTCGTCGAGCGCCATCAGATGCCCCCTGATGCGTTCTCGATGATTCGGCCCCAAAGACCGGATCGGAACCACGACCGGCGGTGTTTTGGTGAAGCTGCTTGTTTCTTCCATCCCTCAGACTATAAGGGTTTTCCCTAGACTGCACTGTCCAAAGTGTCTATCCACTCCCCTACAACGGCACGGCTGTGGTTCCCTTGATGCGGTCAAGAACGAAGCTGGTTCGGCAATCCTGGACACTGGGATGCATGAGCAGTGTGTCCATAACAAAATGTGAGTACGCACTCATATCTCGAACCAGCACCTTCAAGAAGTAATCCATCTCACCGCTCAAGGCGTCACATTCGACGACTTCCGGCCAGGTTTGCACGCTGGCGCGGAACAGATCACGCGGATTGCGCTGCTGGCTTTCCGGACTCTTTTCGAGTCGGACGTTGATGTGGGCCATCAGACCCAGACCGACCTGCTCAGGCCTGAGCAGGGCCACATAGCGGTCGATCACCCCCTCGGTTTCGAGCCGCTTGACGCGACGCAAAACTGCGCTGGGAGAAAGTCCAACCAAGTCGGCAATCTGATCGTAAGTCGCGCGGCCATTCGCCTGCAACGTGCTCAATATTTGCTTGTCAAGCTTGTCCAAGGTTTCCATTCGGCAACTTCCGCTGTTTTGTTGCGCCAAATGTAATTCATATCGCAAGCAACTGCTGCGCCCCGCAACCGGCGTGCGCCGGCACCGCGCAAGATCAACAAACGGTGAATTGCTTCACCTCCCCGCTTGCGCAACGTGCAAAATACTTGCCAGGAAGGAGTTCACCATGACTGAACATACGACCACCCATGCTCCGGTCGCGCTCGGAGGGAAACTGGTAACGCCAGTGACGTTGTTCCTTGCGGTCTTGTCGCTGATTGCCGGCGTGATTGCGCTGGTTCGCTTCATTCTCGGTCTCGGGGCCGTGACCAACATGAGCGACGGCTACTCTCTGGGCATCTGGATCGTCTATGACGTGGTCATCGGCTCCGGACTCGCCTGCGGCGGCTATGTCATGGCGCTGCTCGTGTACATCTTCAACAAGGGCGAGTACCACCCGCTGGTGCGCCCGGCGCTGCTCGCATCCCTGATGGGTTACACCCTGGCCGGTGTCTCGGTCATGATGGACATGGGGCGCTATTGGAATGCCTGGCACATATTCTGGCCGGGCTACGCGCAGTTCAACTCGGTGCTGTTCGAGGTAGCGACCTGCATCACGTTCTATATCCTCGTTATGTGGATCGAGTTCTCTCCCGCCTTCCTCGACAAGCTCGGCCTGGGCTGGGTGAAAAAAAAGCTCTCCAAATGGATGTTCTTCTTCATTGCGCTGGGCGTTGTGCTGCCATCGATGCACCAGTCCTCGCTTGGCTCCATGCTCGTGATCTTCGGCGGCAAGGTCAATCCGCTCTGGCAGTCCGGCTACATGTTGCCGCTCGAATACCTGTTGACCGCCATACTGCTCGGGTTTTCTGCGGTCGTGGTCGAGGCGACGCTGGTCTCGGTCGGCTTCAAGCGGCCTCTGGAGACCCCTTTGTTGACCAAACTGGCGAAGCTGATGTGGGGTGTGCTTCTGGTCTATCTCGCCGTACGCATCGGCGGCCTGGTTCAGCGCGGCGCCATCGGCAACGCCACCTATTTTTCATCAGAAAATCTATCGTTCTGGATCGAGATGACCAGCTTTCTCCTGCCCCTGTTGATACTGGCCAGACCGAGCGATCGCCGCAACCCCGGCAAGCTGTTCGGCGCCGCCGTGCTGCTGATCCTGGGTGGCTTCATGTTGCGGGTCAATGGCTATCTGGTGGGCTTTCACAATGGCGAAGGCTGGCATTACTTTCCGGCGCTGCCGGAACTGACATTGACCATCGGTTTGATCGCCTTTGAACTGCTGGCCTACATCGTGCTGGTCAAGTACCTGCCGGTACTTCCTGCGCTACCCAAGCAGACATCCCGGTAAGTCGTTTGACGTATTGGCCTCTTGACAGGATTTGTTGATGACTGAAGCCGCCGCACTCTCTGCCCGCGAGATCTGGATCCGACTGCTGCTTTATCCAAGCCACACGCTGCCGACTGCAGCCGCGCCGGTGCTGGTGGGTGTCGGGCTCGCGGTGCGCGATCACATATTCGCGCCGCTACCCATGCTGATCGGCTTCCTGGCAAGCTGGCTGGTTCATGTGGGCGGCGTCTTCAATGACAACTATGAGCTGCTGCACCGGCATTCGAATGTCCCCGAGCATCCGGAACTCCTGCAAGCCTTGCAAAGCGGGACGCTGACTTCGGCCGGCCTTCGCAATGCGATTCTGGTCTGTTTCGCGTTGACGGCATTGACCGGACCCTACCTGTTGGGCATCGGCGGGAGCCTGGCCTTCGTCATCGGCATCATCGGCATCGCGTCGGGCTACTTCTATGCCGGTGGACCGCAACCGTACGTCAAGCATGGGCTGGCCGACCCGATCTTCATCGCCATGTTCGGGGTTGTCGCGGTTGCCGGAACCTACTACATCCAGTGGGCAGCCATGCACAGCGCCGCGTCCCATGGCCTCGATGCGATGCAGCAACTGCCAGGCGACGTGTTCCTCGTCGGATTGCCCGTTGGTGCATTGGTTACCAACGTGATGCTGGTCGACGACATTCGCGACCGTCACTTCGATGCCGTGAAAGGCTGGCACACGTTTGCCGTGCGCTTCGGCTTGCGTGGCATCCGTGGCGAATACATTTCGTTGTGCGCGTTTGCCTATGCGATGCCACTGGCCTGCTGGCTCTGGCTCGGCTTCAGTGTCTGGATATTTCTCCCCCTGCTCAGCCTGCCATTGGCCTGGAAGGTGGCGCGCGCGGTATGCCGGTTTGATCAGACCAAGGACCTGCTCATGATGTCGCCCATGGCTTCCTATCTTTCGCTTATCTACTCGGCGCTGCTGGCGGTCGGCGTGGCCCTTTAGAACGGCAGCATGGTCTGCAGCCAAAAGCGGTTGAACTCGGCGCGGTTCCTGACGTCGAAATCATGCTGGTACTTGCCGGTGACAACAAAATGCGGTGAGATTCTGTAGCTCACGAAGGGTCCGATGGCATTGGCACTGCCGCGGTTTCCAATACCGCTGCCGATGAGCCGGCCATTGGTCGCCGAGGTCGGCTGCCCGTTGAGTTCGTCATCCGTTGTCTGCCTGAAGAAATAGCCCTGCAGGCCGAAGCTGGCGGCGTCCGTCAACTTGTAGCCTGCGCTGTATTCCAGCGTGAGTTCATTGCCGGAACGATAGCCGGTGGCGTCGTTCCTGCTGTTGATGCCAAAGCGCAATTTAAAGCCGACCGTCGTGTCGGCACCGGGCCGGTAACTCAGCGCGTAGGCGGGTGCGAACTGCCAGTAGTTGCGCCCGGTGTTGACTCTGGCGTTGACGTCATAAGCGCCCAGCGGGACCACGACTTCCAGTGCCAAGGACTGATTGAGACCATCACCCTTCCAGGCCAGGCGCAGTGGAACGATCAGCGGATCGGTCAGGCCAAAGCGGGTTCCGCTGGTATCGGGCAAGCTGCTGGCCACCTGTTTCTCCAGATCGATCGATGGAAACGGTAGCACCAGCGCCGATTCGGCACTGGCGCCGATCAGCGTCGCATCCCAGACGTATTGGAGACGGTAGGAAATCGTGTCTGCTGTCAGCCGATAGCGCGCCCAGCCGAGATCCTGCCCGGCCTCGCCTCTGAGCGACGCGGCCTGCGAGCGGCTGTAATAGGCCAGGTTGTAGAGGCCGCTCGGCAACATGTCGCCATAGCCGAGTTCAACTCCGACCGGGTACGAACTGCCACCGAGTTCAGTGGCGCCGACCAAGCCGCCCGGCAGCGCCAGCGTCGCCAGTGTCAAGAGGACATGTCCACAATGCTCATTCAAATGCTTGCGCATCCATGTCGGGTTCATAGCGGGACTCCTTCCATTTCATTGCTCGTTTTCGCAGCACCCATCGTGTCGCCCCGAGGCATGTCCTGCATCCTGAGGCGATACAAGGGGAGCAGTTTGATGGTTGCGAGCAGCCCGATGACGAGCATGGCGCTGGCGACATAAAAAAGACTCTGCACTTGCACGTCTCTGGCCAGCAAGGCGCCGCCGACCAGAGGTCCGATCACCGATCCGACGCGGCCGAAGGCAAAGCAGGAACCGACACCCCAGGAACGGATATAGGTCGGATAGACCTGGCTTTCGGTGGCAATGATGCCGAACTGAAGCGCGATCAGGCAAAACCCCGCGACACCCATCAGCGCCATGACGGCCCACTCCGACAAACCAGCAAACCCGATCAGGCCCACCGCCGGAATACTGATGGCAAACAGGATCGGCACCGGAATCAGGCCGAACCGGTCCACCGGGCGCATGATCGCCAACACGCCAACAAAGCCACCGAACATGAACAGGCCGGTGGCCAGCGCTGCGCGATCAACCGGAATACCGGTGCTCGCGAGCAGCACCGGCGTCCACTGGTTGACGAAAAAAAAGACCAGCAGGCTGATGACATTGGCCATCCAGAACAACGGCGTGATCCAGGCCAGCCAACCTTCGAACAAGTCTTTGAAAGCAAACTCGGCGCGATTCGCTTCATCGCTGAGAACGAAGCGGGTGTCAGCCGAAACGACGGTGCCGGGCGCGAGCTTGTGCAGCACGCGCACCAGTTCCGCGCGCCGCGCCGGTCTGAGCGACAGGAACTTGAGCGACTCCGGAAAGAACAACAGTGCCAGGACGCCAACCGCGATCGGCGCAAAGCCGCCGCTCCAGAATATGACCTGCCAGCCGTAGGATCCCATGAACCTGGACGCAACCACGCCGCCCAGCGCGCTACCCAGCGTAACCCCGATAAATCCCAGCATGGTCATGCTGGCGCGGATGCGACGCGGCGCGAATTCGGCATTGAGCGCCACGGTGATGGGAAGCACACCGCCGATGCCGATACCGGCGATGAATCGCAATGCCATCATCGAGCCCAGCGAGTTTGCCCACACTTGGGCCAGCGTGAACAAGCCAAAGAAGAATGCGCCAAGAATGACCGCGAACTTTCGTCCGAACCGGTCCGCCAGATAGCCGAACAACGGCGGGCCAAACAAGCCACCAAACAGTCCGGCACTGAAAAGAGGCCCGAGTGCCGATTTGTCGATCCCCCATTCCTTGATCAGGACGGGCGCGATATAGGCGATCGAGATGTTGTCGTAGCCATCCACGAGCATTAACAGAAACGACAGACCCACCACGACCAAGTGAAACGAGCCGAACTTCTGCTTGTCGATGACGGCGGCAATGTCTACGCAATCGGCCATCACGCCCTCCCTTCATTCCTGACTTCACACGCCTGCAAGGCAACAGAACCAGTCGCTCCAGACACGCAAATGCTTACCTACACCCATAGCCCGGAATGCTGCAAGAAGATTCTGCAGCTGCCGAACGGCGGCGCATTGACAAAACTCATTGAAACCTTGTTTAAGCACTCATTCAAACAGACCAAGCGCTACTAGATTAAGTTTCATCTGTTCCTGTCAGGCTAGAGAGGTCGGCATATTGGATATGAAGTGGAACGGGATGGCCCGCACAAGGAACGCGGACCTGGGCATTGCACTTGAAATTCATCAGCACCACGGTTAGCATGAAGTAGATATTGGTGTCTTTTTGAGTTGGCGGTTTGCCGACTCAGCTTGATCGGCAAACGGACCTGCAATGAATGACCTGACCCCGACTTCCGTCTCCGAGAGTGGCTTCCAGAAGGATCCGGCGCAAGAAATCGCGGTGACACTTTTCACGACCTTGGCGACAGTCTCGGCGATGGCGATGGGCGTGGGCCTGCCGTTCTGGGTCAACAAGCTGGCCACCACTGGCATATTTGCGCTGCTGACCATCGCCGCCCTGTGGGCGCGGGTCAACGCGCTGCACGGACGCCAGCGCTTGGCTATGCACGGCTTTGCCATAGTCGTTGCGCTCATTTCAATTCCGTTCATGGCGCTATCAGTCCATATGACAGCGCCAACGCTGATCATGGCGACCATACTGCCTGCATACGCCACGATCTGTGGCAGAAGCTATGCCCTCGGACTTGGCGCCAGCTACATTGTTGCGGCTGTAGCGGTGCTTCTGGCACCGATGGCCGGGATCACATTTCCGAAACTGTTCCCAACGCCACCAGCGGCAGAAATCGCAGTTGCAGCCATTGCGATCGCCGGCATCATCGGACCGCTTTCCCGGGTATTTGACAAAATGCGGGCATCGGTTCAGGCGCTGGATGCAGAAAACCGTCAGCGCAAGCAGGCCGAACACGCCTTGGAGCGTTCCAATCGGGCGCTGCGCACGATCAACGAATGCAATCAACTGCTGGCGCATGCTGCAACCGAAGTCGACTTGATGCAAGGAATCTGCGGCATTATGGTCGAAAGCGGGGGCTATCGAATGGCTTGGGTCGGATTTGCCGAAATGGACGAGGTGCGCACGGTGTGTCCGGTAGCAAGTTCCGGTTTCGAGGACAACTATCTCGAATTGGCAAAGATCTCCTGGGCCGATGTGGAAACCGGACGAGGCCCTACGGGTACCGCGATCCGCGAGGCGCGCCCGGTCGTCTTACGTAACACCCGAACCCAGGCATCGGGCGTACCCTGGCGCGAAGCCGCGCTTGAGCGCGGTTATCAGTCAGCCATCGCCCTGCCCTTGCTCGGGGATGACAAGGGCTGCTTTGGCGCGCTGACTCTTTACGCCGCTGAAACTGACGCCTTCGACGGCGCCGAACTGGCGCTTCTCAGCGAACTGGCCAACGATCTTGCCTTCGGTATTAGAACCCTGCGCATACGGGCAGCGCGCGACGACGCCGAGGCTGCAGCACGCTACAACCAGGTGCTGGCCCAGGCCATCATCGAGCAGGCGCCGGACGCGATTGAACTCACCGATCCGAACACTCTGCGTTTCATCGAAGTGAACAAAGCCGGTTGCGAACTGCTTGGCTACACGCGTGAGGAAAGATTGCGCCAAAGCGTGCCAGACATTCAGGCGGAGATGACACCAGATCAGTTGACTTCGATTACACGCGACGTCATGGCGAATGGTGGTGCCGAGTTCGAAACTCGGCATCGACGCAAGGACGGCCGTCTCATTGATGTGCGTGTCAGTCTAAGAACTCTGCGCTTGAACGACCGTGACCACTTGCTGTCAAGCTGGCGTGACATCACGGCGGAGAAGGCAGCGGCAGCCGAAATACGGAAACTGTCCCTGGCCATCGAGCAGAACCCGAGTTCGATTGTGATCACGGATCTGGACTGTCGCATCGAGTACGTGAACGATGCCTTCGGCCGAAATACCGGCTATGCCCGAGAAGACGTGATAGGTCAGACGCCCCGTCTTCTCAAATCCGGCAAGACACCGGCGGCGACCTATCAGGGCATGTGGCAAACCCTGCTCAGGGGCGAAACCTGGCAGGGCGAATTCGTGAACCGGACGCACTTGGGACAAGAGCAGATCGAGGCGGCCACCATCGTTCCATTGCGCCAGCCCGATGGGCGGATCACGCATTATGTGGCGATCAAGCAGGACATCACCGACAAGAAGCTTCAGGAGAACCAGCTGCGCAAGCTGTCCATGGCGGTCGAGCAGAGCCCCGAGAGCATCGTCATCACCAATCGGGACGCATGCATCGAGTATGTTAACGACGCCTTCGTACGCAACACCGGCTACAGCCGTGACGAGGCCCTGGGTCAGAATCCGCGGCTGCTCCAGTCTGGACGAACGTCCAAGGATGTCTACGACGAAATGTGGGCGTGCCTGTCACGTGGCGAGATGTGGCGCGGAGAGCTCATCAACAAGCGCAAGGACGGCAGCGAATACGTTGAATTCGCCAGCTTGGCGCCGATACGGCAACCGGACGGCCAGATCACGCACTACCTTGCCATCAAGGAGGACATCACCGAAAAGAAGCGGATGACTGACGAACTGGAGCGCCACCGCCACAACCTCGAGCAGCTGGTGGAAAGCCGGACGACCGAGTTGCGGGCCACAAGCAGCGAGCAGCAGGCCATCTTCGACAGCGCCAACTCGGGCATCGTGCTGCTCAAGGACCGGGTGATCCAGCGCGGCAACCGCAGGCTGCACGAGATGTTCGGCTGGCCGAGCGGAACGATGGTCGGCCAGCAAACAAGCATCTGGTACCCCGACGAAGCAGCCGATGCCGCCGGGGGTGGCGCGGTCTACGAACAGATCTGGCGCGGTGAAGTCAACCGCCGGGAACAGGAATTGATGCGCAAGGATGGCAGCCTGTTCTGGGCGCGCCTGACCGGCACGGCCGTGGATGTGGCCGATCATTCGAAGGGAACGGTTTGGGTCATCGACGACATCAGCATCGAGCGCGCCGCGATGGAACAGATGCGTCAAGCCAAGGCGCTGGCCGAGACCGCGGCACGCACGAAGGCTGAATTCCTGGCCAACATGAGCCACGAGATCCGAACGCCGATGAACGCGGTGATCGGTATGTCTCATCTGCTGCTCAGAACCGAGCTAACGCCGCGCCAGCGCGACTACTTGGCCAAGATCCAGGGCGCCGGCCAGCATCTGCTGGGTGTCATCAACGACATCCTCGACTTCTCCAAGGTCGAGGCCGGCAAGCTGAGTCTGGAGCGCGCCGAGTTCGAGCTCGAAAAGATCGCCACCGAGATCGCCACACTGCTGGCCGAGAAGGCCAGCGACAAGGGCTTGGAGCTGAGCATCGACATCGGCCCCGATGTGCCGCGCAACTTGGTCGGCGACGCCATGCGGCTGCAGCAGATACTGCTCAATTTCGGCTCCAACGCAGTCAAGTTCACAGAAAAAGGTGAGATCCGCATTGTTGTCAGCGTCAAGGAGCGCAGCCAGACCGAGGCCCTGCTCCACTTCATGATCCAGGATACAGGCATCGGCCTGAGCGAGAAACAAAAGGATTCTCTTTTCCAGAGTTTTCAGCAGGCAGACACATCAACGACCCGAAAGTTCGGCGGCACCGGTCTGGGCTTGGTGATTGCCAAGCGCCTGGCCGAAATGATGGGTGGACAGGTCGGTGTCGAAAGCGAGTTGGGCCGGGGCAGCACCTTCTGGTTTACCGCCCGCATGGGCATCGGCACCGGTGATGCGCGTGCCTTGATGCCACGGCCGGACCTGCGCGGCCTGCGCGTCCTGGTGGTCGATGACAACGACACGACCCGCCTTTTACTTCAGCGCCAATTGACCTACATGAGCTTCATGGTCGACGAAGCCCCATCCGGGGCGCAGGCGATTGAGGCGGTCAGGCAATCGGCGCTCGACGCGAAACCGTACGCCATTGTCTTTCTGGACTGGCGCATGCCTGACATGGATGGCGTCGAAACCGCCCGCAGAATCCGCGCGTTTGAACTGGAGCCCGCGCCGCACCTGGTCATGCTCACAGGCTACATGCGCGAAGAGGTGACGAGCGAGGCGAGCAAGGCGGGAATCGAGCGATATCTGATCAAGCCGGTGACGCAGTCGTTGCTGTTCGATACCGCGATGCAACTGGTGGGCGGCGACCGTCGTCAACAGGTCGGGCCGGTCACCACATCGTCAAGGGAAACGCAATCGCTCGCCGCGATCAAGGGCGCCCGCATCCTGCTGGTGGAGGACAACGAACTGAATCAGGAAGTCGCCAGGGAACTGCTGACGGGCGTCGGCTTGATCGTCGATGTCGCTGAAAACGGCCGCATTGCGCTCGAGAAGGTACAGCACTCCGACTATGCCCTCGTGTTCATGGACATGCAGATGCCGGTCATGGACGGCGTAACGGCCACCGTTGAGATCCGCAAGCTGTCGCAGTTCAAGGACTTGCCGATTATCGCCATGACAGCCAACGCGATGCAGCAGGACCGGGACCGCTGCCGGTTGGCCGGCATGAACGACTACCTCGCCAAACCAATCGAACCCGATGAGCTGTGGTCGATGCTCTTGCGCTGGATAAGGCCCGGTCCGGCCGGCGTTGCTGTGCAGCAGGCCGGCTCCAAGACTGCAGTAGCTGCCTACAGATCAATCACGACAGATGCGCCCGATATTCCCGCCGACATTGACGGGCTCGACCTCAGCGTCGCTTTGCGCCACGTTGCGGGCAACTCTGCAACCCTGCTATCGCTGCTGCAGCAGTTTGTGAAGAAGCAAAACACCGCCGCCGATGAAATCCGCAGCGCACTGGACCGCGGCGACTGCGCTACGGCCGAGCGTGTGGCGCACACGATCAAGGGGGTGGCAGGCACGCTAGGCGCTCAGGGTGCCCACGTAGACATTGCAATCATCGGCGTAACGCGCAAAGCTGTAGCCCCGCGCCTCAAGCACCTTGTCCACCTCGTCGAGCAGCACGTTGGCTAGCAGCGGTGACAGTGGCCCGCCTTGCGGCG
>Ga0209697_10000900_pt1 | contig 48077 bp, 43 predicted proteins | sample AliMusrvi5mmetaG_FD_184115 | JGI IMG/M metagenome (GOLD analysis project Ga0209697, IMG submission 184115) | Freshwater lake bacterial and archeal communities from Alinen Mustajarvi, Finland, to study Microbial Dark Matter (Phase II) - Alinen... | ecosystem: Environmental > Aquatic > Freshwater...
TTGTGTATAGGGCTGATATCAATTGTTTAGTCACTTTTAATATCGCCGTTTCTCAAGCGTTTTCAGACCTTTTTCATTTTTAACCGGACACTACTGAACCTATATATTAATACATGTTCTTATTAAAAGATATTTTCTGCAGATTCCGCTCTCAATAATGGCAGTGAAACAGGAGAAACCGGAATCCGCAAACAGCTAAGAAGGTCCCTGCCATACCTCCTGTCCATTAAGTCCCTTCTTTTCTTACAGTCAGCACTGCAGACTCCCAATGAATACGGCTACTCATAGCACTCTTGCGCATGAATCCGATTGTTAGATAATCAATACCCCATTTTATATATTGGCTGAATTATTTCTATTCGAGCGAAAAGCGATGCCATCAATGAAAAATAAACGATTTAATCTTCTTCTTATTGCTGTTGTTACCCTTGTGGCTGCCTGGTCATTATGGCCGACCTGGCGCGACTACTCCCTTTCGCAACATCTCAACAGTTTAAAATCAGCTCCGGACAGTCTGAGATATGCTCTTAGTAATCGTGACGAGATTGAGAATGCCCGCAAAAAAAGCCTTAAACTCGGCCTTGATCTGAAGGGAGGTATGCATCTTGTTATGGAAGTTGACCAGGTAGATCTGTTTGAACAGAAAGCCTGGAATAAAGATGCGAAGTTTGCTGAAATTTTGAAGACTGTAAGGACAAAAGCTTCTCAAAGTGACGCCAAGGTCCTTGATATTCTTTCCGGGGAGTTCAAAAATCAGAATATCCGCCTGAGCCGGTATTTTTATGACATCCGCAACTCCGATCAGGAAATTGTAAAAAAGCTTGAGAAGGAGTCTGAAGATGCTCTTAACCGTGCAAAGGAGATCATCCGCAACCGTATTGATCAGTATGGTGTAGCTGAGCCGGTTATCACGACACAGGGCAGCAGAAAACTCATCATAGAACTTCCCGGTGTTTCTGATGAAAACAGGGTGAGAAATCTTCTGAAAGGAACAGCCAAGCTTGAGTTCAGGCTTCTGCGTGATCCTGAAATCCTTGTCAGGACGCTTGACAGGATCAACACTTATCTTGTTCAGAACAGTGTGCCTCCACCGATCGCTCCTGTTGCTGTTGCGTCACCGTCACCTTCAGTTTTATCGCAGCTTAAGGCTCCGGTACCAGCCGCAGTTCCAGCACCGGTTCCAGCAGGCCAGGCCTCTGCCAGGCCGCTTTATGATGTTATAGGTGTTTTTCAGAATGGGACAGCCTATACCACAGAGCGCTCGAAGGATTATGTGATCTCCCTGCTTCGTCGCAGCGACATTCAGGCACTGCTTCCCCTGGATACTGAACTCCTGCTTGCCGCCAAGCCGGAAATAGGTAAAAACGGCGAAAAACTCTTCCCGATATATCTTGTCAAAAAGACTCCGGAGCTGACCGGCGGTGTCATTACTGAAGCAAAAGCAACCTTTGGGTCACAGGGAGTGCAGCCTGAAGTTCTTATGGCAATGAACTCGGAAGGGACTTCAAAATGGGCTCGGATCACCGGAGCAAATATCGGCAAGCGAATTGCAATTGTTCTTGACAACGCAGTCTACAGTGCTCCTGTCGTTCAATCGAAAATTCCCAGTGGTAACTCAGTGATCAATGGCATTGAAAGCCTTGAAGAGGCGAAGGATCTTGAAATTGTCCTCAAGGCCGGTGCTCTTCCGGCTCCAGTCAGGATTATTGAAGAGCGTTCCGTCGGACCATCACTTGGAGCAGATTATATCCGTGCCGGTGTATTGTCGCTTGGATGGGCATTTCTGGCAGTTTCCGTTTTTATGCTCGTCTACTATAAAAAGGCCGGTATTGCAGCCGATATCGCTCTTGTGCTGAATATCGTCATAGTCCTGTCAGTGCTTGCAGGGTTTAATGCATCCCTTTCCCTGCCGGGTATTGCAGGTATAGTTCTGACCATCGGCATGGCTGTCGACGCCAACGTTCTTATCTATGAGCGTATACGCGAGGAGCTTGACGGAGGCAAGGTGCTGAAATCCGCCATTGAAGTTGGTTACGATCGGGCGTTTTCATCGATTCTTGATTCTCATGTGACCACGCTTTGCGCTGCATTCCTGCTTTATACCTATGGCATCGGGCCGATTCAGGGATTTGCCCTTACCCTTATGATCGGTACTGCCGCAAGCCTCTTCACGTCGATTGTGGTGACCAAAGAGATATTCTCGTTCCTGCTTGGAAGGAACCTTATGACACAAAAAAGTTTCGGATAATTTTTCAAGACGCATCAACCCATGAGGATTTTTCATAAAACCAGCTTTGATTTTATACGATTCCGTAAAATAGCCTACGGTTTTTCACTTGTTCTTCTTGCATCAGGGCTGATATCGCTGGCGGTTAAAGGTTTGAATTACGGTATTGACTTCAGGGGCGGATCGGAGGTGCTGATACGCTTTGAGAAAAATATTGATGTCAGTACTGTTCGTTCTGTGCTTGATGTTGCAGGTGTTTCAGGATCGCTTAAACAGTATGGTCTTGACCGTTCGTTTCTTTTCAGTACGGTATTCAATGGCGAAACCAATGACTTGAAATCGCTTGTTTCTCACGCCTTGAACGACCGCCTCAAAGACAATCACCATGAAATTGTCCGTATTGATGCTGTAGGTCCAAGCATCGCGTCCGATTTGAAATGGTCCGCTGTCAAAGCGCTGATCGCTTCGCTGTTAGCGATTCTGCTCTATGTCGGATTCCGTTTCGAGTTGAAATTTGCTACCGCAGGTGTGGTTGCCATTTTTCATGATATCCTGACCGTACTGGGGCTTTTCAGCATTCTCGGAGGGTTGTTTGATTTTATGCCTCTGGAAATGGATCAAAGTATCATAGCGGCATTTCTTACCATAGCAGGCTATTCCATTACTGATACCGTTGTTGTTTACGATCGTATCAGAGAACGGATTCGAGGGCAGAAACCCGCAGATTATGAAAGGATTTTTAACGAAAGCATGAACCAGACCCTGAGCAGAACGATTATAACATCGGGAACGGTGCTTCTCTCCGTTTTAGTTCTGTTTATCTTTGCCGGTCCGGCAATCAGAGGTTTTGCTTTTGCCGTTTTTGTCGGGATTCTTATTGGAACCTATTCATCAATCTTTGTTGCAGCTCCTCTTGTCTATGACTGGCTCAAGTTGTCAAAAAGCCCTGTTCATCTGAGAGGCGGCAAGGTATCCTGAAAAGCCTGTACCTCGTGGGCGTCAGATTAAACAATATTTTATACGTAAGGAGTGGGGATGAAAAAAGGATTGATAAAAACCGTGCTGCTCTCTTTTGCCGGTTCACTATGTCTGCAGGCATCTGCTCATGCTGTCGTTGCTGACCGGATTGTCGCTGTCGTCGGTAAAGAAGCGATTCTTAAATCGGAGATTGACAATCGCGCACTTATGGCAAGGATGCAGAACCCTGAACTTGCACAGGTCAAAGGGTTGCCTCGTAACATCCTTGACGGGCTGATTGATCAGAAAATTATCCTTGCAAAAGCTAAAATTGACAGTGTTAAAATTGACTTGAATGCCGTTGAGTCTGCTTCCAATGATCGTTTCAAGCAGCTGAATTCAAGGTTCTCTTCACGTAAAGAGATGGAGTCACGTTTCGGCAAGACCTCAGCCGGTATTCGCGAGGAGATTCATCAGGAGCTGCTCAACCAGGAGCTGATCGATACCCTTCGAAGAAAAAAGACTGCCGGGGTAACCGTTACGTATGCGGAAACTTTGGCTTTTTATAAGGAAAATAAAGATCGACTCTCCAATATCCCTGATGCGGTTGCTGTGGGACAGATTCTGAAGTATCCTTCTGTTACGCCTGAAAGCAAGGCACAATCACTTTCCATGATTCAGCAGGTCAAAGGAGAGCTTCAGGGTGGTGCTGATTTTGCCGAGATGGCACGCAAGTACTCTCAAGACCCCGGATCAGCAAGAGCAGGCGGCGATCTCGGATATGTTCAGAAAGGTGAATTGATAAAGAGTTTTGAGGATGCGGCCAATGCACTTAAAGAAGGTCAGGTGTCAGACGTCGTTGAAACCCGCTACGGTTTCCATCTTATCCAGATGCTCAACAAAGATGGGAACTCAATCCACGTTCGTCATATCCTTATCGGGTTTGACCGCTCGAAAGTAGATGTTCCGGGAGTAATCCAGCAGCTCAATGCTATTCGATCCGATATTATCAGCGGTAAGGCTACGTTTGCCGAAATGGCGAATAAATATTCCGATGATCAGATGTCAGCAAAACAGGGCGGATCGATTACCACCTCAGGTTCTACCAACCTCATTTTTTCACCGGCAACACTGCGTCCTCAATTGCAGACTATTATCAGTTCGCTGAAAAAAATTGGTGACATCAGCACTCCGCAGAAAATAGATCCGCCCCAGGGGGATCCATTCTATGCGATATTCATCCTGAACAACAGGGTTCCTGCTCACAGGCTTGATGCTGAAAAAGACTATGCGCAGCTCGCGGATATGGCACTCGAGGCTAAAAACCGCCGACTGTTCGATGAGTGGGTCCAGATGCTCCGCAAGGAGGTCTACGTCCGCCTGTCAGACATCTAAACGGCGGACATAGCGGGCATTCTTTTCAATAAAGTCTCTTCGTGGTTCAACCTTGTCTCCCATAAGCGTGGAAAAGACATGGTCAGCTTCCATAGCATTCTCGACGCTTACCAGCAGTAGCGAGCGGTGAGCAGGATCCATTGTAGTGCTCCAGAGCTGTTCCGGGTTCATCTCTCCAAGACCTTTGTAACGCTGGATATGGATATTTGCCTTTCCCTTCTGCATTTTTTTCATCGAGTCCGAAATACTGTTACGCTCATCGTCATCCCATGCATACTGCTGCTCCTTGCCTGATTTTACAAGGTAGAGAGGTGGCTGGGCAATAAAGACCCTTCCCGCATCGATCAGAGCACGCATGTGGCGGAAGAAAAATGTCAGGAGAAGCGTTCTGATGTGCGCGCCGTCAACGTCGGCATCAGTCATGATGATGATTTTGCCGTACCGCAGCTTTTCTGTTGAAAACTCCTCTTCCCCGAAGCTTGTACCGAGGGCAAGAATAATGGTTTTGATTTCCTCGTTTTCAAGCATCTTGTGCAGACGGGCCTTCTCAACGTTCAGAATTTTTCCTTTCAGAGGAAGGATGGCTTGGAAGCTCCGGTCTCTTCCCTGCTTGGCACTGCCGCCTGCCGAATCACCCTCGACAATATACAGCTCACAGTGTTCAGGGTCATTGATCGAACAGTCAGCCAGTTTTCCAGGAAGCCCCGAGCTTTCAAGTACCGATTTTCTGCGGGTAAGCTCTTTGGCTTTACGGGCGGCTTCCCGTGACATGGCTGCGCCTTTGACCTTCTCAATGATTACTTTGAGCACATTCGGGTTGCTTTCGGCATACTCCGACAACTGCTCATTGAGTATGGTTTCGACAATGCTCTGTGTTTCAGAGTTTCCAAGCTTTGTCTTTGTCTGGCCTTCAAACTGAGGTTCGGCAACCTTGACCGATATAACGGCAGTCAGACCCTCTTTAAAATCATCACCGGTCAGTGCCAGTTTCAGGTTTTTAAGCAGATCGTTTTTCTGTGCATATGCATTGAGTGTTCTTGTCAATGCCTTGCGGAATCCGGTTACATGGGTACCGCCTTCCTGCGTATTGATGTTGTTGACATAACTGAAAACATTTTCCTGATAGGTGTCGTTATACTGGAGCGCGATTTCAACAATCGTTGTATCCCGTTCGCCGTAAATATAGATCGGCTCCTTGAGCAGGCCTATGCGGTTCTCATCAATAAAGAGCACAAACTCCTTCAGGCCGCCCTCAAAATGAAACACCTCCTGTTCTCCCTGCGGATCCTGAACAGTTATACTGAGATTCCTGTTAAGAAACGCAAGTTCCCGCATCCGGTCAACGATGATATCCTTTCGGAACTCGGTTATCTTGAAAATAAGATGGTCAGGCATGAATGTGGTTTTTGTACCACGCTGGTCTGACGATCCTATCGCCTTCACATCCCCTTGCGGAACACCGCGTTCAAATCGCTGGAAATAGACTTTTCCGTCGCGGTATACCTCAACTTCGCACCATTCCGACAGAGCATTGACAACCGAGGCGCCGACACCGTGAAGACCGCCGGAAACCTTATAGGCGCCCTTGTCGAATTTACCGCCTGCACCGATTACGGTCATAACCAGCTCAAGGGCTGATTTTCCCTTTTCAGGGTGAATATCGACAGGAATACCCCTTCCGCGGTCGATAACAGTAACCGAACCATCCGGATTCAGTGAGACAAAGATATAGTCGTTAAAACCGCCGAGGGTTTCATCGATGGAGTTGTCAACGATTTCGTATACGAGATGGTGGAGCCCCCTGCTATGAATATCACCGATATACATGGCAGGACGCATCCGCACATGCTCGATGCCGTCAAGAACCTGTATGTTGTTTGCTCCGTATGTCGAAGGGACTGGAATTGCTGGTTGAGTAGATGGTATTGGGGTATTGATATCGGCTTCCGGCATAAGTATCAGCTTGTAACTGGTGAGATTAAATTTGATTAAACATAGTCATTCAAGATAAGAAAAAATGCCATCATTATTGGTGCCTTATCTGTGCCTTATGTGCTCAGTAATCAGCCCAGAATGCATCAATATAATGTTCAATAAAAAAAGAGGTTATAAGGTTTTCTCCTTCGCATTCAGCCAGTACTGTGACAACATCAAACCGGCAGTCTGATTCCAATTCGCCTGAAAAAGCGAGGAATGCTTTTGCCGCCTTGATGATCTCCCTCTGCTTCGTAATGGTCACAGCCTCAACCGGATGACCTTTTTCCCGGGAGGAGCGTGTTTTTACCTCAATAAAGCAGAGTGTTTTCTTATGCCGGGCAACAATATCGATCTCATTACGATGATACCGGTAATTACGAACAAGGATACGGTACCCTTTTTTTGAAAGATAGTCAGCAGCAAGTCGCTCTCCCTCTTGTCCGAGCAGATGGGGATCAAGCATGAGGTATTATTTTTCACCAAGTTGTTTGAGTTTGAAACTTCTCCGGTGTATCGGGCACCTCCCGTACTGAATAATAGCCCGAACGTGTTCACCTGTGCCATAACCGACATGCCTTTCAAAACCATACTCAGGCCATTCCATGCTGTATGCCGTCATAATCCCGTCCCGATGGGTTTTGGCAAGTACCGAAGCAGCGGCAATTGAAAACACCTTGGAGTCTCCCTTCACAATGGTTGTATAGGGAATCCCGAGGCTTGTCTGAAACCTGTTGCCGTCAACAAGCAGCAGTTCCGGTATCACCGGAAGCGACTCAACCGCTCTGTTCATGGCCAGCATGGTTGCCTGCAGAATGTTTATCCGGTCGATCATATCCTGGTCAACAGATGCGACAGCCCATCCGAGAGCATGTTTTTTTATCTCCAAAGTAAGCTCTTCCCGCACTCTGGCGGAAAGCTTTTTGGAGTCATTCAGCTGTTCCAGCACTCCTCCGTCAGGACTGTACCATCGGGGAAACACAACCGCTCCGGCAACCACCGGTCCGGCCAGAGGCCCCCTGCCAACCTCATCGATACCGCATATCATCCCTGTTGTTTCCCAAAAGGGGAATTCGTAGTCGGGTTTCATTGGAGTGCAGTTTTTTTGTCAATCATCACCTGAATGTAACCATCATTACGATGTGGATGCAAGATTTACAATGGATCCGGAAAAGATCAGTTTTTTCCCTGTAATTCGCTCATGATTTACTCTGAGCGGATAAGTGGCGTTTTGCCGATTCCTTATATAATTTCTTATCTTCATTGTTGGTCTGCAGGTCCGTTTTCCTACAGGCCTTCAGGTTTTCCTGCCGAAAAGCATTGATTGGCATATGAGGTTGACGCTCGATATCCTCTGGGTGCAGCTTCGTATGTTTCAGTTGCAGGTTGATTTCCGCCGCATTGGCGCTTTAAAGAGTTATAAAAGGGGCTTGTCCCTTGGTTCTTACCATTATAAAAGAGTGAGCGAATGAAGAAGAGTTCGAATAAGCAGTTGTTGATGAACAAGACCGGTGACGAGATACAGGTTGCGCTTGTTGAAGAGGGTCGTCTGGTCGAGTTGATCATTGAGCGCCCTGAAAGCAAGAGAAGCATAGGCGACATTTATCTTGGCAGGGTGCATAAGGTTATCGAAGGGTTGAAAGCGGCTTTTGTCGACATCGGGCAGAAGTCTGACGGGTTTCTTCATTTTTCCGATGTCGGCACAACCAGTGAGGATTACCGTGCGCTGATTGAGGATGATGATGATGATGATGCTGTTGTCGGAGCAGATGAAGATGGGCAGGAAGAAGGAATTACTGTTGGAGCCCCTGCTGCTGAGCAGAACGTGAAAGCCTCAGCACGCAGTGGCGGTAAGAGGATTTCAGGTGATGCAGAGGAAAAGGCTGAAAAACGTCAGTCGTATACGCAGATTATTGCGGGCAAGCTTAAGCCGAACGACTCCATTCTTGTACAGGTTATCAAGGAGCCTATCAGCAGCAAGGGCTCCAGGCTGACTTCCGATATTACCATTGCGGGCCGTTTCATGGTACTGCTTCCTTTTGGCGGAGGTCAGGTCGCGGTTTCCCGAAGAGTGGTTGTGCGTAAGGAGAGGGCTAGGCTGAAAAAGCTGGTACGCTCCATGCTTCCGGAAGGCTTTGGCGCAATTATCCGTACGGTTGCCGAAGATCAGGAGGAGGCGCTGTTGAAGCAGGATCTCGAAAAGCTTCTTGCCAAGTGGACACAGATTGAGGAAAAACTGCAGGATGCCGTTCCTCCTCAGCTGATTTTCAAAGAGGATACCATCATATCAAGTGTTCTGCGCGACTCTCTCACGTCCGATGTTATTGAAATTGTGGCGAATTCACCCGTTATCTATAAAGAGACGCTGAACTATATCCAGTGGGCGGCACCTGAAATGGTGAAAAATGTCAGCCTCTATCAGGGCAAGCTTCCACTGTTTGAAGGCTACGGAATTGCCAAGGATGTTGAATCGATCTTTTCACGCAAAGTGTGGCTCAAGTCAGGCGGCTACATTATTATCGAACATACTGAAGCCATGGTGGTTGTTGACGTCAACAGCGGCAGGTATGCCGCCAAACGTGAGCAGGAGGAGAACTCTCTTAAAACCAACCTTGAAGCGGCCCGTGAGGTCGTAAGGCAGCTGAGGCTGAGGGATATCGGCGGTATTATTGTCGTCGACTTCATCGATATGCTCGATCAGAAAAATGCCAAGAAGGTCTATGACTCCATGAAAACCGAACTGCGGAACGATCGGGCAAAATCAAACATTCTGCCCATGTCCGATTTCGGAATCATGCAGATAACCCGTGAAAGGATTCGACCGAGCCTTATGCAGCGAATGGGCGATCAGTGCCCTGCCTGCGGGGGAAGTGGCGTGGTACAGGCACGGTTTACCACCATCAACCAGATTGAACGGTGGCTGAGAAAGTATGCCCTTCAGCACTCCATGAGGTTTCAGCAGCTTGATCTCTATGTGAGCCCGACGGTTGTCGAGCCGCTTCAGAACAGCGATATGAAAACCGAGCTGAAATGGTTTCTCCAGCATATGCTCTTTGTCCAGGTGAAGGCGGATGAGAGCCTGAGAAGCGACGATTTCAGATTTTACACGAGAAAAAACAACAAGGACATTACCGCTGAATACGGCGATATCTAAAAATTAGAAAGTGTTTTATGGGACAGTATGATTCGTTGAAACAGGAAATTCTTGGTTTTTCATCATTAGGGGCGGCAGCGCTCTGGGAAATTCCGGAAGCGCGCAGTGTGTTCGATCAGTTCAAGCATCTGCTCAACGCCGGTCTGGTGAGAGCTGCTGAAAAGTCCGGTGATGACTGGGTGGTCAATGCATGGGTGAAGGAGGGTATTTTACTCGGCATGCGGCTCGGCAGACTGCAGGAGAGCCACGTCTCGCATGACGGACAGGGGGCGGGGCTTACCTTTATTGATAAGGACACCTATCCGCTTAAAACAATTACGCTTGCAAATAATGTCCGCATTGTTCCCGGAGGATCTGCAGTACGCGATGGCTCCTATCTTGCGCCTTCAGTTGTCATGATGCCTCCTGCTTATGTCAACGTAGGTGCCTATGTTGATGAGGGAACCATGATCGATTCCCATGCCCTTGTAGGGAGCTGTGCTCAGGTTGGTAAAAAGGTGCATCTTTCTGCAGGCGTTCAGGTTGGGGGTGTGCTTGAACCCGTTGGAGCCATACCGGTTGTGATCGAAGATGAGGTGATGGTTGGTGGCAACTGCGGCATTTACGAAGGCACCATTGTCAGGGAGCGGGCGGTTATCGGTACAGGGGTTATCCTCAATGGTTCAACGCCTGTTTACGATCTTGCCCGGAATACTATTTACAGAAAAACTGTTGAGGCTCCTCTGATCATTCCTGCCGGGGCTGTCGTTGTTGCCGGCTCCCGCAGGATAACGGGTGAGTTTGCGGCTGAACACGGTCTTTCAATCTATACACCTGTTATTATCAAATACCGTGATGGACGGACAGATAGTGCAACGGCTCTTGAAGAGGCTCTCAGGTAATTAATCGTGAAGCGCTTCGGGATGAGTAAAGACGGCCGCCAGAGGGGGAATTCCCTGCGCCGCAGGATGCAGGGCTTCCTTGTGCTTCTTTTTTTGTTCTGCTCTGTGCCATGCACGTCGATTTATTCAGCAACTGCTCCCTCCGACAAAGAGTACTTCGATATTGTTAAAAGTATCGACCTTTTCGGTGAGGTTTATCGGGAGGTTTCAAAAAATTATGTCGATACGCTCAATGTAAGCAGGCTGATATATGCAGGCATCGATGGTATGCTTCACACCCTTGATCCCTATACGGTTTTTCTTAATGAAGAGGATTCGGGTGATCTTGATGATCAGACAAGCGGACAATATGCCGGTATCGGTGTTATCATCTCGCCGGTTGACGGAGTGCTTTTTGTTACATCGGTCATTGATGGCAGTGCCGCAGCAAAGGCTGGAATAAGGTCTGGTGATGCTATTGTTGCCATCGAAGGCAAAGATGTTAAAAAGTCAGCGTTTACGGAGGTCAAGTCGCTGATGAAGGGAGTGGCCGGCAGTCCACTTTCTCTCAGGCTGGAGCGTGAGGGTTCGCAGCCATTTTCTGTCAGGGTTATTCGGGAAGAGGTCCGGGTTAGTCCGGTAAGCTATTCCGGGATTATTGACGGTGTCGGTTATGTCGAGATGAAAAGCTTCAGCACTCATTCAGCTGAACATCTGCGTGAAGCCATTCAGGTTCTTCATCGTCAGGCCTCGGAGAAGCATATTCCGATGAAAGGCATCATTCTTGATCTGAGAAACAATCCGGGGGGGCTTCTTACGGTTGCTGTTGATGTTGCCTCGCTTTTTATCAACAAAGGCAGTCTGGTCGTTTCCATTCGCGGACGGGCGCCGGAAACAGCAAAAACTTATGTAACTGCGGCCCCTCCCCTTGATGCATCGCTTCCTCTCGCCGTGCTTATTAATTCTGAGAGTGCATCTGCTTCTGAAATTGTTGCCGGCGCAATCCAGGATTTGGACCGCGGAGTAATTATTGGTGAGCGCTCCTTCGGGAAAGGACTGGTGCAGTCAGTTATACGGATCTCCTACAATCATACCCTGAAGCTTACAACAGCCAAGTACTACACACCATCAGGCCGTTTAATCCAGAAAGAAAAAGAAGCCGTGCCCGATTCGCGCAAGGTGCTGCGTAAGGTAAAAGAGGATGCCGCCGTAAAGGTTTTTTATACGAGAGACAGGAGAAAAGTCTATGGCAGCGGCGGCATTACTCCTGATATCCAGATTGCGGATCCGGCAAATTCTCCATATCTCACTGCGCTTCGCAAGAAAGGCATGCTCTTTCTTTTTCCTGCCTTCTACTGTTCATCTCATGCCGTTATGCCTCAGCAACCGTTAGACAGCAAGGCATTGATGGCTTCATTCAGCGACTATTTGCGCCAAAAAAACTTTGTCTATCTCTCTGAGACTGAACGACGATTCAATGAGCTTAAGGAGAGCATGAAGAAAACACCAGGTGTTCATAACAGCGAATGGATGAAAACGTTTGACGGACTGCAGTATGAAGTCGACAGACTCAGAGAGCAGGAGATTGCCAAAGAGTATGAAACGGTCGGTCAGGTGCTCGAACAGGAGATTATTCGTCATTATAACGAGCGTCTTGCACGAACGACGGAACTTGATCGTGATCCTGTTGTTAAAAAAGCGCTTCAGGTGCTCTCCGATTCCCGGAAATATTCAGGGATTCTTCACCCCTGACCCTTCAGTTGCTGCTCGCTCTCAAATTCACGGATTTTACGATGAGCGCCGAAAGCAATCATGAGATTGCTCACGGTCAGCAGGCTTTCGGCAAGTCCGTGGAGCAGGTCGTCGTGTGAAAGGGTTGGAAAGCCTCGAACATCTGTAGCAAGGTAGATACAGAAGACGGTTACGGAGATAAAGACAAGGACAAACCAGAACCCTGCAATGGTAAGTGGCGAAAAAACAGTCCGGTCCCGCCTGTACAGTACAAGCAGCAGCACAAGAAAGGTAAGATAGACAATGCTGGAGAGCTGCAGAATGGTATCAAAGATATCGGCGCCCATATAGGATTGGGGTTTTCCTGTAAACACTATCGCAGCAAGAGCGGCAGTATACCCGGCTGCCTGACTTTTCCCGGTTGTTTTCAGGAGATTCAGGGTCGCCCATAACAGTGAAATGCTGCCGAAAAAATTGATGACCTCCGACATATCCAGAAGGAGCGGTATGGAGTCAGTGGAGATGTGATAACCCAGAACAAAAAAACTGCCGATCCAGTGCGGCAGCATCGCAAGGCCAAAGTGGCGTATCTTGGGTCTTCCTGTCAGAGTGCCGTATCGGAAAATCAGGAAGGCACCAACTCCCCACTCAAGAGCTGAAGAGATATGGATGATCCAGTTCGGAAAAGAGAGGAGCATTTAACGGCCCTTGATCAAATGGTAGATGTTTTTGGAAAAAATTTTCATCTGGGTTGACCACGGGGCAGGTACCATCTTTTTATAGAGATAGGAATCAAAGGTGATCCGTTGCACATCATCATCGGCGCATATCGCCACAAAACTCTCCCTCAGGCGGTCATTCCGGTAGTAGACAGCCTGAAGTACTTCAAGGCCGAAAAAGATCGGTGCATAGAGCTGGCGGAACTCATCTTCATAGTTCTTAAGCGGTGCGTTTTTTTTCAGATGTTCAATCATTGCCCGTGCACCAAGCTTGCCGGAGCGCATGGCAAAGAATATCCCCTCACCGTTAGCCGGTGTTACCAGTCCGGCAGCGTCACCGATCAGGATGGATTTCTCTGCGGTAAACGATTTACGCGGTTTCATCGGGATTTTAGCCGCTTCGTCAAGATATGGCGTATCGGTAATCCCTATTTTCTGAATAAAGCGCTTCTGGAGCGCCTTGATGTTATATTTGTTGTCCTCTGTACCGGTCCCGATGGCAAGGTGATCCGCCTTGGGAAAAATCCAGCCGTAAAAGTCGGGAGAGACTTCGCCGTCAAACCAGATTTCTACAATATCGCTGAATTTCCGGATGGCAGGAGTGTATTTGAATCGCTGCTGCATCGCGATAACTTTCAGCTCGTTCGCTGGAAAGTGGAGCTCATCGGCGGTTTTGGAGTTTGCCCCGTCAGCACCGATAATTCTGAGTGCTTCAACAGGTGGCACCTTGTTGTTAAGGGTGCTGATCACAAAACCGTTCCCTGAAGGCTGGATGGCATTCACCAGTCCTTCAACTACAACCGCACCTGCTTTTTCAGCTTCAGAACGCAGCCAGCTGTCAAATTTCTCACGCCTTACCATACCTACATAGCCTTTCGGCATACGCATTTCAATAAATCGGCCTTTCGGAGAGCGGGCCCTCATGCGGGAGAGTTTCTTTTCCACCAGTTCAGCCGGAATGTTGAACTCTTCGATAAGGCCAAGAGGAATAGCTCCACCGCAGGGCTTCACATTATCAAAGTTTCGCTCAAAAAGAACCGTAGAAACTCCTGCCCTTGCCAGTTCGGCTGCAGCAACAGCTCCTGAAGGTCCTCCTCCAATGACGGCGACATCGTAACGCATTGTTATAAAAGGTAATTAACCAGCATTAGTGCAGCTTAAACAAGCTTTGCACCGAGAAACTCTCTGACTCTCGAAATATCTATCCTCTCCTGCACTGCGGTGTCCCGATAGCGCACCGTGACGGTGTTTTCTTCCAGCGACTGGTGGTCAACCGTGATACAGAAAGGCGTGCCGATTTCATCCTGCCTCCGGTAGCGTTTGCCGATAGAGCCGGCATCATCATACTGGACGAGGAAGTCGGTGGCGAGCTCATCACGCAGTTTCAGCGCAGCCTCGCCCATTCCGCCCTTTTTCATGAGCGGCAGCACAGCCGCCTTTACCGGTGCAACTTTCGGCGACAGCCTCAGCACCACGCGCTCTTCACCGTCAACCGTATCCTCCGTATAGGCATCAGCAAGAAGTGCCAGAAAGAGTCGATCGCATCCGGCAGAGGTCTCTACAACATAGGGGAGGTATCGTTCGTTGGTAAGCTGGTCGATATACTCCATATTTTTGCCGGAAAACTCCTGATGCTGTTTCAGGTCAAAATCGGTTCTTGAGTGAATTCCTTCGATCTCCTCTATACCGAACGGAAACTCAAACTTGATGTCGTATGCAAGGTCGGCGTAGTGAGCCAGTTTGTCATGTTTGTACCAGTGCAGCTTCTCTCTGGTGATGCCAAGAGAGTTGGTGTACCAGTTAAAACGCTCCTCTCTCCATGCTTCAAACGCTTCGCCCTGGGTGCCGGGTTTTACAAAGTACTGCATCTCCATCTGCTCAAACTCGACCATGCGGAAGATGAAGTTGCCTTTGACAATCTCGTTACGGAAAGCCTTGCCGATCTGCGCGATGCCGAACGGGACTTTCATGCGAGACGATTCACGCACGTTATGGAAGTTAACAAAAATGCCCTGTGCAGTTTCAGGACGCAGATAGACTATGCTTGCTGTATCAGCAACGGCACCCATATTGCACTGGAACATCAGGTTGAACTGACGCACCTCTGTCCAGTCTCCCGACCCCGTATCCTGTGCCTTGATTCCTTCAGCAACGATCAGCTCATAAAGTGCACGGTTCGAATCCTTCGCTCCTCCGGCAGCTTCATACGTCCCCTGTACTCTCAGGGTATCCGCTTCCTTGCCGTCCCGGCGAAGTTTTTCTATATGATTTTCAATCAGGTGGTCAGCACGGTAACGCCTTTTGGTAGTCTTGTCATCAATCATAGGGTCGTTAAAGCTCGACACATGTCCCGAAGCCTCCCAGACCCTGGGATTCATCATAATCGAAGCATCAATCCCGACAATATTCTGGTGGCGGCGTGTCATTGAGTTCCACCAGAGTTCTTTGATATTCTTCTTCAGCTCACTGCCCAGCGGACCATAGTCAAAGCACGAAGAGAGCCCTTCATATATCTCCGACGAGGGAAAAATAAACCCGCGCCGCTTAGCCAGTGAAACCAGTTTATGCATGACTTTATCGGGCGGCAGAATCACGCTCTGCACCCGTTTCTGCTCAGAATTACTCATCATTCAATCAAAATGTTATAAAAAAATCCCTTATGGATTCCTGTTCCACAGAAGACAATGAATATAAGAAACAAAGCAGGATAATTTGCCACCCCCTCTTGTCCTCCCGATCACTCATTTTTGTCCTCCCGAGCTTTCTGTTTTGTCATCCCGATCGAAGAGAGGGATCTAATGTTCTATAAGAGCCCCTCACCCCGTCTGGATTTCTGTTTTAAGGGCGATCTCTTCAAGAATCGCGCTTACTTTCAGGCATGCGCTCATCTGGCCGGAATAGACGATGCTCCGTCCCCGGGTATGTACCTCCCATGTGCAGCGCTCGGCTTTCTGTCGGCTGCATTGTGTAGCCTTGATGATCTGCTCGATCACCTCGTCGAATGAGTGCTCTTCATCATTGAACAGCACGACGCGGTATGCGTCAAGCGTATCGGTAGTGGAGCTTTTTTCACTCTCTTTCGTCACTGGCACCGGTAAAGATGCGTTCCACCTGATCTGAAGGGAGGAGTTCATGGGTTATACCGTGCTTTCGTTTTAAAACTGTAAAATAGGAAATGCGCCCCCTCAGATGCAAACGTGGCAGCAGCTCCGGTTACTTATTCAACAACAGGCTCGAGTGCTCCGAGTGAAAAGGTGCCGTTCGGATATATCTCGACCTTAAAGCGGGCACCGACAGGAATGGTCATCAGATTCTGGATATGGCCGTACGAGAGACCTGAAAGAACTGCAGCGTGGTCGTTGAGTGTGCTGTAATATTCGAAAACTCTTTTCATTCGTTCACGCTCACCGCTTTTTTCCAGCTCACCTGAGAACTGGCCGAACAGTATAGCGCTGCAGCAGGCAAGCAGATTTGCATTGGAGAGGTGCGAGAGCATGCGGTCGATGCGGTATGCCGGCTCGTTGATATCTTCCAGAAAAAGCAGGGTCTCTCTGAAAGATGGAAGAAAAGGAGTGCCGATCATTGAGGAGAGGACAGAAAGGTTGCCTCCGATGAGCTGCCCTTCCGCTGAGCCTTCTCTGATGCAGGTGACGGGATGACTCTTGTGGTTCTGAAGCGACAGGGCGTAGCTCCGCGAGGTGAGTATCCCCCAGAAATGCTCTTCAGTATAAGGTGAAGGTGAACAGAGTTCCGTTGCAAGCATGGGGCCGGAAAAACTTATCAGGCCGGTTTTTGCGTAGAGAGCCAGAGAGAGCGCGGAAATGTCAGAATAACCTGCAAGAATTTTCGGGTTTGCAGCTATAAGGCTGTAATCGATATTGTTCAAGAGACGGGCTGCGCCGGCTCCGCCTCTCAGGCAGAATATTGCCTGAACTGAAGGGTCGCTGAACATGTCGTGAATATCATGCAGCTTTTCCTTGTCGGCGATTGCCGGATCGGGATCAATGCGGTTCAGGTGGAGGGATGGCTTGACCTTGTAGCCGTTTTTTTCGAGATAGCTGACCGCCTGCCCGATTTTTTCAGGATAAGCGCAATGTGACGATGGGGAGATAAGCCCGATTGTATCTCCTTTGCGCAGGGCTTTTGGTGTGAGGTTTTTCATGAAACCAAAAAACATCAGCACCCGTGAAGATGCTGATGTTTTTTATTCACTGGCATGAAATCAGGAAATAGTTTCTGTCAGCAGAATAGCTTTGTTGCTGCTGACTTCCAAAAAGCCGTCCGAGATGGAAAATGATTGTTCGGTGCGATCTGCCAATGCAAGTTTAACCTTGCCGGTTTTCAGTGCTGAAAGCAGGGGAGCATGATTTTTCAAAATCTGCAATTGCCCGTCCTCTCCCGGTGCGGTAACACTGACAACCTCCCCTGAAAAATAAAGCTTCTGGGGAGTGACGATCTCTATATTGAACCCTTTATCGGAATTCGCCATGATTCTTCGGTTGGTTTAGAGCGTTTTAGCTTTTTCAATAGCCTCTTCAATGGTTCCGACAAGGTAAAATGCGTTTTCCGGCAGATTGTCATGACGGCCTGCGATAATCTCCTTGAATCCTTTGATGGTCTCTTCAAGCTTGACATACTTTCCTGCAAGACCGGTAAAGGCCTCGGCAACAAAGAATGGCTGAGAAAGGAAACGCTGTACTTTTCTTGCTCTGGAAACGACAAGCTTATCCTCATCGCTCAGTTCATCCATACCGAGAATGGCGATGATATCCTGAAGATCCTTATAGCGCTGAAGAAGCTGCTTGACTGCCTGAGCGGTGTCGTAATGATCATCGCCGACAATGTTCGGGTCAAGAATTCGTGATGTTGAGTCAAGAGGGTCAACCGCAGGGTAGATACCAAGCTCTGCAATAGAACGGGAAAGCACAGTCGTTGCATCAAGGTGGGCAAACGCTGTGGCAGGAGCCGGATCGGTAAGATCATCCGCAGGTACATAGATAGCCTGAACCGATGTGACCGAACCTTTCTTGGTTGAAACGATTCTGTCCTGGAGTTCACCCATTTCTGTAGCAAGAGTAGGCTGATAACCTACAGCACTCGGCATACGTCCGAGAAGTGCGGACACTTCCGAACCTGCCTGGGTAAACCGGAAAATATTGTCGATGAAGAGCAGCACGTCGCGACCTTCTTCATCACGGAAATATTCAGCAATACTGAGGCCGGTCAATGCAACCCTCTGACGGGCTCCGGGAGGTTCGTTCATCTGACCGAATACCAGCGCGGTTTTATCGATAACGCCTGATTCCATCATTTCGTGCCAGAGGTCGTTTCCTTCACGGGTGCGTTCGCCAACTCCGGCAAATACGCTGAAGCCAGACTGCTGTTTGGCAATATTGTTAATCAGCTCCATGATCAGAACCGTCTTGCCTACACCGGCTCCACCGAAAAGACCGGTTTTACCACCGCGGGAATACGGCTCAAGAAGATCAATAACCTTGATGCCGGTTTCGAACATCTCTGCTTTCGTGGAGATTTCGTCAAATTTAGGAGCGTGACGATGAATCGAATAGGTTTTTGCGGTATGAACTGCTCCGCGTCCGTCAATCGGTTCTCCGACGACGTTGAGCATTCTGCCGAGAACTTCCGGGCCGACAGGTACCTGTATGGGTCTTCCTGTATTGGTGACGCTGATTCCTCTGACAAGGCCGTCAGTGCTTTCCATTGAAACAGTACGCACACGCTCTTCTCCGAGATGCTGCTGTGTTTCAAGAACAAGCTTTGTGCCGTCAGCTCTTGTAATGGTTAATGCATCCAGAATTGAGGGCAGTTGTCCTTCAGGAAAATCTACATCAACAACTGGGCCGATGATCTGGGAAATCTTACCTTCTTGCATAGTGACAGTGTGGATAGGATTTTATAGAGTAATCAAACGTTAAGGCTTCCATTCATTGGAGGCCCTTTTTTAACCGGGAATTATGGATCTGATCATCCCGTATACAATGGTAGTTCAGGATACGAGCCACCTGCGGGAGTCGAACCCACGACCTACTATTTACGAAACAGTTGCTCTACCAACTGAGCTAAGGTGGCCTAAGCAGATAAAAAAATCAAGCCGAAATATAATTTTTTTGATAAAGAAACACAAAGATAAATACATCCCATTTATAGTCTTCAAAAAAAAGAAGAATTGTATATTAACTGATGGGAGCAGTTAATGATTTTGCTTTTTTGTTAACCCGGAACTGAATGATACAATGATGAAAATGCCGAGGTATTCTGTACGTGTAGTTATGGCTTGTTGTTTTTTATGGATTGCTTTAACCGGATCGCTGTTTGCAGCACCTGCTGCAGAAGGGCCCCCGCCGGTTCCGGCTTTTTCAGTTGTCGCTCTCGATGGCAAAGCGGTAGGTTCGGCAAACCTTACCGGCACGACCTATATTGTCAATTTTTTTGCTTCATGGTGTCCTCCCTGCCGTTCCGAGATTCCTGATATGGTTGCCCTTCAGAATCAGTACGGTCGTAAAGGCTTTACGTTTGTTGGCGTAGCAGTAAATGAAACGGAACCGGCAATCCGGGAGTTTATCAAAAAAAACAAAATCATCTATCCTGTCGTTATGGCTAACGAACAGATAGTCAATGCCTTCAGCAGATATGTTGATGGGGGCATTCGTGCAATTCCAACCTCTTTTGTTGTCAACTCTTCAGGAAAGATTACCCAGGTCATTACCGGGGCAAGAAGTAAAGAAGTGTTTGAAAAAATAATTCTTGATACTCTCAAGAAAAAACAGACCTCTAAATAAAGCATTCATCAGATGATTGATGGTTGTCAGCTCCGGGTGATGTTTAATAATCCGGACATATTTTTTTCTTATACGTCCGTAGCCGCAGGTGGCTGCGGGCGTTTTTTTTGTATAACCGTTAGACCAAAAAAGAAAGACCATGACGTTAATTCAGATTAATCCTCCGGATTATGTGAAAAACCAGAAGTTGATTCAGTGGGTGCAGAAAACCGCTGATCTTTGTCGCCCGAGTTCGGTTCACTGGTGCGATGGCTCCCAGGAAGAGTACGATACCCTCTGTGAGCAGATGGTGAAGAGCGGTACTTTTATCAGGCTGTCCGAAGAGAAACGTCCGAACAGCTATCTCTGCCGGTCGGATCCGAGTGATGTTGCAAGGGTTGAGGACCGTACCTACATCTGCAGCCTCCGTCGCCAGGATGCCGGGCCGACCAACAACTGGGTTGCGCCAAAAGAGATGAAAGCGACTCTCAATGAGCTGTTCACTGGTTGTATGGAAGGCAGAACCATGTATGTCATACCTTTCAGCATGGGCCCTCTCGGGTCGCATATTGCGCATATTGGCGTTGAAATTTCCGATTCCCCCTATGTTGTTACCAACATGCGCATTATGACGAGAATGGGACGAAGCGTCATAGAGCTGCTTGGTGAAAACAATGAGTTTGTTCCGTGTCTGCACTCTGTCGGTGCACCGCTTGAGCCGGGCGCAATAGATGTTCCATGGCCATGCAATGGCAAGAAATATATAGTTCATTTCCCTGAAGAACGCTCAATTGTCTCTTACGGAAGTGGCTATGGCGGCAATGCTCTTCTTGGTAAAAAATGCTTTGCCCTGCGTATCGCCTCTTCAATGGCCCGTGATGAAGGCTGGCTCGCTGAGCATATGCTGATTCTCGGAGTTGAATCTCCCGCAGGTGAAAAAACCTATGTCGGAGCTGCATTCCCGAGTGCCTGCGGTAAAACAAATTTTGCCATGCTTATCCCGCCTCACTCTTTTGAGGGGTGGAAAGTTACAACTATAGGAGACGATATTGCGTGGATCAAGCCAGGTGAAGACGGTCGCCTTCATGCGATAAATCCTGAATACGGCTTTTTCGGTGTTGCTCCCGGTACGTCGGAACAATCAAATCCGAATGCCATGGCGACTCTCTCAAAGAACTGTATTTTTACCAATGTCGCTATGACCCCTGACGGGGATGTCTGGTGGGAGGGAATGACAAAAGTACCGCCCGCTGAGCTTATCGATTGGCAAGGCAATCGATGGACTGCCGATTGCGGCAGGGTTTCTTCGCATCCTAATGCCCGGTTTACCTCACCGGCAAGTCAGTGTCCTTCGCTTGACCCCGACTGGGAAAATCCTAAAGGTGTGCCGATCAGTGCATTTATTTTTGGCGGTCGCCGTGGCGATACTGTTCCGCTTGTTTATCAGTCTGCAAACTGGAATTTCGGGGTCTATCTCGCTGCTACAATGGGTTCAGAAAAAACCGCTGCAGCCGCCGGCACGATTGGCGATGTTCGCCGCGATCCTTTTGCCATGATTCCTTTCTGCGGTTACCACATGGGTGATTACTTCAATCATTGGCTCCATGTTGGACGTACTCTGCAGGAACCGCCAAGAATTTTTGGTGTCAACTGGTTCCGCAAAGATGAAAACGGCAAGTTTCTCTGGCCTGGTTTCGGTGATAATATGCGCGTCCTGCAATGGATTGTCGGTCGTGTGCGTGGACATGCTGCCGCTGTTGAAAGTCCGCTCGGTTGGATGCCAAAGTACGAATCAATCGATTGGACCGGTCTTGAAGAGATGACATCCGAGAAGTTTTCAAAACTTATGTCGGTAGACCGTGAAGCATGGAAAAAGGAGCTTCTTTCGCATGAAGAGCTTTTTGCCATGATTTACGACAGGCTGCCCAAAGAGTTTAACCATATCAGGGAACTCATGCTCTCCACACTATGGCTCTCTCCAGAGCACTGGTCACTGGCTCCGGAAGATTATTCTCTCGACAGCTGATTATTCCGATTTTCATAAAGCAGAAACGGCGCCTCTCATGGCGCCGTTTCTGCTTTATAATCAAACGTCCCGATCAATTTTCGTCGAGGGTGAAGCCGACTTTTATCGTCACCTGCCAATAGGCCAGTTTCTGGTTTTCTACATGACCGCGGGTCTCTACTATCTCAACCCATTTGATATTTCTGATTGATTCAGAAGCTTTGGCAACAGCATTATTGACAGCTTCTTCAATGCTTGTGGGCGAAGAACCTACAATTTCGATTTTCTTATAAATGTGAGCGCTCATGGCGTGTCATGGTTTAAGTGCTTAAAAAAAAGAAGGTACACGTAAGGTGACGCGTGCGTCAGATCAGATCTCATATTAGCAATTAAGGCGAAATCTTCAAAAAAACCTTTCTATGCCTGTGAGTTAATTAAAGCAGGATAATCGGTAAAAAGACTGAGGTGTTGTATTTAAATGGTGGGTGCGGCCCGAAACAACCGCTTAACAGATGATTGTTCCGGGCTTGAAGAGGATGGGTTGTTACACCCCAAGAGAGTGCAGCAGAAGCGGCAGAGCGCAGAGTCCGATAGCAACATTGGTTGCACCGCAGATCTTTGTTATCAGTGGATTCTGCTTGTACCAGGCAAAGGGAAGCAAAATGGTCAGTAAATTGATGAGCAGCAGCACGGTACCTAACGGCCATATTTTTCCCATCAGGATCGCTTTGTAGCTGAAAACAGCCGTAATGAAAAAGATACCGAGAAAAAGGTGAGCGTAAATCTTTTTGTCTCCAGGATTGTAGAAATGCATGGCCACAACTACCCAGAACAATCCGTAAGTGGCAAAGATGGTACCGATATAAATTCTTGCTTCAGGCGGCATCCCTACATCAAAAAGATAAAGACATGCGGCCGTGAAAAGCTGCGCGACACCGCCAAAATAAAGGGCAATATGGGCAAGATTTCTTCCCAGTTTTGCATGATCAGTCTCGCTGTCAAGCCCGAATCCCAGCTGTTCCAGGCCAAAAACCCAGACAGTGACGATAAGTCCAAATAACCCGATCGCTTCCGGATTAACTACATTCATCGGTAGAGCTCCTTTTTGTTTTAGTTGATATCAGTTACAGCCGTCGCAATGGTAACAGTGGTCGAAACGGCTTCGTAAATGTACTGCTATTATTTTTTAAAGAATAGCAGTATTGTTCATTTATGATCGTATCATGTTTGCCGCTTTCTTTTAATTACTTTGGGCTTTGATGTAGTGATAAATGAAGATGTTTTGTTACGATGCCGATATCTGATGAAGACTCCACAATAAAAAATCCGGATAAGCCGGAATCTCAAAAGAAAAAAGGCGTTTCGCAGCAATTGCTTTCAGCTTTTCCTGCTTTCCAGAGCCAGAATTTTCGACGTTATTTTCCCGGGCAGGTGATATCCATGATCGGTACATGGATACAGATGGTTGCACAGGGTTGGCTTGTGCTGGAAATTACCGGTTCGGCTTTTGACGTTGGAGTTGTTGCTGCTGCTTCGACCCTTCCAACTCTTTTTCTCTCACTTTTTGGAGGTGTTATTGTCGATCGCTACCCGAAGCGGACCATTCTGCTCTGGACTCAGTCATCAGCAATGATACTTGCTTTTGTGCTTGGAATATTTGCCATGACCGGTACGGTGACGATCGGGATCATTATTGCACTTTCGTTTCTTCTCGGCTGTGTTAATGCTCTCAATGTTCCTGCGCTGCAGGCATTTCTCAGTGAAATAGTTGAGCGTGAGGAGCTTTCATCGGCTATTGCGATGAATTCAGCGATCTATAACGGCTCACGGATTATCGGGCCTGCTATTGCTGGATTTCTTATTTCAGCCACAGGAACGGGTGTTGCTTTTCTCGTTAACGGAGTCAGTTTTTTTGCTGTTATCCTCTCTCTCCTTTCCATGAAGGATCTCTCAAAACAGGTCGGGGCGAAACATCCCGTTCATCCGCTGCAGGCGATCAGAGAGGGATTGAAATATTCATGGGATCATCCCTTGATAAGGACCATTGTCCTGTTTATCGCAGTAATTTCAATTTTTGCTTGGTCCTATGTCACTATGCTTCCGGTTATAGCCAAACATACGTTCGGGATGGATGCTTCAGGTCTTGGCTCCCTCTATGGTATTTCGGGTCTTGGTTCCGTTATCGGTACCGTCTTTGTCTCCATATACTCCAGAAAAATCGACCGTCTTGTTTTTATTGCCGGAGGAAATATTCTTTTCGCTTTTGCCTTGATCGGTTTTACGTTTACAACGTTTCTGCCAGTAGCCCTTTTCTTTCTTTTCATCGCGGGCTTCGGGCTTGTCGCCGCTGTTTCAACCATGAGCGCCACAATTCAGAGTACCGTTGAAGATCGTTTCCGGGGAAGGGTGATGAGCCTGTATATGATGGTTTTCATGGGGTTCATGCCGATCGGCAGCATTGAGATCGGCTATCTGTCGGAACACTTCGGGACAGGGCTTGCAATCCGCGTAGGCTGTATCGTCACAATCCTCGCTTCCCTGGTTCTGGTATACTCAAGCAGGAGTGTCCGCACAGCCTACCATCGATATAAAGCACTGTGAACGTCTGACAAAAAAATTACAGTGCCTTCCTTTTTTGTGGAGATATTGTCACTGGAACCCTTATGCATCGTGTCGCGTTACAATCCTCAGAAAGAGAATATTGTAACGCAACGATTTATTATGAAACAGCTTTATTTGTTGCTGTTTGTGTTTTCAGCACTGCTTTCCCCTTGTACAGCTCCTGCAGAAAACATCAAGACACCCAAAAAAATGGAACAGCAAAAACCCTCCAATCCATATTATTCGCGCACTGATACCGCTAAACTCAACCTGCCGGATGCGGTTTGGAAGAAGGTGCTCTCTCCTGAAGTCTATGCCGTAGCACGTAAAAAAGAGACCGAGTCTGCATTTTCCGGCAGGTTCTGGGACTATACCGGCAAGGGGACTTACTACTGTGCAGCATGTGGTAACGCCCTGTTTCGCTCCGATGCCAAATTTGCCTCAACCTGCGGCTGGCCGAGTTTTTTCGAGGAGGTGCGAAAAGGAAGTGTGATGTATCTTCCGGATCGCTCCTACGGCATGGTAAGAACTGAGGCACTCTGTGGAAGGTGCGGCGCTCATCTTGGTCATCTCTTTGACGATGGCCCACCCCCTACCGGAAAGCGCTTTTGCATGAACTCGATTGTGCTCGATTTTGTCCCTGACAGACAAGAAGCCAAAAAAGCCCAATAGGGAATCAGTGTGTTGATGAAAGATCGACCTTTTCCCCTTTCGGTATCCTGATCAGAAGGAGCAGAGGCATGGCAAGTGCAAAAAGGAGTGCAATAAGCATAAATGCATCCATGTAAGCCAGATGGTGGCTTTGAGCTGTAACAGTGCCTTCAAGCGCTTTTATGCCTGCAAGTTCCGCTTCATGCTGTGACATCCCGGCCTTCATAGTGGCAAGCTGCTGTACGCTGTCAAGCCTTGTGACCGCAGCGGGATCATAGAACGAAAGGTGGCTGAGAAGCTCCACCCTGTGTGCAGCCACCCGTCTTGCGATATAGGTATTGGTAATCGCAATGCCGAATGAGCCGCCAAGCTGGCGTACCATGTTATTGAGCCCGGTAGCCTGCCCGATGTCTTTGCCGTGCAGCCCTGCAACAGCAAGCATGGTAACAGGAATGAAGATGAATCCGAGCCCGAAACCGCGAAGGAGCAGTATCCAGAAAAAGTTTTCCGCTCCCGACTGCATCGTCTGCTGGCCGAGTTCCCAGCAGAAGGCGGTAAAGGCCACCATACCAATAGCCATAATCATTTTAGGAGAGATGCCTCGTTGCATGGCAATGCCCAGCGGAAGCGAGATTATTCCCGTCACAATACTGCTTGGAAAAAGTACCATTCCTGTCATCAGCGCAGTAAAACCGAGGAGTCGTTGCACAAAGACAGGAAAGACAAAGAGCGATCCATAGAGGCCATACCCGACGATAAAAGTAAGCACGGCACCAATTGCAAGGTTTTTGCTTCGGGCCAGCACTCGCAGGTCAACCGCCGGTTCTTTGGTGTGCAGTTCCCACCAGACAAATGCCAGCAGTGATACAACAGCAATGATGGTAAACCAGACGATATAATCGGTTTCAAACCAGTCTTTCGACTCTCCCCGTTCAAGAATGAACTGCAGGGACCCAATGCCGACCGCAAGCAGTCCGATACCTGTCCAGTCGATTTTTGAGACTGTGTGTTTAACTTTCGGCTCTCTGAGAAAGGTAAAGGCAGACCATGCGGCAAGAAGCCCGACCGGGATGTTTACGAAAAAGCACCAATCCCAAGAGAAGTAGTCCACAAGAAAGCCACCGAGCAGCGGTCCTATGGTGGGGCCAAGCACAAGGCCCATGGAAAAGATGCCGGTCGCCTTGCCACGCTCTTCAGGTCGGTATGTTTCATAGAGGATAGCCTGAGATGTCGGGAGGAGCGCTCCGCCACCGAGCCCTTGCAGAAAGCGGAAAATCACCAGTGCCCAGATATTCGGGGCCATGCCGCAAAGCAGAGATGCAAAGGTAAAGAGCAGAATCGAACCGATGTAGTAGTTTCGTCGTCCGAGTAAGTTGCCAAGAAAGCCGGAAAGGGGGATTACAATAACGTTGGCAATGGCATAACTGGTGACCACCCATGCGACATCATCAATACTGGCGCCAAGGTTTCCGCTGATCTGTGTCAGCGCTACATTCACAATGGTCGTGTCGATCAGTTCAAGCATGGCCGACACGATCACCGTCAAGGTGATGATTATTTTCCTGAACCCGGTGTCATAGGTATGGGCCGGATTCGGCAGCATTGCCGCTACCGATACCCCATTCTGTTGTTCAACTCTTGTCATTCGTTACTTATGCTCTATTGTCACTCATTGTTACCCTCTCTCTTCCTTTCTAATCTTGTGTCATTCCGAATTCCCCTTGCGGGGTGAGGAATCTATCTTGACGATCGATCCTATCTCATTTCACCTTGATATCCACAACCACATTCATGCCTGCAGCAAGCTGATGATCCTTGTCAGGCTTTTCTGTAAAGACGATTTTGACCGGAACACGTTGCGTGACCTTTATGAAGTTGCCGCTTGCATTGTCGGGTGGAAGCAGTGTGAATTTTGCGCCGGTACCCGATGAAAGAGACTCCACCTTTCCTTTGAACTCTTTATCAGGGAATGCATCAACCTTGATAGTAACCGGCAGTCCGGGATGTATTTTTTCGAGCTGGGTCTCCTTGAAATTCGCTACAACCCAAAGTTCCCTGCTTCCGACAATTCCAATGAGCTGCTGGCCAGGTGCCACGTATTGGCCCGGCTGCACATTTTTCTTGGAAACCTGACCATTTGCTGGAGCAGTGATTGTCGTGTACGACAACTGCAGCTCTGCCTGGCGTAGTTCAGCCTCACGCTTTTTAACCTCTGCTTTTTGCAGCGGAATATTGGCAAGTGCCGCCTGATACTGGTTTCCGGCAGCGGAATATTGGGCTGAAGCAGCCTGCGCTCCAGCCTGCACACCATCAAACTCTGCCTGTGAAATGACGTCCTGATGCCGGAGATTTTCGCCTCGGCGAAGGTCTGCCTGCTGCTTCCTGCTTGTTGCAGCAGCAGCGCTTGCCGAGGCACTTGAGGCATTTGCCTGGTCAGCTGTTGCTTTTACAGCTGCCTTTGCGCTCTCTAGAGCTGCAGCGGCAATGTCCCGGCGCACTTCATAGTCAGCGGCTTCAAGCCGGATAAGGGTATCACCCGTATGAACCTGCTGGTTATCCCTCGCCAGCACCTCCTGCACTTTTCCGGGAATTCGTGAAATGACAGGATAGACATCCCCTTCTATCTGAGCGTTGTCCGTATCTTCGTACTGGAAAGAGTGGTAGATGCTTGTACCTCCCCAGATAAGGGCGACCGCAATAAAAACACCTGCAATAATGATGCGCAGCGGGTTCGAAGCCTTCGCGGGGTCTTTTGTGGAGCTTTTGTTTTCAGGAATTGTTTTTGATTCAGGATGTTCCATGTTATTTCTTGTTGTTGTCGTGAAGAGTATTGTTCTGAACCTTTTGTTCTGCAGATGTCAGATCATTGCCTGGTGTTTTCAGTATGACCACCGGGCAGACGGCCTTGCGCATCACAGTTTCCGCAGTGCTTCCCACCAGAAGACGGGCTATGGCTGTGTTGCCGTGGGATCCGAGCACAATCATATCTGCGTTATGCTCTTTTGCATAGCCAAGAATGCCTGTTGCCGGTTCGCCGTATTGCATAGCGAAAACGGCTTGGACGTTGTTTTGAGAAAGCATGTCACTGTATCTCGAGAATTCATGAAGGCGCTTTCTTAGCAGGAGATCATCACTGTTGTCTTCTGGCGCAATATAGAGTACGATGAGCTCCGCACGAGTGCAGTGCATTGCGGCCGCATAGCGCACCACAGCATCTGAATCAACGGAAAAGTCTACCGCGCAGATTATTTTTTTTAGTGATATCGTCATGTTACCAGAATATCTCGCCGGTTGCCCGTTTCAGGGTATAGTTGGTCATTACATAGGCATAGTCAGCTTGCAGTTTGGCAAGTTCAGCCTCGGACAGAGATGCTTCGGTGTTCAGGAGATCAAGTACCGTAGCCATGCCGTTTTCGTAGCGGGCCCGGGCATGTTCGGCAGCGAGTTTCGCCTGCCGGACCTGTGTTTCTGTCGCTATGATCTTTTCCGATGAGGTCTTGACAGCATGAATCGTCTCTTCGACATCGCTTTTAACCTGCTGTTCCGTATCGAACTTTCGGCTTGCGGCAGCATGCATAAGGGCCGTCGCCTCCTGGCGCTCAGCACTTGTTTTAAATCCGCTGAAAAGAGGGAGCTCAAGGTGCAGGCTGCCGACGAAATTTTCACGGATTTCATTAATATCAGGCAGAAGGCCATTGGTGACTCCGTAGGATGCACTGGCGGAAACTACAGGCAGTCCATCTTTCATGGCAATTGATCGCCTTTGTTTGGCGGCCTTTTCATTTTCTATGGAAAGTTTCATCTCAAGTCGGTGTTCCAATGCCTGTGCGACAAGTTCTGCATCTTTGCGATCTGCCGGAGTTATAGCAAAAGAACCCTGAAGGTTCAGAGGCAAATTGTCTGCCATGCCGGTCAGACGTCGCAGGGTCAGTTCTTGGCGGAGGAGCTCATGCCGCAAATCGAGCATTTTGCTTTTTGCAGCTGCGATTCGTACTTCGGTGGAAAGAACATCAAATCTGGTCGCAGCGCCTGTCTGGTAACGTTTTGTGGTGAACTCGAGACCCTTGTTGAGTGCGGCTATCTCTTTCTGCTCCACTGTTATATTTTCCCTTATAAACAGAATGCCGTAAAAGAGCTGGACAGCCTGAAAAGAGAGATCTCTTCGGGAGATTTCAAGTGATTGTTCTGCAGTTTTTTTGCCTGTTTTCGCTAGATCGACAGTTGAGCCTCTTTTTCCAAAATCGAACAAAATTGCTCGTGCGGTGACTTTGGCTTCATAGTTGTCATTTGGAGCAAACTTGAGCATGGGGCTTCCCAACAAACTCATTTCAGAGACAGGGTCGAGGTAGGTGTATCCTGCACTTGCCGATATCTGTGGAAAAAATGCGCTTCTGCTCTGGGTAATTCGGGCATCGGCCGCACGAACATCATCCGACGCGGCCTTTAGTGCCGGATTATTTTCACGGACAAGAGCTATCGTTTTTTCAATGGTAAGCGGTTCTTCAGCACCCATTGCCAGTAAAGGCCAGGAAAGCATCAGTGCCGTTGCTGCGATTCTAACAGTTCCTGTCAAAATTCTATTCATAGGAGCTCGATGATTTGTTCCGTTATTGTACTGACACATCCAGTAATGTCGGTTTTAACATGTCATATGCCCTATAAATTGCAATTTGCATGCCAGATACCGAAAAAAGGACAATAACAGCGGCAACCCTTGCAGCATAAGGGCCTTGATTCTCGTTGCGCGGTTGTGGATTCTGAGAAAATCAGAAAATTCTGTATACTGTATTCCTAATATTTCGGAATTTATTGATTATGCTCTATCGTTATGAGTATTTCTTCTGTTCATGAAGCACACCTTCTGATGCAGTACGTCAGTGATGCGGTTGGCTCAATTCGCGATCCTGACGAACTTTTTCGCACCGTTACAGACAAGCTTCGCCTGGTATTTGAGTTTGATTCCGTTGTTATTATAACCTTTGACAAAGAGCGGCGCTATAGTAACGTTATTTTTGAAATGCTTCGATTTCAGCTCCCTGAAAGTTTAGAACGCAAAAAAAGGCTGATTGCCGGGTCATGGATTGAGCCGCACATGGCCGATTCGAAGGTTTCGGTTTTCAACATTAAAGAACTTCTTGATCGTTACCCGGCTGATTACCCTGTGCCGCATGTTCTTTACGATGCTGGCATGCGCCAGGTTGTGTTTTCGCCGCTTCGGACAGGCGGAAAGGTTATAGGGTTTCTGAATTTTGTGACAAAAGAAGAAAAAAACTGGTCGGAGAGCGATAAAGAACTTCTTGCCACCCTGACATCGCCAATTGCAGTCGCGGTCAGTAATACCCTTGCTTACGAGGAGCTCCGCCTTCGTGAAGCCCAGACTGTTATGCAGCTTGCCGTTAACAACGCATTGCTTACCATAAAGGACCGGAACCGGATGCTCCTTGCTTTCTGTGAGCAGATCGATAAACTGGTGCCGTGTTTTTTTCTTGGCATTCGTGTTATGGGTGATGATGGGAGGTTTCGTATTTACGACAATTTCATGCGCGAAGATGGCAGTGGTTTTTTTTCCGTCTCTTCGGCTGAAAAGCTTGATGTCAGCGATTTTGAAGAGATAGCAAAGGAAAGCTTTTCATTGATTACAAATCCTGGTTGTTATGGAGGAGAAGCTTTTCTTCAGCTTTGCGCAAAGTACCGCATATTGGCAGTTGTCAAGGAGAAATTTGGTGTTTGTTCACTGCTTACTGTTCCCTTATGGGATACTCCAGGAAGTCGTGCGGGTCTGATTATTTCCGATACTTCCCGCTCTTTTGATGAGCACGATCAGGCTACAGTAAGCCTTATTGTCCCCCAGCTCTCCCTTGCGCTGCAGAACTATCTTGCATTTGAGGAGATCGATGAGCTCCGCCGCAAGCTAGAAGGGGAGCGTACCTGTCTTATCGAAGAGATCAAAGCCGGGCATAATTTTGAAGAAATCATCGGTAACAGTGCCCCTTTGGCGGCTGTATTGCATCGTGTAAGTCAGGTCGGGCAAACCGATGCCACAGTGTTGATCCAGGGAGAAACCGGTTCTGGAAAGGAGCTTTTTGCCAGGGCACTTCATAATCTTTCAAACCGCAGGCAGCGCGCATTGATCAAGATTAATTGCGCAACACTGCCGGGGCCGCTGATTGAATCTGAGCTTTTCGGTCATGAAAAAGGAAGTTTTACCGGTGCAATAGAAAGGCGGATAGGTAAGTTTGAGCTGGCTGAAGGAGGCACTGTTTTTCTTGATGAAATCGGCGAGCTGCCGTTGGAGCTGCAGGCAAAACTTCTACGTGTTCTTCAGGAACGCGAGCTCGAAAGGCTTGGTGGAAAAACGGTGATCAAGGTGGATGTGCGGGTTATCGCCGCTACAAACCGTGATCTTGCAAAGGAGGTTGCTGAAGGGAGATTCAGGGAAGATCTTTTTTTCCGGCTCAATGTGTTTCCTCTTTCCATCCCGTCACTTTGTGAGCGACGTGAAGATATTCCAATGCTTGCGGCACACTTTGCCGCAAAATTTTCAAGAGAGTTCGGCAAGCCTCTCCGAATGTTTAAAGAGAGCGATATGCAGCGACTGGTAGCCCGTGAGTGGAAAGGTAATATCCGTGAACTCGCTCATCTTGTTGAACAGGCTGTTATTGTTTCAGAAGGGTCATCGCTTGATTTTTCAACAATTCTCTCTCTTCCTGAGCCGGCCCTTGAACGTTCCATTCCGGGAGAGATTAAAACCATGCATGATTTCGAACACGACATTACCATGATGGAAAAGGAACTGATTGTTGATGCCCTCGAACGCTCCAACGGTCGAGTCAGTGGTGCCGGCGGAGCCGCAGTGCGCCTAGCCATGCACCCCAAAACCCTCTACTCCCGCATAGAAAAGCTCCATATCCAAAAACGCTATCAATAATCCCAACTCCTCACTGCCCACCGCCCACCGCCGACTGCCGACTTCCCCCTACCCGCAAACAGCGCGGATAGCTGCAGTAACAATCGGTATCCCCTCTGCGATTTGTTCAGGGGTGTTGTTGCAGTATGAGAGACGGAGCGTGTTGTTTTTTTTACCCGCAGGATCAAACGTTTTCCCAACCACAAACACAGCTCCGCCCTCAATGGCCAATGTCACGATCCGTGTTGCATCGGCTTCCTCCGGCAGGGTAAGCCAGATGTAGAATCCCCCTCGAGGCTCATTCCACTGCACATAGTCCGGCAGGTGTTCCCTGAGGGCGGAGACCATGGCAGCCGCTCTTTTTTTATACTCCTCGCGGACACTGGCAACATAGCTGTATATCTGGCCGGACCGTATGAATGCATCAGCGAGCACCTGGGTAAAACTCGGTGAACAGGCATCAGCAGACTGTTTTATGAGTTCACATTTGGCATAAATTTTTTCTGGTACCAGCATCCATCCAAGTCTCAGGCCGGGACCGAGAATCTTGGAAAAAGAGCCTGTATAGCAGACATTGATACCATCCGGATTAATTGCCTTGATCGGTTTGAGGCGCTCCTGATCCTCCTCGAAAAAATAGAGGTCCCCGTAAGCATCATCCTCGATGAGCGGAATGTTGGTTCCCTGAAGTGTTGCAATAAGCTGCTGTTTGCGTTCAGCAGTATAGAGCACTCCTGCAGGGTTGTGGAAATACGGGGTGATATAGAGAAACTTAGCCTTTTCATCTTTGTCAATTTCCTGACGCAGACCTTCTATCGAAATACCGTCACGATCAACAGGAATTCCTCTCAGTTCAGCGTCATAAGAGCGGAACGCAGAGAGCGCACCGATAAAACAGGGGTTTTCGACAAGAACCGGTTCTGAAGGGTCGATGAACGCCTTGGCTAAAATATTAAGTGCCTGCTGTGAGCCTGTCGTAATAAGCAGCCTGTTTTTCTTTACCGGCAGGCCCTTCTTTTCAAGAAACCCTTCAAGTGATTCAAGAAGCGATGGCAGGCCAGGGGTCGGACCGTATTGAAACGCAGCCTGTTTAATCTTGATATCAAGCGACCCGTAAAGCTCTTCGACTGCCTGAACAGGAAAGAGGTCATTCCCGGGCATTCCGCCGGCGAAGGATATAATGTCGGGTCTAGATGCCAGGGTCATGAGATCCCTGATTTCAGAGGAACGAAGTGATGATACTGCTTTTGAAAACCTTGGCATGACAGCGTAAATAGTTAAACTTGGATGACATCCCCTTCCTTGAGAAGCTCCATTTTGTGCTCCTGCAGGACATCGATGATTTTCTGTAGTGATTCCGCCCTGATAACAACCGTGGCCTTGCACTCTCCGGAAGCGAAGGCATACATATACTCTATGGCGACATTGTTGTCCGAAATGATCTGCAGCGCCTTGTGCAGTCCGCCCGGACTGTGAGGAATAATCATGCCTACAACATCGGTGATTTTAACGGTAAACCCATTGTCTTTAAGCACCTGCGCGGCCAGTTCCGGTCTCCCTACAATCATGCGCAGAATACCGTAATCAGCCGTATCTGCAATGCTGAACGCTGAAATGTTGATGTCGTTATCAGTAAGAATTCCGGTCAGCTCAGTCAGCCGGCCTGTCTTGTTTTCAAGAAAAACCGACAATTGCTTGATAATCATAACGCCTCCTTTGTTATTGTAAGTTACGTTTGTCGATTACCCGTTTCGCCTTGCCCATGCTGCGCTCAATGGTGCCGGGTTCTACCAGCCTGATTATTGCACTGATTCCGAGGGTGCTTGAAATATTGGCCTTGATCCGGTGGCGAAGTCCTTCCAGCTCTTTCACTTCATCGGAAAAGAACTCCTCTTCAATTTCTACCTGGATCTCCATGGTATCGAGGTTGTTTTCCCGATCGACCACAATCAGGTAGTGTGGTTTTGTTTCACTCATTTCCAGCAGTACAGATTCCACCTGTGAGGGGAAGACATTGACACCCCTGATAATGAGCATGTCATCCGAGCGTCCCACGCATTTTTCCATACGCACAAGAGTCCTGCCGCATTCGCACTTATCGGCATGGAGGCGGGTCAGGTCGCGTGTCCGGTATCGGATAAGGGGCATTGCCTCTTTTGTTGCCGGAGTGAAAACCAGCTCTCCAAGTTCACCGTAAGGAAGTACTTCACCGGTATCCGGATTGATAATTTCAGGGATAAAATGGTCTTCAAAAATATGCATCCCACGCTGAAACTGGCACTCCATGGAGACACCCGGGCCGATAATTTCAGTGAGGCCATAAATGTCGTAAGCCTTGATGCCGAGCACCTGCTCAATTTGTGCACGCATCTCCTGTGTCCATGGTTCGGCACCGAACACTCCGGCTTTGAGTTTTATCTTGGTGGGGTCAATTTTTTCCTCGACAAGAGACTCACCGATAAAGGCCGCATAGGATGGAGTGCAAGCAAGTACTGTCGAGCCAAAATCTTCAATGAGCTGCAGCTGTTTTTTTGTGTTGCCGCCTGAAATGGGAACGACTGACGCCCCGACTTTTTCTGCTCCATAATGCAGCCCAAGGCCACCGGTAAAGAGCCCGTAACCATAGGCGACCTGGATAATGTCAGCTTTTGTCACTCCCGCCATGGTGAGCGAACGCGCAACAACTTCGCTCCACATTTGAATGTCGTTATGCGAGTAACCAACCACTGTGGGTTTGCCTGTGGTCCCGCTTGAGGCATGAAATCGAACGATATCCGGCTGAGGCACGGCAAAAAGGCCGAAGGGGTAGTTGTCTCGAAGGTCCTGTTTTGTCGTGAAGGGCAGCTTTTTCAGATCATCAATACCTCTGATGTCGCCAGGTTCGATCCCCGCCTCCTTAAGTTTTTTGCGGTAGAAAGGAACAGTGTCATAGACCCGGCTCACCATCTCCTTCACCCGTTTACCCTGAAGTTTCAGGAGCTTTTCCCGCTCCATGCACTCGTAATGCTCATTCCAGATCATGGCTCTGTCGCTTGAGTTTGAGATAATTCCTGTCCTTTTCTGAATGCCCTGATGTTCATGTCAACAATATCAGAGCCTTTAACTTGAAAAAGATCTTCGATAGCCGATTCCAGTTGTTCAGTAGCAATCCCGATATAAGGTGCTGCTGCACCCAGCATCACCATGTTCGATGTTCTAGCATTGCCCGCCTCCCGAGCAAGTTCTGCCGCATTCACCAGTACAGGGTGGTTTGTTCTGCAAAGTTCAGCGAGAATATCTTCAATTTCCGGATAGTTCTCAACGTTGATAAATGGGTCTATAGAGGTGATGATCCTGCTTTCGGGAGCAAGAAATGGCAGATAGCGAAGCGCTTCATGCGGTTCAACAGACAGAATCATGTGTGCTGTTCCTTCAGCAATAAGATCAGAATAAATTGCCCTGTTTGAAATCCGCAGGTGCGACTGAACGGCACCTCCACGCTGGCTCATGCCATGTACCTCTGTTTGACGGATTATGAGATTGCTTTGCAGGGCGGCTCGGCCAATTACAGCTGCGATAGTGAGTATCCCCTGTCCGCCTACTCCAGCAAGAATAATATTGATATGCATAGTTTGTTGTTAGGTGCTGGCCGTCTTATTTCGTTTTTTCCGTGCAGCGGTTTCAATGCATTCACGCTGGGCAATAACTACCGATACACCTTCATAGCTGATTTCCTCTCTCAGTACCGTCATGTTTTCCTCAAGATGCGATTTCAGCGGGACGATGGTTCTAAGATGTTCCTCCTCAACGCCGAGTCCCCTGCATATATCCTGAAGCCTTGAGCCTGTTGCCGAAGATTGCTGTCCACCGGTCATTGCGGTGGTGTCATTATCCGCGATGATAACAGTAAGTGGCGACCGGTCGTTAATGGCGTCAAGCAAACCGGTCATGCCGGAGTGGGTGAACGTCGAATCACCGATAACCGCCACTGCCGGCCGCAGTCCTGCATCGGCGGCACCTTTGGCCATGGTGATCGATGCCCCCATATCGACACAGGTATGAATAGCATTGAAAGGTTCAAGAGCGCCAAGTGTGTAGCAGCCGATGTCAGAGAAGACATGGTGCTCTGCAAAAGAACTCATCACCGTTGTAAGCGCATCGTAAAGGTCACGGTGGCCACACCCTTTGCAGAGAGCAGGTGGACGATTGACAACAATATCCGGGACGGGCATTACTGCCTTTGGTTTAAGGCCAAGTCCTTTTGCGATAATGTCGGCATTGAGCTCCCCTGCACGGGGCAAAGATCCATCCATTCGCCCATTGATGTTGTCGGCGCCAAAATAACCTCTCAGCAGCTCTTCATAGACAGGGTATCCCTCCTCAGCGACAAGAATGGTCTCACACTTCTTGAAGAGGCTTTCAACCTGTTTCCTCGGCAGGGGATACTGCCCGATTTGAAGTACCTGAAAGTCAAGGCTGAAAGCCTGACGCACTTCCATAGTGTAGTTAAAGGCAATGCCGAATGCTATGACCCCTATGGAGCCCGTTCCTGTGATAAGCCGGTTAAGCCATGACTGCTCAGAAAGTTTTTCTAGCTCCTCCTGCATTCCGAGTAAAACATTGTACTGGCGTCGGGCATTCTGCGGAATCAGCACAAACCGTTCAGGAGCATAGAGGGCATTAAGGGGGTTCTGTATGCGGGCGGAAGTGGGCTCAACTCCTGCACGCGAATGTGCCAGCCTGGTGGTAAGCCTTAGCAACACCGGAAGCTTGACTGATTCAGAGAGATCAAAAGCCTCTCTGGTGGCAGTGTACAGATCCTGCTGCGAAGAGGGCTCAAGTACAGGCAGCATGGCAAATTTGCCGTATACCCGGCTGTCCTGCTCGTTTTGTGACGAATGCATCGAGGGATCGTCAGCAACCGCTACGACCAGACCCCCGTTGACACCGGTAATTGCTGAGTTGATGAAAGCATCTGCCGCCACATTCAGACCGACATGCTTCATGCACACCAGACTTCGTTTGCCGGCATAGGACATGCCGAGAGCCGCTTCATAGGCAGTTTTTTCGTTGGCAGACCAGGCTGATCGCACCGGTTGTTCTAATGCAGCACTGTTTTTCTGAATGTATTCGGTGATTTCGGTCGAAGGTGTTCCGGGGTAGGCATAGACGCCAGATATTCCGGCGTCAAGGGCACCAAGAGCAATCGCTTCAGCTCCCAGTAATAGTTGTTTGTTCATGCAATAAAAAAGGTTTCCCCCAAAGATCAGCAATTATTTCTATTGAAGCCAATGAAATCAGCCTGAGAGGCGAAGAGGGTTAGATTTTTATAAGGGCACTATTCCTTAATAATAAGTTGTTATTTCCTCAAGAGCTTTTCGCATTTTCGGCGCCGGAAGTGTATCCGGAGCTGCATATCCAAGGGGTGTAAATGCAAAAATTTCAACATTGGGTTCGAGTTTCAGTGCTTCACGAATGATGCCAGGGTCGAAAGCAGCAATCCAGCAGGATCCTAATCCTTCCCATGTAGCAGCAAGAATAAGGTGGTCCATGACGATTGTCAGATCGGTTTCGATGGAGTTGTAGTTATCCTGACGGCGAACCCATGCGTTGTTTCTTTCACCGGAAACAATAAGGAGACAGGGAGCACTCTGGATCCAGTCACGTTGATAGCAAGGGTAGATTTGTTCCAGTATTTCTGGTGATCTTACCACATGGAACTGCCATGGCTGAAGATTACAGGCAGAAGGTGCAACTCTTCCGGCATTGAGAATTCTGTTGAGAACAACTTCGGGAATAGTTCTGTTCCGATCAAAACTGCGGATACTGCAACGCTTGATGACAAGGTCATAAAAGTCCATAGCCCTCCCTTCTCTTATATCTTATGAATCTTGCAGAAATCTTTTGCCATGGAGTGAAACATACTGTTTGTTGCTGTCTGCATAATAAACGTCATTCCCCCATTTACCATAGTTCGGACAATTTTTTTCGGGACTATCCTGAATGCTGGATAAAGGAGAAAGCGCACATCGACTCTTAAATCAAAGTGAACCTTGGTTTTTTTTTCGTCTATGCGCTGGATATCCATATCTCCAGAGACTTTTCCCTCAAAAAGATATTTTTTCGGATCGGAAATTTTATGGCCTACAGGATGGTGCTTCCAGCGAACTTTTTTGCGGATAGTATAGTTTTTGATCATTTCATCGGTAAGATCGTCAGGGTCAGCGCATTCGATGTGGTCAGGAAGTTCAACCTGCAGCTCTTCGGTCTGTTCGACAAAAAAGATGATATCAAAAGGGTTGTTCTGCGGATCAGTTACTCGGAAATTCCATATATAAACGTTCTCAGTGTCGGTGAGTTCTACGTTATAACAGAAAGGGTTGAAGCCCAATATTTTTTTTAGATCTGCGAGATAGGCCGCTGTCCGGTCAAATTCCGCAAAAAATATCCACTCTCCCTTGCTTACTCCTGTAGCATGCATTTCCATAGTCAGCGTTCTATAGGTTTTGTTTTATTTGAGAGCGCTGGAAAATGTTCCATGCGTTTTTACCCTGACAAATATAAAGAGAATCTGTGAAAACATATCCTTGCAGAACTTTTGTTTTGGCGAAGATAGTGTGTTTACAGAAGTTCTGCCTGCAGGCGTTCCGCCTGGTCATGCATTTTGAGTGCTTCGATAATATCCTGCAGGTCTCCTTGCAGCATCTGGGGAAGTGCATGGCTGGTAAAGCCGATGCGGTGGTCGGTTACGCGCGATTGCGGGTAGTTGTAGGTCCGGATTTTGGCACTTCTGTCTCCGGTTGTTACCATCGAGCGTCGTAAATCAGCTCTTTGCTGCTGCTGTTCGGCAAGCTGGATGTCATACAGTTTTGTGCGGAGCATTTTCATAGCCCGTTCCTTGTTCTGAAGCTGGGAGCGCTCTTCTTGGCAGGCTGCAACTATTCCGCTCGGCATATGGGTGATTCTTACGGCGGTTTCAACTTTATTGACGTTCTGTCCCCCCTTTCCTCCGCTTCGGTAGGTGTCAAACCGCAGATCTTCCCTGCGGATCTCCACATCAACCTCTTCGGCTTCCGGCAGGACTGCCACACTGACCGCCGAGGTATGGATACGCCCCTGTGTTTCGGTGTCTGGAACGCGTTGTACGCGATGTACTCCGCTTTCATATTTCATCGTACCGTAAACATCGTGTCCGCTCACACCGAGGGTAATCTCGCGGAACCCGCCCGGCATGGAACTTTCATTAAAGTGGAGTACCTCGCACTGCCAACCCTGTTTCTCTGCATACCGCTGGTACATTCTCGTCAGGTCAGCAGCAAAAAGTGCAGCTTCCTCACCGCCGGTTCCAGCCCGGATTTCAATAATAACATTGCGTGAATCCGCCTCATCTTTTGGCAGCAGGAGTACTTTTAACTTCTGTTCAAGATCAGGAAGTTTTTTTTGCAGTTCATTAATTTCCATCTGGACAAGCTCCTTCATCTCTGGATCCTTCTCAATTCTCAGAAGCTGGAGTGACTCATCAAGTTCTGTTTTTGCCTGAGCGTAATAGTCGTAGGCCTGTACGATCTCCTTAAGGTCGCTGTACTCCTTGTTAAGTTTTCTGAAGCGTCCTTGATCGACAGCTGCTTTCGGGTCTGCCAGCAGCTGTTCAAGATCAAGATGTTTTTCTTTTATGGAATGTAGTTTCTCAAGCATTGAATGGGGGCGTCAGCCTCAGAGATTGAAAATATCATTGAAAAGGATATATGCAAATAGAGCAAGGAGCAACGCCATGCCGACCTGTTGAATACGCATTTTGATCTCAAAGGGGATCTCTCTGCGGATCACGCCTTCAACAGCGTTCAGCACAAACTGTCCGCCGTCAAGTGCCGGAACAGGAAGGATATTGATAATCGCGAGAGAAATTGAGAGCATGGCCAGAAAATACAGAAAGCTTACCGGGCCCTGTTCAGCACTCTGACTTGCTATTTTAGCAATTTTGATTGGGCCTCCGACTGACTTCCGGAAATCTTCCTGACCGGTGAAGATTTTTACAAATCCTTGTACGGTCATGACGCTCATTTTCCAGGTCTGGCCGATTCCGCTCAGCATTGCACCGCCGACACTGAGTTTTCTTCGTTCGGTCGCTATTGTCTGCTTCAGCGAAATACCTATTTTCCCGGCATTGCTTGGCACAACGGTGGTGATAAACGTTTTGCCTTCAGAACGGAGGTCAGCGGCAGTGATTTTACGACCCGCTACAGGGTCCAGATATTGCCATGTAATAGTTATAGGTTTTGCTGCATGTGCGGAGATAATACTAACGACCTCCGTCCAGTCGGTGACCGGGTTTCCGTCAATTGCCGTAATAAGTCCACCCGATTTAATGCCAGCCAGTTTGGCTGGCTGCTTAGCCAGCGCCTCGTCAATAACCGGTGGAACGGTAGGCCGGATGCCAAGACTGCGATTGTCGTTGATCCTCGACATGATGTTCGACGGCGCATCAAGGGTGATGCTTTTACCATTGCGAAGGATGGTGTAGTTGAGTGACTTGGCGGTAAAGAGTTCCGGGTCCAGTGCTTCCTCCCAGCTTGCGACTGATTTCCCGTTTGCAAGTAAAAGCTGGTCGCCGGTTTTCATGCCCATTGTTTCAAAAACCGATCCTTTTTCAACAAAGGCAGGATTGTTGACGCTAGTCCGGGGTTCACCAAGAACAAGCGTTATACCGATAAAGATTACTGAGGCCAGAATCAGGTTCATCGTTACCCCGCCGGCAAGAACAATGAGTCGCTGCCAGACAGGTTTAGCCCTGAACTCCCATGGTTGCGGCTCCGAGCTCAGAATATTAGTGTCGAGACTCTCGTCAACCATGCCGGCTATTTTGACATAGCCGCCAAGAGGAAAAACACCAAGACCGTATTCGGTTTCACCGATTTTCTTTTTCCAGAGTCTGAGATTATAGAAATCAAAACCGATATAAAACTTGTCAACCCTCATGCCGAACAGTTTAGCGGTCAGAAAATGGCCGAGTTCATGTGCAGTGACAAGAATAAAAATGGCAATAATGAAAAAAAATGTCGAGCTAAGAAAATCCATAACAATCCTTCGTTTCAGTAAAAAAAAGCGGTACTGCCGCTGTAACAGTTTGCTGCTTCTTTTTCAGGTTTATGCAATAAGTTTTTGAGCGGTTTCACGAGCCCATCTGTCAGCCTGAAGATATTCTTCAAGTTCAATCGGGGTATATGCCTCGTGAGCCTGCATGGTTTTGTCGACAGTTACTGCGATGTCGGTAAATCCAATTTTTTTATCGAGAAAGGCAGCAACGGCTATCTCGTTTGCTGCGTTAAGAACTGCCGGATAAGTTCTGCCTGTTTTCAATGCATCAAATGCCAGACGGAGGGCCGGGAAGCGCACCATATCAGGTTCTTCGAAAGTTAGTGCTCCGATCTTGACAAGATCAAGTTTCTGGATACCGCTTACGCACCTTTCAGGATAAGATAAAGCATAGGCAATGGGCGCCCGCATATCGGGAGAGCCAAGCTGGGCAATGACGCAGCCATCAATATATTCGACCATAGAATGTATGATACTCTGGGGATGAACAACAACACCGATTTTTTCTGCCGGCATATTAAAAAGCCAGTGTGCTTCAATCACTTCAAGCCCCTTGTTCATCATTGTAGCAGAGTCAATGGTAATTTTTGCACCCATTGACCATTGCGGGTGTTTAAGAGCCTGTTCAAGCCTGACATTTTTCAGCTCTTCGGCCGTTGTATTGCGGAACGGACCTCCTGAAGCCGTAAGAATGATGCGTTCAACATCTTCTGTCCGGTGACCTTCAAGTGACTGAAAGATCGCCGAATGTTCGCTGTCTACCGGTAGAAGGCGGACATTATGTTTTTTTACCAGATCAGAAACAAGTTGTCCCGCAACAACCAGGGTTTCCTTGTTTGCTAGGGCGATATGTTTGCCAGCTTTTATTGCTGTTACAGTCGGCACAAGGCCTGCTGCCCCGACAATGGCTGATACCACCATATCGGCACCATCAGCACCTGCAATGGCGCAAACCCCTTCAATACCGTACAAAATATCCGGTTTATAATCTTCAAGCAATGCCTCAAGCTTTTTTGCTGATTCTTCATCCTTGACTGAAACTGCATCAGGCATGAACTCCTTGATCTGTTCCGCCAGCGCTTTAACATCCTGTCCCGCAGCAAGGAAGGAGACACTGAATTTTTCCGGGTGCTGTCTGACAACATCAAGGGTACTGAGCCCGATTGAGCCTGTAGAGCCGAGGATGGTTATTGATCTCATAATGAGTAAAAAAAATTATCGGGCTTGCGGGTGAATTATCGGCCTGAATTTATACTTTTTAGTGAAGGCTTACAAATAACACGTAGTGACCATATTCTTTAACCGGTTTTTTCTTTTTGTATTCCCCTGAAATTATATTATAATGGTGGCCTTGTAATGGGTTCCTAGCTCAGCTGGTTAGAGCGACTGGTTTACACCCAGTAGGTCGGGGGTTCGAATCCCTCGGGACCCACCCTGGAAATACAAAGACAAATAAAAGGCAGGTTATCCCTGCCTTTTATGTTTCCCTCGGTTCGACAACTCTTAATGGACATCCATAGTTATAGCAAATCCTTCAAGGTTACTGTCAGGTGTTTTTTCGCCTTTATGGATTGACGTGACGTTTGCAAGTGTTGGCCCCTGTTGAGCACGACTGAGTAACTCTTCAAGCATCTCTTCAGTACCCTGAGCCTCAATTTCGACACTACCGTCCGGCAGGTTTCTTACCCATCCGCAAATGTTCAGTTCTTTTGCCGTCCGGGCAATAAATACCCTGAACCCAACGCCATGAACGAGACCATAAACGATCAGGTTTATCCTTTTCGTTTCTCCCATCTATGTTCAGTTTTCCGGTATTTTTCTTTCCTCTCTCAGTCTTGCGACAGCCTCCTCAAGTTCAGCCTGTTCTTTTTCGCTGAGTTGGCCTGTTTTTCCTTGGGCGACTGTACTTCCTGAACCATTTTCATTACTGTCGTCCGCGGTTTCTTCTTCAATATGAACAGGAAAGAGGCTTGCAGGACGCTTTCCGAGAATTTCCTCGATTTGAGCGTATTGAAGCATCTCCTTCAACAGGAGTTCGTTTGCAAGCTTTTCAAGCTTTTCACGGTTCAACGTCAGTAAATTCATCACGTTAAGACGCGATGCCTCTACGATAGCCATTACCTCCCTGTCTATAAGGCGGGCGGTTTCCTCACCGTACTTTTTGTCAATGCCCGGGCTTCCGTAATAGGGATTATTGCTTTCAAAGAATGAAAGGTTGCCGAGTTTTTCGCTCATACCGTAAACCATGACCATGTTATAAGCTATGCTTGTAACTTTTTCAAGGTCATTCTGCGCTCCGGTCGAGATTTCGTTGAAAATAATCTCTTCGGCAATGCGTCCACCGAGAAGACCGCATATTCGGGCAAGAAGCTCGCTTTTCGTCATGAGATAGCGATCCTCAAGCGGGATGTTCATGGTGTAGCCGAGTGCGCTCATTCCTCTTGGAACGATTGATATTTTCTGAACCGGATCGTTCTCAGCCATCATCCAGCTGATAATTGCATGACCCGCTTCATGATAGGCAACAATCTGCTTTTCTCTCGGATTGATGACCTTGTTCTTTTTTTCAAGTCCGGCAACTACACGTTCAATGGCATCTTCAAAGTCTTTCATCTCAATGCTCAGCTTATTGCGGCGCGAAGCCAGCAAAGCAGCTTCGTTGGCAGCATTGGCAATTTCTGCACCCGCAAAACCAGGAGTCTGTGAGGCAAGGGCTTTGAGGTTAACATCCGTTGAAAGCGAGAGATCCTTGGTGTGCACTTTGAAAATATCGATACGTCCTTTAAGGTCAGGTTTGTCAACCATGATCTGGCGGTCAAAACGGCCCGGTCTCAGTAAGGCTGAATCAAGGACATCGGGACGGTTTGTAGCGGCTATCAGAATAACACCCTTGTCGGTTGCAAATCCGTCCATTTCAACAAGCAGCTGGTTCAGGGTATTTTCCCGCTCGTCATTTGCACCCATCATGGCTCCTTTTCCTCTGCTGCGGCCGACAGCGTCGATTTCATCGATAAAGATAATACAGGGGGCCTTCTCCTTGGCCTGCTTGAAAAGGTCGCGTACTCTGGCAGCGCCAACGCCCACAAACATTTCTACAAAGTCAGATCCGCTGATGCTGAAAAACGGCACATCGGCCTCTCCGGCAACGGCTTTTGCCAGAAGGGTTTTCCCAGTACCGGGAGGGCCTACCAGCAGAACTCCTTTAGGGAGTTTTCCGCCTAGTGTCGTATACTTTTTCGGATCCTTAAGGAAATCGACCACCTCCATGACCTCAGCCTTCGCCTCATCGAGGCCAGCTACATCTTTGAAGGTGATGCGGGTGTGCTCGTCAAGGTTTTCATAAAGTGCAGCCTTGTTCTTGCTGATATTCATGAACTGAGATCCGGGCCCGCCCATACGTCGAAAAACAAAAAAGTATATGCCGATCAACAGGCCAAAAGGCAGTATCCATTGCAGCAGTTCACTGATCCAGGTACTGCTTGGCACCCCCTGATATTTTATTCCTTTGCTTTCGAGAAGCTCTATCAGTGTTTCATCCCGCACAGCATTGACAAAAATCTCTTCCTGTTTTGATGTTGACTGAGGAAGAAACATGCCGGGACCGTCTTTTTGCTGCTCCTTCGGTGCTACGCCGGTATTCATACCCTGCTTGAGCTTTACATAGATCCTTTCCTGTGCAATTTTTACTGATTCAATCTTGTTTTCAGCAATGAGTTTGCGGAAGGTGCTGTAGGGGATCTCCTGTGTTGAGCCTGACCAGAAAAAGGCAAGCTGTACTCCTATGAGAAGAACAATAACGACCACATAATACATTATCGAGAATTTCGGACGCGGTACGTTATTTTCCGGTAAGTTTTTATAGGGATTTGAAGGTTTACTCAATTTTTTTGCCATCAATCATCAATCATGGTTATAATAATGCGACTCAGCTCATCGTTCACCGTTCGCGGATTCAGGACTTCCAATTTACGGGATTCTTCCATTTAAAGAAGCATCTCATATGAAAACATATTATATATTACCAACATCTAAACTGTATTCCTGCAGTTATAAGTTTCATGGAGGTTTGCAGGGTTTTGTTTAGCTGATTTATTTGCTTTATATCGCATGTATTTAGTGGTATGAAGCTTTTATATAAAACCAGAGAGAGGCGAAGCGAATGAGCTTAGTTCGAGATAAGACAAACGGCAGGATATCAGCATTGAAATCTCTCTTGTGTGTCGGTCTTGACAGCGATCCTGAAAAAATCCCCCCGGTTTTTTTTGAATATGAAAACCCTGTTCTTGAGTTTAACAGCTCAGTTATCAGAGCTACCAGTGATGTAGCCGTAGCCTATAAGCTCAATACCGCTTTTTATGAAGCCAGAGGTATTGCCGGGCTACTGGATATGGAAAAAACACTCCGCCTGATTCCCGACACTGTCATGACAATTGCAGATGCCAAGCGGGCTGATATCGGCAATACAAGCCGGATGTACGCTCAGGCATTTTTCGAACACTGGCCTTTCGATGCCGTGACGGTTGCCCCATACATGGGGTTTGACTCCCTCGAACCATTTTTTGCCTATGAGGATAAGCTGGTATTTGTCCTTGGACTTACATCGAATAAAGGTTCTGAAGATTTCGAAGAACAGCTGATGCAGAATGGAGAGCCGCTCTATCGCAGCGTTCTTGGCAAAGTTGCATTATGGGGCAGGAACGGAAATGGAGGAGTTGTGGTTGGTGCGACAAAAAGCACCTTGCTTGAAGAGATTCGTCGTGAAGTTCCCGGTCTTTTTCTGCTGATCCCGGGGGTAGGTGCTCAGGGGGGATCGCTTGAAGATGCAGTGAATCTTGGTGTTGATGGTAACCGCCAGAGTGCTGTTATCAATGTCAGCAGGGGTTTGATCTATCCCTCAGGATCCTTTTCAGATATAGACGATTATGAACGGGCGGTTTCAGAAGAGGCTTCAAAAATTCATGATGAGATGAAGCGTGTCTTATAGTTGTTGTGTTTTTTGCTCTAAATCATTTGACAGACAGGGTGGCATCTGTTGACCTCACGGCTTTGTCGAGTGAGGTTCTTAATGACTCAAAAATGGTAAAGATATGTGTGGAATTGTCGGATATATAGGCTGGCGTGAAGCTGCTCCGCTTCTTCTGAAAGGGTTGAAACGTCTTGAATACAGAGGTTACGATTCTGCAGGGATCGCCTTGTTGAACGAAGGCCTTTTGGTAATGAAGCAGAAAGGCAGTGTTAGCGGCCTTGAAGTTGCTACTGAGGGGCTAAGTGCCGAAATGAAGGCCGCGGCTGTAGGCATTGGGCATACTCGTTGGGCTACTCATGGTGAACCCAGCGACATCAATGCTCATCCTCACCAGAACACTGTCGGAGATATCGCTGTTATTCATAACGGAATTATTGAGAACTATTCTGTACTGAAACGGGAACTCATCTCCCAGGGGTATAAATTTTTAAGCGATACCGATTCCGAGGTACTGGTGCACCTCATCGACAGAATCTGGAAAAGCGATCCGTCGCTTGACCTTGAGTCAGCTACCCGTACCGCACTTCGTCATGTCGATGGTGCATACGGTATATGTGTGATCTCTTCGCGGGAGCCCGATAAAATTATTGTTGCACGCAAGGGAAGTCCTCTGGTGATCGGTATCGGTAAAGGTGAATATTTCATTGCCTCGGACGCTGCTCCGATTGTTGAGCATACAAATAAAGTGGTTTACCTCTCTGATGGTGAACTGGCAGTGGTGAAAAAGGATGGCTATGTTGTTAAGACGATTGAAAATGTCGAACAGGAAAAAATTATTACTGAACTTGATTTCTCGATTGAAAAAATAGAGAAAGGCGGATTCGAGCACTTTATGCTCAAGGAAATTTTCGAACAGCCTGCCGTCATGCACGATGTCATGAGAGGACGCGTACGCCTTGATGAAGGTCGGATTTGTCTTGGCGGAATAGAGGATTATCTTGACCGCCTGAAGCATGCGAAGCGAATAGTTATCTGTGCCTGCGGAACAAGCTGGCATGCAGCGTTGATTGGCGAATATCTCATTGAGGAGTTCGCCCGCATTCCTGTAGAGGTTGATTATGCATCAGAGTTCAGGTACCGCAATCCTATTGTAGGTGTTGATGATGTGGTCATTCTCATATCCCAGTCAGGTGAAACTGCCGATACTCTTGCAGCCCTCCGGACAGCTAAGGAAAAAGGCGCCCTTGTGATGGGAATATGTAATGTTGTCGGTTCGACTATTGCTCGTGAAACTCTTTGCGGCATGTATACCCACGCTGGGCCAGAGGTTGGCGTAGCCTCGACCAAAGCTTTTTCAGCACAGGTGATCATGCTTTACATGCTTGCTCTGGCACTCAGTAGAGGAAGAACCCTTTCACAGGACGAGATTACCCTGAACCTCAGGGAGCTGTCACGTCTTCCGGAAAAAGCTACACGTATTTTAGAACTTGACAGTCAGATCAAAGACATAGCCGAACGCTTCAAGGATGCCAGGAACGCACTCTATCTAGGGCGCGGCTACAACTTCCCTGTCGCTCTTGAAGGTGCATTGAAACTCAAGGAGATCTCTTATATCCACGCCGAAGGTTATCCTGCAGCCGAAATGAAGCATGGTCCAATTGCCTTGATTGACAAGGATATGCCGGTTATTTTCATCGCCACACGCGATAGTACCTACGCCAAGATTCTAAGTAATATTGAGGAAGTGCGTAGTCGAAAAGGCAGGGTTATCGCGATTGCCAACGAAGGGGATCAGGAAGTCAGTCGACTGGCTGAACATGTCATCTATATTCCGCAATCTTCAGGACCGATTACACCTCTGTTAACGGTTATTCCCCTGCAGCTCCTAGCCTATCATATCGCCAGACTTCGCGGCTGCAACGTTGATCGGCCGAGAAATTTGGCAAAATCAGTGACTGTGGAGTAGTTTTGACGAAATGTTGTGACTTTTTCCTTCCAGCACGATTTGTGATTGGAATACGAACTTCAGCATCTTTCTTTCCTTCAACAAGAGTGGTCACGTCACTCTTGTTGTTTTGG
>Ga0209697_10000906_pt1 | contig 47986 bp, 47 predicted proteins | sample AliMusrvi5mmetaG_FD_184115 | JGI IMG/M metagenome (GOLD analysis project Ga0209697, IMG submission 184115) | Freshwater lake bacterial and archeal communities from Alinen Mustajarvi, Finland, to study Microbial Dark Matter (Phase II) - Alinen... | ecosystem: Environmental > Aquatic > Freshwater...
ATCCCACCATTCGTTAAACGACCTCTACCCCAACTTCTTCCACTTTATTAGAGTAGAATTTTACCCATTCGATTCATTCGGCTTTCATGGTCGGGGGCGAGTGGTTGTCAATCATGATGGGTTAGGTCTTTGACATCCTCCCCACCAAAAAAGAAAGAAGGACACTCCTGATTTCCTAAGAGTGAGCATGTATCACTACTGTTCACTGTTTTCTGCTGCTGACGACGTGACTGCGATGTTCACTTCACGGACTAGACCGCCTATCCTTAATGCTTTGATTCGCTAAAAAAGCATGGCATTTTGCAATATCAACGACAATAGATTGACTTATCTGCGAGTAGTCGTACAAAATAGTCCCTTTAGAATTGATAAACAATTAAAATTACGCATGGTTAACAGCGTTTCTTCTCAAAATAATTTAGTCTCGGTTCGTAATCTGACATTTTCTCGTGGTAGCAAGAAAATATTTGATGATATTTCCCTGGATTTTCAGCGTGGCAAAATAACTGCCATAATGGGTCCCAGTGGCACGGGAAAAACCACCTTATTAAAGTTAATAGGCGGACAGTTATTTCCTGAACGCGGTTCTATTTTTGTTGATGGGCAAAATGTACATCAGCTGCGTCGTTCTGATTTGTATGATTTACGTAAACGTTTGGGTATGCTTTTTCAGAGTGGCGCTTTACTAACCGATATGACGGTTTTTGATAACGTTGCTTTCCCGTTACGGGAACACACCCATTTGCCTGAATCGATGATACGCACCTTGGTGTTAATGAAGCTGCAAGCCGTCGGGTTACGTGGCGCAAGAGACTTAATGCCGAATGAATTATCGGGCGGGATGTCAAGACGCGTTGCTCTGGCAAGAGCCATTGCGCTCGATCCGATGATGATCTTATACGATGAACCCTTTACTGGACAAGATCCGATATCCATGGGTGCTTTGGTGCATTTGATTAAATCACTGAATACTATTTTAGGCTTAACCAGTATTATCGTCTCCCATGATGTTCATGAGACGTCTGTGATTGCCGATTACATTTATGTGATTTCAGAAGGAAAAATAGTGGGTCAAGGCACTCCAGCAGAGATCCAGCAATCAGACTCGGAATGGGTGCAACAGTTTATGACGGGTGCAGCAGATGGTCCCGTACATTTTCATTATCCGGCAAAAGAATATGTGGACGATTTACTGTCATCGGGTAAACGTTATTAATCGTAGCGATAACTAAATGTTTTTTCTTGCTACTATGGTTTCTTTATAAATCAGCGCTAACAGTGTAGATAAATTATAAAATGATTCAACTAATACAAAATTTGGGCAAAAGCACACGCGTTAGTTTTACTAAGCTTGGAAGAGCCAGTTACTTTTTGATACAAATTATCTTTGGAATTACGAGTGTATTGGTTCGGCCTCGATTACTATTAAATCAATTATATTCGGTTGGGGTGCTTTCTTTTTTAATTATTACCATTTCCGGTTTGTTTGTGGGGATGGTCTTAGGTTTGCAGGGCTACTATACTCTTTCGGATTTTGGCGCAGAAGAAACCTTAGGGGTGATGGTCGCTGCTTCTTTAGTGAGAGAGTTGGGGCCAGTGGTTTCTGCACTTTTATTTGCAGGTCGGGCTGGATCCGCTTTGACCGCTGAAATTGGTCTTATGAAAGCGACCGAGCAATTATCCGGTATGGAGATGATGGCTGTTGATCCTGTGAAACGAATTATTACACCTCGATTTTTGGCAGGCTTAATTTCAATGCCTTTATTAGCTGGACTGTTTAGTGCAGTGGGTATTATTGGTGGTGAAATGATTGGTTCTGGCTTATTAGGTGTGGATGAAGGAGCGTTTTGGGCGCAGATGCAAGCCGGTATCGATTTTTATGATGATATTATCAACGGCGTTATCAAAAGTGTTGTTTTTGGTTTTATTGCGTCGTGGATCGCTTTATTTGAAGGTTATGATGCTATCCCAACCTCTGAAGGTGTTAGCAGGGCAACAACACGAACCGTGGTTAACTCAGCGTTTAGTATTTTAGGTCTGGATTTTATCTTGACGGCACTTATGTTTGGAGACAATTAACATGCAGCACACCACTACCCAAGATACCTTGGTTGGCCTTTTTGTGGCTTCAGGTATAGCAGGGCTTTTTTTTCTTGCTTTACATGTAAGCAACCTAAGTTCTTTTTCTGATCAGGATAGTTATGTTATTACCGCCAGGTTTGAGAACTCAGGTGGCTTAAAAGTTAAATCGCCGGTGTCTGCAGCAGGTGTCAAAATTGGTAAGGTGACTTCGATTAGTTTTGATACTAAAACGTATGAGTCAGTTGTGCAAATGAATATTGATGCAAAGTACAATACACTACCCGACGATACCACGGCGAGTATTTTTACAGCCGGTTTGTTGGGTGAACAATATGTTAACCTAGAACCCGGTGGCTCTGAAGAGTATTTGAAACCAAATGGTAAAATTGAAATTACTCAATCGGCTATTATTCTTGAAAAAGCAATCGGACAATTTTTGTTTAAATCTGCGGAAGAAAAGAAGTGACCAAACTGAGTATTCTTGAACAAGGCCAAGGAAACTATATCGTTGACGGTGATTTGACTTTTGCAACAATAGATACAAAGATTCTAAAGTCATTTGCCTTTCTAAACTCGACTAAACACACGACCATTGATCTCGGTCAGGTTATTTCTACCGACAGCGCAGGTTTAGCCTTGATGATCGAATGGATAAAGTATGCCCGGCATCATCAAACGCAGCTCGTGTTTAAAAATATTCCAGAGCAGTTATTTAATCTTGCCAAGTTAAGTGGCTTTGATAAAACCAGCCACTTTTCGCAGCAAGCTGGACAGCGGCACGATGTAAAGCGTTCACCTTATACAGAAACTATTTAAAAATTACCTAATATGGATAAATTAATTATTATCGGCGGCACACGTCTTTCTGGCGAACTGCGAATTTCAGGGGCAAAAAATGCAGCGCTCCCTATTCTGGCGGCGACATTGCTTTCAGAAGCACCGGTGAGTGTAGGTAACATTCCGCATTTGCATGACATCACGACGACCATGGAATTGTTGGGGCGTATGGGCGTGCATCTGGTTGTCGATGAAAAAATGAACATCGAAGTGGATAGTAGTACTATCAATAGCTATGAAGCACCGTATGAATTAGTTAGAACCATGCGTGCATCCATATTAGTATTAGGACCTTTATTAGCCCGCTTTGGCGAAGCACATGTGTCTTTACCCGGTGGTTGCGCGATTGGTTCGCGACCTGTTGATATTCATATCAATGGTTTGATCAAGATGGGTGCGGATATCACACTTGAAGGCGGTTTTATTCATGCCAAAGCAAAACGCCTTAAAGGGTGCCGTTTAGTGCTTGAACAAATTACAGTAACAGGTACCGAGAATTTATTGATGGCGGCGGCTCTTGCTGAAGGGGTTACGATCATTGAAAATGCAGCGAAAGAGCCAGAGGTAACTGATTTAGCGTATTTTCTTAATGCCATGGGTGCAAAGATTACCGGGATTGGTACAGACGTATTGGTTATTGAGGGTGTAGAAAAATTAGGTGTTGAAGGGCTACATTACGATATATTACCTGATCGGATTGAAACCGGAACGTACCTGATTGCCGCCGCTATTACGGGAGGTAAAGTAAAGCTTAAAAATACCCGTCCCGATATTCTGGATGCTGTGTTAGAAAAACTGGTTGAGGCGGGTGCTGAAATTACCACGGGTGAAAATTGGATTGAATTGGATATGCACGGTAAAAAGCCAAAAGCAGTGTCTTTAAGAACGGCTCCTTACCCTGCTTTTCCGACGGATATGCAAGCGCAATTTATTGCGATGAATGCTATTGCTGACGGTGTTGGTGTTATTACTGAGACCATTTTTGAGAACCGTTTTATGCACGTACAAGAGTTGCAGCGGATGGGGGCTAATATCAAATTAGAATCTAATACTGCTATTTGCACGGGCGTGAAAAAACTGATTGGAGCGCCTGTAATGGCGACCGACTTAAGGGCGTCTGCCAGTTTAGTTGTAGCAGCATTAGTGGCTGAGGGAAGTACTTTAGTCGATCGGATCTATCATATTGATCGCGGTTATGATCATATTGAAGAAAAACTTTCCCAATTAGGCGCGACCATTCGTCGTGTGCCAAGGTAAGGTTTTAAGATGCTAACGATTGCGGTATCAAAAGGCAGGATTTTCGAAGACGCCTTGCCTTTATTAGCCGAGGCTGGCATTGTGCCAACGGATGATCCAAAGACCTGTCGTAAATTAATATTGGCAACCACTCGATCCGATGTGCAATTGGTCATTATTCGCGCGACTGATGTGCCAACTTTTGTCGAATACGGTGCGGCGGATTTAGGAATTGCTGGCAAAGATGTCTTGATAGAGCATGGCGCTGAAAGTCTGTATGAACCTTTGGATTTAAATATTGCTTGCTGTCGTTTAATGACGGCTGCTCATAAAGATGCGCCACCACTGAGTGGACGCATTCGAGTGGCGACCAAGTACGTTAAAATTGCGCAGCGTTATTTTGCCAATCAAGGTATTCAAGCAGAAATTATCAAGTTATATGGCTCAATGGAATTAGCGCCTTTAGTCGGGCTTGCTGATTGCATTGTTGATTTAGTTGATACGGGAAATACGCTTAGAGCCAATGATCTTGAACCTCGTGAGTTGATTATGAATATTAGTTCTCGCTTAGTGGTCAATAAAGCGGCGATGAAAATGAAGCACGAGGCAATTTCAGCATTACTCACGCAGTTTGAAAAAACATTAGCGAATAGGTAAAAATATGTCTGATTTAACAATGCTTAAATTGTATGCATCGTCATCTGATTTTAATGAGCAATTACAGCGTTTATTGGCATGGGATGAGACTGATGATTTAGATATTCAAAAGCGCGTGTTAGCTATTATTGCGAACGTGCGTAAAAACGGCGACAGTGCAGTAATAGACTATACGAATCGTTTTGATCATCGTCAGATAATTCAGTCATCTGAGTTAGAAGTGTCTAAAGAGACGCTTAAATCGGCTTGGGATAGTTTGCCAACAGCACAAGCAACAGCGCTTCAAACTGCGGCTGAGCGAGTTCGCGCTTATGCAGAGCATCAAAAAATTCAATCCTGGCAATATACTGAAGCGGATGGCACGGTACTGGGGCAGAAAGTAACCCCTTTAGATCGTGTTGGTTTGTATGTGCCGGGTGGTAAAGCGGCCTATCCATCATCTGTGTTAATGAATGCGATTCCAGCAAAAGTAGCCGGTGTTGCAGAATTGATTATGGTTGTACCGATGCCGCAAGGTGATGCTAATGAACTGGTATTGGCTGCTGCATATTTAGCGGGTGTTGATAGGGTGTTTTCGATTGGCGGCGCACAAGCGGTTGCTGCGCTGGCTTATGGAACGGAGTCTATTCCGGCGGTGGCTAAAATAGTAGGCCCAGGTAATATTTACGTAGCCACAGCAAAGAAGCTTGTTTTTGGTCAAGTGGGCATTGATATGATTGCGGGGCCTTCAGAAATACTGGTTATTTGTGATGGTAAAACGAATCCTGACTGGATTGCTATGGACTTGTTTTCCCAAGCAGAACATGATGAAAATGCTCAGGCGATTTTAATCAGTGATGATAATCAGTTTTTACAGGCCGTTGAGCAAAGTATTAAGGCTTTATTACCGACAATGGAGCGTGCTGAGATTATTAAAGCGTCGTTGTCAACGCGAGGCGCCTTAATTAAAGTAGACTCTTTAAGTCAGGCCGCTGACATTGCTAATATTATTGCTCCCGAGCATTTAGAATTATCCGTTGCAGAACCAGAAGCTTTAGGTGCGCAAATACGCCATGCCGGGGCTATCTTTATGGGGCGCTATACAGCAGAAGCTTTAGGTGATTACTGCGCTGGGCCTAATCATGTATTACCAACGTCTAGTACGGCACGGTTTTCTTCGCCTTTAGGCGTTTATGACTTTCAAAAGCGTTCAAGCATTATTTATTGCTCTGATGTAGGGGCTGATACTTTGGGTAAAACAGCCTCCATTTTAGCGCGTGGCGAAAGCTTGACTGCTCATGCGCGTTCTGCGGAATATAGAATTAAATAAGACTCAATGTCCTTAACCCGGGTTGATAGCGTTGTCAGCTTTAACATTAAAGAGTGAATTATGACTCAAAGCAATTTAATCACCCACGTTTTTCGTAAAGAAGTTCTGGCCATGAGTGCATATAAAGTCGCCGATGCAACAGGACTCATTAAGCTTGATGCAATGGAGAATCCCTATCGTTGGCCGGAGGCAATTAAGGCGCAGTGGTTAGAACTATTAAAAGAATGTCAGCTAAATCGATACCCGGATGCAGAGGCTAAAGCCTTAGTCGAAACGCTTAAGCAATTAATCCAATTGCCAGATTACTTTGAAATATTACTCGGCAATGGTTCTGATGAGATTATTCAGTTACTCCTAATGGCGTTACCCGAAGACTCAGCAGTATTAGCGCCTGCTCCAGGGTTTGTGATGTATAAGCAAATCAGTGATTCCTTAGGCTTAAAATATATTGCTGTACCTTTATTAACAGAGGATTTTGAGTTAGATTTGCCCGCCATGTTACGGGCAATTAAACAGTATCAACCCCGAGTTATATTTTTAGCCTATCCTAATAATCCAACCGCTAATTTATTTAACGAGGCTGCGATCGTTGAGATTATAAAGGCGGCTCAAGGTTTGGTTGTTATCGATGAGGCGTATGCACCCTTTGCGGGAGCCAGTTTTATCGATCAATTAAATCACTATGATAACTTATTAGTGATGCAAACTGTGTCCAAGTTAGGACTTGCAGGCTTAAGATTAGGCTATCTTATGGGACGAGCTGACGTTATTAAACAATTGAACAAGATTCGATTGCCTTATAATATCAACAGTCTTACTCAACTAAGTGCCGAATTTGCTTTATCCAATAAATTTTTTTTTGATGAGCAAACTCAGGCCATTTGTGCCGAAAGAGCAATCGTTTTAAAGGCGCTGAATAGCTATGAGGAGATTATTGCCTATCCTAGTGCGGCTAATTTTATTCTTTTTAAAACCCCGCCCGGTAAAGCGACCGACATTTTTCTATCGATAAAAAACCAAGGAGTTCTAATCAAAAACATGACGAGCCAAGGAGGGGTGTTAACAGATTGTCTGCGAGTGACTATAGGAACGCCAGAAGAAAATAAGGCTTTTCTTAAGACATTACATAACAGTCTTAAAGAGTTGCAGCAAATATAAACAGACGCAGTGAATAGTTAAAATTGTGCAGTATATTAAACAATTCAAACTAAGCACTTCAAATTCACCTGCTTCTAGTGTTATATTGACGCAAAATAAAAATGAGCTTTTAAAGCCGTATAAAATCAGGAGACTCACATAATGAATAATAAAGGCGTAGACAAGTCTAAGCGCCAGTTTTTAACCTCGGCGCTGACCGTGGTTGGCGCTGTTGGTTCTGGCTATTTAGCCGTTCCTTTTCTTGCCCAAATGCAACCCAGTGTTAAAGCAATGGCAGCAGGAGCACCGGTTGAAGTGGATATTAGTAAAATGGAAACCGGGCAATTGATTAGGGTTGCCTGGCGTGGTAAGCCGGTGTGGGTTCTTAATAGAACGCCTGAGGTTCTAGAAACATTAAAAACATTGGATGCCGAACTTAGAGATCCTCTGTCTAATGACTCGGAACAGCCTGGGTCAAGTAAAAACCAGGTAAGATCACAGAAGCCAGATATTTTTGTGGCGGTAGGCTTGTGTACGCATTTGGGTTGTTCTCCAACCTTCCGTCCTGAGGTTGCGCCTGTTGATTTGGGTGAAAAATGGAAGGGAGGTTTCTTCTGTCCTTGCCATGGTTCTTGGTTTGATTTGGCGGGTCGTGTCTATCGGGGTGTTCCTGCACCGACTAATCTGGAAATTCCACCTTATCGCTATGCAAGTGAAACACGCATCATCATTGGTGAAGCTGCCGAGGAGAAAAACGCATGAAACCAACTCGTTTAAGTGAATGTGGCAATTGGGTCTTAGAACGATTCCCCATCACCAAGTTCTGGAATGATCACATGGCGCATTACTATGCGCCGAAGAATTTTAATATCTGGTATTTCTTTGGGTCACTTGCTTTATTGGTATTAGTGAATCAGATTATTACCGGCATTTTGTTAACCATGAATTACAAACCAGATGCAAAGCTGGCTTTTGATTCTGTTGAGTATATTATGCGTGACGTGCCGTGGGGATGGTTAGTGCGTTATATGCATTCAACCGGAGCCTCTGCTTTTTTCATCGTGATCTATTTACACATGTTTAGAGCTTTAATCTACGGATCATTTAAGCACCCCCGTGAGTTAATCTGGATTTTTGGGATGTTACTGTTTGTAGCCCTTATGGCAGAAGCCTTTATGGGATACTTATTGCCTTGGGGACAGATGTCTTTTTGGGGGGCACAAGTTATTATCTCATTGTTTAGTGCAATTCCAGTGATTGGTGACGATTTATCTCTTTGGATTAGAGGTGACTATGTTATTGCTGACGCAACTCTAAACCGATTCTTTGCATTTCATGTTATTGCTGTACCCTTAGTGTTGGTTATGTTGGTGTTTATGCACTTAGTGGCTTTACATGAAGTGGGTTCAAATAATCCGGATGGTATTGAAATAAAGGCCTCTAAAGATCCTTGGGGTCATCCTGTTGATGGCATTCCCTTTCACCCTTATTACACAGTTAAAGATTTAGTGGGTGTGGGTGTGTTTTTAGTGTTCTTTGCAACGGTTATTTTTTACATGCCAGAGGTCGGTGGATATTTTCTTGAGCATGCCAACTTTATTCCAGCTGACCCCATGAAGACACCTGAGCATATTGCTCCAGTTTGGTATTTCACCCCGTTTTATTCGATTTTAAGAGCGATTCCTGATAAGTTTGCCGGTGTTATTGGTATGGGCGGCTCTATTGTGGTGTTGTTTTTGATGCCGTGGTTAGATCGTTGTAAAGTAAAATCGATCCGTTATCGTGGTGGTATTTTCAAAAAAGCCTTATTCCTGTTTGTAGTTAGTTTTCTGGCACTAGGGTATTTAGGCACACAACCCGTTACCCCTATAGCCACAACAATGGCTAGATTGTTTACCGCTATTTATTTTGGCTTCTTTTTATTAATGCCGATCTATACGCGGTGGGAAAAAACCAAACCAGTGCCTAGACGCTTGACAAAGTTACAGACTCTTGAAGAACAATTACATGCGATTGAAGAACAATTACCGGCATTTATTGAAGAGATTACGGAAATAAAACCAACAACCGCTGAAATTGGAGATGCTGCGTTTAGGGCAACTTTCTTTAATAGAAGGCCTAATCCTAAAGGGATTGCGCACGTTCTTAGCCGTTTAGCTGTCAAGTTAAAAGGGAGTCTTGATTGATATGAAAAATTTAATAACTTTACTTTTATTATTAACGCTATCCTTTGGTGTTGTTGCGTCTGAGTCGGTTGAGTTACAAGAGGCTGATATTGATTTAAGTGATAATGCTTCATTACAGAGGGGAGCTCAACATTTTGTAACCTATTGTCTGGGTTGTCATTCGGCTAAATATATGCGTTACTTACGTTTTGCTCTGGATGTTGGCGTGGATCAGCAAAAGGTTCTTAAAGAGATTGCACCAGAGGGTGCCAGTATTTATGACCAGATTCATAGTGCTATGAACAAACATGATGCAGAGAAATGGTTTGGTGTACAACCGCCTGACTTGTCATTAATTGCTAGATCTCGTGGTGCTGATTGGTTATATAGTTATTTAAAAAGTTACTATGTAGATCCTTCCCGTCCTTTTGGGGTCAATAATTTGGTCTTCGAAGATACTGCAATGCCAAATCCCCTATGGCAATTGCAAGGTGAACAACACGCTGAAGCGAGAAAAACCATTTATGGCGAATACACTAAATTAGTACTTGACCATCCGGGCGCATTATCTGAAAGAGAGTTCGACCTTTTTGTTAATGATCTTGTTAACTTTTTGGTTTATGTTGGAGAACCTGTTCAGTTAGAAAGAGAACGTATAGGTAAATATGTTTTATTATTTTTGATCATATTTTCAGTGATTGCCTATTTGCTCAAAAAAGAATATTGGAAAGATGTAGATTAATAGGTAACAGTAAGAAAACAAGGATGTTTTCATGCTGTTACGCGCATTTAATCGAATACAGGCAACATCGAAAGACGACATGTCTATGCTACAATGACTCCTTTATCGCCCTATTACGCCCAAAGAGGTTGCTTTCGTGGCAAATATTATTACTCGTAAGTCTGTAATGACGCTTTTTTCGTCTCCAACGTGTGCAATGAGTCATTGTGCCCGTTTTGTGTTACAAGAGAAAGCGGTTACTGCAGATATAGAATATTATGACCCGACCGATCCTCCTGAGGATTTACTCGAGCTTAACCCGAATGGCACTTCCCCAACACTGATTGAGCGTGATTTGGTTCTTTATGATTCACGGATTATTATGGAGTACTTAGATGAGCGATTTCCCCATCCCCCCTTGCATCAAATGGATCCTGTGTCTCGCGCTAATGCTAGAATGCTGATTAAAAGGGTAGATCAAGACTGGTATCCATTATTAGATGATATATTATCATCAAGTGATAAAAAAGCTTCTCGATTTAGACGAATACTAAGGGAAAGTATTTTATCTACGACACCTATTTTTGCAGCCAGACCTTACTTTATGAGCGATGAGTTTTCTTTAATGGATTGCGCTATTGCCCCTTTATTGTGGCGATTACCTAGTCTAGGGATTGATGTATCGACACCGAATGACGTTATCACTAATTATGCGCAGCGTATTTTTAAACGGCCTGCATTTAAGCGTAGTTTGAGTGACGCAGAAAAAGAAATGACTGAATTATTAAAATAAAGACTAAACAATGACTTCCTTAAAACCCTATTTAATCCGTTCGATTTATGAATGGATTATTGATAATGAGTTAACTCCCTATCTACTGGTTGATGCAGAAAACCGTTATGCTGTTTTGCCGCAACAACTTATTGAAGATGGAAAAATAGTTTTAAATATCAGGCCGGAAGCAATACAAGGACTTTCTTTGGGTAATACGAATATTCAATTTAATGCCAGATTTGGTGGCAAGCCAATGGAAATTGTAGTTCCAATTTCCTCAGTGATGGCAATTTATGCTAAAGAAAATGGCAAAGGAATGATTTTTGATCAGGAAGAATTAACCGATGAAAATCCTCCTCCAGAAAACAAACCACCCTCAAAGCCTAATTTACGCATAGTAAAATAATTGTTAATTCCAAACTAACGCAACAAATGAAGGTGAGGTAGGTGTTAGTGCTTTATTTTATTTGAGAAGTTATTCTCGAATTTCAGCTAAGTTGGCTATCAATGGCAATTTTCAAGTAGCAAACGAATAGTATGGTGAGCGTTTCTTTTTTAGTACTACGATAGTTAACAAAATCCCCGTATAATGCTCAGTTATTTTAGTAATAATTAGGTGTGGTTTATGCAAATTATTCAGGAAGCGCTCACGTTTGATGACGTTTTGTTGGTACCAGCGCATTCGACTGTGCTACCACGTGATGTAAAATTGAGAACACAATTAACACGAGGTATTACGCTTAATATCCCACTGGTTTCTGCGGCTATGGACACAGTGACAGAAGCTCGACTTGCGATCGCGATTGCTCAAGAAGGAGGAATTGGTATTATCCATAAGAACATGTCTATTGAGCAACAGGCTAGAGAAGTTCGACATGTAAAAAAATATGAAAGTGGTGTCATTAAAGACCCCATTACAGTTTCTCCTAATGTTAGTATTCGTGAAGTCATCAAGCTAACCCGCTCCAAAAATATATCGGGTGTTCCCGTGGTTAACGGAGATGAATTGGTTGGCATTGTTACCAGTCGTGATCTACGTTTTGAAACACGTTTTGATGAGCCCGTTTCAAAAGTAATGACACCTAAGGATCGCCTCGTTACAGTCGCTGAAAATGCTGATCGCAAAGACGTCGTTGCTTTATTGCATAAACACCGGATTGAAAAAGTGTTAGTCGTTAATAATTTGTTTCATTTGCGCGGCATGATTACCGTAAAAGATATACAAAAAGCCAAGGATTATCCTTTAGCGTGTAAAGATGAACAAGAGCGTTTGCGAGTCGGCGCAGCAGTAGGAACAGGACAAGGTACCGAGGAACGTGTTGCGGCTTTGGTTGAGGCGGGAGTCGATGTTATTGTGGTGGATACGGCACATGGGCATTCTCAAGGCGTTTTAGATAAGGTGCGTTGGGTTAAACAGACCTATCCTTCGGTTCAGGTTATCGGTGGCAACATTGCAACTGCAGCAGGTGCATTAGCTTTGGTTGAAGCCGGTGCCGATGGTGTTAAGGTTGGTATTGGTCCTGGTTCTATTTGTACCACTCGTATAGTTGCTGGTGTGGGTGTTCCGCAAATTACAGCTGTGAGTAATGTCGCTGAGGCCTTAAAGGGGACAGGCGTTCCACTGATTGCCGACGGCGGTATTCGTTATTCAGGAGATGTTGCAAAGGCTTTAGCGGCTGGCGCTTATTCAGTTATGTTGGGTGGTTTGTTTGCCGGCACAGAAGAAGCACCTGGAGAGGTTGAGTTATTTCAAGGGCGTTCTTATAAGTCTTATCGTGGTATGGGATCGTTGGGTGCAATGGGGCAATTACAAGGTTCTAGCGATCGTTATTTTCAGGAAGAAACGGATTCAGTTGAGAAGCTGGTTCCTGAAGGCATTGAAGGTCGTGTTCCCTACAAAGGTAGTTTACTGGCGGTTATTCATCAGTTATTAGGCGGTATTCGTGCCAGTATGGGTTACACCGGTAGTCAAACGATTCAATTATGGCACGATAACGCCCAGTTTGTTCGAGTGACCAGTGCAGGCATGAGAGAAAGTCATGTTCATGATGTGACTATTACTAAAGAAGCGCCCAATTATCGCGTTGAATAACGTATTAAAATCGCTCAAAATCCATCTTTCGTTTATTCAATCTCTTTAAGTTTTATGCAAATTGTCATGGCGATTGCATAGAAGCTTAAAGTGATCTGAGTTTAAATTTATTTAAAATACAGAAAATCATCGTGAAACAATCATCGAATAATATCCATAGCCATAAAATCCTTATTTTAGATTTTGGTTCTCAATATACTCAATTAATAGCCAGACGCATTCGTGAAATTGGGGTTTATTGTGAAATTTATTCATGTGAATGTTCTGAGTCAGAGATTAAAAACTTTGCACCCAATGGCATTATATTGTCGGGTGGCCCCGACACTGTAACCAGTGGCGATACGCCGCGTGCTCCACAGTGTGTTTTTGACTTGGGTATACCCTTATTAGGCATTTGTTATGGTATGCAAACCATGACAGAACAAATGGGCGGTAAAGTTGAAAGCTCAAATCACCGAGAGTTTGGTTATGCGCAAATTAGAGCACGTGGCCATTCAAAATTATTAACGGGTATCGAAGATCATCTTTCTCCTGAAGGCTATGGATTATTAGATGTCTGGATGAGTCACGGTGATCGCGTTGTTGATTTACCAGAAGGATTCTCCCTGATAGCCAGTTCTGACGGCGCACCTATTGCGGGTATAGCCAATGAAGACAAGGCTTTTTATGCCCTACAATTTCATCCAGAAGTCACCCACACTAAACAGGGTGGGCGTATTCTTTCGCGCTTTGTATTAGATATCTGTGGCTGTGAGGCTTTATGGACAGCTAGCAATATTATTGAAGATAGCATCAATGCCGTCAGAGAAAAAGTGGGCACAGATCATGTGATCTTAGGCTTGTCAGGCGGTGTAGATTCTTCTGTTGTTGCTGCTTTATTACATAAAGCGATTAAAGACCAATTAACCTGTGTCTTTGTAGATACTGGCTTATTACGCTTACACGAAGGTGATCAAGTCATGGCGACTTTCGCTGAACACATGGGCGTAAAAGTGATTAGAGTCGATGCAGAGTCACGTTATTTAGACGCTTTAGCGGGTATAACTGATCCTGAACAAAAACGTAAAATTATCGGTAACTTATTCGTCGAAATCTTCGATGAAGAGGCGGCAAGAATTACGGATGCAAAATGGCTGGCACAAGGCACCATTTATCCCGATGTGATTGAATCAGCTGGCTCAAAAAGTGGTAAAGCACATTTGATTAAGTCGCATCATAATGTGGGTGGTTTGCCAGAAAATATGCTATTAAAACTGGTTGAACCCTTACGTGAATTGTTTAAGGATGAAGTGAGACGACTCGGGCTAGAATTGGGTTTGCCATCAGATATGGTGTTTAGGCATCCTTTCCCTGGGCCAGGCTTGGGCGTCAGGATTTTAGGTGAAGTTAAGAAACAATATGCTGATTTGTTACGTCAAGCAGATGCCATTTTTATCGAAGAATTATACCGACATGATCTTTACGATAAAGTCAGTCAAGCCTTCGCGGTATTTTTACCTGTAAAGTCAGTGGGTGTGATGGGTGATGGTCGTCGTTATGATTACGTGATTGCTATTCGTGCCGTAGAAACGATAGACTTTATGACCGCACGTTGGGCCCATTTACCTTATGAGTTTTTAGATCTTATCTCTCGACGTATTATCAACGAAGTGCCTGGTATTTCACGTGTGGCTTATGATATATCAGGTAAGCCACCTGCTACGATTGAATGGGAGTGACTTTTTTGAAAGTATCTAGTTGATTTATATAGGCTTTATACTTGCGCAAAAGTTTCACAAACTCAAAAAGTCTGTTGATTTTATTGAGAAAAGACATTACAGTTACACGTTAAGTAGCACAGCGTTGCTACTACTCAAAAACGTAGCTACTCTAAAGTCCAATGGCACTCAAAAAAGCAGAATTTAACGACGACGAAGTTCCCATATTTGAGGAAGCGTTAGTCTACAAACGTGGCGAATATTGGCAGATGCGTATGTGGTGTCAAACGGCGTTGAAAACTTTCCAGTAAAGAGCGTCGAAAAGTTTTCAGTTAATTTGTAGGGTTAATAATTTTCAGTCGCTTTTTTCGTTGTTTAAACCGATAGGAATCATTGCCTGTTTCTAAAATATCGCAATGATGAGTAATACGATCTAATAGTGCAGTTGTCATCTTGGCATCACCAAACACCTGCACCCATTCGGCAAAGTTGAGGTTGGTAGTAATGATCAAGGATGTTTTTTCATACAGATGGCTAATGAGATGGAATAGTAAAGCTCCACCGGATGCGGGGAACGGTAAGTAGCCAAGTTCATCTAATATCAGTGCATCGATATGTGTCAACTGCTTAGCCAGGTTTCCGGCCTTGCCTTGTTGTTTTTCCTTATCCAATTGATTAACGAGGTCAACAGCGTTGTAGAATCGTACCCGTTTTCCTTGGTGAATCGCCGCAACCGACAAGGCTGTTGCCAGATGGGTTTTACCGGTGCCGGTCCCGCCTACCAGAATCAAGTTGTAGGCTTGATCCATAAAGCCAGCATTCGCCAATTGTTCGATCCGTGCCTGCTGTAATGGCGTTTCCTGCCATTCAAACTGCGTCAGGTCGCGATGAATAGGAAAACGGGCTGCTTTGAGTTGATAACTTAAACTGCGTGCTTGACGGTCGACCTGTTCCGCTTTGATCAGGTTATCCAGCCAGACTTCCGGCATAACCGGTTTTTTCTGGATGGCGTATTCGGCCTGCCACTCGCTCCAGGCGGCGGCCATGCCATAAAGATGCAGATTCTTCAGTTGGGCAGCACGATCAATGGACATGGCGTTCACTCCGTAAGGTATCGTAGCGACTGCAATCGGCCAACGGCTCCAGCGTCAATATTTGCTGCTTCCGTTAAACGGCGCATTTCATTAAGCACAATCGCGGAACTCATGATCCCGGTTTGTAAGGTCAGATCACAGGCCACCTCTAAAGTTTCCAGGCCGTTGTCACGCAATGACCGAGCCATCAGCAATAGATCAACAAAAGCTCGATCGCCCTTATCTTGTTTGAGAATACGATCCCTAATCACCTTAATCGGAACAGGCAAATCCCAGGTCTGAAAAGGCGCGCCATGTCTGAGTGCGCCCGGCTTTTTCTCCAACACCGGTAGATAATGCCAAGGATCGCAGACCAGTTGATCACGACTAAAATGTCGGATATGTTCTGCAATGACCTGTCCCTCTGAGACCATCCGCACACGATCTGCTGTTAAGCGTACCGAAACCACTGTATTAGCCCATTTAGCCGGTACACTGTAACGATTCCGATCAATGCGGATTAAACACAGTTGTGAAGCACGTCTTGTCTCTTCCACATAGCCATCAAAATTGGCTTTGATCGGCATGAGTAGAGGTTGTTCTTCAGCAAAGCACTCGGAAATAGTCCGTGATAATTGTTCTGGGTGGACGCGTCCTGCCAACTCCTGACAGCGTGTTGCCAACCAGGCATTAAGGGCAGCAAAATCTTCAAACTTGGCCATTGGTGTAAACAGCCATTCACGGATATTGCCCACCTGATTTTCTATTTGGCCTTTTTCCCAGCCAGATTCCGGTGTACAAGCTACCGGCTCAAACAAATAGTGGTTGGCTAAGGTTAAAAAACGTCGATTAAATCGCCGTTCTTTACCGACAAAGATAGCATCAACCACCGTCTTCAGGTTGTCGTAGAGCATGCGTTTCGGGACGCCGCCAAAGAATGAGAAGGCTTGATTATGAGCATCCAAAACCATTTCCTGGGTTTCTCGAGGATAAGCCACTACGAACATCTGACGGCTGTAGGCCAAACGGAAGTGAGCCACTTTAATAGTCTGTATCACGCTGCCTAACGAGATCGTTTCTTGACTCCAATCAAATTGGCAGGTCTCGCCCACTGGAAAGGCCAACGGAACGAAGGCTTGTTTGATGGTTGGGCTGTTGGCACGCTTCTTCTTCCATTGTTTCACATAGCGTTGTACGGAGGTATAAGAACCTTGATAACCTTCTACCTGAAGGTATTCGTACAACCGTTGGGCAGTACGTCTTTGTTTGCGAGGAAAATGGGCTTCTTGTTCCAGCCAGGCTTCTAACTGATCATGAAACGAGCCTAACTTCGGATGGGGTTGATTTTGACGCTGATAAATGAGTTCTTCAATCGTCTTGAGATGCTTGCGGATAGTGGGGCGGGAAATATTAAAGGCACTTGCCAGAGACGTAATAGTCTCATTTTCTACATAAAAACGCTGTCTGATTTCGGCAATAACGTCCATTACTAACACTCCAGGATTCTCCGGTAAAAAACCGGTCATTAAACAACCTGGGGTGGAAACTTTTCAACGCTCTTTTCCCCAGGACCCTGGAAAGTTTTGCACGCTTTTTAACATAAGGTGTAATCTTTAGACGTTTTTACATTCTACCCCATCGCTATGGCTTGGCAAGTGCCGGCGACAGTGAGCACAGCTGAAATGACAACACCCAATCCGCATCTGTCACATCCGAAGTATCGCCCCGACATTGATGGCTTAAGGGCTATTGCGGTGCTGTCCGTCGTAGCCTTCCACGCTTTCCCAGCCTGGATCAAGGGTGGCTTCATCGGTGTTGATGTCTTCTTTGTTATCTCTGGCTTTCTGATTTCAACAATCATCTTTGAGAACTTGGATAAAGGCACTTTTAGCTTCGCTGGGTTCTACGCTCGTCGAATCAAACGAATTTTTCCTGCGTTACTTTTCGTTTTAGCTGTATCGCTTACGTTTGGTTGGTTTGCCTTGCTTACAGACGAGTATAAGCAACTTGCTAAGCACACAATGGCAGGGATTGGGTTTTTGTATCAAATTTTGTTTTATGGGGTGAGTCAGGCTATTTTGATAATGCCGCTGAGACTAAGCCGTTGCTTCATCTTTGGAGCTTAGGGATTGAAGAGCAGTTTTATGTTTTATGGCCTGTTCTGTGCTGGATGCTATGGCGTTTTAAGCTACGGATTATATTAGTATTGATAATTTTTACACTTGGCTCTTTTTTGCTGAACGTTACAACAGTTGCGTCTGATAGCATTGAGGCGTTTTATTCGCCCTACACACGTTTCTGGGAGTTGCTTTTTGGTGCTATGCTTGCTCACTTAAGTCTTTACAACAAACAAATAGTTACAGCTATTCATCAAAACAAGAGAGTCGCAAATAGCATTTCCTTTGTTGGATTTCTTGTCTTGGCTTGCGGATTTTTTCTCATTGACAAGAACGAGTCATTCCCAGGGTATTGGGCGTTAATCCCGGTCATTGGCGCAACTCTCGTTATTCTTGCGGGAGCAAATTCTTATTTTAATCGGCTTTTGTTGGCAAACAAGATTGCGGTTTTCATTGGATTGATTAGTTTTCCGCTTTATCTTTGGCATTGGCCAGTACTCACGTTCTTGCGCATTGTTGAAAGGGGAACGCCAGATAGGTACTTTCGTCTGGCTGCCGTAATTATCTCTCTGCTCTTGGCGTGGCTTACATTTCGATTTATAGAGCGAAGGATTAGATCATCAAGTGGCTATGGCTACGTTGTTAGCTTAATCGCACTAAGTGCCGTGATCTTTGGTTCTGCTTTCTTAGTTTATTTACAAAACGGTATTCCTGAAAGAAGAGCTGTCACTACAAGCGAGTTTTCAGAGAAAGTTCAGTATCAATTTATGGGCCCGATTTGGGCTTATACAAAGAACGACTTATGTCTGAATGAGTATCCATACAAGGATCAAAATACTTTGGCTTGGTGGTTCTGTATGAAGAGCGCGAAGAATCCACCAACGATTCTTTTGCTCGGGAATAGCTATGCCAATCAGCTTTATCCTGGTTTTGCTAAGAACTCTAAATTAAGCCATCATTCAGTACTCTCGATAGGGACTTGTAGTGCAGGTGCGGATGGTTCTGGTGATGACCCAAGGAGTCCTTGTTATCGATCTAGAGCTAAAGAACAAGCTGATTTCATCGATCAAATAATCAGGCGCACACCTTCACTTAGGTTTGTGATTTTAGATGGGCTACAAAGAAATCCTTCCGCTGATTACATTAGTAGAGTTCGTGATCGGATTTCATTCCTTGAGAAGCAAGGACTTCAGGTTATTGTTTTCGTTCCACACATAAAGCCAGGCTTTGATCCCAAGGCTTGTTTTAAGTCGCCACTTAAGCAAAATTCTAAGGATTGTTTAATCCCATCATCAGAGAGAAAACGTATTTTTGATGACTTCAGTCCTTTAATCAAGGCAATTGAAACGTATAACTCGAATGTCCTTGTATTCGATCAAAATAATGTATTTTGTGATCGTAAGGATGGTAATTGCTCGTTTGTTAGGGATGGCTTGCCGTTACATCGTGACGAAGGTCACATCTCTGAGTACACCTCCATTTTGCTTCAAGACTATTTCACTGACTGGGCGAAAGGTGCTCTTCCTTCGATTTTTGATTCGTCTCTAAAGCAATGATAAGTGGTGCGCACTATGTGTAATAATAAGCAAACTGGTTCCAGTGATTGCCATATATGTTGTGTAGCAAGTGCCAATAATTGTTGCGCAAAAGTTACACACTCAATTTTAGGAGACGTAAGTGATTGTCAATAAACAACATTTTTCATGCGTTGTTATTGAGTGGGAATAAGCCCAGAGGAAGACGAAGCATGGATGCGCTATGCTTTTCGCCTGGCGCAACGTGCAGAGGAATACGGAGAAGTGCCTGTTGGAGCGATTGTTGTTAAAGATAATCGCTGTATCGCTGAAGGCTGGAACAGCGTTATTACCCAGCATGACCCTACCGCTCACGCAGAAATAGTCGCTTTAAGGACGGCAGGATTAGCTTTAGAAAATTATAGAATTAACGATACCACGCTGTACGTGACATTAGAGCCTTGTGTAATGTGTATGGGTGCTTTGGCTCACGCCAGAATAAAACGCTTGGTATTCGGTGCGTATGATCCTAAAAGAGGTGCTGTTTGTAATGCGTTAAGTCTGACAGATGCCAGTTTCTTAAATCATCGAATTAGCTGGACGGGTGCTGTGTTAGAAAGTCAGTGTGCAGAACTGTTAAGAGATTTCTTTCGCGCTAGACGTTAAATATTAAACAATCTCATAACGCAAAAGTGAAATTTTTGAAATTGGTTGACTAGAGGAGCTATCCCTCCTATAGTTTTACTTTTTATTTTTTGGAGAAATAGAGTGAGCGATTCAGTCCTTCATGTGAGCGATAGTGAATTTAAAGAAAATGTGATTAATGCTGATGGCCCCGTACTCGTTGATTACTGGGCTGAATGGTGCGGGCCTTGCAAGATGATTGCACCTGTTTTAGATGCAATTGCTGAAGAGTATGCAGGAAGGTTGGCTGTTGTTAAAATTAACATCGATGAAAATCCTCTAACACCCCAATTTTATGGGGTTCGCGGCATTCCTACTCTGATGCTATTTAAGTATGGTGAGGTTCAAGCAACTAAAGTGGGTGCTTTATCAAAGTCAGAATTAACTAAATTTATTGATAATAATATCTAAAAATGATTTTCTTTTATTCAGATCTGTTACAAAAATTGGACGGGTCTGAATACTTCAGTTATACTTAAGGCTGTGCGACAATCCTACGCACTCAACTTATCATTCGATCAATTACATTCCTGAATTATAAATCCTATCCTCGTTGTTATAGGTTTAATCTCTAGCAGCGTTTCTTCGAGTTACCTTTTTATGAATCTTACCGAGTTAAAACTAAAACAAATTAGTGAAGTCATTGAAATCGCCGAGTCACTTGGGCTTGAAAATGTTGCTAGATCACGTAAGCAGGATTTGATTTTTGCCATCTTAAAGAAGCAGGCTAAAGCCGGTGATGATATTTCCGGTGATGGTGTGCTAGAAATTTTACAGGATGGTTTTGGTTTTTTACGTACACCGGGCTGTTCATATTTGGCTGGCCCCGATGACATCTATGTTTCACCCAGTCAAATTAGACGATTTTCTTTAAAAACCGGTGATACTATCACTGGAAAAATAAGACCACCTAAAGATAATGAGCGTTATTTTGCGATGCTTAAAGTCGACCAGATCAATTTTGAACCCCCCGAAAATACCAAAAACAAAATCACCTTTTCAAACCTGACCCCTTTATTTGCCAAACAACGTTTTGTACTGGAACAGGGAAATGGTACCAGTGAAGATCTCACCGGCAGAATAATAGATTTAATAGCCCCCATCGGTAAAGGTCAGCGAGGTCTGATTGTTTCGCCTCCTAAAGCCGGTAAAACAATGATATTGCAAAGTCTGGCTCAAGCAATAGCAGAAAAAAATCCTGAATGTTATCTGATCGTCTTATTAATCGATGAACGTCCTGAAGAAGTAACAGAAATGGAGCGTTGTGTTCGGGGTGAGGTTATTTCCAGTACCTTTGATGAGCCAGCCACACGGCACGTACAAGTTGCTGAAATGGTTATTGAAAAAGCACGACGTTTGGTCGAGCATAAACACGATGTGGTTATTTTGTTAGACTCAATTACTCGTTTAGCCAGGGCGTATAATACCGTCGTACCATCGTCAGGAAAAATATTAACGGGTGGTGTTGATGCCAATGCCCTGGAAAAGCCTAAACGTTTTTTCGGTGCAGCAAGAAATATCGAAGAAGGTGGAAGCTTAACCATTATAGCGACTGCGTTAGTCGATACCGGTTCAAGAATGGATGAAGTGATCTATGAAGAGTTTAAAGGGACGGGCAACATGGAATTGCATCTAGACCGAAAAATTGCTGAAAAGAGAATTTACCCGGCTATTAATATCAATCGTTCAGGAACACGTCGGGAAGAGTATCTGGTTGATCCTGATACACTACAAAAAACCTGGATCTTGCGCAAGATACTACAGCCCATGGATGAAACAGCAGCTTCAGAATTCCTGATAGGGAAGCTTAAAGACTTTAAAACAAATGTTGAATTTTTTGACTCCATGAAGAGATAAGTATTTATGTTAGATTTTAGTTTATTAATCAATGGAATAATTCTTGGTCTGGTCGAGGGACTAACAGAGTTTCTTCCCGTTTCATCTACAGGCCATTTAATTTTAGTTGGGCAATTACTGAACTTTAACGATGATAAAGGCAAAGTATTTGAAATTGCTATTCAGTTTGCAGCCATATTAGCTGTTGTATGGGAATACCGATCAAAGTTGACTCATACCTTAGTCAGCATAACATCTGAGCCATTATCACAACGGTTAGCTGTTAATTTGATTATTGCATTTATGCCGGCTGCAATTTTAGGGTTTTTGTTTTTAAAACAAATTAAGTCCTATCTATTCAACCCTTTTGTGGTGGCTTCTGCTTTTATTATTGGGGGTTTTTTAATTCTATGGGCAGAAAAACGTCAGCATGAGGTACATGCTGAAACAGTGGATGACTTAACTTGGCGTGATGCTTTGAAAGTGGGCTTTGCACAAGCGTTAGCCATGATACCGGGAACTTCACGTTCAGGCGCAACCATTATTGGAGGGTTATTTTTTGGTCTATCACGTCGTGCAGCCACTGAGTTTTCATTTTTCCTCGCTATCCCTACTATGTTTGCCGCTACTTTATATGATGTTTACAAGAATCGGGATCTATTTAGTGTCGATGATTTAGCATTATTTGCCGTGGGTGGTACGGTATCTTTTATCAGTGCTTTTATTGCAGTAAGAGGATTAATCCGTTTTATTAGTCGTCATGACTTCACTGTATTTGCCTGGTACCGGATTGCTTTTGGTATTATTGTCTTAGTGTCTGCCCAAATGGGTTGGGTCGATTGGGGCAGTCATTAATTTACAGTTTATACAGTTATAAAAAAAGGGCGCCATAGAGCGCCCTTTTTAATGCGTTAAGTTAATTAACCTAACAATTCTTTTGTTTTAGCAATGATTCCGGCTGGATCAATACCTTGATGAGGGAATTGTTCCCACAAGCCGCCACAACCTTCTTTATGCGTTGCAATGTGGGCAAATTTAGGTGTTAGTCCACGTTCAAGTAACCATGAACCAAAACGACTACCTAAACCTGTCTTTTTGTTATAAGACTCGACTACTAACACAAATGGTGCTTTACCGATTTTAGCCAGCATGTCTTCATCGATGACATTCAAGGTAGGTTTATTGATCAAGCCGACATCAATCCCTTCCAATTTCAAACGTTCTACGGCATCCAATGCTCGGTATAACGACTCACCAAAGCTGACAATGTAGCCTTGTGTGCCTTCACGAATCACTTCATCTTTACCAGAGACAAACTTGTAATCTCCACCGAAGAAATCTTCACCATCTGTATTTAAAATAGTCGGTACTTTAGAGCGGGTTGAGAACACAAAGCGTAAGCCTGGATTAAAGAAGATGGTTTCTAAACAGGCTTTCATTTGCAGAGGATCAGCAGGGAAATAGAGGTTAGTGTCATAACCATCACTTAAGCCATTATCGGCAAACAGATTGTTTAGACCAAAATGACAGGTGTTATCTGCCATGTCGTCAATACCTGAATGTGAGAAATGGCTCAGTACGTTAGAGTTATTCAAACGTGCCATAGTGATTTCAGACAATAACATTTCCAGGAAGGCACTAAAAGTACCAAAGATACCCTGTTTACCTGCTTCCATACCAAAACCAGCGGCAGCAGAGAAGTTACCTCTCTCCATGATACCTGATGAGATAAATACTTCAGGGTAAGCCGCGTGGATTTTAAATAAGCCACAAGAACCTTCAAGATCGCTATCAACAACACGTACTTTTTCTTTACGTTCTGCTTCACTTAAACGGCCTAGAATTTCAACAGCGGCATCACCAAAGACGTTACGGTTAGCATCCCATTTATCGCTTGAACCTAAGAATACTGCATCATTTTTAGGTGCTTTGATTGTTTTTAAGTGATCAGCGGCGGCTTTTTGTCCACGAGATTCTAAATATTCAACCGCGACTTTCACAGAGATAACATCATGACCGTGTGTTGAACCTTCAAGACCGACAATGCCTGGGCACATAGGGCGATGGTTAATAACAGCCACAGGGCCATCCGTGTTGACCGCCAGGCAAATACGTTTGTAAAGATCATCAAGATCTTCACCGTCGCCTTCTAAGACAGTAACGCCTTGACCCGCTAAAGTTTTAGCCGTGGTGCAACCGGTTAAATATTTAGAGGGGTGACCAGCGATAGTGACATCGTTGTCATCAATAATCAGTTTAACATTAAGGCCTTGAGCAACGGCTAAACGGGCTGCTTCTGCGTCATTACCTTCTTGTTGTGAGCCATCAGAACCTAAGCAAAAGACCACTTTACTGGGGTTGGCAATAGCGACACCATTGACATAAGGCCACATGTGTCCTAAACGACCTGAGCTAAATTTTACACCCGGAGTAAAGCCTAATTCAGGGTGACCGGGTAAATGAGAATGAGCCGCACGGTATTCCACGAGGCGTTCAGCGGGTAAGTCACCGTTTAGGGTTGACATTAAATATTGAGTTGCAACACGGTGTCCGGCTTCATCAAAAAATATGGGTACGAAGCCGCTTTCAGAGCCACGAAACAAAGCATCTAAAATCATCACTTCAGGTACTGTATCGTAAGGGCCTCCGGTATGTCCACCAACGCCTCTTGCGGCACCGGTCGCAGTAAAGAATACGATCGCATCGCGACAAAGTTGGATGTTGGCTTTAAGACTGTCTCTTTGTTCGGCAGTCAGAGTGTTAATGCTGGGATCTAAGGTTATGCGTTGATAAGCGCCTAGATCGATTGGAAAATTAGACATTTTTTACTTCTCTTAATTAAGGGTTATGTAATGTTCAGGGTATTGTTTGCCTATCAATTACTTATCAATAAGTTGTAATATGTTTTAAGCAGAGTCAGGCATTTTGAATATTTTTTATAGCCTAACCGACACGCAGATTACACCTTGTCCTTTGTAGACTGCAAGATATTTTAATGATGAATTGTGAATATAAGGTTAAGGCTATGAAAAATAGGTTCTGTTATCAATTGGTTGGCATCTCAATAATGAGTTGACCCTATATTATCTAATACGCCAATAGGTCATACAAGAATAAATATCTAAATAATGTGGATATTACTTTGTGTTTTCCTTTATAGAGGACTAGACTCATGTATAAGCAATGTCGTTATTTAACTTTAGATAACCCTATTGTTTTTGGAAGTTTAACTAATCTTAGGAAAATTCATGAAAAAATTAATGCTATTAATGTTGTTACTCTTTGTTTCTAATGTAATGGCAACACCGGTTAATATTAACACTGCAGACGCTAAATCTATTGCTGACGCCTTAACAGGTATTGGTATCAAAAAAGCAGAAGCAATTGTAAAATATAGAACGGAAAAAGGTGTATTCAATGTCGTTGAAGATTTGACTAATGTAAAAGGCATTGGTCAAAAGACCTTGGATAAAAACAAAAAAGATATTCTGCTGAGTGATACTCCGGTTGCAGAACCTGTAGCCGGTGTTGAGCCTAAAGCCGCGGGAGAAGCCAAGGTTGTTGTTGAACCGGCTAAAGCGGCGAAATCGAAGTAAACGGTCAGATATTATCGGGGGAGTGGTTAAATTCTTTATTGATAAGGCGTTCGCTTCTTAACTGACCGTATTGTATTTGTAGAGCGGAGATTTAATGCTCATTCTGCTCTACAGATATTTTAAATGAACAGGTTTGTCTTATTTGTTTACCATTTGTTTAGTCAAATCTGCAAATCCCATCGCGTGACGAGTGAGTATCGATTTCGCACTGGGAATATGATCCAGCAACGTCAAGCCAATATTTCTAACCGCTGCCATTACCAACCATTCATTAGAGAAAATCTTCACGACCGTATCAGTAAAACCGATGGTGCGATCATGATCTTTTTTTCGAGAGCTCGAATAGTCATTCAAAAACTCATTTGAACCAATGTCTTTATGCTGTTCAATTTGTTCTAATAGCCTTTCAGCTAGATGTATGACGTCCCGCAAACCTAAGTTAAAGCCTTGTCCCGCAACCGGATGAAGTTGGTGTGCCGCATTACCAATAATAACGGCTCGACCAGACACCATTTTATCAGCACGAATAAGGGATAAAGGAAAGGCTCGTCTCGGTGCCGTTAAGCTTAATGCGCCTAACCTAAAACCAAAACATTGCTGTAATTCGGCTAAAAAGCTAGCTTCACTGCCCAGCATTAGCGCTTCTGCATCTTCGGTCGTACGAGTCCAAACCACGGCACATTGATTTTTTCCAATAGGCAATAACGCTAGAGGGCCAGAGGAAGTAAAGCGCTCAAAAGCCGTGTTTTTATGAGGAAGGGTTAATTGTACGGTAGTGACTAAGGCTGTTTGTCCATACTCGGTTACGTGTTGAGGAATATCAAGTAATTTTCGTACTGAAGACGAACCGCCATCTGCACCTACAAGTAATTTAGCTGTCAGGTTGATGGATTCATTACCCTGCTTTAAATTGACATAAACATCTTTATCACTGGATATTAAACCAACGACTCTGGCAGGAGAAATAACCGTTATACCGGCTTCAATAACAAGATTAGCCAAGTGCGTTTCAATATCTCGGGCAGTGATCACATAACCGAGTGCCTCAACCTGTTCCTTTTCTGCGGATAAACGGGTTTTTCCGAAATGACCTTGATCAGAAATATGAATTTGTTTTATGGCTGTCGCGACGTGACTAATGCCTTGCCAACTGTTTAATTTGTCCAACATCATGACAGTACCTGAGGCTAAGGCTAAGGCTCTATCACCTGCGTGGGCGGTCTTGAGTTGTTCACGGGTATTAGTCTCAATAATGGCTATGTTTAAACCGCTATCTTTAAGGGATAGCGCTAGGCAGTTTCCCGCTAAACCACCACCGACAATGATTAAATCATAATTCTGTTGCATTATACGGCCTGCATTAATGCTTCAATTTCTGTTATGGATTTGGGGACACCGCTAGTTAGAATTTCATGACCTTGTGAAGTCACTAGAACATCATCTTCAACACGAATGCCTATGCCTCGCCATTGCTCATCAACCGTTTTACAATCAGCAGGAATGTATAAGCCCGGCTCTATCGTTAACACCATGCCCGCTTCTAATGATCGCCATTCCTGGTTAACTTTGTAATCACCTACATCATGTACATCCATACCTAGCCAATGTCCAATTCGATGCATATAAAAGGGTTTATACTTTTCATCTTTAATGAGCTTTTTTACTTTGCCTTTTAATAAGCCCAACTCAACTAAACCTTTTGTAAGAATTTCAACAGAGGCATCGTGTGCCTGGTTCCAGGGTAAGCCGGGTTGAATCTGCTCTATTGCAGCCGCTTGGGCATCTAAAACCAGTTGGTACAATTGCTTTTGTGGTTCATTAAAACGGCCAGAAATAGGGAAAGTTCTAGTGATGTCTGCCGCGTAATGATCACATTCAGCGCCTGCGTCGATTAGCAATAAATCACCACTCTTTAATTTTGAGTTATTTTCAGTGTAATGCAGCGTGCAAGCATTTTTTCCTCCGGCTACAATCGAGGGATAGGCAACTGCTCGAAGGCCATTTTGGATAAAATGATGGATAAGCTCGGCTTCTATTTGATACTCAAAGAGTCCTGCTTTACACGCTTGCATCGCTTTAACATGGGCAGCAGCAGAAACCTCGGCGGCACGACGCATCAGCTTAAGTTCGCTATCACTTTTAAATAAGCGCATCTCGTGCAGTATCAGATCTAGAGAATACAGTTCGCTGGGCGCTGTAACACCTGATCGTGACCGATTTTTTACCGTATTTATCCAGGCTAATAGATTATGATCAAGCTCTGAATTTCGTCCCATAGGATAGAAGACTTTAGCTTTATTTTCTAACAGACCCGGTAGAACTTTGTTTAAATCCTCAATGGCAAACGCCTCCTCTGCGTCATAATCGGCTTTTGCTCCCCCTAGTCCTGCGTGCGCCCCTTCCCATAAAGCCTTTTTTTCATCAAATTCACGGCAAAATAAAATATATTCGCCTTCTTTTCGTTCTGGAATAAACACAGCTAAAGCATCCGGTTCATTAAAGCCCGTTAAATAATAAAAATCACTATCCTGCCGGAATGGATAATCGACATCCCTATTACGTATCTTTATGGGCGCACTGCCAATGAGGGCAATAGCGCCCTTTCCAATGCTTTGTATTAGCTTCTTACGTCGTTTTTTAAATTCACTTTGCTTCATTTGCTTACCGTTATGCACTCATGTCATTGTCGCTATAGGCTAATTCATCTCGCAATAATAATACAGCGGATCTTAAATATTCTGTGATTTCGACAAAATCATTTTCATCTTCTTCGCCTTCGACATCCGTATCAAGCTTGGTAAATTCGGCAATATCTCGCAGGATTTCCAAAGCATCTCTTGAATAGTTTGAGGCAGGCTTTGATCCAACACCCAATAAAAAACCTCTACACCAATCTGTTAAAGCTTGAACTTGTAAGCTTAGAGGCATGTCTACTTCTGGTAGAAATAAGCCGAATTCAAAGTCTTCACTAAAGAATAATCGTCGAGTTTCTTCAAACAGCTTTACCAATATAGATTTATTCTCCTCACTGAGAGATTCATTATTGCCCAAGAGTTCTGTCAACCATGATTCGTATCCAGCTTGCTCATTGACAGAGAGCATACCTATTGCCATGCCATGTGCTTCAGCGGCAGAAAGATCCGTATCAATGTTTATAATTATTTTGTTACATCTGTTATAGGTCATGATAATATCACTATCATTAAAATAAAAAAGTCGCTTATGCTACCATTGATAGGGGATGTGTTTAATATTTGTTCACTTGATTAGAGTTTATCATTACTCATAAAAAATATCGGATTACTTGTAAAACCTCAGTGGTCACTATGACAGAAATTAATTTACCCATAGAATTAAAATACTTTGAGAATAAACTGGATGAGTTGATTAAACAATATCAATATTTGAAAAATGAGAATAGTCATTTAAAGATTAAACTAACCAATTTAACGCAAGAAAAAGTTGAATTACTCGAAAAAGCGGCTTTAGCTAAGGCTAGAGTGGACACAATGATTACAAAACTAAAAGTGATGGAGCCAGGCTCGTGAATAAAAAACCGCAACATGTTTCGCTAATGATTATGGGGAAAGAATATAGAATAGCCTGTGACCTTGAGGATCAAGAAGATCTGATTTATTCTGCACAGCAACTCGATTTACAAATGAGAAGAATGCGGGATTCAGGTAAGGTCGCAGGACCCGATAGAGTCGCAGTGATGGCAGCTCTTAACTTGGCACACGAGCTTCAAACGGTAAAAAACGAAAATGCTCGGTTGAATAAGAAACTCAGCGATTGCCTTGATAAATTGTCTGGAAGAATAGAAAACGTTTTAGAAAAACATTAAACACGCTACAATAAACACCCGTATCTCCTGTAGCGTTCGAGAGTGTGCCGGGTGTTTCCTGAACCTGTATTAACCCCGGGAGCGAAATCCTTCACTGGTGCGCAAGCCCATATTTAAATGGGAAGCCTGATGTGATGGTTACGTTCCCACTTGAACCTCCGGTTCAAGGACGAAGGCATATAGCGGCGCAGGTGGGAGATACGCTTTATTTAGAGTTCAAAATGCACTCTGGCGTTATAAATATTGACGGGGCCACGATCTGCATTAAAAGCAGGATTGGCTAGATACTGATAGTCAAAAGTAAGCCAAGCCGATTTAACAACATGCCATTGATAGTAAATATCAACGACTTGTTCGGGACTGTAATTAATTTTTCCATCACCGATAAAGCCATCAACTCCACCCATGTTTAAATAGTTGATGTGATCTTTTGAAAGCCAACTTTGCGCATAACCAAGTCCCACAGTATCTTTTTCACGCCCCCAACGGGTGCCCTTCATGGCAGAACCAAAAGAGAGCGATCGATCTGAGGATGTATAAGAATAAACTTCCGTTTTACCATCTGAATACATGCCTCTAAAAAACACACCGATATCTTGGGTAATGCTTTGTTCCATATTAATGCCGATACCCATTTTAATATTCGATTTTCTGGCCCAGCAAAGATCAGGTGCGTTGGCATTACTAGAGTTATAGTTATAACCCGTACACGTTGTTGCATTCTTCGATGGATCAGCCTTGAATGCCGCAATGGCATCCGTAAAACTCCCCGAGTTTTCCTGATTTCTATAGCCCAGAATTCTTATTGCCCCAGGTTGGTCTTTGATAACGTGCTTATGTTCCAGTTCAACCTGCTGTCCATAGTTGCTTAACATCTGAAAATTTATAAATAAATCGTTAGGATTTTTAGGCCCGGCAATGTGCCCAAATCTAAAAGCCCAGTCATCAAAATAAAGTTCTCCAACCAATCCCGTCGTATAGCCCCGTGCATCGGCTGCAAAGTCGTAGGCAGCATGGGTTAAAAAGGCCATATTGACAAATTGACGACGAAGATCACCCGCATAGGTGTTTTTATCAAACATATCAAGAATACTAAAGGTTCCTGCGGTAAAAACAAAACGGCGACTATCGGCTGTCCCAGCTAATTGCATGGGGCCGGAGTTAACGCTATTTTGTTTTCCACCGAATGAAAGTGTTTGTCTGTAAATAGCTCTAGACGGGTACCAGGTGGAATGGACTGAACCATTTTTTTGTAGCTCAAAGTTTTGAATACTGCCACCAATTCCCTTTAGGCTTGAAAGAGGTCGTTCAGAAATCATTTCTGGAGCAACATAGAGTTCTGCCCCTGTCCAGGCTTTAACCCCAACGTAGAAGGTCGTTGTTCCAGTAAAACCACGCTCTGCTCCGGGTAGTAACGAATTAGGAGAACCGTTTAAATTAGTATAGGCCGCTGGGAATGCCTGTTTCCAACTGGAAATATAAGTTGCTTGCGTATAGAAGTTCCAGCGTTCATCCTTAATATTGTGTAAGCCATGATCAGATAAGGCGCCCATGAGTGAAAACTCGCCATCATCATTTAAATCTGGGTAGTTTTCTGCTTGTGCTGACGTTGTCAAAAATACAGTGCAAAAGAGTAATTTTCTTAAAGATGTTATTAAGTTAAACATTTTTTAGAGCTATCGCACCAGATTTGTTGATGTAGAGAATAAGCATGATTGCTTTAGGAATTATCCGATAATAAATGAATAATACATAGCTGATGATCCATTTTTACCCTAGTAAATCCTACCAAACTTTAATGACAGCATTATTAATAATTTTATCCCAAGTCAGGATTTCTTTCATGAGTACTCACCCGGCCACCTTCTAATACATCAATAATATAGACTTTACCGTCACCATGCTGCCCACTAAAGGCAGCGCTCATAATGGTTTCGAAGATAATATCGACTAAACTGTCTGGAGCAAAAATTTCAATTCGCTTTTTAGGTAAAAATGGTTTGTAATCCTGAATATGCTGAGTCCTTTCGCGCCCGAAACCATCACAATCAATCACTGTCATACCTGGAAAGCCATGAATTTCTAATAAGGACATGGTAACACGACCTAGTTTGTGAGGCTGGATAAAGGCGCGTATTTCTTTCATAAATCTCCTTTAAAGTTCATCGGGTTCTGCAAAATATCGATACAGCGCTGGTAATAACGTAAGAGTCAGTAGCGTTGCTGTCAGTAGTCCACCAATAATAACAACAGCAAAAGGTTTTGCTGTTTCTGAACCCACACTGGTTGAGAGTGCAGCCGGGAAAAGCCCCAACATTGCCATCATAGCGGTCATCACAACAGGTCTCAAACGGCTAACTGAACCGTTTACAATCGCATCATGAAGTGATTGGCCTTCTCTACGTAGTTTATTGAGTTGAGAAACCAGAATAACGCCATTTTGAACCGCGATACCAAAGAGTGCGATAAAACCGACTGCAGCCGAAACGCTTAAATTAATGCCTGTTGCTAATAGGATAAGAATACCACCGATCATTGCGAAAGGCACGTTCATAAGAATCAATAGAGCATTCTTAATTGACATAAAAGCCCAGAATAATAAAACAAAAATCAGTCCTAAGCTAATGGGCACGATAATGGCTAACCTTTTCATGGCGCGTTGTTGATTCTCGAATTGACCACTCCAAACTATATGATATCCGGTAGGTAAATCAACCTGAGCGGCCACTTTTTTCTGGGCTTCTGCTACAAAGCTCCCCTGATCCCGGTCGATCAAATTACACTTAATCGCAATTCTGCGCATATTATCTTCACGACTGATTCTCGATGCTCCCTGATTAATTTTAATCGTGGCAAGTTCTGACAAGGGAATACGTGCTCCATCAGGTGTTTGCACCATTAAGTTTTCTAAGCTAGCAACTGAATTACGAGCGTTTTCTTCGTAACGTAGCGTAATATCGAAACGCCGCTCACCTTCAAGAAATTGAGAGGCGGCTTTGCCTCCCATACCAATTTCCATGACCCGTTGGACATCAGAGATATTGATGCCATAACGCGATACTTTGGCTCTATCAATTTCCACCATCACTTGGGCAAGTCCTGCCTGCTGTTCGGCAGCGACATCAGTAGCACCTTGAATAGAGGCCAAAATATGGGTGACTTGATCGGCTTTGTCTTGTAAGATTTTTAAGTCACTACCAAATATTTTGATAGCGATTTCACCTTTAACACCCGAAATAGCTTCCTCGACGTTATCTTGAATAACTTGCGAAAAGTTAGTGAGGATGCCGGGGAAAATAGCAAGCTCTTTATCCATTGCCTGGACTAATTGATCTTTTTTCTTATATCGCCAGGTATCTTTAGGATTGAGATCAATCAGCACCTCAAGATTGTTGAAGCCTTTTGGGTCAGTGCCATCCTCAGGGCGACCTAACTGAGTTAAAACCATTTTGGCTTCGGAAAATGTTTCTAGTTTATTTCGAACCTTTTGTTCAACTTCTTTTGCCGTCGTTAGTGAAACGGGGGTGGGTAAGGTTATAGTAAGCCAGATATTACCTTCATCCAGCTTCGGCATGAATTCAGTGCCAATTAGCTTTATTGATGCAAAACTTAATACCAATGCTGCGACTGATGAAATAAACACGGTTTTAGCATGCCTAAGAACCCATTCGAGTATTCTACGATAGTATTTTTCCATCGCTACAACTAATGGGTTATGACTTTCGGCCATTTTAGGGCCCAACAAATAGGTCAGCATGGCGGGCACAAACGTCAGACTGAAGAGCATGGAGGCTACTAGCGCAAAACTAAGGGTGTAGGCCATGGGAGAGAAGATTTTCGCTTCTACCCGTTGGAAAGTGAAAATGGGTAAAAAAGCAATAATGATAATGGCTTTTGAGAATAGAATGGGTCTACCCATTTCAGTCGCTGTAATGAGTAATGTTTGTCGTAAATGGCGCATATCAGCATTACGGTGTAAATCTAAAGTGACTTGCACCATGACTGCCTCAACCAAAACAACGGCACTGTCGACAATGATACCAAAGTCAATAGCACCTAATGAAATAAGGTTTGCAGAAATGCCCCCCAAATCTACCAAAATAAACGCAAATAACAGTGACAATGGAATAATAAGAGTGACTAAAAATGCTGCCATAAATCGTCTTAAAAAGACCAATAAGATAATCATAATGAGCGTAGCACCTTCGAGCATATTGTGTTCGACGGTATGGACAGTATGATTCACCAGTTCAGTACGATCATAAATGGGCACAATTTTGACGCCAGGCGGTAAACCAAACTCATTCAGTTCTTTGATTTTTTCTTTTACCCCCTCAAGTACTTTGACTGCATCACGGCCTTTTATAAGTAATACAATACCCTCAACGATATCATCGCGTTGATTCATTCCCACAATACCGGTGCGGGGCTGTGGACCAACACTAATATCAGCGACATCTTTAATACGAACGGGTACGCCATCATTGCTATCGACTACAATATCACCGATTTCCTCAGCGGATTTCAGCAAACCTATCCCTCTTACTACCAGCGCTTCATCACCGTATTCAATATAGCCACCTCCTGTATTGTTGTTGTTATTGGAGATGTCATCAAATATTTGTTGTAGATCAACGTGGTAATTTTTAAGGCGATCTGCTTTAGCCGAGATTTTGTACTCTTTAACACCTCCACCGTAGGAAACAACATCCGCTACACCTTGTACATAGCGAATTTTAGGTTCAATAACCCAATCCTGTAAGGCGCGTTGCTCTACTAAAGGGAGATTTTTGGCATCAATAACATAACGTAATATTTCACCAACACCCGTCGACAATGGGCCAAGCTTTGGTTTACTATCACTGGGAATGTCGGCATTTTGAAGTCGTTCCAATACTTGTTGGCGGGAAAAATAATCTTCCGCACTGTCATCGAAAGTTAAGGTAACGACAGATAAGCCGAAAATAGACACTGAACGCATATTCATTAAATGCGGTAGGCCATTCATTACTCGTTCAATGGGTAATGAGATAAACTTTTCAACTTCTTCGGGCGCTTGACCAGGATATTGAGTGACCACTTGTACAAACACGTTTTGCACATCCGGAAAAGCTTGCACCGGTAAGTTTTCAAAGGCGATAATACCTGAAATGGCAATAGCCATAGTCGCACCGATAACCATCAGTCTCTGCTGGAGACAAAAGGCAATAAGACGTTCAATCATGTTTATATGTCTCTAGTTAGGGTTATTTTTATCGCTATCGGTTTCGACTTCTTCTTCTGAGCGAAGCGTGAGAGCACCTTCACTAACCAATTTCTCATTGGCATTTAACCCCTTCGAGATTACTGCTTTATCTTTTAGTCGTAGACTGATTTCTACGGGACGTTGCTGATAGTGATTTTCGTCAATGGCAATGAATGCAAAATCGACCTCACCCTCTGTAAATACGGCGGTTAGAGGAATAACAATAGCTAGGTCGTTAGGGTCACTTTCTACGTTAATTGTGGCGTACATGCCGGGCAGTAACAGGCCATCGTTATTGGGTAAATCGCATCTAACCTGTATAGATCGAGTTTTCTCATCTAAAACCTGACCAATATATTGCACTGTCGCGGAAAATATTTTGTCAGGATAAGCCGGTACTGAAATAGACAGTTTCTGTCCTAACCTTATTTTACTGAGATTAACTTCAAAAATCGCCATAATTAAAGTCAGCTTTTTGGTATCTGAAATGACGTAAAGTGGCACATCTCGATCGGGACGTACTTCAATACCCGGGTTGACGTTGCGTTCAACGACAGTGCCAGTAATTGGGGATTTTAAAGCAAAGCGACCATCGTTCTGTTGTGCGCTTATATGCAGATTTTTTAAGCGGTCTTGCGCACGTCGCACTTCACTAAGAGCAGCATTAAAGTCATCTTGAGATCTTTCCAGTTCTTTTTGAGAAACCGCTTTCCCTTCGTAGAGTTCTTTCTGGCGAATAAAGTCTTTTTTAGCTAATATTAAATCTGCCTGGGCTTTTGCATAATCTGCTTCAGCTGCAGCGACATCTGGACTGTCTAGCTCTAATAAAGTCGATCCCGTTTGAACTTGTGTGCCTAGAGTAATGGGCGTGGTAATAACGCGCCCAGCGACGGGTGAGCTAATGCGTGATGTTGCACTTTCGTTATAAGTGACCTTTCCCGTTAAAGGCTCTAGTAAGGGATGTTGGGTTAGACTTAGTATCGTCGTTTTAATGTAAGCTTTCTTGGGTGAGTCAGGCGCTAAATGAACTTCGCCACGTACTGTGGATGAAGTAATTATGGGCTCCTTTTTATCTTGCGAGTCTGAACAGGCTGCTAATGTTGCTGCTATGAGTAGACTATAAAAAATCTTTTTTCTTTGAGGATACATCATTTTATCCATTTTCGTTGTTTACACGCACAATATTTAGTTTAAGAGTTTGGCCGTTCAAACCATAGTCCCTACCTTGATTGATGTTACCTAGTGTTGGTGGTTTTTAGGCTAGGAGTTTTATCTGAATTCGATTCAACACCTAAAGACTTTTCCAAATCATAATAAGCATTGGCTCTATTAATTTCTGCCGCGTAATAATCATGCATCACATTTTTGTAGCTTCGTTCCGCTTCGATAAGATCCAGTACACTGGTGGCGCCTTTGTTATAAGCGAGTTCTGAACTATTTCTGACAGCTAAGGCATCATCGAGTAAGCCTTCTTTAAAGCGGCTTACAATTTTATCGGCACTTTTCCAGGTAGCCAGTGCGCTAACGACATCATTTCGGATACCTAATTCAGTTTGTTGCGCAGTGAGTCGGCTTTGGCTGAGATTAACATTTGCTTTGTCGGTCTCACCCTGGTATTGATAAAACAATGGTAAGGGTACACTAAAGCCCACAAAGCCAGAGTTAAGCGCATTATTACTGGGATCTCTTGCATATCCAGCGGAAACTGTCACATCAGGATACTTGAGTCGTTTAGCGAGTTCTAGCTGTTTATCAGCTTGTTCAGCACGTAATTTGTCTGCTTGTAAATCGGGTCGTTGTTGCAGGGCTTTGTTGATTAACTCATCCTGTGAAAGTTGTTGGTCAATGTCTTTAACGACAGGCCATTCCTCTTTTGCCTCAAATTGTAGGCTTTGTTCTGGCCAGCGCAAAATGACGGCTAAATCTGCTTGAGCCATGGTAACCGCTGTTTGCGCATTATCAAGGTCAGATTCAGCGCGAAGCGCTTCCATTTTAACTCTTAAAAAGTCAGACTCTGCAATATCACCGCTTTTCATGCGTAGGTCATTGGCTTTGGTCACTGTTTGGTAGTGATCGACAATTTCTTGAGCTAACCATCGGTTTTTTTGTGTCTGCAACAATTGATAATAGCCATCTCTAACCATGTTGGAGAAAATTCGTATCGCATCACGAAAATCACTTTCAGCGGCCTGTATTGCAAAGCCGCTACTTTGTATGCGTAATCCTCGCTTGCCAGCAACCTCAATTAATTGGCTAAATGAATAATATTGCGCAGGTCCGCATGAGGTGTTTTGTGTACAACCGCCGGTAGCTACAGAGTTGTTGTTGAGATTGCGACTAAGTTCAAGCATTTGAAAGCCGAACGTTGGGTTAGGGATTGCTGAAGCAATAATGGCATCGGCAACAGACTGATCAATGTTATATTGAGCCGCAATCAGGTCAAGGTTACGCTGATAAAATAGAGTAAGCACTTCGTCAACAGAGAGCGCCTGATCTTGTGCTTGAGCATTAAAAGTAATGAGAAAACTAACCAGCAATATAGAGGCTGTTGACCAGATTGATTTTTTTGTCATAAAGTCCAAGCGATAACTAAAGTAAAATGTGTTGCTTTGATAAAGCTTTTTGTTATGGTAGTGCTCGGTATGTGAGCACATTATGAATGATTGGTTCCCTAATCGTTAGATAAAGATAAAATAAAAGTTGCCTCAAACACTTTTGTTATCCTGGTTTATTATAAAGCGGTTATAACTATTTATATTATCGAGATGAACACAATTGTATCAGCTAATTCTTAACTCAGAATTATAGACTTAGGATTGTTACACTATTAAGATGCATATTAAACAAAAGTAAAGTGGAATGTAATTAGCTATTTCTATGCCATTAATTAAAAATCAATTGTTTTAAGATGTTATGTCTAAAAAGCAGTAAAGGACAAACTGTTTAGATTATATATAGGGTCAAAACAACCTGTTTATCGGGGCTTTTAAACCTTTCACCAACATTTTGTAATTTATTGAACTGAAGAGCAATAATCTGGTGCCGGACAATAACTATAAACAGACTCGCTTGAAATCCTTCATGCAGATAGAATAGTTGTTTTTAATTTGGGTAATTGGGTAGTGGTTATGAGTTTTAAGAGTGTTGTGGTGGGTCTTTGTTTGTTAGTTTCTTTTCATTGTGTTGCAGAGGAAAAAACGGTTATTCGTGTTGGGGTTCAGGCAGCGGGTACTTTAGAGTGGGAGTTAACGGCTTTACAAGATGATCCAGCCGTTAAAGCCAGTGATTTTCAGTTAAAAATTGAGCATCTTGCCAATGCTGAAGCAGGTAAAATTGCATTGCAATCGGGAGCTGTTGATATGATTGTATCTGATTGGGTGTGGGTGTCCAGTCTTAGAGCCGACGGTGCAGATTTTACCTTTTATCCTTATTCAAATACGTCGGGCGCGTTAGTGGTGCCAGAAAATAGCACTATTCATTCGATTGAAGATCTTAAAGGCAAACACTTAGGAATTGCCGGTGGTGAGTTAGATAAAAACTGGGTACTGTTACAGGCGTTGGTGAAAAAGAGCAATCTAAATCTAGATGCTTCTGTCAAAAAGACCTTTGGCGCTCCTCCATTAATCAACGAGCAAATCAAGCAAAATCGTGTGGATGCGGTATTAACGTATTGGCACTTTGCGGCTCGGCTTGAAGCTCAAGGCTATCGTCAAATTATAGATGGTAAAGGTATTTTAAAAGGTCTAGGTATTTCTGAAAATGTGCCTAGCATTGGCTATGTTTTTAAGCAAAGCTGGGCAGAGAATCATAAGCAAGCCATTAAAAGTTTCTTGGCGGCTAGCAAAAAGGCTAAAAACCAGTTATGCGTTTCTGATGATGCCTGGCAAAAAATAATTCCTTTGACACACGTTGATGATGTACCGACACAAAAGATATTACGTCAGCGTTATTGTGAGGGTGGCGTTGAGCAATGGGGTGATAAGGAACAACAAGCGGCTGCGCGTATTTATGAGATGCTACGGTCTGTCAGTAATAAAAAGCTGACCGGGCAGTCAGAGCATCTGCAAACAGGCACTTTCTGGGCTGTAAAATAATTTGAAGCTATCTAATAAGCTCTTACCGGCATTGTCATTGCTGGTTTTTATAGCGATTTGGCAAGCATTGGCGGCTTATTTCGCGAGTCATACACTACCTACACCCGCGATTGTCGCTACTGTTTTTTGGCAAAGTTGTGTGACAGGTGAATTACCCTTTCACTTGGGTGCCACTTTGCTAAGATTGGTCGTTAGTTTTTCTATTGCTATGTTATTAGGCTGTGCGCTGGGTATTGTGCTGGGGCGTAATAAGAGATTAGACGCTTTCTTTGATAATTGGCTGGTTATTTTTCTAAATGTGCCCGCTTTGGTGACGATTATATTATGTTATGTCTGGTTCGGTTTGATCGAGTCAGCCGCTATCTTGGCGGTTGTGCTTAATAAATTGCCTAATGTGATTGTCACCATAAGAGAAGGAACGAGAGCGCTTGATCAAGATTTGCTAGAAATGGCAAAGTGTTACAATTTGAGTAAGCATGACACGCTTGTTCATGTGATTTGGCCCCAGTTGCATCCTTTCGTCATGGGGGCAACGCGCTCGGGTCTGGCATTAATATGGAAGATTATTTTAGTGGTTGAGTTATTAGGACGTAGTAATGGAATGGGGTATCAATTGCATCTGTTTTTTCAGTTGTTTGATGTCGCCAGTATTTTAGCCTATACCATTGCCTTTGTTGCGGTTATTCAGTTAATAGAGTTGATGATATTAAAGCCGCTAGATAAAAAGGCTCTACAATGGCGACGATGAGTGATATTCATATTAATATTGCCAGTAAGTTTTATCCTGCCATCGGGCGTGCGGGGCAGCATTTAGCGATTGCGGATCTTACGCTAACGCTTAAATCTAATGAGTTTATCTGCTTGCTGGGGCCTTCTGGTTGTGGAAAGACAACCTTGTTAAATATTGTTGCGGGCTTGGATAATGACTACAAAGGAGATATTTTTGCTGGTCAAAGTCATTCATTACCAAAGATTGGTTATATCTTTCAGAATCCGCGATTATTACCATGGCGAACCGTGCGAGAAAATATAGATTTGGTGTTAGGGGTTCAGTCTTCGTCGGCAGTTGTTGATGGATTGCTAGAGGTGATGCAGTTAACCCATTTTCAGCATGTTTATCCCGAGCGACTGTCGTTAGGCATGAGTCGAAGAGTGGCTATTATTCGAGCCTTTGCGGTTGATCCCGATATATTGCTGATGGATGAGCCTTTTGTGTCGCTGGATGCACCTACAGCGCGTCAGGTTAGGGAATTATTATTAGCTTTATGGAATGAGCGTCCACATAATGTGTTGTTTGTTACTCATGACTTGCGTGAGGCTATTGCCTTAGCGGATCGACTGATTTTTTTATCTGCGGCACCGATGTCTTTTATCAGTGAAATCAAAGTGCCTATTGCAAGAGCCGAACGGCATAATGAAAGTGCGATAGAGGCGTTTCGTTGGCAATTACTGAATGATTACCCGTTGATAAAGACCTTGCTTTAAGGATGACTTAAAATTTATCCGTCCAAAAAAGCCAGTACTCACAGAGCCCGGCTTTTATATTAAAAGCCTAAAGCAATTAAGCGATAGCTTTTACTTTTGAATTCAGTCTGCTTTTGCCGCGTGCTGCTTTATTTTTATGGATAATGCCTTTGTTGACAGCAGAATCAATGATAGGCACTACAACTTGATAAGCGGCTTGTGCTTTTTCTTTATCGCCAGCATTAACCGCTGCGATGACTTTCTTTACGAATGTACGTAAGTTACTACGTTGTCCTGCGTTGCGAATACGGCTTTTTTCCGCTTGTTTCGCGCGCTTTTTAGCTTGTGCTGTATTAGCCATAGTGTCTCGGTGCGTTGATGAGTTAGTTAAATAGCCGCACATTATCTTTTTAAATGATATTATTGTCAATATAAACGTTTTAAAAAGGAACTAATCTTGAGCCGTCATCTTTTTAAGTCAACTGTTATTGTAAGTAGTATGACTTTAATTTCTCGTATCCTTGGGTTCGTCCGGGATATGTTAATTGCGCGTATTTTTGGTGTTGATCTAGCGACGGATGCCTTTTTTGTCGCTTTTAAAATCCCCAACTTCTTCCGACGACTCTTTGCAGAAGGGGCGTTTGCTCATGCCTTTATACCTGTTTTAGCGGAGTATAAAGAACAAGGAAATAAAGCTGATCTAAAGGTGTTTGTCGATAAAACCGCAGGGACTCTGGCGGGTATTTTGATGTTATTGACGTTGATTGGCGTCGTCGTAGCACCGGTACTTATTTTATTATTGGCACCTGGTTTTGCTTGGCAAGGATCGCAATATGATCTTGCTGTATTGTTGCTGAAAATTACTTTTCCCTATCTACTTTTTATTAGTCTGGTCGCCTTTGCGGGGGCTATTTTAAATGCGCATGATCAGTTCGCAATCCCTGCGTTAACCCCCATTTTTTTGAATATTAGCATGATTATTGCGGCAATCTGGGTTGCGCCCTTAATGGAGCAGCCTATTGTTGCCTTAGCTTGGGGCGTCTTTGCGGCGGGCATTATACAAGTCTGTTTTCAAATTCCAGCTTTAATGCGCTTGGGGTTATTGCCCAGGTTCAGGTGGGGTTATAACGATCCTGGTGTTAAAAAAACCATACGTCTTATGTTACCGGCTATTTTTAGTGTCTCAGTCACGCAGATCAATCTGTTGCTCGATACGTTGGTTGCTTCATTTTTAACGGTAGGCAGCGTGTCGTGGTTGTATTATTCGGATCGCTTGGTCGAGTTCCCTTTGGGCATGTTGGGACTCGCCTTGGGAACTGTTATTTTGCCAAAATTGGCAAAAGATTACGCGATGGAGGATAAAAAGGTCTTTTCTTATTCATTGGATTGGGGATTACGGCTCGCTCTTCTGATAGGAATGCCGGCAACCATTGGACTCATCTTATTAGCGGAGCCTATGTTATCGACGTTATTTCAATACAATGAGTTTAGTTGGAATGATGTGTATTATGCGGGCTTGAGTCTAAAAGCTTATGCAGTTGGATTATTGGGTTATCTTTTAATCAAGGTGTTGGTGCCGGGTTTTACGGCTCGACAAGATATGAAAACGCCGGTTCGTTATGGTTTTTATGCCATGTTAGTCAGTCTGGGTCTGGATGTGGTGTTGGTGTTTCCCTTGGCTCATGCCGGGTTGGCGTTAGCGACTTCGTTAGGCGCTTTTTTTAACGCGGCTTTGTTGTTATATCAGTTATTAAAGAAGAACATATATCGACCTGTGAAAGGTTGGTGGGTATTTTCTCTTCGGGTACTTTTAGCCAGTGCGGCTATGTCGATAGTTTTATATTATTTTGTGGATGCTAATTGGTGGAACCAATGGCACTCAGTGGATAGGGTTATCAATTTATTTAAATGGATTTTGATAGGTTTGTTAACCTACACGGCGACCCTGGTATTGACTGGCTTAAAACTTCGCGATTTATCTATTGTTCAGGAAAGTAATAACCCGTAAAGCTAGCCGAAAATACGTGAGTCAATTGTGTATTAGTCACAGACTCAATTCTATTGACCATTGACACGTTGGCTATATTGATACTTAAATTTACGTTTTAATAAACCAGCGGGGTCATCAGGGATTCTTTTTAGCCATTGCTCATTAGCTTGTTGCTCCTCTGTGCTGGGTTGTTCTTCAGCAGGACTTGGTTGTGATTTTTCCTTGTCTTCTTTGTCTTTTTCTGGTTTTTGCTTAGCTTGTTGGGCTTTGTCTGCTTCTGATTTTTGTTCTTCTTCTTTTTTAGCTTGTTGTGCCTTTTCTTCCTCAGACTTTTGTTCATCCGCTTGCTGTTGTTCAGATTTTTTTTCTTCTGACTGTTGGGGCTTTTTATCTTCTGATTTATCCCCCTCTTTGTTTTGCTGAGAATCCTTTTGGGATGAGTCGTATTTGCTATCCTTTTTATCCTGCTTGTCCTGTTTGTTTTGTTTATCTTGCTTGTCCTGCTTATCTTGCTGATTTTGTTTTTGCTTTTCGAGCTCCTTTTCTACCAGCTCTTTATTATATTTAACATCGGCATCATTGGGATTTAAAGAGAGAGCATGATCATACGCTTTTATGGCCGCTTCCAGTTGACCTGATTGAGCCAGTGCATTACCTTGATTGTAGGCACTGAGCGCTGTTTGATTATTCGATAGGCTTTTAAGTGCATTTTCATAATCTCCCTTTCTATAGTGTGCCACTGCCTTCCAGTCAGGATTTTCAAATAAAGCCGCCGCTTGTTCAAATTGATTATTGTTAAAGGCATGTTGTGCTTGCTGATCTTTAGTTTGCCATAAATCTTTCCACTCCAAAGCATAACTATTTTTAGGCAGTGGTAACAGCATGAATAAGGCAATGGCTAATAATCCTTTTCTAAAACTCAAAGCGGCTAAGGGCAGAACCAGCAATAATAACCAAGGCCCTTTGTCATCCCATTGCTCTAGTAATATATTTTTGTTTTCTTTAGTTTCTTGTTGAACAGGTTGATCTATACTGGCTAATAAGTTTTTGATATCTGCATCATTGGCGGTAATGGTTTGGTAATGTCCTTTACCTGCTTCAGACAGTTTTATCATTTCATCGGAGTTCAATTTAGGAATCAGAATATGACCTTGGTCATCTTTTAGAAAGCCTCCTTCTGATAAGGCAATAGGCGCTCCCTCATCGGTGCCAACGCCTAATATGGAGAGTGGGTAGTTTCCCAGGTTACTTGCCGCATTCAATGCTTCATCATTATTTACACGGTCGGTCACTAAGAGTATGTGACCTTTTTGAAGTCCGGCCTGTTTAAACAACTCAACGGCTTTATTTAGAGCGAGTGCTGTATTGTTACCTTCACTGGGCATAATATCAGTCATCAGCGCAGGTAGCTGGCTTTTTATTGTTTCAGAATCATCTGTTAAGGGCGTGACTGTAAAGGCATCGCCTGCGTAAACAAGCAATGCGGTTTGACCATCTTTGCGTTGCGTTAGGATATCGGAAATTTTGTAGCGTGCTTTCGTTAACCGAGTGGGTTTAATATCTTCAGCATTCATTGAACGCGATAAATTTAAAGCAATGACCAGTGCAGACTCATTTCTAAATGCCGGGGAAGGCAAGAGCTTCCAGGTAGGCCCCGCTAACGCAATGATAACTAATAAAGTAGTGAGGGTGCCCGTTGTTAAGGGCCAACGGCTTTGGGTTGTTGCCTTTTCTTCCAGTAAATAGGGTAATAGTTCCGCGTCACATACGGATGCCCAATTGCCACGGCTGAGTTTATTTCTCAACAATAAGATAACGATAACCACAAACGGTATAATCGCCATTAACCAATAGGGTCTGATAAAGTGAAACTCCGTCATATTCATGACAACCTCACCCGTGATAAACAGATAAAGGTGACTAAAGCCAGTGCCAGTCCTAAAGGCCAGGCATATAATTCAGTTTGAGGTCTAAAGTACTGTTTATCTTTTTCAACGGGTTCCAGTTTATCGAGTAACATATAAATATTATTCAGTTCATCAGAGTTTCTTGCCCTAAAATACCGGCCACCGGTGCTTTCAGCGACTTTAACTAAGGTGTTTTCATCTAGGTCACGCGAGGGGTTTACTTTTCTACTACCAAAAAAAGTGCGGACAATCATTTCATCAGCTCCCACACCAATGGTGTATATCTTTAATTGGTTAGCAGCCGCAAGTTCAGCGGCTTTTAAGGGTGATACTTCACCTGCTGTATTAGCCCCATCGGTTAATAATATGAGTACACGGCTATTAGCAGGTTGATTTTTAAGGCGTTTAACAGCTAAGCCAATGGCGTCTCCAATCGCGGTATTATCCCCTGCAAGTCCTATGACCGCTTCATCTAATAATGTTTGTACGGTTTTTCTATCAAAAGTTAAAGGAGTTTGCAAATAAGCTTGCGTACCAAATAGAATCAAGCCTACCCGATCGCCAACCCGTCGATTAATAAAATCACTGGCAACAGATTTTATAGCCGTGAGTCTATCGACAGAGCTATTGTTAATAAGAAAATCCTGTTCTTCCATACTCGCCGATAAATCCACAGCCAGCATTAAATCACGACCACTGATAGCCTGTTCAATGGGTTCGCCTAACCATTGTGGACGCGCACAGGCCATCACTAACAGAAACCAGGCGGTTGCTGCTAGTAATAAAGGCCATTGTTGATCCTGGGATATCGCTTGAGATTTACCCTCCGAAAAATCATCCAGAAAAGGAACTCTTAAGGCAGACGCTTCAACAGGTATATTAGCTGGAATCAACCAGCGAACTAACAAAGGTAACGGTAAGGCTGTTAATAGCCAAGGCCACTCAAAATGAATCATGATTTATGTTTTCTTTTGGAATATTGAGTTTGAGCGTTCAACCAGTCATCACATAAACTGATCAACTGACTTATTTCTGACTCAGTCGGTGTATTTTTCCGATAAGCGGCTTCCGCTAATAATTGACCACAACCCTGACTAAACGGCGACCCTGTGACGGATTGATCAAGAAAAGCTAACCATTCTCGACCGGTTAAACTGGCTACTTGTGCTCTGGGTGATGTGCTAATGGCAACGCGCCGAATAAGGACAGACAGTTCTCGTAATTTTTTGTCATTATCCTTAACGCCATAGTGTCTGATCATAGCCAGAGTCTTTTTGGCCGTCTTAAGGGCGGTCTTGCGTGTTAAGCGTTTATAAAGCCAGTATAAAAAAAACAATACCAGTGGAATACTAATAGCCACTAACCACCAACCGATGGCAGGCGGCCACCCACTGATAGTATCCGGGAGATGAATGTCTTTTAGAGGGAGTTGAGTGGGTTGCATGTGTTGTATAAAAGTAACGATTTAATTTAAAATTATCTTAAACATTGCAAAGGATCGTCTAAGGTACTACATTGAATCAATGTCAGTCCCTGTTTTTTAGCTAATAATTCAAGGCGTTGTTTACGCTGTTCAAAGCGTTGCTGATAATTTAATAGGCGTTGTTGATCCGTTGCATCAATGACCACATCACGCACAGTGTCTGTAAAACGGTACCGACCTTTAGTGGGTAAACGGGTTTCCAGGGGATCATAGATAAAAACAAGCACGACTTCACAATGTCGAGACAACTTAGATAAGTGAAGCTCTACAGCGTCATTGAGTCCACGAAAATCACTGATCATATAAACCAGGCTGCCGGGACGAGCATGTTGCGTTAAACGGGCTAGTATCTGTTCTAACGTAATGTGTTGGGATATTTCGGTACTGGATTCAGATTTTGAAGACATTAAGTCGGCTTTACTGACCAAGGCATTTAAAAAGCGGAGTACAGCATGTCGGCCATTTTGGGGTTTTAACTCTCGGCATTCAACATCAGAAAACGTTTGTCCCCCTATTCTGTCACCATGATATTCAGCGGCCCACGCTAATAAACTAGCCAACTTTGTGGCGACGACAGACTTAAAAACACCGCGCGTGGCAAACTGCATAGTTTTCCGGTTATCAACAGAGATAAAGACAGGTCTTTCACGCTCCTCTCTAAAAACCTTAGTATGTGTTTTTCCGGTTCGTGCGGTGACTCGCCAATCAATGCTACGAATATCATCACCCGGTTGATAGAACCGTGATTCGTCAAACTCCATACCGCGTCCTTTAAAGCGTGATACATAACCACCACTTTGCTGGGAACGATTATCAGCGTGATGCAAATTAATACGGGTTGCTAGTTTCGCTAAGTCAATTAATGTTTTTAACGAAACAGAAACTCGTTCACTCGGCATTGAGTGGCCAGCAGCCATTTTGTTGTTTTTACTGAATAGCATCAAGGTACAGCAATCCTGGAAATAAGCTCTTTAATAAAATGATCGGTTGTAATGCCTTCGGCTTCCGCTTCATACGATAAAATTAAACGGTGTCGTAACACATCAAAAGCCATTTCCTGAATGTCTTCAGGGCTAACAAAGTCACGTTGTGCTAGCCAGGCCTTGGCTCTGGAGCAACGATCCAACGCGATACTGGCTCTGGGACTTGCACCATATTGCAACCAGGCGGCAAGGTCTTGCCCATAAGCAACGGGATGTCGGGTTGCCAGAATGATCTGCAATAAATAATCTTCAAGACTGTCTGCCATGTAGATATCAAGAACTTCATTACGGGCATCAAATAACGTGCTTTGCGTAATAGGGGCAAATTTTTCAGTACTTTTTAAGGATTCAGAGCGGGCTTCTGCCCTAGCAAGATGTAAGATACTTTTTTCATGCTCAGCTTTAGGATAATCGACTTTTACATGCAGTAAAAAGCGGTCTAATTGTGCTTCAGGTAACGGATAGGTACCCTCTTGCTCTATCGGATTTTGAGTCGCCATCACCATAAATAATTTGGGTAATGGATAAGTCGCTTGTCCTACGGTTATCTGGCGTTCTGCCATGGCTTCTAACAAAGCGGCTTGAACTTTTGCGGGTGAACGATTAATTTCATCCGCCAGAATTAGATTATGAAATAAAGGGCCTTTTTGAAATTCAAATGTCCCTTGTTGAGGACGATAGATTTCGGTTCCGGTTAAGTCAGCAGGTAATAGATCTGGAGTAAATTGCACACGATGAAAATCACCGTGGATACCTTTGCTCAGGACGTTAATTGCTCTGGTTTTTGCTAAACCCGGAGCGCCTTCAACGAGTATATGACCATCGGCCAATAAGCCAATGAGCATTCTTTCGACGAGAATATCCTGGCCAATAATCTGCTCGTTAATATAATCTTTTAAGCCGAGTAGCAAAGATTGAGTCAAGCTTTTAGAGAGGTTGAGTTTGTTAGTAGATTCTTCTGACATGATGTTAGTTGTTATTAATCTATAGTAAGTGATATGCCCAAAATGCGTAACGTATTCTATTATGATTACGGCTTAAGGCAATCAACTTAAACCACGTTAAGTGACTATGCAATTCCATAAACAAATTTTTTACTAAAAGGTTCCCTGTTCTAACTGCGTAGTGTCTTAAGTAGCTAAGAAATATCAGCAGGGACAGGTCGCGACCTGTCCCTAACGTGCGCCTGCCCATTAAGCCAATCGTATCATGAAAGCAGCGCCTTAATGTCTTGCTCAGAGAGCTTTGTGATATCAGCTATCAAGCTAATGTCAAAGCCTTTGTTTAACATTGATTTCGCCACTTCGTATTTTTCGTCTAGCTTACCCTCAAGCTTACCCTCAAGCTTACCGTCTTGATATGCCGTATCTAACACCGCTTTAGCTTCGTTATAAGACAACACACTCTTGATATAGGCATCGTATTGGTCGGCATTGAGATGCGCAACA
>Ga0209697_10000907_pt1 | contig 47983 bp, 43 predicted proteins | sample AliMusrvi5mmetaG_FD_184115 | JGI IMG/M metagenome (GOLD analysis project Ga0209697, IMG submission 184115) | Freshwater lake bacterial and archeal communities from Alinen Mustajarvi, Finland, to study Microbial Dark Matter (Phase II) - Alinen... | ecosystem: Environmental > Aquatic > Freshwater...
CAGTAGGAGAGTCCTGTTCAGAAATAAATAAAATAAAAGTTTGCCCGTTTACAGTATATTCCGATTGAAAAACATTCTGAATAAAACTATAACCTAAAAATTCTTTTGCAATATAGCGTTCTGAACGTTCTATTTTTCCTTCAATAGGAAAATTTTTAAGTTGTGAAGGAAGTTCATTCAATGCTGGTTTTTCTGCAATCTCTTTCGCAATGCGGTTCATAGCCTGAACTGTTTGTTCAGAATTATCATGACTGAAAATTTTAACATATTTATCTTCAGTTAAAAAATTCAATAATCCTTTGCTTTTATATCCTTCGGTTCCAAAATGAATAAATTCTGCTTTCACTTGTCTTTCCTGAGAATAAATACCAAAAGCACAATTTTGATTTTTAAATTTATATACTTCAACGGTTAGATAAACTGAATCATTCAGCGTATATTCTTCAACCTGTAAATCAATAAAATCAAATTTGAGATATCCTTCTGCACCCCCGTCAATTCTGTCCCACAGGTTATCAGCATTGTAACTTTTCATAGCAGCCATTTTCCATCCGGCAATTTCAGGAAAAGTTTGAGCATTTATTTTATATGAAATAAATATTAATACAAAAAATAAAAAATGTTTTAATTTTTTCATGATAAAAATTCAATAGGAACATTTCTTAATCTTGCAACATCCATTATTTTTTCGCGAACATCAAAGCCCATCGGACAATTCACATTACAAACAGGACAGAGTTTGCATGATGTATCTGAAAGTTCAATCTGGTCAAGCAGTTTGCGTGCTTTGCGTGTTTCAGAATATCCGTAAGCATACATATATGCACGCATGGCTTCAGGAACTTTTAATTTGTGAATACATTGACCATTGCAGGTTGTGCAACCCGGACAATATAGTCCAGTTGTATTTTTAGGTATTTCTAATTTCTCTTTTTCTTTTTTTGTCATCTTTGGTTTTGCAGCAGCAGCAAGTGCTTCATCAATCTGGTCAAATGATTTGAATGAAATCAGCATGGTGTGCAGGTTTTCATCACTGAGCGCCCATTTGAGCGCTGCCGGACGATCAATAGGTTTTGTTTTTTCTTTATCCCAAAAATGACCTGCAAAAACTTTCATTCCTACAATTCCCAAACCGGCTTCACTGGCTTTCTTAATGGCTGCTTTAATTTTCAAAGCATCATCCTGTTTGAAATTATATCCTGTTAAAACAACATCATAAAAATTACTTGCAATTGCCGCTTCAATAGCTTCCGCTTGATTTTTGTGTGTAGATAAACCAACAAAACGAACTTTCCCTTTTTCTTTTAATTGCTTGAAAGCCTTGATTGTCGGCTCATGCATGGCAGAAGATTTTGATGAAATATCGTGCAAATAAAGAATGTCAACATACTTCAGATCGAGCCGTTTCAGGCTAGTTTCAAATTGATCGAGAATAAATTCTGTTGTAGCTTCTTTTGTAAATTCATTTTTATCCCAATCAAATGGCCCTTTTACTTTTGTAGCTATAATAAAATCTTCACGCTTAAATTCTTTTAATAATTTACCTAAAGCTTCTTCATTTTTTCCTTCGTTGTAAGCATGAGCTGTATCAATATGCACCATGCCGGATTTCATGATGGCACGTGCAAGATTATCATTGCCAACAGGAATGGCGCCAGAACTGACAATTGGCACTTTCAATCCAGTTTTCCCAAGTGTGCGATACACCATTTTAGTTGAATTGTTGGTTGATGTTTCGCTCATCAATTCATTGGTGTTTGCCAACAAACCTTTAGTCATCATAATGCCGGCAGTGCTTGCAATTCCTGCAGCCGACAGTTTTAAGAAATCTCTGCGTTGAAAATTTTTCTTTTGCATAAAAATGGATTTTTTATATTAACAAAAGCGGAATAATTATTTTTTTCTAAAAAATATTTGAATGGGAACACCTGAAAAATTAAAGTGTTCACGGATTTTATTTTCAAGATAATTTTTGTAAGATTCTTTCACATATTGAGGAAGATTGCAGAAAAAAGCAAATGCTGGAAAAGGCGTTGGCAATTGAGTAATGTATTTAATATTGATTTCTTTCCCTTTCACCGATGGATGATGGAATTTGTCAACTAAAGGAAGCATTACATCATTTAATTTTGAAGTTGTAATTTTTAAGCTTCTGTTTTGATAGACTGCCTGCCCGGCTTCTAATGCTTTTAATACTCGTTGTTTATTAATTGCAGAAGTAAAAACTACAGGAATATCAGTGAATGGAGCGGTTTTTTCTTTGATTGCTTTTTCAAAAACTTTGTGTGTATTATTTTCTTTTTCCACCAAATCCCATTTGTTTGAAACTATAACAACACCTTTTTTATTTCTTTCAATTAAGCGAAGAATATTTGCATCTTGTGCTTCAAACCCATTTACCGCGTCAATCAACAGAAAGCAGACATCGCAATCTTCAATCGCACGGATGGAGCGCATCACAGAATAGAATTCAATATTCTCATGCACTTTCCCTTTTTTTCTCAAACCAGCTGTATCAATCAAATAAAAGTCAAAGCCAAAACGATTGTAACGAGTGTAAATGGAATCGCGTGTAGTTCCAGGAATATCAGTAACAATGGTACGTCTTTCTTCAAGCAATGCATTGATGAATGTTGATTTTCCTACATTTGGTCGCCCAACTACTGCATATTTTGGTAAATTAAGTTCTGTCTGTTCAATTTCAGTTGCGGAAAATTCTTTCACAACATCATCCAGCAATTCGCCGGTACCACTGCCATTGATGGCGGATATGCAATATACTGAAAATCCAAAACGATAGAATTCATCACCAAAAGCAATTTGTTGGTTATTATCAGTTTTGTTTGCGACAAGAAAAACTTTTTTAGTTGAATGCCTTAACATCCGGGCAACGTCTTCATCAAGCGGAGTGATGCCATTCACCACATCCACCATAAAAATAATGACATCTGTTTCATCAATGGCAAGCTGAACCTGCCTGCGAATCTCTTCTTCAAATACATCGTCCGAATTTTCAATATAACCACCAGTGTCAATCACTGAAAATTCTATTCCGTTCCAGTCACTTTGACCATAATGCCTGTCGCGCGTCACGCCACTCGTTGCATCCACAATCGCATCGCGATCTTTGATGAGTCGGTTAAAAAATGTTGATTTGCCTACGTTCGGCCTTCCTACAATTGCTATAATATTTCCCATGTTTTCTATTTACTTTGTTTGTTGGACATAACCGAAATATTTGAGTAATTTCGGATTGTTGCGCCAGTCCTTGTTTGTTCTAACTTGTAGTTCGAGGAAAACTTTTCCTTCGATAAATTCTTCAATATCTTTTCGCGCTTCTGTGCCAACTTTTTTTAATGACTTTCCGCCTTCACCTATAATGATTGACTTTTGAGTATCTCGCATCACATAAATGATAGCAGAAATTTTTGTCAGAGAATCAAGTTTTTTAAAATCACCTACTACAACCTCTGTAGAATAAGGTATTTCCTGTTTATAGTTCATCAAAATTTTTTCACGAATAATTTCTGAAACGAAGAAACGTTCGGTTTTATCCGTCAGTTCATCTTCAGAAAAATAGGCTGGATTTTCCGGAAGATGTTCTAATATTTTTTGAAAAACAAGTTCGAGATTAAATTTATGTGCTGCGGAAATAGGAAATACTTCGGCTTTGGGAAGCACTGATTTCCAGTATGCCATTTTGTTGTTGACAACGATTTGATTGGAAAGATCAATTTTATTGATAAGCACGATGACCGGAATGGCAGTAGATTTAAGCTTTTCAAGTACTTCAATATGTTCAAAATGATCATTTACATCCGTGATGAAAAGAAAAATATCTGCATCCTGCAATGCTGATTCTACCAGTTTCATCATGGTTTCATGCAGCAGATAATGCGGTTTCAAGATTCCCGGCGTATCAGAATATATAATTTGAAAATCTTCACCATTGACAATTCCCATGATGCGATGCCTTGTGGTTTGCGCTTTTGACGTGATGATAGCGAGTTTTTGCCCGACCATTGCATTCATCAGCGTTGACTTGCCCACATTTGGGTTGCCTATAATATTTACAAATCCTGCTTTATGAGGCATATACGGTTTTACTGTTTTTTTATTTTGATTAAATTTGCATAACAAAGAAACAAAATTTATCTTTGCAGAGCAAAAGTTCTCACAAGTTAATTTATCAAACAAAAGATATACTGCGGGGTGGAGCAGTGGTAGCTCGTCGGGCTCATAACCCGAAGGTCATAGGTTCGAGTCCTGTCCCCGCTATTTTTTTAAGGCAATCAGAAATGGTTGCCTTTTTTTGTTTTTGGGTGGAATAAGAGTGGAAAGAGTGTGGATTCACTTTGGGTTGGAACTACTACACACAACTCTATCTTTTTTTAAATATATACCATCTCGCATATCGTTGTTTCTGATATGCTCCTTCTACTAAATCTATTAATCCATCTTGACCATCACGGAGCATATCTCTAAAATTATATCCTGACTTTGACCTTTTATTAGGTAAAATATTGGACTTGTCGAGTAATTCTGCACACTTATTAGCAGTAAGGAAATCAATATTTTTCTTTTTTAAATGATTTTGGAGAAAAACAGACACTTTATTTACTAAAGTATTATTAAATCTACTTTTTTTTGACATAATTTTTTTAGTTAAATGTTACTTACTAGCACTCTTTCAAATGTGATTGTTTGCAATTATGGGGCTGTTAACATATATACTACTTCTTCTCCCGTTATCATGATTATTCCATTTTTAAACACTACATAATGATTTTTATTTTCATCACTATATTTATTAACCATGGGCCCAAAGTTATCCAACATTTTATTAAAAAATGCTTCATAGTCTGGGATTGTAGTAGATGTTAAAGTGAAAAATATTTTTACACATTTATCATTTATGAAACTATATGAAACATTACCTTTAAGACCTATGAATGTACAACCACAATATACAATCCTTTCCCCTCCGTTCTCCTCAACTATCATCCTAGTTCCCTTTGTTTTTTCAAAGGAAATTATTTGATTTTTAGTCATCCCAAGTTTAATTCCCCTTATACTTCGGGAATAGGAAGTAGAATTTGATTTATTACAATAACTTTCAATTGCTTCATAAGCATCATAAAATCCTAATTCTGAAGCTTTTTTTAAATCCAAACATCCATTTTTTTGTCCTAATTTTATTTCTGCAAGTCCTCTATAGTAATAAGCTTTTTTATTGAAAAAATTTTCTCTTTCTATCAAACTCTTTCCAAAGCTCAATTTTTTTTGGGAATTAATTTCAATAACCTTATTGTAATTTTTTATAGCTCCATTGTAGTCTTTTTGCTCATACATTTTTTCTCCTATATTACTATAAATTATAGAAATTGAATCAATTTGTTGTTCTGCAACAGCAGCTTCAGCAACTGCTTTTGCAGTTGAATCTTCCTTAGTATTTGATAATTGTTTACCTTTTTCAGCCTCGTCATCTTTTGGATTAATTTCTAATGCTTTATTAAAATCTATTAAAGCACCATTGTAATCTTCAAGATAAAGTTCTGCATTTCCTCTTTTGCAATAAGCCTTTCCATACTGAGGATTAATTTCTATAACTTTAGTAAAATCGTCTTTTGCTCCATAATAATCTTTTAATTTATATTTCACATTTCCACTTATAAAATATTCATCACTTGTTTGGCTATAACAATATATACTTGAAATCAAAGCTATGAGTAATAAAAAATTAATTTTCATGGTTAGTTAGGTTATTGAAAGAAAAATAATATTAGTTTATTGATTGGAAATTTGGGATTTAATTCAGTTTAAATATTTAATGATTTTATTTTAAAATAGTAAAATAGAATTTATAATCATTAGAAAGACACATAGTAATCCCTGACTTAAAAGTCATATATTTATTTCCTTCATTATCTTCAAAGCGATTTACTATATATCCAAAGTGATTTATAATTTTATCCTGTAGGTCATTTGCAGCAACTGATTTACTATCTAATAGTAGTTGAATCCCTATTAAAGTATCATTTTCAAATTTGTATTTTACACTTCCTTTCCACTCAAAAAAAATTACATGGTCATAGGTTTCTATTTTCCCATCATTAAAAACCAATAATGTACCTTTTGATTTTTCAATATTGTTTACTTGGGTTTTACTCATTCCCAGCTTAACACCTCTTATATTTTGGGATATTGAAGTAAATGAAATTGATATTAATATTAATAAGAATAATTTTTTCATATTATTGGTTTTTATATTCTACATAACTATTTACTTAAAATATATTATTGTTTTTTATTTATCACAAAACTCTTGAATAAATTGATTTGCTTCTTCATATCCCAATTCTACTGCTTTATAAAAATCCACACATGCACTTTCTTTTTGTCCTAATCTTATTTTCAATAGCCCTCTAAAAGCATAAGCATTAGAATCTTTAGGATTAATTTCTATTGCTTTATTAAAATCTTCCATAGTTTCATTATAATCTTTTAGTTTAGCATTTGCATTTCCTTTGCAGATATAAGCAAACCCATTTTTAGGATTAATTTCTATTGCTTTATTAAAATCTTCTATTGCTCCATTATAATTTTGTAGTTTATATTTTGAATATCCCCTATAGTTAAAAGCAAGCCCATTTTTAGGATTAATTTCTAATGCTTTATTAAAATCTTCTATTGCTCCTTGAAAGTCATTGTTATCAATCTTTGCCTTTCCATTATTGTAATATTCATCACTTGTTTGGCTAAAGCTTTTGATGTTTGAAATCAAAATAAAAGCAAGGATTAAAAAGGATGCTGTTTTCATAAATATTAAATATTTATTTCCACTGCCCAATCCCAATTCAGTAGGTTCTTAAATAAAAAAGACGTGGGACTGCAACTATATTCGTAATCGAGGTACTGAGATACCCTTACACCAAATAAGTTAAGCCCACGCCTTAGCGTGAGCATCTACTTATTATTCTTGGTGTAATGAAGATTCTCAGTTTTCGACTACCAGAATAAAAGCTGACGCTTCTATTTTTTAATTTCGTATGTAAAGAACGTAGAACAAATATATCAAATATTAATATCAAATCGAAATTTTAAATAATAATCTTTTATTTATATGAAATCCTTTAGTTTGTGAGGATTAGTAGTTTAAGTCATTTGAGTTTCTAAAGGCCTATTTTTTCAATAAAATAAAATCAGCCCTAAGACTATTAAAAATTAAAACTCTTATCCTTATTGGCTTTTGATGGCTATTTTGAAATAAATTTTATATTCGTCTTGTAGGATATAGGATTTGCCCTTTAATGCGTACGTAAAAAGTTATAGAATTTTTTGTATCATATGGTATCGGTAAAATTCATCTTCTTCAATAATTGATAAGGGACAACATTGTAATATTTGATTGAATGAGGTTATAGGTATTTATTTGACTTTATTAGAAAGCTTCTAGTGCATTATCTTTCTTTCATTAATAGAAATATATAGTTTGAATTAAAGTAGTTTCTTGGCTATCATTTTTAATTTAATGAATTGATGCAATGGATTTATTGATTAATGTTTTTTGTTTATTGAAGTGGCAAGATGATTTTTGTTTGCTGAATTGTTTTAATGATATTTAATGTTTAAAGTTTTTTTGATTGATTATAATTTACTTTTTTGATTTTTTAAAATTCTTTTGTTTTGGTGAGACATTGGTTATCCTAAATCCTGTCACATTCTTGGTATGAATGTGCGGTTTCAACGTAACTCATTGTTATTTAATTGCTTTATTCAAACTCAACCTCTTTGTGTTGCAAATGTGTTGGAAAAGTTTGAAATATTGCTTCTAAATTTGTGGTTTCAATAAAAATGATAGTAAGTCAAATATTGAGTCATCTTCATTAATTTCATCATCAATTGAAAGCTCTTTAACTTCTAATTTGATGCTTGAAAAAGTATATTTTTTCAATAATTCCTTAAATTCCTTAATTGTAAGTGGTTTTGGTAAAATTGATATAGAGTCTTTAATAATCAATTTGACTAATGTAATGTATTGTTCCCAAACCTCCTTCCCATATATTTTATTTCCTTTCTTATAATTTATTTTATCTAAATAAAAAATTTTATTATTAGAAGAAATAAAAAAAGAATCATTTTTATTTTCTTCTTTCTTATAAGAAGAATTATTAAAAGAATTATTTTTTTCTTCTTTTTTATTATTAGAATCATTATAAGAATTATTATAAGAAGAATTATTATTTATAGGGGTTTTAAAGGTATGATGTACTTGCACAATATAGCTTGAAGAGGCATCTTTTAGATTAATGTAATCTTTATCATTTAGCTTATGCAGTACATCCCAAAAACTATCTCCCATAAATGAAAGCTCATCAGGAATAGTTTTTTTAGAAAGTAGAAATTCATCTACATCAATTTCTAATCCATTAACATTGGCTTTTTTAAAATTGGCACGCAATAAAGCCCATGTGTAAAGGTGCCAAGCATTAGGATTTTTAATTACTTCAGAATCTAATAAAGTTCTGTTAAGCTTTACAAATCCTTTTCTAAATTTCTTTTCATTTTCCATAATTTTATTTTTTTAAGATTAATAAATAATCTCAAAGGAACTATGAAAAATAGGGATGGTTGGTTAATAGTACTAAAAGAAATATTATTCTAACTGGTACTAACTTTTTTTAAATTATCTACAATTAGATTAATTTCTTTGTATTCTTCTTTGGTAAATTCTCTTTTAGAAGTGACTATTGATAGTTGTTTGGGCTTAAAAAGTTTGCCATGTTTATTAATGAAATGTTGAGAAATGGTTTGGTATTTATTATCCTTATACTTTGGAGAAATGATTTTTTCTTTTATAAGCAAATCAAATAAAGCAACAATTCTACTTTCTGTACTATGCCATTTAGTTAAATTAATATCAAAGGAATTAGGTTTAAAATGATTTGCAAATTCATCAAATGAACAATTTAGAAATCCTATATTATAAAGTTCTCCATATAGTTTCTTTATTGTGTTTGTTATTTCTTCTTTATTTCCTAAAACTTCAATATATTGATTCTCTTTATCTTTATTCTTTATTTCTTCTCTGAATTTTTTTATATCAAAATCAAATATATCAAACTTAACTGTATCCTCATTGTAGGTTGGATTTGATAATATATTTTTATCAATAATCCTTTTTATAGCAACACATTGAAATAGAATTTCATGCTTCTTTTCATCATTAATTTCACTATTTACAATATCATAAATCAAATCATTAATATCTCTACATAAATTCACATAATAATTATACCAATCATCCTCCCCAATCAAATATTCTATTACCCCTTCAATATTAATATCATTAATAATAAATTCATTGAAATGTTTATCAACATTATCAATAGCTTTCTCTTTAATTAAAGCTATTTGTTTTTCAAATTCTTTAATTTCCATATCAAATATATTTCCGATAAAATTACAAATTAAATCACAATTTGAGGAAGGTTTTTTATAGCTGTATTTTTTGACGCATCAATCACTTTGCCATAAATCTGGGTGCTCTTAATACTTTTATGACCCAAGATTTTTGATACTGTATATAAGTCTGCACCATTTGCTAATAATAAAACTGCACAACTATGCCTTGCAGAATGGAATGAAATAGGCTTTTCAATTTGAGCATCTACTAGCAACTTCTTTATTATTCTATTTATCTTTCTTCTATTTGAGGGGAGTTGAAACACTAGCACATTGCCATTTTGCTTCATTCCAATTATTTTTAATGCAGTTGCATTAATTGGAATATAATTAACTGCTTTGGTTTTGGTTTGTATAATTTGAACCTTGAATATTTTTTCATCATTATGTTTATCCTCTACAATATTCGACCATTTAAGTTTCATAATATCCCCAACCCTTAACCCTGTGTAGCAACTAAAAAGAAATGCCTTTTTCACTTCTACATTTGTTGTATATGTTTTAGCAACTTTTTGTATTTCTTCAAAAGTTAAATATGAAGTATTCTTATCATCTACTTTAATTGGCTTAACTAATTTTGCAGGATTTGAAGTAATAATACCATCACTTATAGCTTCATTCAAAGCAGTTTTGATTTTTGAAAAATAAATTGCCGATGAAGAAGCACCAACATTTTTTTGAAAATATTGAATCAATTGTTCCAACCATTTTTTATCAATCAAATCAATTGAAATGCCTTTATTTGCAAATGTATTAAGGTACTTATAGCAATTTTTCCATACAATTTTTGTATTGCCATTTCTTTTATCCATTTCCTTTTTGAAATATTCAACAAAGTTGAGATGGTTGATTTCATTGGATTTGAAGCCATTTTCTTTTTGTGAAAGTTCTAAAATTCTTTTCGCTTTAATCTTTTCAGCCAATGCCATCTTCTCTTTAATGGTTTCCTTGGTATCACTGGGTTCGATGTAGATATTTAATGATTCATATTTTCTTTTATCCTTGCTAAAATATAAATCTAAGCCCAAGGAGTATCTGGGCTTATTTGTAATGACATCTTTTTTATCTAATTTCCTTTTGTTTATGGCTATTTTCATAGGTTGTAGGTATTTTATGTAGTCCAAATTTATTGGACAAATGCGCTAAACCCAAGGAAAATCTCAAAAATCTTGGCTATTTGATTAATGTTTTTTTGTATTTTTGATAAAAATTAAAAAAATGAGTGCTCTATTAATAAAAACAAAATCTGCCAACAATCTTAAATTGTTAAAAGCATTGGCTAAACAATTAGGCGGCAATGTACTTTCTATTAAAGATGAACAATTTGAGGACTTTTCGTTAGGTACTTTAATGAATAAAGTAAAAACAAATCAAACTGTTAGTAGAGAGGCTATAATGAAAAAATTGAACAAATAATGATTGTTGAATTTGATAAATCATTTGACAAAAGTTTAGACAAAATTGCAGTTCTATCTGTAAGAAAAAAAATAATACTCATAATTGAAACCCTCGAAAAAGCAAACTCCATAAGGGAAATCAGCAATATAAAAAAATTGATTGGATTTAAAAATTATTATAGAATAAGGATTGGTGATTATAGAATAGGCTTTGAACTAATTAATGTTAAAACAATAAGATTAATAATTGTTGCAAGCCGCAAAGACATCTACAAATTATTCCCTTAAACAAATCGCATCCCTCAAAATCTCAAAAATCTAATACATTATCTAAAGCCATATCCGTATCCTTGTGAATGAAGTTTTGTTGATATATGGCAGTCGTACTCATATTTGAATGCCTATACAACTTTTGTAAAATATAAATTGGAATTTTATTTCCGGCAATATTCCCAAAGGAATGTCTTGCAATATGGCATGAAATATTTTTTGATGTGCCAATTAATTTAGCAATCTTCTTTAAATTATAATTTAAGATTTTGTTATATGTGTTGATTCTTTTTTGAATTTGTTCCTCATCTTTAAGTGCAGATTTAAGCATTGGAAATACATAATCATTTTCACTTTGTTTATATTGTTTGTAGTAATCCAATATGCTCATTACTTTTAAAGGCACTTTGATTGAAACAATTTTATCATTTTTTCCCATTCGATAAATTAATCTATCATCAACAAAATCTTTCCATTTCAATCTCATTACATCTCCAATCCTCATCCCTGCAAAATAAAATGACGATAGAAAAACTTTTTGCGTTAAATAAAGCAAACTATTAGTTTTGAATTCTAATGCTTCTATGGCGCTTATTTCAGCCTCATTTAAGCCTATTTTATTGCTTTCAATCTTTTTGATAATGATTTTGTTTTTTCCAAAAGGATAATTGTCTTTTGTGGCAATACCTTCATAGATGGCTTTATTATATAATGTTCTTATGGTCATTAAATAATTCATAATACTTCTTTTGCTTAATTTTTTTTCAAATTCTAAATATGCCATGAACCTATTTAATAGTGGCATGTTGATTTCACAAAATGAAATATCTTTTCCTTTTAAGAAATTTTTGAACGTTTTGAATTTTGATTTTTCTCTTTCGCTTTCTCTAAACTTTTTTCTTTTTTGCAACAAATCCAAATGCTCATTGGTGAATTCAAAAAATGATGCAGACTTTGTTTTATTTAATAGCTCCCTTTTGACGTCTAAAGAGCTATAAGAAGTATTTTTAGATTCTGCATGACAAATTATATTAGTTGATTCTTTTATTTTACTAGCAAGCAAAAGATTAATTGCAGTATAGTTGGGATGAGATTTTTTTACTTTGAAATTGGTTGCATCCCAATATTGTGGCTCAATATAGATTCCTGTAAAAAGAATTCTCTTTTTCCTATCCTTTGTAATCCTTAATACAATGGGGTTTTGTTTATCTTTTCTATTTTTTACTTTTCTTAATCCTACTTTTATTGTTGTTGGCATGTTCTACTTTTGTTCTACTTGATTCATATTTTTAGCCAAAATATCAAATAAAGTTTAACATTGGTGGAACAAATACTCACTTTTCTTACATATTTCTAAAACCCTTAATTGTAAAAGGTTTGATAGGAATGAGTTGCCTGATAAAATACTATTTTGGAATTCCTCATAACCCGAAGGTCATAGGTTCGAGTCCTGTCCCCGCTACTTTTTTTAAAGGCAATCAGAAATGGTTGCCTTTTTTGTTTTTGGGTGGAAATGGTCATCAAGTTGAAAATGCTATTAAAATAATTTTAAATTATACAAACTACGAAGAACAAAGACTTTTCTATATTCTTAATTCTTATCGGAAGTCAGTTTATTTTTTTCTTGGAAATGCCTGATAATCTTGTATTATATATTGTTGTGATATTTTTATGCAACCCTTTCCTCTTGGTAAAGATATTTCTGAAACTCAATAAACAAATCTTTCACCGCTAATAAATCACCGAGTTCTGCTCCTGCATCTTCAAAAGATTGATATTTGCTTGTAAGTAAGACGGGCAATTTCTCTTGGTCAAGTTCCTCAACTCCTGTTTCAATGTATTTGGTTAATACAAACTCTATAAATGCTTTTTGTTTATCATTGAGCAATGCAAAGATGGTTGCCTGTGCTGCTGCAACCCTTTGTTCTCTTGTTATTGGTTTGATGTTGCTGTTGAATACATATTCCAACACATCAAACAAGTCGCTCTTTTCAGCATCAATGAGCTGTTGCAAGGTGATTAAATCATCTTTGCCATATCCAGCTTGGTCTAATTTCTCTAACAATGTTTTTCTTGTTAATGGATTTCCCCAAATGGTGCGGAGTTCAGCTTCACTCTTGAAAAAATCAGGTAGTGAACCAAATAAATTTTGTAAAAATTCTTCTGCTGAAATCGGCTTCCCATCGGCACTCCAGAACGAAGATGAAATCATGTGTTGAATTTCACGCTCTTTACCATCCTTCAATTTTACTTTTACTTTTTTATTGCAAACACAAGGACTTTGACCGCATTTATAACAAGGAGGAGGTGGTTCTTTTATACAGATACAAGGTCTTTGACCACAAACAAGACAAGGCTTTGGTGATATTTTTTTACATACGCAAGGCGATTGACCGCACTTATCACAGATTTCTTCAGCAATAGGCTCACCGTCCCATTCAGGGTCATTGAAATGATGATACGCATCCACAAAATCATAAATGGTGAAAAACTCTTTACCGTCAAATAATCGTGTTCCCCGACCAATGATTTGTTTAAATTCAATCATAGAATTTATTGGACGTAACAAAACAATATTCCTGATGTTCCTTGCATCTACGCCTGTTGAGAGTTTTTGCGAAGTCGTTAAAATTGTCGGAATTGTTTTTTCATTGTCTTGAAACTCCCGCAAATACTGGTCGCCCAATGCACCATCATTGGCGGTTACACGCACACAATAATTGGGTTCGATAGGCTCACCCACCTTTCTGTAGGCTGAGCCTGTCGAAGCCTTGTATTGATTAATTAAATCACGAATTGCTGCTGCATGGTCTTGCGTGGCACAAAATATTATTGCTTTATCTTTTTGATTGGCTTCATCCATGTAGATTTGAACACGCTTTGCCTCTCGTTCTTTAATCTCAATAATTCTGTTGAAATCTGGTTCGGTGTAAATTCTTCCTTCTTCAATTTCGCCTTCTATGATTTGGTCATCGCTGGTGTAAATATAATCGTCAAGGGTAGTCTTTATTCGTTTTAACTTAAAAGGCGTTAAGAAACCGTCATTGATGCCTTCTTTGAGCGAATAAATATAAACAGGTTCGCCAAAATATTTATACGTATCAACATTGTCTTTGCGTTTAGGAGTTGCAGTTAAACCCAACTGAACCGCTGGAGAAAAATATTCTAATATACCTCTCCAGTTGCCTTCATCATTTGCTCCGCCACGATGACATTCATCAATGACAATGAAATCAAAAAAATCTTTTGGGTATTCGCCAAAATATGGTTCGACAAGCTCACCACCCTTTTCTTCGACAAGCTCACCACCCTTTGGCTCTCTTTCAGATTTATTTTCTGATAGTTTCTTTAATAATTCAATATCGCCTTTAATTAAAGCAATTTTTTTTGCTCTGCTCCAGTTTTCAACCTGTTTTTCTCTATAAAATGCCTTGTCAATTCTATCGAACGTTTCATAGTAAACTAATTTGACAGGCGAGTGCAATTTTGTGTATTCTGCACTTTCATTATTTTGATGTTGCTCAATTCTTCTTACTAAGTCATTTGTGCTTCCTGTATAAAAACTTCCATCATTACATTGAAGAATATACATAAATCCAGCTGCATCATTATTTATTTCAATTGCATTAAAATCAATATTCTCTTCAACAAGAGTGGTGGGTGAGTTTGTCGAACCCCCACTCATAAAGGTTTGGAAGATGGTGAAGAAAATACTTCCGTTAGTCGGTACACTTCCTTTTTTTCTTATTTCGCTTGGTTTTATTCTTATCAGCGCATCTTCAGGGAAAGCGGAGAAAGCGTTGTAGGCTTGATCTGCTAAAATATTTCTGTCTGCTAAAAATAAAATACGTGGTCTGCGACTGCCGTCCCTCTTGAGATTCCAACGAGTATGAAATAATTTCCAAGCAATTTGAAACGCTATGGCTGTTTTTCCTGTGCCTGTGGCTAATGTTAAGAGAATGCGGTCTTTCTTGTTTGCAATTGCTTCTAATGCGTTTTTTATAGCTATTTCCTGATAGTATCTTAATTGCCATGTGCCGCTTTTATCTTCAAATGGAATGGATGCAAACTTTTCACGCCACACCTCGACAAGCTCGGTGTCCGTGCCTTTGGGGTATGTTTTATTCCACAATTCTTCAGGTGAAAGGAATTTGTCAACTGTCCCTTCAATCGCTGTTTTCATGCAGATGCCGTATATCTCTTTACCATTGGTGGCATAGGTGGTTTCTACATTCAGTTTTTCTGCATAAAGTTTTGCCTGTGCTACGCCTTCGCCAACTTCCAGTCCATCGCTCTTGGCTTCTATTACTGCCAGTTTGATGCCTTTGTATGACAGCACATAATCTGCACGCAGCAGTTGACCACGTTTTCCGCCAGTTTGTATTCTGCCGGCAGTGATGGGATGATTTCTAAAAATTTTAGAACCCTCCACAACGCCCCAGCCACAAGCCTTTAGCATGGGGTCAATAAGTTCCGCTCTTGTTTCGTCTTCAGTCATTGTCTGAACTATGATTTATATGATTCTTGTGATTGTAATGATTTGAATTTTTTATTGGTTAGCCGTTTGAAATTTAAACTTGTTTCGCCAAAGTTAATGAGTAATCCTATTTCCAAATTATATGCTTCTAAATAATTGATGGCTTGAGCAAAATGTACATCCTCTAATTTTGTTATCGCTTTTAACTCAACAGAAATTATGCCTTCAACTAAAAAATCCACTCTTCTTGTTCCTATATGTTCTTCCCTGTAAAATATGGGCATTTCAAATTCTCTATGAAATGAAATACCTGCAAGTGTCATTTCAATGGCTAATGCTCTCTGGTAAATTACTTCCTGAAACCCATTGCCCAATGTTTTATGTACTGCCATGGCGCAGCCAATAATTCGGGAGGTTAGTTCGGAATATTTATATTGCTCATTTATCATTGTCTGAATTGTGACTTATATGATTAATTTGATTTTATAGATTAGTGTTTTTTTATTTTATTAATTTTTTTCATTGGAATCATAAAAATCAGAAGAATCATAGTTCAGACCGCCTGTAAATGCTTTTTGTAAAATACTTTTTTTCAATTCCTCTAAATCTGTAATCTTCTTTTGATAAATGGATTCTAATTGTTTTGTTTCGGTTGAAAGCGCATCAAATTTTTTTACAATAGTTTGTTGTTGAGTTAAAGTGGGAAATGGAATTGGAATTTTATTAAGCATTGACTGATTTAATTTGGGCTGTGCCATTCCACTAATAAAGTCATCTAATTTTATTGAATTAAGATATAACTCAACAAATTTTTGAGTAGTAATATTTTTAAATCGTAAAATATGAGCGTGATTATTGACCCACGTTTTTCCTGTTATAGAAAATGCTATTGGATAAGTTCGTGCTAAAAGATTTGCGCCATCTTCAGAAACACAAAGCAAATCCTCATCAAATAAATAATCTGCAACATAATCAACAATACCTGAAGCCCCGTAATATGGAATTGAACCTTCTTTTCTAATATTTTTTGTTATTGGAACTCTTTTACTATCTAAATTATCCGAAATTTGATTTAACGTTTTTTCTTCCCAACCCTCGCCTTTATTGGTAAACACGCTTTGCAAATAAGAATCAAAAAGTTCTTTTGTATTTTTAAGGTTTTGAATGGCGGCATTTCGACTACGCTCAATGACCGCAAAGGCTTCATCTAAAATGGAAACGATGCGGTGCTGTTCGGGGAGAGAATTTGGATATTGAATATTGATTTCTTTTAAAAGCCTGTAATGTCTTGCATAACCTAAATTTCCTAAATTAATGTTTTGTAAAAAATAATAAAAGTATCTTGGTTCAATCGAATCTTTTGGCTGTAATATCTTAACTCCATCAGCACCTAAAACAAAATCAAAATCTACAAATTTGATGATTTGGGTGTGGTCGCCAAAGATTACCACAGGTTTTTTAATTTTATATAAATCATCTGAATTATTCCAATATCCATTAATAAAATCTTGTTCTTGCGAAATGACAGGATATTCGCCATCTTCAAGAAAATCTTTTCTTTGAATTTTATTTGTATAAACAACCTTTTCAAGGCATTCTTCAATATTTTTTATTTCCCAACCTTGCTTCATAGTGTGTTATGTTTTTTACCGTTGCCTTCGAGAACCTCAGGCAACGAATTTTCACTGGTGGTTGAGGCTCTCGAAACCACAGATACCAAAGGCAACGAATTTTCACTGGTGGTTGAGGTTCCCGAAGCCACAGATACCAAAGGCAACGAATCTTCAATGGTGACTGAGTTTCTCAAATCTTCAATGGTGGTTGAGGCTCTCGAATCTTCAATGGTGGCTGAGGCTCTCGAAACCACCGTATCTGCAACACTCGCACCCGTCGCTTTCAAATCTCTATACGCCATTGCTAATTTTGGCAATTTATTATAATCACTATTTATCAATGCTTCTTTCTTTTTTCTACTCCAGCCCTGTACTTGTTTTTCTCTGTAAAATGCTTGGTCTATTCTTTGAAATTCCTCATAGTAAACCAACTTTACCGGTAAATGTTTTTTTGTGTGATTTGCGCCTTCTCCATTTTGGTGCTGTTGCAATCTCAATTCTAAATTATTAGTGCTACCGGTATAGTAGCTCCCATCAGAACATTCTAAAATATACATCCAACCGTTCATATCATCTATTATTTATCTTTAGGTGGGTTTAGTTTTTTCTTTGCAATATTTTTATCACCGGCTTTTACTCTGCGTTCAAGCTTTTTAATATCTTCTTCGGCGGGAAGTTGTTCGGGTTTAATACCGCTCTTGCCCAATAAATCTCTCACATCGGTATTGTTTTTTATATGTTCATTGGTAATTTTTTTTTCGCCTTTCAGGTTGTTTTTCTGCACATTAAAGTTGGTAATTTCAGTAGCCAGTTGTTTTGCGGAAATGGTTATTGTAGGCAAGAAATCAGCCAATGGTCGGTTTTCGGCAATACCCAGTTTGCGTTTCATAGCGCTGGTGTTATTGCCGCCAAACAAAGCCCAATCGCCTTTGCTTCTGATAATGGCAAACCCTTTATTATCAACGCCTCGTTCATAAATGTTTTTTGACAATTCCGTTTCGGCAGCCGCCAATTTTTCTCTGGCTTGCAGCCGCTCAACCAACTGAATGCGTTCTTCCAATAATTCCTGCTTGCGTGTTTGTATAGCAAAATAGCTTTGAGCAAAAGCAATTTGTTCTTTTTTCGGGTCGCCATTTTGAGCAATCAGGTAACACGCATAACGGGTAAGCATTATGTCCTCTTGGTTTCTTTCAGCGCCTGATCCAATTGAAACCATTTTGGTGACGTCAACGAAATGGTCTAAAACCGCTTCCCCACTGGTTTTGCAGCTTTCTTTGGCTTTGTCAATTGCGTTTAAAAAATTGCGCCAATCGGCATAACCTAATAATTGTTGTAATTCACGGGCAAGCCAATATTCTATTCCATCCTGCTCGTAGGCATATTCTTCAAAAGATTTATTAAGTTTGGTGATTGTTTGTTTTTCCATTTTAAAATTATATCAATTTTATTATTGAATTTAAAATTTTTTCACTTTCCTTATCCAATTCTTTCATCGCTTTTAAAATCTCTTGCGGTTGGCGCAAAGCAGCTTCTTCTTTTTTGTTGGGATTCTTGGCACTCAAGTCAAAAGTGTCTTCGGCAAGCTCAAACACCGATTTACTCCATGAGTTTTCGCTGTCAGCAAAAGTCTTTTGCAACTTAATAAAATCAGCCAAATCATTTTCATTCAAAGGATTTGTTTTACCTAAATTTCTGTCTAAATTTAATTGATAGAACCAAACCTTTCGTGTTGGTGCGCCTTTTTCAAAAAACAAAACAACAGTTTTTACACCAGCACCAGAAAACACGCCACTCGGCAAATCCAATACAGTATGCAGGTTGCAGCTTTCAAGTAGTAATTTTCTTAAACTTACTGAAGCATTATCAGTATTACTCAAAAAAGTATTTTTAATTACAACCCCAGCTTTTCCGCCTGCTTTGAGAATCTTTATAAAATGTTGTAAAAATAAAAAAGCTGTTTCACCTGTTTTTATTGGGAAGTTCTGTTGCACTTCAGCACGCTCTTTGCCACCAAAAGGCGGATTTGCAACAACAATATCATAACGATCTTTTTCTTGTATGTCGGCAAGGTTCTCGGCAAGCGTATTGGTATGTATGATGTTTGGGGCTTCCACGCCATGCAAAATCATATTCATAATTCCGATGATGTATGCTAAAGACTTTTTCTCTTTGCCGTAAAAAGTTTTTTTCTGTAAAGTTTCAACATCTTTTGAAGTGAGTTTCTCTGTTTTGCCTTTACTGTGTTTTAAGTATTCAAACGATTCGCATAGAAAGCCAGCACTGCCAACTGCACCATCATAGATTTTATTTCCAATTTCGGGTGCAACAATTTTTACAATGGTTTTAATTAGTGGTCGAGGTGTATAGTATTCGCCACCGTTACGCCCGGCATTGCCCATATTTTGAATCTTGGATTCGTAAAGATGGCTCATTTCGTGCTTTTCAGCGTGTGTACGGAAACGAAGTTCATCAATACGATTTATTACTTCACGAAGGTTGTATCCGCTCTGTATTCTATTTTTTAGTTCACTGAAAATTTCACCAATTTTATATTCAATGGAATCGGCTCTTTCCGCATCAGCTTTAAACTTCTTGAGGTAAGGAAATAATTGATTATTTACAAAATCAGTTAAATCATCACTGCTTTTAGCATTATGGTCTATTTTTCCGTTCTCCAGTTTTGGTGCAGCCCATACATTCCATTGAAATTCGGGAGCAATGATATTTTTGTAAGTCTTGCCCGATAGGTCGGCTGCGGTCTTCCTGTCTTTTTCTAAATCGTCAAGATATTTTAAAAACAACACCCACGAGGTCTGCTCCACGTAATCCAGTTCACTGCTGCATCCTGCATCCTTGTGGAGGATGTCGTCAATATTTTTGAAAGTTTGTTCAAACATAATTTTTAAATCAAAAAGAAGTGATTTTTTATTTTACACAAATATAAATTATTCCTGATACTCTGAAAAAAACTCTACCAAATAATTAAATGCAATAAAAAACATTTAAAACCCGCTTATCCTCTCCTGTATTCTGATGGACAAACAATCGAACGATTGTTTAGTACTTGAAATTTGTTTTACACAAGTTTTGGCTTGGCTGCTTGTCGGGTTTCCGATAGCATGTTTTTAACAACCTTTTTCAAAATTGTGTATCACCGAGATTAATCAATCAGACGCTCGCTTAATTGCAGCATACCGCAATTAATTCTGGCAAAATTGTTAACTGATTTTATTTTCCCATGCTGTAGTTTGTTTACCAATACTATCTGTAAGCAATGAAATTTCAACCATTTGTTTACTATTCATCAATTTTAAATCGTAGCAAAGGCGTATTTGCAGTTTAAGCAACGCAAAATCATCTAAAAGTGTTTCTAAATAACCTTGTTTTTCTTTATTTTTATTAGCTCTATAAATACCTCTTACAAGCACCATCACGTCTCGCTTTATGCTTGCCCTAACGTATATTTGTATTCTCTGCTAAAGTCTTTGGTATATTGAAATAGAAGCAAAATAAGCTTATAGGTATCCTTATAAACAGACAAATCATAATATAACGCCATTAAAAAAAATTAACCGCTTCGCGGAAATTTATAAATAGTTAAAATCTCCTAACTGCACGAACACTAAAGGTATTGCCCTTACCGTAGTTGTCCGTGTAGCCGCCGTTAAAGTAATAGGTCCCAGCGTAGTTACCTTTGCCCTCGGTAGAACTCCAATAGTAGGTGTATCGAAACCCATTTGTAGTACCCAAAATATTGTTTACAACAAAAGCAGCATTATTACATTGATTTAATTCCCAAATAGCAGGCAAATACCAGTCATTAAAACCACCGCCAGTGTAATTGTGACACAATAATGCAGCACTTGTAGTTTGCCCTTGTTGTGCTATGATAGCATTAGTATTGCCTTGCCCGTCAATCGAGCTTTCTGCTATTGTGCCAATGGTAACACTTACATTACTCCAAACCGAGCTATCGCTTAAATCGGTTAATGAAGCTATCAAACCATGTTCAATGCCAGCATTTTTCCAAACAGATACAACAATACCACCACCGTAGAGTTCGCCTACATAATGGGTAAAGACACCTCCACCGCCTATTATGACACCACCACTGCCTATTATGCTATCAGTAGTTTTAGCATGTAAAGCATAAGGTGCTTAATAGTTGACTGGTGCCTGTAATAGTATAAGTTGTTTGCCCAGTAGGGTCGGTTTCCGTTTTAATATAATACGACCGCTTGCCCAATTAATAGCAGCAAAGGTTCCTGTTACAGGCGTACCGCCACCAATTTCGATACTTACCAACCCATTGGTATTGGTTGTTGGTATTTGTGTTTCGATGTAAACTGCCGTTCCACTTGTAGAACCCTGTAAAATACTTATTCTCATTCCTACAGCATGACTTGTAACAAGTTTATTACTGGCATCTCTTATGACAGCCTGATAGCTCATTTTTTGTGGTGCCTGAGCAAACACACTTGCAGCAAATACTACTACTGCTAAAATGGTAAGTAATCTTTTCATAATTCTAATTTTTAATTATTCTAAATGTTTTTACTTCTTTGTTGTTATCAATTACTTTCAAAAAATAATTGGCAGCAGGTAGTGATTCCATAGAAATGGAAGTTTCATTGCTGTTTATTTTTTGATTCAATAAAAGTTGTCCGCTGATGTCAAACAGTTGAAAGTTCAAAGTTGAAAGGTTAAAGTTTTCTGTTTTTAAAGTCAGATAATTATTTGCAGGATTTGGATAAGCAGAGCAATTAAGAGTAATTCCTTTTGCTTCTATAATTCCTGTTACATCTGAAATCTCGAATGGTTGCTGTACGCCTTGCGCCACAGAACCATTTGCACCAGTGTTGGTGGTGTAAACAATCTGACCTACGGAATAGCTCACTGAACCACCACTGCCCGAAGCATCTCCACCTGAAGTTAGTATGGATTGTTGTGCCTGTATTTCCGTCAGTCCTAAACATAACAGAAATAATGCACTTAATTTTAATTTCATGTTGACTTCCTTTTTAAAAAATGTTACACAAACAGACTATAAATATACAGCCAAGTCAAATTTTAGGTTTTAAATGTGTTAAAATATTTGTGTGTTTAAGCAATATGTTAAAGCAACTATTTTTTGACCTTGCGCATTTATAACTTTAATTGCACTCTTTATTTGTTTTATCATCTTTAATCAATCAGACTTTTGCATTAACTATTTTACATCATCCGAAAGACTAATCTTTTACATTTATTCTCAAGAAATAAAAAATCAAATATTTATTTTTACTCTTGAATGTTATAAGAATTATTTATAATAAGATTTTTAAAAAAAGTCCTTAAGCATCACATAAGTATTAAGTATATACGATGGTGTTCTAAACTTACTTTAATCTAAAGATTAGAGTCCAGTGCTTTAGATATTAAGTTTAAACCCTTGCTGATGTGGTTTTATTTGTAGGTTTTAATAAATTCAAGTCAATTAAGTAATCGGCAACTTCAACAGTTTCAATGAAATCAGATATGAGTTGGTTAGAAAATTGGATGTGCCCCGCTACTTTTATTTAAGGCAATCAGAAATGGTTGCCTTTTTTGTTTTTTTATTTAGGTAAAATATAGGTAAAACATTTTTTTTTATTTTTTCTAACCTTTCAGTTGTAATCAATAATAAAATGTTATGTCGAAGTGCTTGTTTTTGTTAGGCTTCAGAATAATTTGTGCTTTTATTAAGATATAATGATTATTATTTGTTTGGATTCAAATCCTACCCAGATATTTTTGACTACGGATCAGAAGGTTTTAGGTTTGAATCCTGACGAGGTCACTCACAAAATTAAGCCATTCAGAGAAATTTTTAATGAATGTTTTTTTTATTAGTGAAAAAAGGAAGAAAGTAAATTACATTCTCTCCATATACCAATTCAATTCCTTTTCCATTTTTTTGTAACGGAAGATTGTGGTGATGATTTTTTGTAAGCGAATCATGGCGGTTTCACTTTTTACTACATAATCAAAAGCCCTGTGATGCATACAATTAATTGCAACATCAATTTTATCCTGACTTGAAAGCATAACAACTGGTATATCCGGATTATAAGCTTTTATTTTATCCAATGTTTCTATTCCGTTCATTGCTTTTTTATCAATACCATCAAGAAAATAATCTAAAATAATTACATCAGGACTGTGTGATAAATTAGCCATGCAGAGTTCACCTGTTGCATAGGTTTCAATGGAAAAATCAGCATGCTGAAGAAAATCAATTTCTAATGATTTTAAAAACAAGGCATCATCATCCACCAGGAAAATTTTTATTTTTTCGTTATTCATGAGTTTGTTCTTTTAATCCTATTAACTCTACTTCTAATTCTCTACATGCCTGATTACAGATGTTTCCAAGCTGTAAAACAAGTTCATTTATCCCATCTGCTTGATTTTGTGTGCTTGCAAATTCTTGAATTTTTTTAGCCATAATTTCAAAATCTGAACTAATACCCATGATTGAAAATGATGGAATCATTTTATGCACTGCCGAATACAATAAATTCCAATCTTTATCATGAAAACTTTGTTTCATAGTATTAATTAATAAAGGCGTTTGTTCCAAATAAAGTGAAATCATTTCCACCATCAAATTAGGATTTGATTTTGTACGTCGGATTAAATAATCCAAGTCAATACATTTTGATTTTATAACTTCATCATTACTATCATTTTCAGGTTCAATTAATTTTGCAGATGACGGCTTTTTAACTAACCAAACTATTTTATTGTACAACAATCTTTCATCAACAGGCTTTGCTATATAATCATTCATCCCAACAGCTTTGCATTTTGCTAAATCAACAGTAGTAACATCGGCAGTTAAAGCAATGATTGGAATTTTAGAATTCATTGTATTACGAATGTATTCTGTAGCTTCAAACCCGTTCATTTCGGGCATTTGCAAATCCATCAAAACAATATCGTATGATTTTTCTTGTAATTTTTCAATCGCTATTCTTCCGTTAGCTGCAATATCGCGTTCAAATCCGAAATCATCCAAGAGTGTTTTCATTAATAATTGATTGAGCGGAATGTCTTCTACCACCAATACTTTAATGTGTTTTATTTCAGTATCCAATTCCTCTAATTCAGCGTCTGTTTCAGCTTCAGCGTCTGTTTTCAAAAAACTTAAACTAAAACTAAAAGTAGAACCTTCATCAATTGTACTTTTCACGCTGATACTTCCACCCTGCGGCTCGACCAATTGTTTAACAATAGCAAGTCCTAAACCCGTTCCACCATACAACCTTGATGTGCCGCTGGATGCCTGCTGAAAATTTTCAAAAACTTTTCCTATTTTATCTTCCGGTATTCCAATTCCCGTATCTGAGACTGAAAATTCAATAGTTACTTTTTCTTCATCTTCTGTCAGTAAACGGACATTTACTGTGATTTTACCTTTAGCTGTAAATTTTACTGCATTACTCACCAAATTTAAAATAATCTGATGCAAACGCACCGGATCACCAACCAACACCTCGGGAATATTATCGTCATATATTTTAACCAACTCTAAATTCTTTTCATGAATTTTTGGTTCAAACAAATGTAGCATCGCTGAAATTGATGATGATAATTTAAAAGGCGTTTGATCAAATACCATTTTCCCTGCATCTACTTTTGCAAGATCAAGAATGTCGTTAATAAGTACAATTAATGCATCACCACTCATTTTTATGGCAGTAATATATTCTTTTTGTTTTGCTGTCAGATCTGTTTTCAACACCACTTTTGTAAATCCAATGATTGCATTCATTGGTGTGCGGATTTCATGACTCATGTTTGATAGAAATTGCTGTTTCGCTTTCACCGCATTTTCAGCTGTTTGCGTGGCTTTTTCAGCATTATTTTTTGCTTCTTCTGCAGTTTTTGTTGCTAATTCGGCAAACACTTTTGCTTCTATCAATTCGTTTTCAATTCTTTTTTGCTCAGTAATATCTCTTGCAACAATCACTACGCCCAATACATTGCCTCTATCATCTTTATAAACCGACCCATTACATAATACATCGGTAAGTTTATGGTCGAGTACGGTTAAAGGATAATCTGCCACAAACCCTTTAGCAAAAACTTGCTGATAGCCTTCTCGTGCTTTATCGGGTTCAGTAAAATAATCAAAAAAATCTGTGTCAATTAATTTCTCGCGAGATACTCCTGTTACTTTTACCGACGCATTGTTCATGTCAGTAATTTTTCCTTCAGGGTTAATTGTAAATAATGGATCGCGACTTGCTTCAATTAAACTAAGAGAATATTGAGAAGCTAATTTTAAAGAATAGCTGAGTTCTTCGAGTTCTTTATTGACAATTTCCCGCTTTTCTTTCTCTTCGGTTTGAAAAACAAGTTCTTTATTGGCAATACCTAACTCTGATGTACGTTTTTCTTTCTCTTTGTTTTGAAAAGCAAGTTCTTTGTTCGCAATACCTAACTCTGATGCACGTTTTTCTTTCTCTTTGTTTTGAAAAGCAAGTTCTTTGTTGGCAATACCTAACTCTGATGCACGTTTTTCTTTCTCTTTGTTTTGAAAAGCAAGTTCTTTGTTGGCAATGACAAGCTCCGCTGCACGTTTTTCCTTTTCATCGTTTTGAAATATAAGTTCTTTATTGGCAATGCTTAACTCTGCTGCGCGTTTTTCTTTCTCTTCATTTTGAAAGACAAGTTCTTTATTGGCATTTTGCAAATCCATTGCCCATTTTTGCTCAGCAATATCTCTTGCCACTACAACTGCACCAAGCACATTTCCTTTTTCGTCTTTATAAACCGATCCATTAAATAATACATCGGTAAGCTTGCCATTCTTATGACGAAACGTAAGTGGAAAATCAGCAATAGATCCTTTTTTAAATACTTCCTGATAAACTTTACGTGCTTTTTCCGGTTCGGTAAAATAATCAAAAAAATTAGTACCGATAAGTTTTTCACGTTCAACGCCGGTAATATTCACCTTTGCCTGATTCATATCCATAATCTTCCCTTCAAGACTAATCGTAATCAATGGATCCAGACTTGCTTCTATCAAACTGCTGGCGTATAAAGATTCATGTGTCTTTGTTCTTTCCATTTTTATTTATTTAATTTTCCTGTTTAGGAGATAATTCATTTACATTTATGATTATTGTATTACCAATTTCCTCAATCGGTTTACGCTTTTTATCTTTTAATTGTTTAAAATGAGAAGGCGAAAGACCTGTAACTTTTTTAAATTGATTAGACAAATGCGCAACACTGCTGTAATTCATCTTCCATGCAATTTCAGTAATGTTTAATTCATCGTAAATGATTAATTCTTTTATCCGTTCAATTTTATGAGAAATGATGAATTGTTCAATGGTCGTTCCCTGTACTTCTGAGAATAAATTTGCCAGATAAGTATAATCGTGATTTAATTTTTCACTTAAGTAATTGGAAAGATTGATTTTTATTTGTTCATCAGTATAATGAACCAGTTCGATGATAATAGATTTTATTTTTTCAACCAATATGCTTTTATTATCATCCATCAATTCCAGCCCGGTCTTTTTTAGGGCAAATTTCAAAAGGTTAATTTGTTCTTTTGAAATATTCTCTAAAATTTCAGCTTCACCCAAATCAACATTTGTGTAATGTAATCCAAGTTTTTCAAGTTCGGCTTTCACTACCATTTTGCATCGGATGCAAACCATATTTTTAATAAAGATTTTCAATCTTTTTATTTAGTATTCTAAAACAAAGATACAAAATATTTTATTTTGAATATTTATTCTAAAACATGAAATGGAAGACGCTAATAATGGCTCTGTCAATTATTAATGATGTTAAACGGTTAGTTAAACAAAATCTATATCATTTAGAAACGGATTCAAAACTAGGGACCTCTTAATTTATGATAAAACTAAAAAATATTTTTCAACACGCATCACTCCCACAAGGCAATATAATTTATACCAACCGTATAATACAACGCGCCTACACACATTTGGCACATTTTGTTTAGCGCCACTTCACTAGCCAATTCAATGACAAAACAAAAAGAGCCAAATAAGCTTACTCAAAATTTAATTTAGTAAATCTAAAAAAAGTACTTGAGGTAATTTGAGATAAATAATTATATTTGTCACAGTCTAAAAAACGATTGACAGTATTATTCTAATTTATTAACTCTAATTTAACAAAAAATGGCTAATATTAAGTACTACTTGGGAGAAGAAATACCTCTTGAAATGCACAAAGTAAGAATGGTTCAACGCCTGGATCTAGTTCCAATTGAAAGAAGACTCGCAGCAATTGAAGAAGCAGGAAACAATACATTTCTACTTTATAATAAAGATATCTATTTGGATATGCTCACCGATAGCGGTGTAAATGCAATGAGTGACAAACAAACGGCATCTATGCTTGTTGTTGACGACAGCTATGCAGGTTCTGCAACATTTACAAGATTAAAAGACAAGTTATTTGAAATTTTTGGAATGAAGTATTTCTTGCCTGTACATCAAGGACGTGCCTGCGAAAACTTACTCTCATTGGCTTATGTAAGAAAAGGAACTTATATTCCCATGAATTATCACTTTACTACAACGAAAGCCCACATTATGGTGAATGGAGGTAAAGTACTGGAATTACATATGCCTGATGCTTTAAACACTATAAGTACAGTGCCTTTTAAAGGGAATATGAATTTAGATGAACTTCAAAAACTCATTGACAAGGAAGGTGCTGAAAACATATCCTTTATCCGTATAGAAGCTGGTACAAACCTGATTGGAGGACAACCTGTAGCATTGGAAAATTTTATTGAAACAAGTAAAATAGCTAAAAAATATAAAATACCATTTATCATAGATGCTAGTTTGTGGGCAGATAACTTATATTTTATTAAAACCCGTGAAGAAAAATACAAAAACCATTCAACCCGCGAGATAACCAAAATTTTAGCTGATACCGCTGATATTATTTATTTCTCGGCACGTAAATTAGGACATGTAAGAGGTGGAGGAATTATTACAAATAATGAAAGCGCTTTTAAAAAACTTCTGGAAATGCTACCTCTTTATGAAGGATTCTCTACTTATGGCGGGATGTCTACACGTGAGATGGAAGCTATGACAGTGGGGTTAGATGAAACCATGGATGAAGAAATGATTAATCAAGGTCCTATTTTTATTAAATATATGGTAGAACAACTGGTTAAATTGGGAGTTCCTGTAGTAACGCCTCCCGGTGGACTGGGGACACATTTAGATGCTATGGCATTTCTTTCACATGTGCCACGGGAGCAATACAGAGCAGGTTCATTGGCAGCCGCTTTATATATTGCAAGTGGCGTAAGAGGTATGGAAAGGGGAACGATCTCGGAAGAAAGGGAAGAGGATGGCAGTGAACATTATGCAGCAGTTGAGCTTTTAAGATTGGCTCTACCACGCAGGGTATTCACCTTATCGCAGGTAAAATATACTATAGACAGAATTGCATGGCTTTATGAGAATAGAAAGCTTATTGGTGGACTCGAATTTTATGAAGAGCCCAAAGTGCTTCGCTTTTTCTTTGGGAAACTAAAACCTACCTCAGATTGGCAAGCAAAATTGGTTGCAAAATTTAAAGCAGATTTTGGAGACAGTTTATAGAAAAAATTTCAACCTAAATTAAAGTAAATATTAAAATCCGGAAACACGTTCAAGTTTTCGGATTTTTTTATTTATGAAAAAAATAGGCAAGTATTACAACTATCACTAAGCTAGGAAGCATATTTAAAATTATTAGTTTTTTTATTTCTAATATATTTATGCCTAATCCAATTAATAACAAACCACCTACAGCAGTTAATTCATTGATAATATTTTCAGTAAAAAAATGGTGTAATGATGCAGCGAATAGTGTCAAACTACCCTGATAAATTAACAGAGGTATTGCAGAAAAGATTACTCCAATGCCCAAAGTAGCGGAGAGTGCGATAGATGAAAAACCATCTAACACAGATTTAGCAAGTAATAAATTTGGAGCTCCACCTAATCCTTCTTCAAAGGAACCTAATATTGACATTGATCCCATACAGAATAAAAGAAAGGCAGTGATAAAGCCGTTAGAGAAATTTTCATTCTTTGATTTCACTTTCTTTTTTAACCAATCGCTGAATCTATTTACATATTTATCAATATTTATTAGTTCGCCGATAATTGAACCAATTACAATACTGAAAATCATAATAAGAAAATTATTAGTTTTAGCTGCCATATGAATTCCAAGAAAAAGAGTAAAAAGTCCAATCCCCTGAAATACTCTTGTTGTAATATTTCTAGGTAATTTTGAATGAATGATCAGTCCCGCGATGCTTCCAATTATTACTGCTCCAAAGTTTATTAATGTTCCTAGCATATTATTATAATATTGAGTTAATGTCTTACCTACTTTCTGTTTATACAGTCTTATTTTTTTATTCTATAAATTCACTTCAGAATTAAACAAACAGAATAAATATAATAACATTTTAAATATATATTCTATTAAATATTTACAAACTTTATTTTTCTTGTGCGTCATCAAAACAATGTGGACTTTTTAGGTTAAAAAATAAGAGACACTTTTTCATTAGCTCAAAAATAGTTAAAAATTATTTATTTCTGATAATTGGGTTTAATAAATCCAAGTCTATAATAGAATTGGCAACCTCTACAATTTTAATAAAATCAGAAATAAGTTGGTTAGATATTTCGATACTTCCCACTACTTTTTAAAGGCAATCAGAAATGGTTTCTTTTTTTGTTTTTGGGTGAAAATATAGAGGAATAAAGAATTATTCCTTAATAAGTTTCTGCTGCATTATCCCTTGAGAACTTTCGATTTTGACGATATAAATTCCTTTTGAGAAATTGGAAATATCAATTTCATTTTTAGCATTGTTCAGTTGTGTTTGAAAAACAAGTTCCCCGACAATATTCTTAATTGAAAGAGTTGTATTTTGTGAAGTTACTCCGTCAATAGTAATTTTGTTGTTTGTAGGATTGGGATAAATACTAAAATTATTTTTACTTTCAGCGATATTTTTAACGCCAACATTGGTGATGGAATAACAAGCTAAAGTATCCACACAACCGTTTTTTGTGATTTCAACAGCGTAATTGCCATTCTTCGTTGCTGTAAAGGATTTTAATGTATCTCCTATGCCGAGCGGAGCGAAAACTGCATCACAATCCAGCCATTTATAGGTTACGCCGCTTTCTTTTGCAGTCAATTGAATGCCTGATTGTGTTATTGTTGTATCAAAGACGACCTGGGTCAGGTGAATGGTGATGACGCTGTCGCAACCTGCTGCATTGGGAATGGTATCCTTAAAAGTTCCGTTTCCCTGCCACAAATATTTACCACTTGGAGAAGAATAGCTGCCACAGCCATTTACGTTGATGTCTGCGGCAGTGAGTGAACAGTGATATTCAAAAGCTCCGGCATCAATCAGTCCGCTTCTGCTGTAACCTCTCTCATCGAGCACAGGTGCGCCTGTGCTGATTCCATTGTTTATGGCAGGGCTGGCAGCCTGAAGGGCAATCGTCATTACATCCCCGCCATTGTTCTTCAAGCCTGCCGTGTCAAGCAATGGATCGGTGTTGTTCTTATCATTCGTTGCTGTCAGGAAGGCAGACATAGAGTTATCATTCGATATATTGCCTCCATTGGAGGTTTTGGTAACTTGGATTAAAAAACCATCATCACCATAATTATCCTTAGGGCTATTGAAGATGTTATTCTGAAAAATTAATGATATATTTGCCATATTCCCTGTTATTATATATATATCAGATCCCAGAATTGTAGCTGAATTTCCCGAAAAAGTATTGTTCAGAAACAACACAGATTCTGTATATGTAAAACAAATTGCCCCGCCATAGTTCGGCGATGAATTATTTATAAACGAACAATTGGTAATGCTTGAAGCCCTACTTTCTATGTCGACAGCGCCACCATTACCTAAGCAGTTGGAAAAAGTTGAATTTTCCAATATTACATCAAATGCTTCGATTCCTCCGCCATATAAAGCAGTACAGCTATCAACGCTGCAATGGCGCATAATAAGGTAGTTACAATTTATCGCACCACCCATATTATTCGTACTACAATGACTAAAACTGCAATATTCCAGAATTGTAGTCGAAGTGACATTATAAGGTGCTTCAATACAGCCCCCATAATTATCGCCACCGAAACCATGCCTGAATGCAATATTCCTGACTAAATTTTTACCTCCCTTCATAATAAACATATTAGTAGCATTGTTTCCATCAATAACGAGTTTAGAAACTCCGGGACCCAGAATGGTTAAGCTTTTATTCCATGTAATTGATGTATCTAAAACAATGTTACCTGTAACTGAAAAGTTGATGGTGTCGCCCGAAGCGGCGTCACTTATTGCCTGCCTTAATGAGCCAGCGCCATTGTCGTTTAGGTTTGTAACGGTTACAATGCCTGCGTTAACGAATTGGATTGCGCCTGCAACAAGCGCCATGGTCAGGAGAAGTTGTAAGTTTTTTTTCATATAGATTAAATTTATGTTTGTAAATATTTTTTTTTCAATGTAATTTGAATTACATATTTGAAGATTTTTTTTTATTATTTTTGGACATCCCATTGTATTTTTCGAATGTAATACTCATGACTCCAAAAATCTGTTTTGTTTAGTTGCTTATTGCTAAAATACTCATTCCTATTTTTCAATGTTGTCAATTTTACAGAAAGCAATGTATCTGTTTTTTTCCAATCTTCATTCTGTAAACTTAAACAATAAAAACTTGTGTCTTTTTTAGTATCAACTAGAATATAGTTTTTTGTATGTTCATTTAGAGATTTATCAAGAGGAAAAGTATTATTTATATCAATAACCTTAAAATGGACTGTTTCATTGTATTTAGCCATTTCTTTTGATGGATAAATCAAATTTATTTTATCTTGTGAAATTATTAAAATTGTTTTTGCACAACTTTTACTTAAACAATACCATTTACCATAAAATCTATTATCTAATTGAAGTTCATTACTATTTTGATTGGTAAATGAAGATGCCAAAAGTATTGATAATAGAAGTATGAAAATGGTTAGTTTCATCTTTATCTTAGCATAAATGGGTGTTGTGCGTCGTCAAAACAATATGAACTTTTTAAAATACAAAATGAAATGCTTTTTTAATTAATTCAAAAATAGTTAAAATTGTGTATTTCATGATAATTGAGTTTTATAAATTCAAGTCAATTAAGTAATCAGCAATTTTAACGGTTTCAATAAAATCAGAAATAAGTTGGTTAGAAAATTGAATGCTTCCCGCTACTAAGCTGGACTTTTCGATATTTTTATCGGAAAGTCCGTTTGCCGTATAGTCAAAATTTCAAATTAATTTTTTAGAAACTTCTTAATATAAACAAAACTATTCCCTGATATAGCTTTTATTAAATAAATTCCTTGCATAAAAGATGAAATATCAACCGCTAAATTATCGTTATTCTTAATTTTTGATATATATAATTCTCTGCCCAATAAATCTGAAATACAAACTACTGTTATGTTTTGCATATTTCTTACATACAGGGTGTTTTTGGCTGGAATAGGATAAATCAGCAAAGAGTTTTCTGTGGCTGGAACGGTAATTCCGTTTAAACTATCTTTTGCAGCCAACATAATGTCGTCAAAGAAAAAAGTGTTGGCGATAGCAGAACCATTATCAAAAATCAGCGTAATGCGGGTGAATTTATTTGATGTTGTTCCTGTAAAATCGAAAGTTAAATTCTGCCATGTGTTTACAGCAGTGAGATTAGCCGATTTGGTTACACTTGTTGATGTAATTGGATCTTCAATTTTCACAGAAATAATCCCTGTTTTAGGACCATAAACTTTCATCCTAATAGTTTGATAAACTGAAAAATTTATTGCATAATCTAAATCAGCATATATGCCAGACCATGTAGTTACGCTCTTGTATGTTTGTCCTATATGTGCGCTCGTATCTATTCCTAACGTGAAGGGATTGTTTATACGAAAAAAGTTCGCACTTGCAAAAGGCATAAAATCCAGATTGCTGGCTTCGAAGGTGCAAAAGATACTTTCGGAGTTGTTGTAAACCATAAGGCTATATTTACTGGTATCACAACTGGTTGGGATACTAACAGAAATATCTCCAGATTGAACCCCAAAGTCTACCAGAATAGTATTAGTGCCTTGACCCTGAACAATAGTTGCATCAGACGGAACGCTCCAGTTATAGGAGGTTGCTGAAGGAACGGAAGAAACGGAATAAGTAACATTTTGATCATTCTTTGCCACAGATTCCTGTCCTGTAAATTCGACACCCTTTAATTCAACGGGTATTGATATTTGATTGGTTTCACAGGAATTACTATAGCTAAGGCTTATAAGTCCTGGCTTACAACCCCAGTTCACGTTTATTATATTTGAATCAATTGGAGTGGATATAATAGTAGCACCAACCGGAACTTTCCATGAATAATGGGTATTATTAAGTGCAGGAACACTATATTCCAGAGCAGTATCATAAGCAAAAACAGTTGTGTCGCCTGAAATTTTTAATGGGCTAAATACAATAGGTATTGTATGTGTGGTTGTATCGCAACTCACTCCTATTGTAACACCAACCGTTCCCTGGGCACAACCTAAATTTACATTGATAGTTGAAGTTCCAGCACCTGAAACAATAACAGCATCACTGGGAACTGTCCAATTATAAAGTGCGCTCGGAAAATATTCTACTGAAAAGTTGACGTTTTTTGCATTTTTAACGATATCCCCATTTACAGCTAATTTTTGATAAGTGGGTTGTCCATAAACCCTGACATAATCTACCTCCATGGTTTGCGGGAAAACAGTTGTTCCATCAGGAGAGCCGGGCCATGTGCCACCAACTGCAATATTAAACATGATATAAAACTCCTCATCAAAAGGATTCCAGGGTTTAATTTTAGTTTTTAACTGAGTTGAATAAACAATATTGTCGACCAACCATTTTAATGTATCGGTGTTCCATTCAAGGGCAAACACATGAAAATCGGAGGAGAAATCTGACGACACCAAAGTATATGGAACAGAAATAGAGCCGGTTGGCGGCCCAAAATGCACAGAACCATATATTTTATTCGGCACATTGCCCAGTAATTCCATAATATCAAGCTCGCCACTGTTAGGCCATGCACCATATTTATTATTTGTAGAAAGCATCCAGAATGCCGGCCACATACCTTTTCCTTTTGGAAGTTTCATGCGGGCTTCAAATCGTCCGTATGTCCAACCTGCAATGCCCTTCGTGGTTATTTTACCTGAAGTATAGTTAGATGAATCATAATTTTCTTTTTTTGCAGTAATAACCAGAGAACCATTTTCAATACTTACATTTTTCGACCGGTAATTTTGTAACTCGTTATTCCCCCATTGGCATAAGCTTGGACAGCCATCACCATTATCATAATTCCATTTTGTAGAATCTAACGAAGTGCCATTGAACTCATCACTCCAAATGAGCTGAGTGCATTGGGCCTTAGTTAAAGAAAATGAAACTATAAATAAAGCAAACCCTAAAATAAATCTATATATGAACGACTTTAATGAAGAGATTTTAGTTTCCATTTTTTTTAATCATCTAATATTTAATAGCCCTAATAATTAAAACTTATACTTTAATAAAAAAGTATTTATATTACGAAATTACGTCAAAAAAGTTAGTTCTTAATAAAAAAAATATTTATAAAAAATAGATGCGGGTGTGTGTCGTCAAAACATTTGCGTCGTTAAAACAATATGAACTTTTTAAAATACAAAATGAAATGCTTTTTTAATTAATTCAAAAGTAGTTAAAATTATATATTTCATGATAATTGAGTAAAATAAAAAGGGCGAGATAAAATCATCGCCCTTTAAAAAAATCATCATTAATTTTAATAGAAGTTTATTCGATTGTCTTTTATCTCTGTGTTTCGTTTCATATCATTGAAAAGATCATAATTAACACGTGAAGAGAAATTTCGTTCAATCATCATAATGCTTTCTTTGTAATTATTGTTTGCATTTACAGGTGGCTCAATAAAATTATCCATCATAACTATATAAACGCCCGTCTTTCCTATTATTGGAGCAGATACTGTATTTGGTTTCATTGTAAATATTTTCCCAATCACTTCAGGTTCTGGTCCGGTAGTTGGTATTGAATAAGATGCTAAAGTCAGAATATCAGTAGTATCAACCTTTTCCTTTAATGCAGAAGCAATTCGATAAACATCTTTACTTGCATTAAGTTTATTTATTTTTTCAATAATTTTTTCTGCTTTCTTTTCAAGTATTACTTTACTTTCAATTTCTTTTTTTACAAATTCTAGAGGAGCAATCCCTTTTTTATGAGTTTCTTTAAGCATAACAATTACATATTTATTAGGCTCTCCATTTATTTCAAATAATTTAAAATCTCCCTTTTTTGTATTTTCATCATACGCCCAACGAATAACATCTCTAGGACTTTCAATACTTGCAATCGAATTATCCATTGCTTTCACATATTGTGCAACTCGTTTATTCAAACCTTTTTTATTTGAAAGATTATTAAATGATTGTTCATCTTTAATTTCACCAGCAAATGTATATGCAATTTTGCTAATGCTGTCAATAGTTTCATTACTTGGCTGAACAGCATGTTCAATCATAGCAACTTTAGCTTTTTCAATTGGTTTTGTTTTTCCTGTTACGCGAATAACATGATATCCGAAAACTGTTTCTTTAACAACAATATCTCCAATTTTACCTTTGATGCATGCATCATTGAATTCAGGAACCATTGCACCATCTTGGAACCAGTTAAGATCACCACCGTTTTTCTGCACTGAAGGATCGTTTGAAAATTTTGCAGCAACTTCTTTAAATTTTGCAGTATCTTTTTTAAGCACAACTGCGAGACTGTCAGCCATTTTTTTTGCTTGCACTTTTGTTCTGTTTATTTTATCTCCTGCACGTGAACCAGTGTAAGCAATCAGAATATGACTTGCACGTAAAGAATCAGGTCTTGATTCTCTCTTTAAAAGTTTAGCAAGAAAATATTTGCTGTTTTCTCGTATTGGGCCTATGATTGTTCCTGGTTCTATTTTAAACACCAATGTGTCATATTTTAAAGGAAAAAAACCTTTTTTATGAAAGGATGAATCGTATTTAGAATCTGAACTTATCAAATTAAAAAAGTTATTAAAATCAGTCGTAGTTGCTAAATCTGTTTTTATTTGAGCAACTTCTTTTTCTGCTTTTGAAATGTCTTTATTTGAAGGTAATACATCATAGACAACGTAGTCCATATCACGTGATTCTTCGTCTTGCATATATTCGTAGCTGTGTTCATCATAATATTTTTTAAGATCATCATCAGTAAATTTGACTTCTTTGTCTGATATAGAATTGTATTTAACAGAAACGAAACGTATGTGCGCTTTGCGATTTCTAGATTCAAAATCAAATTTAGCAAGGGCTTTAGGAATATAAATCGCCTTACTAATCAAATTTGCAAATTTAGTATTTAACACATCTTCCTGAATTGCTTTTTCAAGTGAACGCCATTGTTTCTGAAATTTTGGATCAAGTTTGTCAAAGTTTTGAACGATTTGATCTACGCGCATTTTATCAAATTGACCAGTTTCAGGGTTTGTAAAATATTGTCTGATCATACGGTGTGGATTATTGCCACGAATCCAGTCATTTAATTCATCTGAAGTGACTGTGATACCTAATTGTTCCATGACATCACCCATGAGAATATCTTTCGTCATTTTATCCCATACTTCCTGACGAATCTGAAATATTTGTGATTGTTCAATTTTTTCTTGACCGGTTTGTTCTTTCTGTTGCTCTTTTACTTGTTCTTCAATTTCTGCAACTTTTTTTTCAAATTCAACTCTTGAAATTTTTTCACCATTTACAACGCCCATGTCCACGTCCGAATGACCGCCTCTTCCTTTTTTGTAAAAGTCACCGAGAATAAATGCTGCTAAAGCTACACCAACTACAGCTATCACTAAGCCTGAATAATTACGAATTCTACCTATTATTGCCATAAAATTTTTTTTTAACTATGCAAATGTACAATTTATAAGAATAAAACAAAAAAAAATACATTGTTAAACAGTAGAGATTTTTTCATTTATTTTTAAAGATTAATAATAATATTGTTTTATGTTTTATTTTTTAATATTTAAAATGCCTGTTGGTTTTTTAATAACCCATTTGGCAAATGCTTCATCTGATTCCATCCCTTCACCATATAAGATTTCATCTTTTGTAGTTATTTTGACAAATTTATCTGAAAAAATTAATTTTTTATTTTGATCCCATGTCAGATGCTCTGTATTTAATACTTCTCCTTTTTCATTTTTTACTACTACATTATTTCGTGCTTCCATTATTCTTTTATTTTCATAATCAATGGCGTAGTTGGCAGTTAAAAAAGATTTTACCTGTTCTTGTTCATTATAAAAATAGATTTCAACACCTTTAGGAAGTTCAATATGCGAAGGTTTATCATTTTCGGCATATTTATTTAGTATCGGACTTTTCATCTTCATGTTTGGTTTCCCATCAACAGTATAAAGAATTTCAACATTTTTCCCTGATTCATATGGCGATTCATTCTTAACCGTAAGAATGTTAACTTTATTAAAATCATTTTTGCAGGAATAAAAACTACAAAGTAAAGTACACAGAATGAATCGAGATATAATTTTCAATTTCTGCATTTTAAAATATTTAAACATAAACAGGTGGAATAGCAAATCAGAAATATTTGCTTTTTGTAAACCATTTTTCAAAAATTGTAACTCCAATGGTTGCGCGAACAAAATTATCCTTAATGAGATTATCGCTCATGGTACCGCGCTTTCCAAACTCCAGACCTATATTAATAAAGGTTACAGATTTCGCAACTTTATTATAAAAAGGAATACCACAACCGAGAGTAAAAATAGTGCTTTCAATTTTTTGATTATTTAATGTTAGCATTGCGCTTTCATACCTATATCCTACACGAAAGGGAAAATTTTTCTTGAGATATATTTGTAATCCAACACCTGCATTCCAATTATCAGCAATACCTGCATCATTTTTCCCAAACATTGAATAATTTGAATAATCATAAAATTGAGACCAATTCGTCCATTGGTAATCAAATCCAATTAAAAAAACATTTTCCTTTTTTAGAATAATACCAGCCCCAATGCTTTGAGGAAGTTTAATAATAGCTTTATTGCTTTGATTTGTATTTATCGTATCTAAAGTCCCATCATTAAAAGAAACCGGATGACCTGAAATAGTATTTTCATTGGCAACAATGTTAACACTATTATTGTATGTTAAGCCAAAAGAAATTGTGAACCCATTTGTGAAGTGCTTGAATTTATGTGAAAAACGTTTTGAAGTATCTTTAACTTTGGCAACATTTGTATCAATAAATGTATGTTCATATTGTAATCCATAAGTAAAACGAATTTTATTGATATTGACCCTGTTCTCATTTCGGTAATTGCCATAATCTGTGGGGAAATATACAGTTTGAGTATTATTTAGATATCCGAATAAATAAGAAGAATTTACTCCAATTGAAAAGTCTTTATAATGAAAAGCATTGCCAATATAAAATTGATTGATTCCGCCGCTTCCTTCATATTGATGCATGACATCCCCAATGGAATCGTGACTGGTTGATGAGATATTGTAGCCTATACGGCTTATAGGCGTTAAGCCAAAACTACTTGCCCACCATTTAGTAATAGGAAACCCAAATAAAAGATGATTTAGACAAGTATAATTATTATTTTGTTTTAAACTAGTTGTGCTAAGATTATCTGAATTGCTTAGAATTCCTCCATCAAATACAAATGAATTTTTACTTAAAGACGAATATGATGCAGGATTAGAATAATTAATATTGAATGGACTTCGGTAAGCATATTTAATGCCGCCCATGCCAACGTTTTCAGCAGAAATGCTATTTTGAATATCACCGATTCCAAATCGTGAATAAGGATCTGAAATGCGCGTTTGTCCATTGATAAATGAAATAAAACACGAGCTAATTATTAGAAATAAAACGTTTAAAAAATTACGACTTGTTCTTTTTTGCATTGAATTCAAGAATTACATTTAATCCTGTCAGTACCAGATTCGGAACTGCAAAGATGCTACTTTTTAGTTTCTTTTCAAAAAATTTATAATCACCGCCGGTTAAAACGACAATAATTTCATTGTATTGTTTCTTATACATTTCAATGAAACCATCCATTTCAGCAATCGCGCCATTTAGAATACCTGATAAAATAGATTCTTTTGTGTTTTGTCCAGTAAGATAATCAATGGATTCGGGCGCTAATAAAGGCAAATTGGCTGTATAATCATTGATTGCTTTGAAACGAATATTCAATCCTGGTGAAATACTTCCTCCAATAAATTCATTTTTAGAATTTATAAAATCATATGTAATACAAGTGCCGGCATCAATGACAAGAATATTTTTTTTTGGATAAATAGATGTGGCTCCAACTGCGGCAGCCAGACGATCAATGCCAAGAGTTGCAGGTGTTTTGTATTTATTAACCAAAGGAATCGGAGTGACTGTAGTAAATTCAGTGAAATGAAAATTGTTCTCCAAAAAAAGTTTGATTTTTTCAGGATATGGAATTACGGATGAAATAATAACGTTGATTTCTGTTGAAATTTCTTTTACTTTTTTAAGTATATCCTCAACCTTACCTATTTCATTATTTGGCAAAATAAATATTTCAGTAAGCTTTAAATTTTCAAATAAAGCAATCTTGACAAATGTATTGCCGAAATCAATAACTAGGTTTTTTTTTTTCACGTTTAAAATAAATGTAAAATTACTAAAGTTTTACAAAACGAAATGATTGTTAGTTGTGAAAGTGTAACTTTCTGAAATATGTTGAAGGATTGTAAATTTAATTATTTTTAGTCTAAAGGTTTTAGTATTGATATTGCTTGCTTTTCGGTTTTTTTATAGTTGAAATTTTCAAAATTAAACACTAATAAATGTTATTCGATTGGCGAAAATAAAAATACAAGAGATTAGTTAGAAAGTTAAAATGATTGTATAGAGTAATTAAAAATTTGTGCAGTTTTAAATTTATTTAATCATATCTTTCATCACTTGTGCTGCTTCATTGATATAGATATCTTTTTTCAGAAGTTGGAACCAGTTTTCATTTCGTGAAAGTTTAATGGTATCTCTTGCTGTAGAAGCAGAATCAGCTTTAACAGTATAAATATTTAGCAAGGAATTTGTTCGTGAGATATTTTTATATTTTTCACTTTCATCTTTTAATTTTTTTTGTTCTTCCCTGTATTCCTTTAGATTTAAAGTGAATGATGTTTTATCACTTAGTTTTTTCATGCGTTTAGCATTGTCATCAACTAAAGCAAAAATGCTGTCTTTATCAGTTCTCATCTTGCTTTTTTGAATTATTTCATTCATATTATAAGATGAGTTTTGAACTTTCTCATAAGTGGCCGGTTGTATCTCATCCCATTCTAAATGATTGTCTAATTCTTTTTCTCCAATATTCATATATGAGTAAAAATCAGGAAGAATAATATCTGGGGTAACGCCTTTCAATTGCGTAGCTCCACCGTTTACTCTATAGAATTTTTGTGTAGTAACTTTTAATGCACCTAGTGGTAAAAATTCGTTGGAAGAATTTGACATATTCATTTCATCAAGATTATATATTCGTTGAACAGATCCTTTACCAAATGTGGGAGTTCCTATTATGACAGCACGTTTATAGTCCTGCATAGCAGCTGCAAGAATTTCAGAAGCAGAGGCGCTATTGCCATTGACAAGTATGATTAATGGTCCACCATATTGAACCCTTGGATCAGTATCCAATAATAATTCAGCAGGTAGTTTAGGTTGTTTAACCTGAACAATCGGGCCTTTGGGTATAAAATATCCACCCATTTCTACCACTTCGGATAATGAACCACCAGTATTTTCGCGTAAATCAAGAATGATGCCGTTTACATTTTCTTCTGTTAGTTTTTCAAGTTCTAATTTAACGTCTTTAGCACATTTACGACCGTTGTAGTCATTAAAATCAACATAAAATGATGGTAATTTAATATATCCAATAGTTAGTTTTTGTTCTTTCATTTTGAGAACAGCAGATTTTGCATAGGTTTCTTCTAAAATCACAACATCGCGAATGATAGAAATAACCATGATTCTTCCATCAATTTTTTTAACAGTTAGTCGTACTTCAGTGCCTTTCTTTCCTCGAATCAGCTGAACGGCTTTATCCAAGCGCATACCAACAATATCCACAGGTTCATCAGCACCTTGCGCTACTTTTAAAATTACATCTCCGGTTTTTAGATCTCCTTGTCGCCATGAAGCGCTTCCAGGCACAATGTTTTCAACTGTTGTATAACCATCTTTCTGTCGGAGAGTTGCTCCAATACCTTCAAATTTTCCTGACATTCTAATATCAAAATCTTCTTTATTTTTTGGGGGAAAATATTCTGTATGAGGATCAAATACATTTGTGAAAGCATTGACATATAAGCCAAAGCGGTCATTTCTGTCAAATTGTTTTAAGCTTTTAAACCATTCATCATTACTTTTTAATACTTTTTCACGTGCATCTTTTTCTAGTTCTTCAAAAGTTTTTATTTTGATTGTAGTATCATGTTTTGCAATCGCATTTTCTTGTATTTCTAATGCTTCTGTTAATCGCAGAATCGTTTGATATTTGAGCGCTTTGCGCCATGATTCTTTTAATGCAGCTTCATTAGGTTCAAAATTCAGTTTTTCTCCATCTGTTTCAATCATTTCATCTTTAGTATAATCAAAAGGATGAGAAAGAATTTCTTGATAATAGATAACCGCTTCATCTATACGTTTTGTAATGATATCAAGTGAAAGATCAAAAAATTCCAAACTTGAACTTTTTAATTCATCATCTAGTTTTGTTTCGTATTTTGAAAGTTTTTTAATGTCTGATTCAATTAGAAATTTCTTATTAAAATCAAGTAGTTTAAGATATTCTTTAAAAACTTTTTTGGAAAATTCATCATTAATATCTTGAGGATGAAAATGAAATTTATTAATATCATCAACAACCAATTTTATTAGGAATTTTTCTTTCGCTTCATTATCCTGCTTTAAAGTAAAAGCAGAAATTGCCAGAATGATTAATAGAAAAATAAAATGTTTCAAAGAGTGTTTATACATATGCTAAATTTATAAAACAAAGATAAAGATATTGTTTGAATTCGAAATTTTTATAAATAATTTCTTTTAATGAAATATAATAGTTGTGGAAGTCCTTGTTATTTCAAGCAATCACAAGGGGAAGGGAATTCAATTTTAGTATCTGGTAGTAAGTTGAAGATTTTTTCAATAACATTTTTATCTCTGATAAGTGTTAAACTTAAATTGAGTTGTTTAATTTGATTTTTTAGTTTTCCGATTTCATCAGGAAGATTAGTTAGTGGGTTATCCCAAATAACCAATTGATTAAGATTTTTCATGTTTCCAATCTCTTTTGGTAATTCAGGAATTTCGTTTCTGAATATTTTCAATGTTTTAAGTTTAGTCAAACGAGTGATAGCTTTTGGGAAATGAGTAAACTTATTAGATGAAACATCTAATTCTTCCAAAAATTTAAGACTATCAATTTCATCAGGAATATCGTTGAGTTTATTAATACTTAAAATAAGAACTTTTAAGTTCTTTAGCAAGAAAATTTCTTTTGGTATTTGGGTGAGTTTTTCTCGTTTGAGTTTCAGGATATATACAGAATCAGGCTGTTTTAGCGCTTCTTCCAAGGATGAATATTCAACGCAGTTTTGCAAATTATAGGTGGAATATTTTTGAGAATATATTTTAACTGGAGAAATTAAAAATATAGTTACAATAAAAAATATTGTACTTTTTTTTAGCATTTAAAATTTAAGTTAAAATATTTATTTAGAAAAGTTTAACGAGAGAAATGTATTGTAAGTTTAATACAACAAAAAAAACTACCCAAGAAATTGAGTAGTTAACATATTATAAGAAATAATATTTATTCGTTAAATCTTTTCTCTTTTTAACAAAAAGAAAGGTAAACTCGCAGCAATTAGAATAAAAGCAATAAGATTGCTATCTATTGGAGCTCCTCCCACATTACCAGTACCTGTACCTGGACCTGGTTGAGCAAATAAACCTGAACTTACCAAGAAAAACATGCAAACCCAAATAATTTTTACTGCTTTCATAATGTTGTTTATTATATTAATATTATATTTTATTAAAATTGAATTACAAAGATATAAAAAGATTTTTATTAAAAACAAGTTTTTTCCATTTTTTTTTATTTATTTTATTTTGTATCGATTAAATAGTGTAATAAATGCGAATATTTTTTTATTTAAATATTTGAATTTCAATGTTTTGATCTTCTCTTCTTTTGTTTATAAAATAGTTGATATTTTTTTTAAAATTATATTTTTGTCTACTTATATTATTAATTAGGAATAAAAAATCAATCATTTAACAATATAGTAGTATCTGATTTTAGAGTGTCAGATTTGTTTGTATGCGAATAACAAGAATATGATTTTTTTATCTTTACAGAAGGCTTGGGAAATTTAACTTTCAGGTAATTGAAATTTTCATCTTTAACTACTTTTTCCATAAAAAGTCCGAATATTGGAAGTGCTGTTCTGCATCCTTCGCCTTGTTCATCCTTAATAAAATGAATACATCGGTATTGACCGCCAACCCAAGCGCCTCCAATTAAATTCGGTGAAACTCCTACAAACCATCCATCAGAATAATTTTGTGAAGTACCCGTTTTCCCACCAAACTGCATATCCGTATTAAAAATATTATATTCAAATAATGCTTGAGTAGTTGCTCCATATTCAGAAAGACCAGCTTGTAACATTTGTGACATAAGAAAAGAAGTTTCTTCTGAAATAACTCGTTGTTTTTCTGTTTTAAATTCTTTTATAACATTTCCGTCATGATCTTCAATGCGAGTAATCAGTTGCGGTTCAACCTTAAATCCTGTGTTCACCATCGGACAATAAGCATTCACCAATTCATACAAAGTCACATCACTGGAACCAATTGTTACAGAAGGAACATCTTCAAGTTTTGATGTAATGCCCAACTTGTGAGCATATTCAATGACTTTCTGCCAGCCCATCTCTTTTGAAAGCTGAACAGCAATCGAATTCACAGAACGTGCAAAAGCATTTTTCAATGTGATTGATTCACCGGTAAATTCCCAAGTTACATTTTGTGGCGCCCATGTTTTTTTCTCGCCTTTTTCTGTATAATTTATAGAAACAGGAACATCAGATAATCTGTCGCAAGGGCTGTATCCATTGTCCATGGCGGCTGTATAGACAAATGCTTTAAATGTAGATCCTGGCTGACGATGTGATTGTTTTACATGATCAAATTTAAAATAATTGAAATCAATATCTCCAACCCAGCATTTGACGAAGCCTGTATGAGGATCAATGCAATAAAATCCGGCATGAAGAAATTTTAAATAATATTTTAAAGAATCAATATGACTGAATAATGTATCCTTTTCTCCTTTCCATGTAAACACTGTCATTCGATGTTTTTTATTCAGATAAAAATCAATACTGTCAGCATGTTCGGGGAATTTCTTTTTTAAAGATGAATAATAAGGTTCTTCTTGAATTTTATCTTCAACAAAGTTTTTTAATTCATTTCCTTTATCATCTACCCAAGGATTTTTATCAGACAAATGATTGTAAAATACTTTTTGCAATCGCATCATTTGCTTGGCAACAGCTTCTTCTGCGTATTGTTGTAATCGAGTATCAATAGTGCTGTAGATTTTCAATCCATCACGATATAGGTCTAAATGATTTTCTTTGAGCCATGAAGATAAATATCTGGAAACCGCAATTCTAAAGTAATTGGCTGTGCCATCGTAGTTGTCTTCAGCTTTATAGTTAAGGTTCAGTTGTGATTTTTTTGAAGTTTCATATTCATTTTGCGTAATGATTTTATCTTTTAACATTAATCCTAGCACTGTGTTTCTCCTTTCAATAGAACGAGATGGATGTAACATTGGACTATAATATGTAGGTGCTTTTAAAAGTCCAATGAGAATGGCGCACTGCGAAGCATTCAACTGGGCTGGTGTTACACTGAAATAAGTATTTGCTGCTGTCTTAATGCCAAAGGTATTGCTACCAAAGTCAACCGTGTTGAGATACATAGTTAATATATCTTCTTTTGAATAAAAAAATTCAATCTTCAACGCATTGATCCATTCTTTTGTTTTATAAATTATAGTTCGTAAAACCGGAATATAGCCAAGCAATCCTTTGGAAAAATTGGAACGAGTTTTAAAAAGATTTTTCACTAATTGTTGCGTAATCGTGCTGCCACCGCGTCTGTCACCTTTTGCCATATACCAAAAAACTGAAAAAGAAGCATAAACATCAATACCGTGATGCTTGTAAAATCGGGTGTCTTCAGTGGCAATAAGTGTTTTAATTAATAAAGGTGAAATTTCATTGTACTTCACAGGTGTACGATTGTGATTGAAGTATTTGCCAATCAGTTTGCCATCAGCAGAATAAAGTTCGGATGTTATTTCATATTTCGGATTGTTGATATCACTGACGTTTGGTGATTTGCCAAACAACCAGAATAAATTTATGTCAACAGCAAATACATAAATAAAAACACATAAAAAAAATGTAATTATTATCCTATAAAATAAGGATAGTTGTAGGAATTTATTATAAATCTTTTTTGAAAAAGATGTAATTTCAGAAAGATATTTTTTCATTATTAAAAAGCAAAATAAATAATAGTTATTAGTCTCTATACGATGAATAACTTGTTTTAGTTTGCAAAAATATGATTCTTTTGAAAGAGGATTTTAAATTTGTTGTTAAATTTCAAACAGTTGTTAAATAATCTAAAATCTTTTTTATTTGTTCGGGACATTTTTTCAATTCGATTGAATATGCTGGAAATTCCCTTCTGACAGGATATTCACCTCTTTGTTTTTCAAATGTTTCTACAGAATTTCTTAAATTTCTGTCATCATCTTTGATATTATATGTTTTTGAAATTATGGTATAAAGAATATCATCATCCGATAAATTTTTACAATTAAGAGATATCAGCATTTTATCATGCACTAAAAGTTTTTCAGGATACCATTTATCTAAACCTAAATTAAAATGGTTGCTTAATGCATTTACAGCCATTGAAGTTCCGTTTGCTTTGCCTTCTGTTGAATAGCCTGCTATATGCGGAGTTCCGTAGATTGCCATACCAAGCAATTCAGTATCAATTAAAGGTTCATTTTCCCAAACATCAAGAATAGCTCCGGAAATTTTATTCATTTTTAGTGCATTTTTCAACGCGTTTGTTTTTACTACCGCTCCTCGTGAAGTATTAATAAAATAAGGCTTTTTAGATAAAGTTTCAAAAAAGGTATCATCAATCAAATGGTATGTTTTGAATTTTAAATCTTTATTCAGTGAAACATGAATTGTAATAATATCCGACTCGCTTTTTATTTGTTCGATTGAAACAAATTTTTCTTTGCCTTCGTTTTCAGCTCTTGGCGGGTCGTTCAGCAATACACGCATTCCCAATTTTTCAGCTAATTCAGCCGCTTTTGATCCAACATGTCCTACGCCGATAATCCCTAATGTTTTGCCTTTTAAAGAGAAACCTTTATCTTTCGCCAGATTCACTAATGATGATGCAATATATTGCATGACTGACGAGGCATTGCAACCCGGAGCATTTGTCCATTTTATATTATGTTGTTGACACCATTCAGTGTCAATATGATCAAACCCAATCGTAGCGCTTGCAATTAATTTAATAGAAGTATTTTTTAATAAATTTTCATTACATTGAGTGATTGTTCTTGTGATCAATGCGTCAGCATTTTTAAGATCAGCATTTGAAATTGATGCACCTGGAAGATATAGAATTTCAGCAAATGGTTCTAAAATGCCTTTCAGGTAAGGGATCTTATCATCAGCAATAATTTTCATGTTGTTGTTTATTCTCTTTTCAAGCAAGTTTCTATTGAAAATTTAAAGTAACTTGCTGTTTAGTAAATATAATTTTTGTTAAACAAATGTACGACAATAATTAAGTGAGCTAATCAAAAATGATATATGTTTAAGCAAAGTTTGTGAGAAATTTAGTAAGTATCTTGCGGTTTTTTTAATAAATGAAATGTTTAAAAATCTGTATTATTTGTTTCCATAAATTGTTTGTTAACATTAGTAATTTATATAGTTTTGTTTTAATAAAGATTTAATCTTTTTATGAAAAAAAGAGTTGTGAAAAATATAATATTTAGTTTTTTAATATTCTTTTTTGTTCAAGTCAGCTATGCGCAAAAAATAAAAGGCGCTTTGAACATTGGGCTGAATGCGACTCAGGTGGATGGCGATGAGGTTTATGGTTATCATAAGTTTGGTTGGAATATTGGTCCTTCGGCGATAATTCCGTTTGGGAAGTTTTCTATAACACTTGAAAATATTTTCTCTCAAAAAGGTTCTTACCAGAAACCTTTGTATCGTGATCTTGCCTATGCAAATAAAGATACCGGCATGTATAAATTAAAGTTGACCTATCTCGAAGTGCCGGTTTTATTCAGTTACACAGATAAAGATTTAATTACGTTTGGCGTTGGTATTTCATG
>Ga0209697_10000909_pt1 | contig 47920 bp, 31 predicted proteins | sample AliMusrvi5mmetaG_FD_184115 | JGI IMG/M metagenome (GOLD analysis project Ga0209697, IMG submission 184115) | Freshwater lake bacterial and archeal communities from Alinen Mustajarvi, Finland, to study Microbial Dark Matter (Phase II) - Alinen... | ecosystem: Environmental > Aquatic > Freshwater...
TGTTTCTATTATTTATAATTCTATTAGTTACGATAATTGTAAATGCCAAAAGCTTTTACTCTCAAAAAATAGTAAGTTGTTCAGCAGGTGCTTATCACACCTTAGCGATTGATGAATCAGGTAGCCTATGGTCCTGGGGTTATAATACCTATGGACAATTAGGAGACGGAACTACTCAGGATCAATATATAGCTGTCCTGATAAAGCCGGAAACAAAGTTTAAGTATACTGTTGCCGGATATAATTATAGTATGGCCATCGATGAATCCGGTAATCTATGGGGGTGGGGAACTAATAATACCGGACAGTTGGGTAATGCAATTACTTCAGAAAAGAATGCCAAACCGGTAATAATTAAGAGTGGTACAAAATTTAAAGCTGTCTCAATTTATTATTCTCATACTTTGGCCATTGATGAATCCGGTAATCTATGGACATGGGGAGGTAATGACAAAGGTCAGTTAGGAGATGGTACAACTAAAGATAAATCATCTCCGGTAAAAATTAAATCTGGAACAAAGTTTAAATCAATAGCTGCTGGTTCTGCTCATAGTATGGCCATTGATGAATCTGGAAATCTGTGGTCATGGGGAAGTAACAAATACGGTCGCATTGGCAATGGGAACACATCAGATGTGACCACACCTGTAAATATCAAATCAGATACTAAATTTAAAATCTGTTCAGCCGGATCAGGACATAGTATGGCCCTTGATGAATCAGGAAACTTGTGGGTTTGGGGTGAAAACTCTGCCAGCCAGTTAGGTGATGGCACCAAGGTATACATTTCCAATCCATTGCAAATCAGATCCGGAAAAAAATTCATAAGCATATCGGCGGGAGCAAATCACAGTATGGCCATTGACGATCTAGGCAACCTTTGGGCCTGGGGATATAATGGCTTTGGCAAGTTAGGAGATGGAACAATAACTGAAAAACCACTGCCAGTAAGGATCAAAGAAGGCACAAAATTTCTTGCCGCATCAGCTGGATATAATCACAGTATGGCTATTGATGAATCAGGAAACCTTTGGGGTTGGGGAACCAATGAAAATGGTCAGTTTGCAACGGGTAGTGCTTCCAGCAAACCACTGCCTGTAAATATTAAAACAGATCTGAAATTTGTATCCGTTTCTGCCGGGAACGAACACTCTCTTGCAATTGATGCATCAGGAAATTTGTGGTCATGGGGAGCTAATTCATACGGACAACTAGGTGATGAAACTACCTATGGGAAAAACATCCCAATACATATAAAATCGGGAACAAAATTTAAAGCAGTTTCAGCTGGAAAATATAATACCAGCATGGCCCTTGATGAGTCTGGTAATTTATGGACATGGGGATATAATTACTATGGACAATTGGGTGATGGAACCACACAGGATAGAAACACTCCTGTACATGTTCTATTAGGAACAAAATTTAAATCCATCTCTGCAGGAGCTTCAATTAGTATGGCTATTGATGAAACAGGAAATCTCTGGGGCTGGGGTTACGGGCTATTGGGAAATGAAACAACTATGACTAAATCGCCACCTGCTATTATAAGATCAGGATTGAAATTCAAATTCGTTTCAACTTGCACTACCTATACGATGGCTATTGATGAGTGGGGCAATCTTTGGGGCTGGGGATCAAATAAATCAGGGCAGTTGGGTGATGGTACAAATACCGATAAACCCACTCCTATTCAGATTAAACCTGGTGTGAAATTTAAAGTGGTCTCTACTTATTATTCTCATACTCTGGCGATTGATGAATCAGGGAATTTGTGGGCATGGGGAAGTAGCGAATATGGGAAGCTAGGATATGGCGGTCTGTTAGTTAAAAACATACCGGTAATGGTAAAAGTAGGTTCAAAATTTAAAATGGCAAATGCAGGATCTGTGCATTCTGTAGCAATCGATGAATCAGGTAATCTTTGGACCTGGGGATATAATAAAAATGGAAGACTGGGAGATGGAACAGCTTCGGATAGGTACTTTCCGATTTCAATTAAACCTGATACAAAATTCAACAATGTATCTGCCGGATATGCGCACACCTTAACCATCGATGAATCAGGAAAACTATGGGCCTGGGGATACAATGATGTTGGCCAGTTAGGTGACGGCACAGCCTGGCGTGAATCTCCTGTATGGATTAACACTGGTAATTCTACCATTGGCAACCTGAGCCTCAAAAGATGAGTATATAAGGGAGGCTGTGAGTAAAATCAAAGAAACCAAAGAGATCCGATCTTTATATTAAGACAGGATCCTTTTGATTTAAGCTACATCCGTTCAGGAACATCAATTCCAAGCAATTTCATGCCTGTTTTGATCGTTTTCCCGATCGTTTCAGCAAGAACCAGACGAAGGTTCCGTAACTCTGAATTCTCTTCAGCAATCATAGGAAATTCATGGTAAAACTGGTTGAAATCTTTTACCAGTTCGTAAACATAGTTGGCTACAAGAGCCGGACTGTAATTATCCCCGGCTTCTTTCACCGCAACAGGAAATTGTGAAACAGCTTTTATTAATTGCAGTTCTTTAAGTCCTAACTGAGTTCCTGCTTCAATGGAATGATTCAGTTTAATTCCCTTATCTTCAGCTTTTCGCAGCACTGAACGGATCCTGGCGTAAGTATATTGGATGAATGGCCCTGTATTACCGTTAAAATCGATTGATTCTTCGGGATTGAACAACATGTTCTTCTTCGGGTCAACCTTCAGCATAAAGTACTTCAAAGCACCTAAAGCGATCATCTTGTATGTTTTGGCTGCCTGTTCCGGAGTGTATCCTTCCAGTTTACCCAATTCTTCTGAAGTCTTCCGTGAAACTTCAATCATTTCATCCATCAGATCGTCAGCATCAACGACAGTACCTTCGCGTGATTTCATCTTGCCTTGTGGCAGTTCAACCATTCCATACGAAAAGTGATGCAGTCCTTTACCAAATTCGAAGCCCAACTTATCGAGCAGAATAGATAACACCTGGAAATGGTAATTCTGTTCGTTTCCAACCACATAAATCATTTTATTTATGGGATAGTCCTGAAAACGTTCCCTGGCCGTACCAATGTCCTGGGTCATGTAAACAGATGTGCCATCACTTCGAAGCAGAATTTTCTGATCGAGTCCTTCTGCTGTCAGATCAGCCCATACTGACGAATCTTCCTGCTGGTAAAAAACACCTTCTTTAAGTCCACGCAGAACCTCATCCCTCCCATAGAGATAGGTCTCTGATTCGTAGTATATTTTATCGAAATCTACACCCAGTGCCTTATAAGTAACATCAAAACCAGCGTAGACCCATTGGTTCATCATTTTCCAGAGATCCCGGATTTCAGGATCTTTGGCTTCCCATTTTAACAGCATTTCACGGGCACCAAGCATCGATGGAGCATTTTGCTCAGCATTCTCCTTTGTCTCACCCTGTTCGATTAAAGCAGCAATTTCCTTTTTGTATTCCTGATCGAACCTGACATAAAAATTACCAACCAAATGATCTCCTTTAATCCCTGTGTTCCTGGGTGTTTGTCCGTTTCCCCACATTTTCCAGGCATACATCGACTTACAGATATGGATACCCCGGTCATTGACAATATTGGTTTTAACCACCTTGTTGCCATTGGCTTTCAGAATTTCAGAAAGTGAAAACCCAAGGAGGTTATTACGAATATGCCCCAAATGGAGAGGTTTGTTGGTATTTGGCGACGAGTATTCGACCATCACCAGCTTTGAGTTATCAGTAAGTTCAGTAATCCCGTATTTTTGAGCAGTTGCTGCAGTATTAAGTACTGAAATCCAATAATCAGTGCTGATTACAAGATTCAGGAATCCCTTGACAACATTATATTTTTCAACTTCAGCAACATTCGCCTGAAGATAATCACCTATATCAGCAGCCGTTTGTTCAGGTGATTTCTTTGAAATCCTGACAAAAGGAAATACCACCAGTGTAATATCGCCTTCAAATTCTTTACGGGTATTCTGCAGTTGTATAAGCGTTTGATCAATTTTCTGCTGGTAGCAGTTTTCAATTGCTTCAACTATCTTGTCAAGTATAATCAATTCAATGGACATTTTTATTGCTTTGAAATTTGAACGACAAAGATATTTGATTTTAGTTATTTACTGTCATAAGTCATGCGTCATTCACCGATCAATTCATTTGATGGTAAACTTCCGGCCATTAAAAAAGGCACACTGTCTGTTTTTAGGATGAGTTATATCCCCGAATTCATTTTGCATACTATGGCCTTTATGAAACCTTGCATCATTTCATCCCAATATAATTTGTTTTTTAATTGCCGGATGGAACTCGCATATGAAATATCCATCCTTGTCAGTGTTTAACGAATATGCTTGTTTCATAAACTGACAAAAAGAAGCATTGCAATACCAGATATTGGTGAATTTTGCGTTCATGTGGTATGTTTTGCTTTTCAGAGTATTCCACAGGTTCGATCAAGACACTTCATATCCTACATTACCGGTTTCTGTAATCAGGATACTCCATTTCCTCCATTTCCCCTTTCCTATTTTCGATTTTCGCTTATTTCAATCGCAACCTTTACTTACCCAATTTATTAATTCCTGACTTAGACAGAAAATTCGGGATAACTTACAAATTCGTGTAATTCCTGCCTAGGTAAATGGGCATCTAAATTTGTGAAATACGTTTTTCCCGCACTTTCGCACGTTCGGCATATTCTGCCGTTCTGCTGTTATGCATGTTCTGCCTATTTGCATTTTCTCCCTTTCTCCAATTAGGCTTCGAAGAGGAGCATCGTTAATACTGAATCTGAAAGCAAAAATCAAGATATCTTATAATTTCATCCTTTATGCCAAAAAGCCCAAAAGGCAGTCTAGTCATTTTGGCTTTTTGCGTAAACAATCCAGATGGTGTGGATTTGCAATTCACACTAACCTCTACCTTCTTAATTCATATCCTGTGGTGCAGGGAACAATTTATCTTCCATTTTTATTAAACGATTATGGTGTGGATTTCCAAAAATCTTTCCGGACTACATAGAAGGTTAGTTCTGATGTGGGGCAAATAGAAGGATAAATTATGCCTAAATAGAGCGAATGCTAAAACCGCAATTTTAAAATATTTCCTTAACTTCCTCAACTTCCGCAGTATAGTATTTTTGAGGAAGTAAATGATTGTTTTTGTCTCATTCCAAACAAGGTAGTGAGAACCAAAATGTTGATCCTTTTCCCTTTTCGGATTCCACCCATATTTTTCCGCCAAGTAATTCTACAAACCCTTTGGAAATGGACAATCCGATACCAGTGCCTTCATATTTTCTGGTATTTGTATCATCTTCCTGTTCAAAGTTTCCAAAGATCCGGCTTTTGTTTTCATTCGATATGCCTATACCTGAATCTTTCACAAAGAAATGCAGTTCATTTTCATTCTTCCTGCAACCAATGGTTATGGTGCCATTTGAGGTAAATTTTACTGCATTGTCGATTATTTGATAGAATACTTTTCTGAGCAGATTTTCGTCAGTTAGGATCTTATTTGCACATTTAAAAGAATTTTCCTGAATGAAAATGGTTGTGTTTTTATTCTGACAGGATATACTGAATTCTTCACTAACTCCACTAACCAGATCACACAAACAGACTTCATTTTTCATTATTTTCAGGTTGCCTGATGCAAGAAGTGAAATATCCATGATGTTGGTCATCGTATTCAAAAGGCGATCACAACTTGTATTGAACATTATGTAATAATCCAGTTTTGCCTCATTTGTAAATGCCGGATCGGTCAATATTTGCCCAAACCCAAGAATTCCGTTTAAAGGAGTGCGTATTTCGTGCGAAATATTATTTATAAATGCAGTTTTTAATCTATTGCTTGCTTCAGCATTTTCTTTGGCATTTATCAGATCCTGTTCTGCTTGTTTTCGCTCGGTAATGTTTTTATCTACTCCCCGATAACCCATTAGTCGACCTTTAAGGTCTAGAATGGGTAATCCATTAGTAAGAAGACAGATGAGCTGTCCGTTTTTTCCAAAATTCCAGTTTTCAAGATCTTTTATGGGTGCTTTGTTGGCTGCAATTTCAGAAAATATTTTTCCTATTCTTTTTGCCTCATCTTCCGGCATAAAATCAAAAGGTGTTTTTCCTATAATTTCGTCGGAAGCCATGCCAAAAAGATCGATATCCCGTTGTGAACTGTACGTATATCTTCCATCCTTATCGACTTCCCATACCCAGTCTGCTGTGCTGAACAAGATGTTGCGGAGTCTCTCTTCACTTAATCGAAGGGCTTCTTGTGATAATTTGAATTCGAGTTTTATCACAGCTTCCTCGAGAGCCCTTTGTACCGCAAAAGGAAGTCTCTCTAACCTATCTTTGAGAACATAGTCAACAGCACCCATCTTCAAAAGCTCAATGGCTGTAATTTCGCCAATAGAACCGGAAACACAGATAAACGGAACAAGGGGACAATATTTATTGGCAAGTTTAAGGGCTTCAAAAGCATCGAATCCCGGTAAGCTGTAATCGGCAAGGATAACATCATAGGTTTTGGTCCGGATCGATTTAGTATATTCGGTCGCATTCTCAACACGTGAAATCTGTAAATTGTATCCGGCTTTAGCTAGTTTTTCACTAACGATTTCGAAGTCTATTGGAGAATCTTCGAGTGACAAAACATTTAATAAGATAGTGTTATTTATTTTATTATTCATTTATATTTCCTCCATCCTGAGGCAACTCATTGAGCATAGCCCAGAATACTCCCAAATGTTTTACAGCTTCAAAGAAATCTCTGAAATTGACGGGTTTTACCACATAAGCATTTACTCCAAGCTCATAACACTTCTTTAAATCAGGTTCTTCGCGCGAAGAGGTGAGCATGACTATAGGAATATTTTTCAGTTCCGGATTAGTTCGGATTGCCTGAAGAACTTCAATACCGTCCATCCGTGGCATTTTAATATCAAGAAGAATGACTGCAGGGTTTTCCTTCTCCCTGTTTTGGTAAGCCCCTTCATAAAGCAGGTATTCCATTACATCTACACCGTCTTTCAAAGTGATTAACCTGTTCGCCAGATTCTGTACTGAAAAGGCCTCAATCGTTAATTCTACATCCTCTGGATTATCTTCCACAAGAAGAATTTTTCTTAATCTGATCATTTTTATGCCTCCTAAGATTTTGGTAATGTAAAATAAAATGTTGCCCCTTCATTTAATCGTGATTCAGCCCATGTTTGTCCTCCGTGTTTAAGTATGATGCGCCGGACATTGGCAAGCCCTATACCTGTTCCTTCAAATTCACTTTTAGAATGAAGACGCTGGAATACCCCGAATAATTTGCTGGAATATCGCATATCAAAACCAGCGCCATTGTCGCGTATAAAAAAGACATATTGCTTTTCTTCATCTTTAAATCCAATTTGAATCACAGAGTTTTCTTTCTTTCTGGTGTATTTTACCGCATTGTGTAACAGATTGAACCAAACTATCCTCAACAGCGCATGATCACCTGTAACATGAGGTAATTCAATAATTTCCCAGTTAATAGTACGATCTGTCATGTCGGGCTTTAATAATTCAATGGATTCACGTAGAACAAGGTTCATATCCAATTCAGTTCGCCGCATTTCCTGTCTCCCGGTTCTGGAGAATTGAAGCAGGTCGTCGATCAGGTTGCCCATTTGATTTGAAGCATTGACAATAGTTTCAAGATAATGTTTCCCTTGCTCCGGCAGTAAATCCTGGTATTTTTCGTCCAATAGTTCAACAAATCCGTTGATGTGCCGAAGCGGTGCACGTAAGTCGTGTGATACAGAGTATGAAAATGATTCCAGTTCCTTGTTTGCTTCCAGCAATTGCATTGTGCGCTCATCAACCCGCTGTTCGAGGGTTTCATTCAATTTCATGATTTCCTTCTCTGATTTCTTACGGTCCGTGATGTCAATAAATGTGACAAGGAAATTATCCCGGATGGATATCCCGGATATGATGATATATCTTTCTGTTCCATCCTTACAGGTAACCATCAATTCATTGGACTCAATATCAAGGCCGGTTCCAATAGCTTTTTTTGCTCTCTCGTCCCATTTGTTTCTGACCAATTGTCTGTACTGTTCATCCGGATAGGCTTTGATCCACCATTCTGAAAGGGTAGGGACATCTTCCTCGCTAAATCCAAAAACCTCAACAAATCGGGTATTCCTGAATGAAATCACCCCATCATGGGTGGTTAAGGCTACCGGTAAAGGCAAATTTTCAATCAACAATCGGAATTTTTCTTCACTTTCACGAAGGGCCTCTTCAACCAGTTTTCGTTCGGTAACATCCTGAAAAGAGCCAAATACTCTAACTACCTTTCCATTTTCAATAACCGGATGACCGATCGTTCTAACCCATTTATGATTGTTTTTTGCAGTTACAATCTCAAGCTCCAGGTCATAAGGAATAGCTCGTTTTAACACTTTGCGAAATGCCTTTTCGATAATTGGTTTCGAATGTTCTGTATAATAATTAATGCTTAATGATACTGAGGCTGACGTTTTAGGGTCGAGATCATGAATCAGTGCGACTTGTTCCGTGCAGGTAGATTGACCTGTTAATGGATTAAAGTCCCATCCGCCTACCATTGCAATTCGGCCAACTTCCCTTAATAGGGCTTCGCTATCTCTCAATGCATTTTCTACCAGCTTACGTTTGGTAATATCTTCGATTGTTCCCTCATAGTAAATGATCTTTCCATCAGAATCGTAAAATGCTTTAGCATTTTCGCTAACGAATACCGATTGCCCGTTTTTAGTCTTCCATACCGATTCCAAACCAATAACAGTTCCATCTTTTTCAATGCTTTCGCGGAATTTTCTTCGCTCTCCTTCATCCTCGTATCCTTCCTTTTCAAGGTTGCGTTGAGCCAGTTCTTCAAAAGAATCAAACCCCAGCATTTTAATCAGCGTTTGATTTGCCAATATAATCTTCCCGTCTGGAGTAGTACGGTATATACCAATCACCGCGCTTTCGACTATGTTACGATATCGTTCTTCGCTTCGGTTTAATGCTTCTTCAGCCTGCTTTCGCCAGCTAATATCAATAACAAGGCCAATTATGTTTAAAGGAGTTCCTTCAGCATCCCTATTAATAGTCCCTATATCATAAAACCATTTATACTCGCCTGACTGGGTTTTAATACGATATTCAATTTCATATTTATCAACTAATCCATCGATATGTCTCTGCATCGCATTCATTGCCTTATCGAAATCTTCAGAATGAAGTAAAGCAGTGAAATCAGTATAGTGCTTAAATCTTTCAGGTGGATAACCCAGCATTTCAGCTTTCCGGGGATCGAATGTTACTTTACCTGTTTTGATGTCCATTTCCCACCAGGCCATATTGGCCGATTGCATGGCCAGTTCGAGTCTCGAGTTATTTTCATGCAGGGTCTCTTCTGCCTTCTTTCGTTCGGTGATGTCGTGGATAGTGCCAACCAGATAGATATTTCCGGATTCATCAATAAAACGTATTTTTCTTGTGATGATAGTCCTCGTAATGTCTGCAACAGTCAGTTCTTCTTCCCGTTGATCGGGTATCCCGGTATCAAGGACACTTCGGTCAACTTTTAGAAAATGATGCCTCTCGTTTTCCGGAACCGCTTCAACAAGAGTATAGCCAATTACACTCTTTTCATCCATGCCAAATATTTCATAGAAGGCGCGATTGGCAAGGGTGATACGATGTTCGTTATCCTTGACAAATATGGGGTCGCCAACCAGGTCAAGTATGGTTCTTATCCGGTCTTTTTCATCCCTCAATGCTGTTTCTGCTTGCTTACTTTCGGTGATGTCGCGACCGGCAACTACCGAACCAATTATCTTTCCGTCATTGTCGCGGATGGGAGAGAAGCTATAACTTCCGACCCAGGTTTCACCGGTGTCTCTGCGATGCAGGGTATATTCGGCATTCTTAACTACTTCTCCGCTCAACGCCCTTGGAACAGCCCACTGGTCAATGCGTGCCAATTCTCCGTTGGCCATATATACATCCAGAAATTCAGGGTATTCTGCAAAGGTTTTGGCACACTCATCCTTGTTTTTAAATTTATGGAATGTTGCAAAAGCATCATTGAACTCTATAAAACGCCCATCGGCATCTGAGATAAAAATGGCATCAGTCATACTGGCCAGAGCTGTGTCCAATTTTAGCTTACTTGCCAGTAGCTCTTCTTCTGCCTTTTTCTGTTTGGTAATGTCGAAATTGACTCCAATCATTCGGACTGGAGTTCCATTTTCATCAAAGAAAACCTGCCCGGAAGCTTTCAGCCAATGCACTGAATTGTCGGGCCAAACTATTCTAAATTCAGTGTCATAATCCTTTTCCCCACGGATGGCTTGCTGGGAAATCGTATTGCTGAATTCCCGGTCATCGGGATGTACTCCATTTAGCCAGGCTTCATATGCCCCAGGGAATTCCCCATGTTTAAGGCCATATAACGTGTACATTTGGTCGTCCCATGCCAGACGGTTATTTACTACATCCCAATCCCAAATCCCAAGCTGTGATGCATGTGTTGCAGTTGAAATACGCTCATTAAGTTCACGGATTTTCTCTTCAGACTGTTTGCGCTCGGTAATGTCATACCCAAACGCCCAGAATTCATCGGCAATTGTTTTGCCTACCCAGACAATAATTTTCTCTGTACCATCATTACAGGTACAAACGCATTCCAATGCCTCAACATCCAGGTGATTTATTGCAGCTTGTTCGATATTATATGTCCATTGATCAATTACTTGTTGTCGGTAATTTTCATCCGGAAACGCTTTTATCCACCAATGCCCGACTGTTGGAACATCCTCCATCGAAAAGCCGAATATATTATAAAAAGCCTCATTTGTATAGATTGCTTTTTGATCGCTGCCACTTGAAGCATAGATAGCTATTGGTGATAATTCAGCCACTGCCCTGAACTTTGCTTCACTCGTTCGAAGTTCCTCTTCGGCTCGTTTGCGTTCGGTAATATCCTGATAGAAACCATAAACTCTTCGGTTTTCTAAATCTACATTTCCTATGGAGTGAACTTTCCGCAGATTACCTTTGGCTGTGATGATTTCCAGTTCCAAATCAAATGATTTACCGAATTGTAGTGCATTTTGCACAGCCTTTTCAACTATCGGTCTGGAATCAGGCGCATAAAAATTTATTCCCTTATCAACATTCGGATTGAAATCAAAATCTACTTCATGAATCCGGTAAACCTCGTCTGTCCAGGTCTGTTCCAAAGTGTCCATATTAAACTCCCAACCGCCAACTCTTCCTATTGATTCAGTTTCGGAGAGCAGTTTTTTACTCTTTTTCAGGTCTTCTTCTGTCTGTTTGCGAGGCGTGATATCTTCGAGGATAGCCAGATTATATAAAAATTGCCCGTCATTACTGAAATTGGAAGTTAAAGTGAGCGAACCCCATATTATACGACCATCTTTCCGAATATAGCGTTTTTCAGTTTTGTAAACCGAAATCTCCTGATTCATTAGTTTTTGGATTTCGGGCATATCATTGATCAGATCGTTGGGATAGGTAAGATCTCTAAATGATAAGTTTTGGAGTTCTTGTTCTGTATATCCCAATATGATGGAATAAATGGAGTTTACTTTTTCATATCTGAACTCACTATTTATAATAGCCATCCCCAAAGGTCCGTCTTCATATATTTTTCTGAATCTTGATTCACTTTCTCGAAAGTCATTTTCTGCATTTTTACGTTCGGTAATGTCAATCGATAAAATAAACACTCCTTCCGGCACAGGTTGAATACTCAGGTCGAACCAGCCTATGCTTCCATCCGGAAACAGGAATTCGTTCTCTGAATGTGTTGAAACCCGCTCTTCAAGGGCTTGTTTGATGAATTTAAATACTGTAGTTTTCTCAATTCCCGGCCACATGTCCATATAACGATTACCAAGTAATTCCTCATTTGGTCGCTTGTTCTGAATTTCTGCAGCTTGATTCAGGTAAATGTATTTCCAGTCGAATCCGATGATCTGACAGCCCTCGAGCATATTGTACAGGGTCGTCCGAAAACGTTCTTCACTTATTTTTAAGGTATCTTCCGCCTGCTTTCGCTTAGTGATTTCCTTGTAACTTGTAATTATGGCATTAACATTAGGGTCATTGAGCAGATTAATTACAACTCCTTCTCCCCAGATCCAATGCCCGTCTTTATGGAGTAACCGATTGGTACGCTGAATTGGAATTGCGGGTTTATGCAATACTTCATGCATGCTTTTCATTGTTGCTTCCAGTTCATCGGGATGAATTAGTGCAAAGCCCGGCATGTCTTGTAATTCCTTCAAAGTAAATCCTGTAATTTTTTCTACGGCACTGCTGGTATAGATAACTTTCCCTTCGGGATCAATGATCGTAACCATGTCGTGTATATTTTCAACCAAGGCAAGAATACGCTTTTCGTTTTGTTCCAACAGACCTATTTTCTGCTTATCCTTCGAATTGTCGGTCACACTTAAAAAGCATTGTTCGTTATTTTCAGGTACAATGCTGTCAATATGTACGAATAAGGTTGAATCGTCATTGGTGATCAGGTCGATTTCACAGCTTTCATTAATTTTGCTATTAAATACCTGGTCCAGAAAGTGATTGAAGACAGGCTTTGATTCTTCAGTAACATAGAATCCAAACTGACTGTTTAATAAATCCGGAGGCTTTTTACCGAGTAATAAAGCACCAAGTCTGTTGGCCTCAATGATTTTGCCAGTTTTCGATAGTGTAAAATATCCTGTTGGTGCAAAATCATATAACTCAGTATATTTTTGGGCGGCAAGTTGAGCCCTTTCATTGGCAAGCCTGAGTTCCTCATTCTGCAATTCGAGTTCGATCTGGTGTACCTGGAGTTCATGAATGAGTTGAGAAGGATCAGTTTCATTTAGTCCTGCCGTTTCAGTCAATAGTCTGGATTGCAGAATTTCTTCTGCCTTTTTGCGAAAGGAAGTTGAAGAGGCCAGGTTGCTTTTTTTCATGGTAGATTGATGTCATCCGAATCCCTACTTTCGGCAGTTTAGATCATCCCATTTCCCCCAATTATACCTTAAAATTATAATTAATTTTTAATAATATATCAATACCAATGGTTTTTTTGAATTGTCCTGCTCAGCATCTAAAGTTTGTCCCCTCCAACCATGCCGACCGGACCTGAGGAAATAGTAAATGTATCCTATTTAGGGTCTGCTGAAAAACCGGAAGGATCCAAATAGTTATTACAATTGAAGCGGTATTAAAACCTGGAATTTCAATACAGGACCGAAACAAAGGACTATAGGTTTAATGCTTTGAATTAGCTTTCTGAAGTCCTGACGTTTAAATTGTTCTTTTGACTTTGAGGACAGCTTCTTATTTCTATTTCCCGAAATTGATGGATCAGATTCCATCCTGTCCTTGTATTGATTCAAAAAACCATTGTCTGTTCAAGGTTAAGGTGTTGATTGGGTCTCCCATTTACCGGCCATCTAACAGAGTTTTAAATTATTAGAAACTTATTTAATAGTTATTAGAAACCTATTCGATGATTATTAGAATAAAATTGAACTATTAACGAATAACTTTCGAATAACCTTCGAATAATCTTCTAATAACATAAAGAGGCATAGTCTCAATGAAAGCGAGACAAAAGGGCAGAAACTCTTTACATTTTTGGTAAGAAGTATTTTTGGCATAGCACACGACACGAGGTCGGTGCATGGATATTGAAGTTTCAATTCAAATTTCCTTGCACTTATTTTAAGTGTAATGCGGTCATTTTATTGAAGCACTAAATATTATGTGTTTTTCAGAAGACCCTACTTATATATTGATTTTAATACAGATAGCAATCAACTATCAGTTAAATCATAAAGCCCAAATACGGCCCTATCCCCACTCGTATAATTTCAGGCTGAGTCGAAATCACGTTTATTGCTTTTTGGAGTAGCATCCGAATGGATAAAGAATTTGTGACAGGAGTTAAAAGGTTAATTTCTGAATCTTTTTGCCAGATGAAAGGTCTACTATTTGGTCAGACTCTAGTCAGATTCCTAATCTGTATCGCGACCTATAGTTGATTTTTTTTGCAATTCCGGAGGAGACTTTTATCGGTATGATCAGGCCTGATCGGGTAAATAGTTTCAAAACCCAAAAAATATACATAAATTGCTGAAAAAATATAGACTATGAAACGATTTGGATTGGTTTTTATGCTAAGCTTGATGCTTTTGCCGGCATTTGCCCAGGAGCCACAGAAAATAGCAGGTATATGGTGGAATGACAAAAAGACTTCGAAAATTGAAGTTAAGGAAGAGAATGGCAAATATATTGGTACCGTGATTTTCATTATTCCGGAGAAATACATTAATGGTGAACCTGAAAAGGACCATGAGAATCCCGATGCCAAATTGAAGACAAGATCCCGGCTTGGATTACAGATTTTGTCCGGTTTAAAATACAATGCTTCGGACAAACAATGGCAGAATGGGCACATTTATGACCCGGATAACGGTAAAACGTATGACTGTTATGCCTGGTTCGACTCAAATCCAAACATACTGAACATTAAAGGATATGTAGCGGGAATCAAGTGGCTTGGGCGATCAACTTCCTGGACCAAAGCCACCAAATAACGTTTATCCAAAAAAGGATAAATCAGAAAGTTAAACTTTGAGCAAATCGCCTTGATAAAAACAATCAGATCGATCTACTAATTGATCTGTAGGCTATTGCTATTTTATTTTCTGCAGAAATCGCCAACAAGTAAAACACAATTTGAGCTGATAAATGGATGATTCATTAAGCTTAAGAATATTTAACTTTTTTGACTGAAAGGCAAGCCGATAAGAACAAAGCTTTTACTATTTTTGTTCTTCTGTTTGAAACGAGAAGCCATGAAACAATTTGTGTTTTAAAATCGGCATTTACCTTCCGGTTACTAACTTCAAATTTTCATCTTTCAGTTCAGAAGTTATACATTAACAATACGTTACAGATGAAGTTTTCAAAAACAAAAAAAGCAGGGATTGCTGTTGTTGGGATTTGTGTGGTGGTTATAAGTATTTTTAGCTTTAAACAAGACGACAAAAACTTTCAGATAGCAAAGAATCTTGATATTTATTACACACTCTTCAGGGAGTTAAACCTGTTTTACGTGGATGATGTAAATCCGACTAAACTGGTAAAAACAAGTATCGATAAAATGCTCGAATCGCTCGATCCATATACAAACTTCATACCCGAAGATGATGTGGAAGATTTCAGGTTCATGACTACTGGCGAGTATGCCGGAATTGGGGCTCTGATCAGTAAACAAAAGGGAAAGATAGTTGTAGCTGAACCTTATGAGGGATTTCCGGCACAAAAAAGTGGACTCAAGGCTGGCGATGTTTTGCTGGAAGTTGCCGGGAAATCTACCGAAAAGCTTTCTACAGCAGATGTAAGCGCCCTATTGAAAGGTCCGGCCAATAAACCTATCGTTGTAAAAATACAGCGATATGGTCAAAAGAAGCCAATGGACATTGAGATCATTCGTGAGAAGATCCAGATTGACCCGGTTCCCTACTACGGAATGCTCGATAAGGAAACAGGATATATCAGGCTAACCAACTTTACTGCTGATTGCACCGAGCGCGTCAAAATAGCCTTGATTGAACTAAAGGAAAAGCAGGGAGCAAAAAAGCTGGTTCTTGATCTACGGTCGAATCCGGGAGGATTATTGGTTGAGGCAGTACGGATTGCCAATCTGTTCGTTCCTAAAGGACAGGAGATTGTCAGCACACGCGGGAAAGTGAAACAATGGGATAAAGTTTACACGGCGACCGAAAGTCCTATCGATACTATAATGCCTATTGCTGTCCTGGTTAACCGTGGATCTGCTTCAGCATCCGAAATTGTTGCAGGAGCCATTCAGGATCTTGATCGCGGAATGATTATCGGGACACGAACCTTTGGAAAAGGTTTGGTACAGACCACCCGCGACCTTAGCTATAATGCAAAACTGAAAATTACGACTGCCAAATATTATATTCCAAGTGGCCGTTGCATTCAGGCTCTTGATTATAGCCATCGCAATGAAGACGGCAGTGTTGGAATTGTACCGGATTCGTTGATATCAAAATTTAAAACTAAAAAGGGACGTGTTGTTTTTGATGGCGGAGGTGTAGCACCTGACCTTGCAGTTGAGGACGAGACTCTTAGTAATCTGGCAATGAACCTGGTTACCCAATCGTTAGTCTTCGATTACGCCACCTTTTTCAATAGCAAGACAGAAAAGATTGCTTCTCCTGAAGTTTTCACGGTCACTCCTGATATCTATGCTGATTTTATTCAATTTGTAAAGAATCAGGATTTTAAATACGAATCGAAAACCGAAGGTGAATTGGACAAATTGATTGATGTGGCCAAAAAAGAAAAGTATTATGACATTTCAAAAGCAGAATTTGAAAAGATGAAAGTTACGCTGGGCCACAATTTTGATCAGGATGCAGAACACTTCAAAAAAGAGATTTCTGAATTACTGGCTGATGAGATTGTATCACGGTATTACTACCAGAAAGGGGCAATAAAAGCAGCCCTGCGAGACGATTCAGACATTACAAAGGCTCTGGAGGTTTTGCACAAACCGGATGGATATGCAGCAATCTTTAATTCGGGTCGAATTATAAAGGCCGATAATTCAGTATCTGTTGAATAAACATACTTTTTCAGAGTAATCATTTAAAATAAAAAACCCGGACAGGCAACTGTTCCGGGTTCTTTGTTATTTTATATAAAGAGTTTTAAAAACCGAAGATCTGAGGATACTTGATTGCTATGAAAAGTGTAGCAAGTACAAGAACACCGAGTCCGATAAAAAACAATACGACACCCACTTTGTATCGTTTGTTTGATTTTACCAGTTCAGTTACCGAATTGATTTTGTTGATCTTATTAACCAGTTTCTGCAGAGCCATCTGGTCTTTTACAATGTAGTCGTAAGCACCGTACTTCATGCTGTTAATGGCAATGTCGATACTATCCTGACCCGAAAGAAAAATAAACTCGACGTCCGGGTTTGTTTTCTTTGCCTTTATAAGTACTTCAATACCAGTCATCCCTTCAAGAAGATAATCCTGAATTACAATGTCAGGATTTTTGTCCATATTTTTCAGGGCATCTTCACCTGTCAGATAGGATTCTACATTTGTTAACTTATTGGTCTTTAGGTAGCTAACTACCAGTTTGTTATACATCTGATTGTCTTCGACGACAAAGATCAGTGGGTTCTTGGTGTTTTGCATATCGTAAGTATATGTTTTTATCCAATTTTATCCTTAGTGAAATATCAATTTCTACAAAGATTGCACACTCAATTTTAATAGGTTTACAAAGTAATCAAATTTAGAGAAAAAAAACTGATATTATCAAGAGTTCTCTATTTTGAACGTTTGTTTTTTATTTTTCGTGTGGGAATGTCTGTAAATATAGAATTAAAAAATATTATAATTTTGTATGTGTGTATTTTATAGGCTCATTCTTTATGAACAACAAATTTAATATTTAAATGTTTTAAATAAACAAAAAATGATTTTAACTATTGACATAGGCAATACCAATATCGTTTTTGGAATAGCCGATCAGAATGAATGGACGAAAATCTGGAGAATACAGACAGACTGGTCAAAAACAGCCGATGAGTATGAAGTTATTTTTATGAGCCTGTTAAATAACTCCCAAATCTGTATGGCTGAAATAAACAGAACGGTTTTGAGCAGTGTTGTTCCCCGACTGATAAGACCTTTCAACGAAATGTTGAATCATTTGCTCGGACATTCTCCTTTGCTGGTTGAACCATCAATCTATTCTAAAATCCCGGTTAAAGTATTGAATCCATTTGAAATAGGGACTGATCTGGTAGCAGATGCAATAGCCGCATTTATCAGATATGACAAACCTTGCATGGTAATCGATTTTGGAACTGCAATTACCTTTACTACCATTAACAGAACAGGCGAAATACTTGGAGTTGCTATCGCTCCGGGACTGAGTACGGCCCTGAAATCTCTTACAGGAAGCACAGCTCAACTCCCGGATGTACAACTTGTAGCTCCGCCATCAGTACTTGGAAGGAATACAATTAATGCCATCCAATCGGGCCTTGTTCTTGGATTTGCCGGCATGGTTGATTCGATTGTGAACCGTACTGAAGAAGAACTGGGTGAAAAGCTGACAGTTGTAGCAACCGGTGGTTTATCTTCTGTGCTGTTTAATGTCTCTAAGAAAATCCAACGGATTGACGAGAACCTAACACTCGACGGATTGAAATACATCGCAGATCATGTATAACTTCTTGATAAGATAACTCTTCAATCAAAGGGATTAAGAAGACAGAAGACAGAAGATGAAAGACCAACTTCCGACTTCCGACTTCGGTCTTCTGTCTTCGGAATCCTTCTCATCATTGATTAGATTTATTGATTCATCAGCTGGATTTCCTTTTTGAGTTTTCGGGCTCTTAATTCTTTAACATCTTTATGACAGCTACTGCATTTTACAGAATGGATATTGTTCGGGCTATTAATATCAAGGTAAGTTGTATTCATAGTCGTTACATCGATTTTGCAGTTCGAGATGGCTGGATGACAGTTTTTACAGGAATTTCTGGCGTCATTGGAATGAGGTGTGTGACAAGCCATACAGGAAATGCCTTCATGAACGCCGGTTGGAGTGCGATCGTCTTGTGAGCCTGCCTGATGCTTGAAATTCGGCGAATGGCACTGCATACAAAGCTTGCTCCCCGCATCACCGGATACCTTGATTGGGTTGCCCTGATCCATCATCGGAATTTTAAAAAGTTTGTCCGCCCTGATGTGAGCCTTGTCCGCCCTGATATACCAACTAATGGATGGATTCCGCTTTTGTCTTTCGTATGAAATTTCATTCGGAATATCATGTCTTCCAATTGTCCCAAGTACTTCGTTTTCTGAATGAATCTGATGACAGGAAAGACAGGGAATCGTAGGATTTGAAGCTATATTCATATCATTTAACTTCCATACCCCATCAGCTTTTTGCGGTTCGACGAGCAGTGTTTTAATAGTGCCTTCATAAAACATCCCATGGCAGCGTAAACAAGCCCAGTAAGGTTTCTCATCAAGATTGTGTTTCCCGTTCATGAATATATCGCCGTAATTGGCTGAATGGCCTCCTGAAAGCCATTTGGCATATTCTGACTGATGACACTTTGCACATTTATCCGAAAGATCGAGTACCTGTTTTTCTGTCATACGGATTTCTTCATGTTCCTTTTTCTCGCCCAGATGAGTAAACAGCATGTTTGCTTTTTCTTTCAGGCTGTGGATCCCGTTACTCATGGCGGTTCCGTGACATTCTGTACAGCGAACATTCCGGTGTGAGGAATTATGCCATTCGTTCACCGAAGGACTAATCTCATGGCAACTGGCACAGGTTTTATCCGGATTGGCAGAATTCCATCGGGCGTAACTTCCAAATAAAAGGATCAATCCGAAGAAACAGATTAGTAGTATAAGGATGGTTTTTTTCAGGTTCATATGATTAGCTTCAAATTTCAAGTTTCAAATTTCAAATTCCAGGAAGCCTCCCCCAACCCCTCCATAGGAGAGGAGAAATGAAAAGAGGCAGAAAGAGTTTCCAAATTTTCCCCCTATGGGGGAATTAAAAGGGGGCTTTTAGGTTTTTGTTACCTGAACTTTGTCCCCGAAAAGTTCCCGGCAAGGTGTCCTCCAATCCAAAATCCCATCGACATAATGGTCAGCGCCGGGTTGAATCCTCCTCCGTTTGGCAGGACACTTCCGTCAGCAATAAACAGATTGTCTATTTCGTGCACCTGTCCGTACTTGTTAACTACCGAAGTCTTTTTATCATTTCCCATCCGTGCTGTTCCGTTTTGATGCTGTCCACCACTTGGGCCACCCTGTCCGCCAACACTTTGCCAGGTTTGATAAGCTCCGGCTTCCTTTAAAATTGCTTCTGCCTTTGCGGAAAGAAATTTACAATGTTCGTGATCCAACCGGTGACGCTCCCCGGAAAGTGAAGCAACCGGAATGCCCCAGAAGTCTTTTACTTCAGGGTCAACGGTTACTCTTGAATCAAACATGGGCATTTCCTGAATTGGTCCTACAACCTGGGCCGTACGATGAAACATGTTCCGCTGAAATTCCTTGTGTCCTTTTCCCCAGCGGGATGAACCCGGTGGACGTACGTTTGCGAAATAATAGGGGAGCCGGTTAAATTCATTAGCCAGCAAACCACCGCCAATTATTCCCGGATTATGATGGTTATAATCGCATAAGGCCATGGTAGCGCCGGGACCTGAAAAATCAAGAATGTCATAATCAAACAAGCCGTATGCTCCGGTATAGGCATGGCCCATTAAATTGCGGCCAACCCAGTCGTAATTATTTCCTGCTCCGTTGGGGAAAAGTTTCGATTTGGAATTTAACAGCAAACGAGCCGTTTCGATGGCTGCACCTGAAACCACTACCACATCTGCCGTTTGTATCTGGGGCTTATCATTCTGATCAAAATATTTGACTCCAGTAGCTTTCCCCTGATCATTAACCATGATTTCAACCACTTTGCTACCGGTTCTCAAATCACAGTTACCCGTCTTTATGGCTATTGGAATAGCCGTGTTTTGCGTCCCGTTTTTGGCATTAACAGGACAGGCAAACCCGCAGCAGGTTCGGTTCCTTATACAGGCAGCACGGTCATTATAAGGTACAGAATTCCGAAGCATAGGTATCGGGAATGGATGCAGTCCTAGCCGTTTGGAGGCTTCATACAATACTTTGGCTTCCTGGTTATATTCGAAGGGAGGCATGGGCTGTTTCCTCTTCCGGGGAGGGGCAAATGGGTTTTGAGTATCGTCGCCCGATACGCCTATTTCCCATTCGGCTTTCTCATAATAGGGCTCAAGTTCGGCGTAGGTAATTGGCCAATCATCCAGCGTTGATCCTTCAACGGCTCCATACACAGTTTTAAGCTTGAAATCTTCCTCCATGAAGCGCCAGGCCATTGCCCCATAGCTCACGGTTCCTGAGCCTACACAAGCAGCGTTGTTACTGTAGTCCCCTTTGATTGGTGTTACAATTTGCTTGCTTTGTCCTTTATAAGTTACCACCCTTGGATTTTTAATGTGATCGGGGCCAAAGGGTGAACCAAGTACAGAAGTTCGCTGTGAAATCAGTTCATCGTTAGCATGCTCATCATAAATGGGCCATTCACCACGTTCAAAAAGGACTACCGAAAGACCGTTCGTGGCGAGTTCTTTGGCTACAATACCACCACCGGCGCCAGCCCCAACGATAATTGCATTTACATGTTTATTGGTCATGAAGACAGGTTAAAGAGTAAAGAGAAAAAAGTAAATGGTAAAAAAAACTATCTTGAAGCCTTGTGGCCACCAAATCCCAGGCCTCCAACACCAAGCAGAAAGCCGAACGAATACCAGCCACCGTTGTTATTGACAGCCCAAACTGCAATGTGATCGTTAAAGAGGCTTCCAATAAAGGCTGCCGGTGCAATTATGCCGTGCCACAATCCACCCAGAAAACCAAAAGTGTGACCGGTTTTGCAGGCATCGATATGCTGTACTTCAGCACATGAAGAAAAAAACAACATTGCAATAAGCATAAAAATGCTCAGGATGATCAATTTTCTTGTTTTCATATCAGATTGGAATCAGGTTGATAATAGCATTGATTATTCAGGAACGGTAACGATTCTGTCCGATTACCAGTGGATAGTCAATACGCAGCATTTCGAAACTCATATAATCTTTATTGCCTCCATGTATGGGCGATCCGTAGAATCCCTGCATGGTATGCGACAATACGAGATTGAAAAATCCAGAGGAATTCCCCTGAGGCCATTCGGTTTCCTTTATTTGATTGGATTCCATCATCTTAATGATCTTTTGCTGTTCTGCAGGTACAAGTAATTCAAAGGAACTGGAAGCTGTTTTATTACAGAAAGCCTGAAGATTTTTTATTCCGTTCCTGTAGGTATCCTGATCGTAATTAAATATCGTGGATAGCTGCCTGTCAATGTAAAATATTACACCAGCGTCAGTGGCTCCGGGTGATTCATCTTTTGGAATGATTTGTTCGCATAGTGCGATAATGCACTTTGCCTCATCGGGAGTAAAAAAGCGATAAATGCTTGTTTGTTTCAGGCAGGAAGGGAAGATCAGAACACTTCCAAAGACCAGTCCGGCTGATTTGATAAAGTCGCGTCGATTAAATTCTGTCATTACGTGCAGGTTTTTCGGCTAAATTAGTATTGATATTAGGTGCTCTAAAGATATAAATTCAAATGATCTTCTGTTTCAATTCTATATAAATTCACACCAAAACCTTTATCTACCGATAATTTTTCGACGTTTATCGAATACTTCATAATTTTATTTGTAAATACCAAATGTTTATGATATGTTTAAACATATTTATTTGTAAAGGAAATTCTGTTAGTTATAGTGATTAAAACCCAATAATTCCGTGGATTATAGACTTCAGGACCTGATCGATATGAGTTTGTTTCAGACCATGCTTAATCAACTGAATAAGCTTTATCCTTTTTCTTCTGCCATTATGGACATGGAGGGCAACATCCTGACAGCTACTGCATGGAATGATATCTGCGTCAATTTTTACCGAAAACATCCTTTTACTGAAAAAGAATGCAGACTGAGCAACCAATATAGGATCGACAACATATCGGGAGATCATTCTGCGGCAATTTATCACTGTCCTCACGGAATGGTTGAGTGCGCGACTCCAATAATTATCGAAGGACGGCATTTGGGAAATCTTTTCATAAGTCAGATCTTCCTTGAGAAGCCTAAAGTAAATTATTTCCGTGATCAGGCATCGATGTATGGGTTCGACGAATCTTCCTTTTTAAAGGCGCTGGATGAAATACCTGTCTGGACTCCTGAACAACTGGATATATATAAGACTGCGGTTAGCAGTATGGTTGATATCATCGTCAGTATGGGTTCCAGAAGACTGAAAGAAATTGAAGCACAGAGAAACATCCAGGAAAAGGAAGAGCGGTTTAAAACCCTTTTTGACCGGGCACCAGATGCCATCTTTCTTACAGATAGTGAAACGGGAATTATCGTTGATGCAAATCATACCGCTTCAAAGCTTCTTGGAAAGCCTGTGGAGGAGATCATCGGAATGCATCAATCCAGGTTGCATCCTGAAAGAAAGACTCCATATTCCGGTAGTACGTATCAGAAACATGTTAAAAGTCTTGAAGAACAAGGAGAATCGCATGCCTTTGAAGACATTGTTTTTGGTGCTAATGGAAATAAAATTCCTGTTGAAATTCTGGCAAGTACGATATTGATTGATGGCAAACAGATCATGCAAGGGGTTTTCAGAAATTTAACCAATCAAAAGAAAACAGAAAATAATCTAAGGATTCAGCACGACATCAGTATCATGCTGAGCCAGACCGTTGATCTGAATCTTGCAATGAGCAGGTTACTCGAAATGGTTTGTCAACTGGATGGAATCGATTCCGGAGGAATCTATTTGGTCGATCCTTTAACTGGCAACATTGATCAGGTGGCCAATTGTGGGTTGTCCGAAGGTTTTGTTAGCGAATACTCTAATCTGGAAGCGGGTTCTCTTGGTTCAGCAATTATTATAAACGGGGAAGCTGTTTCCCGCTCCTATCAGGACATACTGGATCACAACATCCCTCCGTTCATTCAGGAAAAACTTCACTCTTTTTCCATAATACCAATCATGCAAAACGGAAAAGCGATTGCCTGTTTCAATGTTGCCTCTCATGAGTTCGACGAAATTCCGCAGGATACAAAAATTACACTCGACTCGATTGCCTCCAATCTTAGAGTGACAATTCTAAGAATCCGTACTGAGAATAAGTTAAAAGAGAGCGAATTTAAATACGCTCAGTCATTTCGTATGAGTCCCGATTCTGTCAACATCAATTCTATGGATGGCACATATATTGACATAAATGATGGTTTTACATCCCTGATGGGATATTCAAAAGAGGAGATCATTGGAGTTTCCTCATTGGACAAGGATATTTGGGTAATTCCTGATGACCGGAAAAAGCTTGTTGCAGGCTTACATAAAGACGGAATAGTCGAAAATCTCGAATCAGTTTTCAGGGCCAAGGATGGCACATTGAGAACTGCATTAATGTCGGCAAGCTTAATCACCATCAATAAAATCCCTCATATTCTATCCATCACACGTGATATTTCCGACCGGAAAAAGGTTGAGACTGAATTGATCGCTGCCAAAGAGAAAGCTGAAGAAAGCGATCGACTGAAAAGCGCTTTCCTTTCAAATTTGTCTCACGAGCTTCGTACCCCCATGAATGGCATACTGGGTTTTTCTGATTTGCTTAATGATGATTCCTTGACCAAAGAAGAACGGCACGAATATATCAGTGTAATTAATGACAGTGGACTCGGTTTGCTCGAAGTAATTACAAACATTATGGACATATCCAAGATTGACAGCCGGCAAATTACAAATAGAATACGACCATTTAATTTGAACATGTATCTGGATGAATTGATGAAAGGATTCATGAATGAAAAGGTTATAACTAGCAAGTCTAAAATAAAGGTCAAACTGATTAAGGCACTCCCGGACGAGCAAAGTTACATAGCTTCAGATCAGGGCAAGATCAGACATATTTTCAGTCATTTACTCAATAATGCCGCTAAATTTACCAGTGAAGGACATATCCATTTCGGGTATATGGTGCTAAAACAAAAAGTCAGATTTTTTGTGAAGGACACCGGGAAAGGAATCCATGCCGATAAGCAAGTCGCTATATTCGAACGTTTCAGGCAGGAAGAGGAGACTCTTTCACGGAAATATGGAGGGGCAGGTTTAGGTCTTGCCATTGCCAAGGGACTGGTTGAACTGTTGGATGGCACAATCTGGGTTGAATCAGAAGCAGGGAAAGGCTCAACTTTCTGGTTTGAAATTCCAATGAATTAAATAGTATTCTGCTGATAAAACAGGTCAATTTTCTCAATGCTGTTTTGCTTTTCATCCGGATCAAGAAAGCTTGGGGTAAACGAATTCTTCGCCAGTTGTACAATTTGTTCCCTGGAGAGATTTAAAGCTTTTGCAGCTTCCAGAAAATTTTCATTCAGATAACCACCAAAATACGCAGGATCATCGGAATTCACCGTTGCCATCATTCCTTTTTCAAGCATTTCGGCAATTGGATGACTAGCCATATCCTTAACCACTTTCAGTTTAAGGTTTGAAAGCGGACAAATGGTCAATGGCATATTCCTGCTCACCAGTTCATTCACCAGTTCAGGGTCTTCGAGTGACCGGTTCCCGTGATCAATCCGTGAGACATGCAATAAATTCAAGGCTTCCCACACATATTCGGGCGGACCTTCCTCTCCCGCATGGGCTACTGTCAGAAAGCCCTCCTCCCTCGCCAGAGCAAATACCCGTTCAAATTTGGATGGGGGATGCCCCTTTTCGGACGAATCGAGACCAATGGCTGTAATCCATTCTTTGTATTTCAGAGCTTCCTCCAGGGTTTGAAAAGCAGACTCTTCGCTCAGGTGTCGCAGAATTGAAAGGATTAAACGGTAACTGATTCCCAGCTTTTCTCGTCCATCTTCCAGTGCACGGTGTATACCCGAAATGACCTTACTGAAGGGAACGTCTCGTGAGGAATGGGTTTGCGGATCGAAAAATAATTCAGTGTGAAGAACATTCTGAGCATGTATTCTCAGCAAATAAGCCCAGGTCAGGTCGTAAAAATCCTGTTCTTCGATGAGCACATCGGCGCCACTGTAGTAAATATCCAGAAATTCCTGAAGGTTGTTAAAATCATAGGCCTCCTTCAATTCTTCAATCGTCTCATATTTGAGTTTTCGGTTGTTTCTGACTGCAATCCCGAACATCAGTTCAGGCTCAAAAGTTCCTTCAATGTGCAAATGCAGTTCAGCCTTTGGAATCGCAGTAATAAAGTCTTCCAGTGTACTCATAACTTGATTTGTGTGTCCGTATGTAACAAATAGTTGCAATCAGTGTTCATTTTTAAGTGATTACCAATTGAATCTGCTCCGACAAAACTACTAATTGACTTTAAACGCAAAGACACGAAGGCACGAAGCAATACAAGCAATACAAGCAATTGAATATCTTTATTTTATAAGATAATATCTTTGTGTCTTCGCGTCTTTGCGTTAAGATTGACTATTTTGAGCGGACGCTAATTAATATAAACAATCAAATATACGAATTGGTAATTAGAATAAAGCTACAAATGTGTTTTGCTAGATACTTTTGCACTCCATAATTACCCGCATGATTCGTTCCGAAGTAGCTGCCAGTAATTCTGCTGTACGGGCTTTCGATTCTTCAATACTCATAGGATAGTCCCCGATTGCAAAAACGGAAGTGATTCCCTGATCGTAAAGTTCGGTCAGATCGTCAGCGACAATAGCTGCCAGTGCAATAACCGGGATATGATGCTTTTTTGCCAGTTGAGCCACTCCGCTGACTGTCTTCCCGTAGGCCGTTTGCGAATCTATTTTCCCTTCGGCGGTGAAAACCAGCGAAGCCTTGCTGATGTGTTCTTCCAGGTTCGTAAGTTCTTTGATCAGTTCAAACCCAGAACCCATTTCAGCAGAGCAAAAGGCCATCAATCCTGCACCCAATCCTCCTGCAGCACCTGCACCAGGAAATTCAGCAAAATTTACACCAAATTCATGATGAAGGATTTGAGAGAAATGACTCATGTTCGCTTCCAGTATTTCAAGCATTTCAGACGTTGCTCCTTTTTGCGGTCCGTAAATACGCGTTGCTCCTGAAGGCCCAAGAAGCGGATTCCTAACATCCGAGGCAATCGTAATCTTTACTTTTTGGAGCAGCGGATGAACATTGGTACGATCGATCGAGTGAAGTTCGCTGAGCGAACCGCCACCTTTATTAATTGGATTGCCGTTTCTATCGAGAAGTCCAAAGCCAAGGGCTTGTGCCATTCCTGCTCCGCCATCGTTTGTGGCGCTCCCGCCAATGCCAATAATGATTTTTGTAAATCCCGCCTCCATCGCAGCCTTCAGCAGCAGTCCTGTCCCGAATGTTGAGGTAAGGAGAGGATTTCTCTCTTCGGGCTTCAGCAGTTCAATACCTGAAGTGGCAGCCATTTCAACGACGGCTGTTTTTCCGTCACCCAAAACGCCATAAAAGGATTGGATAGGCCGGTTCAATGCATCAACCGTCTCCGCCGGAACGATCCTTCCCCCCGTGGCTATAACCAGGGCTTCCACGGTTCCTTCACCGCCATCGGCCATGGGAATGCAGCTGATGTCAGCATCTGGTAAAATCCGTTTTACACCTTCAGCAATAGTCAATGCAACCTTTGAGGCTGACATACATTCCTTAAAAGAATCGGGAGCAATAACAATATGCATCACGTGAAACAGTTTTGTATTTAAGGTGTAAAATACGGAAAAAGTATCAGCATTACACCCTATCGACAGATTTCTCTTTATCTTCAACTCGTCGTGATCAATCTTTTGTCCGACGGCTATCTGGCAGGTGATTTGACTATTATTTTGTATCCATTCAGATATACTTCACCTAAGCAATAAATCGGTTTTTGAACATCACGAAATGTATCCGGGTTGGGATTGGGAGGGGATTCCCTGCCATAATTTAATTTGCAATTAATTGCTATCTGTATTCAAATCAGGAAATATACACAGATAGAACACAGATAGAAGTCAGATGATAGCAGGAGATCCCCTCCCAATCCTTGCTCAAACCCTATCCGAATGTAGTTTTGCAAGCAACTATGGTTTTCCTGTTGGTCACTTTAGGGGATGAGCTTTATGCAGAAAAATGTTTTGAAAGGGAATTTGGATGCGTGTTTCTTAGAATTTTGATAATTGACCTGGATATGGGGATAAACAGGCAATTCACAGCCAACCGGATATCTGAATAATTCCGGGTAAATCAATATAAAAAGGAAATTGAAACGCTTCTCCTTACCGAATGGATTGATAGCCGCCCGGCATACCGTTTTTTGACAGAACAATCTGCCATAGCTGGTTACGCCTGGCCCGGAAAGAAGCGGCAACAGAAAGTAAGTAGTATTTCCACATTCTGAAGAAGCGTTCGGAATACTGGCTTTTAATGATATCCCAATTGGCAACAAAATTGTCGTACCACACCATGAGGGTTTTATCGTAATCTGCTCCAAAGTTATGCCAGTCTTCCATCACAAACGAATTTTCAATGGCCAGTCCAATCTGTTGTACTGAAGGAAGCATGGCGTTTGGGAAAATGTATTTTTGTGTCCATGGATCAATTGTTTCCAATGATTTTATGCGTCCAATGGTGTGAAGAAGAAATAAACCGTCATCTTCCAGGCATTTATTTGCAACTTCAAAAAAGGTACGGTAATTCTTATAACCCACGTGTTCAAACATACCGACACTTGTAATCCGGTCGAACTTCTCATTCAAATCGCGGTAATCGATGAGCCTGAATTCAACGGGAAGACCTTCACATAGCTGTCGGCCAAAGGCAACCTGTTCTTTGGAAACTGTGATACCCACCACTTCGACCTTGTATTTCTCGGCTGCATATTTTCCGAATGCTCCCCATCCACAGCCAATGTCAAGTACACGCATACCAGGCTGGAGTGAGAGTTTGCGGCAAATTAAATCCAGTTTATTTTCCTGAGCCTGATCGAGGGTGAGGGCATCTTTCCAATAGGCGCAACTGTAATTCATTCGCTTATCGAGCATGTTTTGGAAAAGATCATTCCCCAGATCATAGTGTTTCTCTCCAACAATAAATGCACGTTGTTTCGACTGCAGATTGATGAGTCTGGCAGTAAAGAGCGTCAAAAGAATCGAAAACTTACCTTGTAGTTTTTCATCCAGTTGAGCCCTGAAAATTTTATACATAAATTCATCAATTCTTTCAATATCAAACCATCCGTCCATATAGGATTCACCTACGCCCAATTCACCTCCTGTAATGGCTCTGGCGTAAAATTCCTCATTGTGAATCTGTATATCCCACGGATTATTGCCATTTATTTGGACTCCGGCGAGGGTTAAAATCTCCTCTGCAATTTTTTTATATTTATTTCTCATAACACCAACCTTTAGTGGACAGATAAGACTTGTGAAAAATAAAAAGATAACAGATCAATCGGTTGAACAAAATCGACTAATTAAATATAGTAAAAAGAACACAATTAACGGTAGATTTGTTTGGTTTGTTTAATATTTTTAAGGACTAACCCATTGATTGAATATACTATGGATAGATGGATGCAACGACATCCCTATTTTTTCTGATAAACCCTTACATAGTCAACCAGCATGGAACGTGGGAAAATGGTATTGTCAATACCCTGAGCGCCACCATAAGTTCCGCCAACGGCAATATTCAGCAACAAGTGAAACCGCTTGTCGAAAGGCCAAACTGTATAGTCTGTTCCTTCGTTTTTGAATGTAAGGTAGAGTTGTGAATCTACATAAAACCTTAGTTCACTGGCTTCCCATTCAAGCTTGTAAATATGGAAATCAGAATAACAGTCTAATATGCTGATTATAGAGGTTTTTTGTGTCCCAAGGCGGGCAGAGTAGATTTTAGTTTGAACCGTAGCAACAATCCAATAGGGCATGAATCCCAGGTTTTCCATAATGTCCATTTCTCCGCTGTCAGGCCATGATCCATAAGCCCAATCGGTAGGCAACATCCAGATAGCAGGCCACATCCCTGTTCCACTGGGCAGTTTGGCACTTACCTCAATTCTTCCGTACAGCCAATCGCCTTTTGTTCGGGTAACCAAACGTGCTGAAGTATATTGTTTACCTTGATAATCTTCCTTAATGGCATTAATATGAAGATAACCATCTTTTACTTCCGCATTCTCCAGACGGGCATTGGTATAATATTCTGCTTCATTATTTCCCCAGCCGGTTCCTCCGACATCATAACTCCATTTCGAACTGTCAGGTAATCCCGTGTAATTAAATTCATCGCTCCAAACCAATTGATAACCGTCAGAGGGTGGTGGAGTAATCGGTTTATTTGATTTCGTACAACCCCAAATGAATAGTGCTGCCAAAACGATAAAAAAAAGAAAGAATTGTTTCATGAGTGTAATTTGTATTTTAATCTCAGAAAATCATTTCGTAAATGATCTCTGAAAGCGAATTGCATTTTCAAACACTCATAGAGTCATTTAAATAAATTTACTAACTATTTGCCAGATAATTCATACTAAGAAGATTGAAATATCACTTCGATAGATAATTTTCGATCAATGCTTTGTATGACTGTACAATTTGTAGTGGTTTGTTTCGTCTTGCCCTGATAAATAAGATTGATAAGAACAAAAAGTATGGCAACTTTGTGAAGTTTAGAATCGGATATTGCAAGTTATTTCTATTAAATCCTGATTGTATATGTTTTAGTGGTCGGATTCTGGCAAAATAAAAGGGCAGAATAACCATTCCACCCTTTTACTATATTATCGAAAATAAGACTTCGCAGAAACGGATATCTTCTGTCTATCAATTAGCTTTATCTTTTTTGGTTTCACCGACTGCATTGACTTTTCCCTGGCTCATACGGGTTAGTACATCTTTCATTTCCTGCAGTTCTTTCCCATAACCTGCCCAGTTACCTTGTTTTAGATATTCGGTGGCTTTATTGTAGTGGTCAAGTGCTTCGCCGGCTTTGGATGATAAAGTGGTATTCACCGTTTTTTCAATTCCCGTTATTTGCTTTAACGATTCTGAATCCTGTTGACCCGAACTGTTAAAGATAGCCTGAAGGGCCTCTTCCAGCGTTTCCTTCATTTCAATCTGGTCGTTATAGGTTACAATGACTCTTTTCAGTTCAGGTATTTGTCCCTGTTCCGATTGCAGGTAAAGGGGTTCAACATACAGGAAAGAATTTTTAATCGGGATGATCAACTGGTTCCCTTTGATCACCTGGGAACCTTGCTGGCCCCATAGGGTGAGTTCTGAAGAAATATCCGGCTGCTGGTTTATCCTGGCTTCAATCTGCATAGGTCCATAGATCAGCTTATCCTTCGGAAGGGAATATACGATCAGATCTCCATAATTTGGAGCATCGCATCGGGCACACATCCATGCAGTCATATTATCCTTCTTGGAAGGATTAAGCGGCAGCATCAGGACATATTCTTCTTCTTTTGCATTGGGCAACCGCATAATAATGTAATAAGGGAACATTTTCTGCTGGACATTATTAAATAGTTCATTCGGTATTTCCCAGTAGTCTTCCTGATTGTAAAATACCTTGGGATCTGTCATATGATAGACATTGTACATTTCTGTCTGAATATTGAATAGGTCTGTGGGATAGCGGATGTGGGACTTCAGGAAATCGGGCATCTCACTGAAGGGTTTGAATAGTTTAGGGTAGATCTTTTGATAGGTTTGAATAATCGGATCTTTGGGATTGATCACATAATAGGAAACATCTCCATCATAGGCATTGATAACAACCTTAACCGAATTGTTGATATAATTAATGCTTCTTTCACCCATTTCTTTCTTCACAGGTTCAGAGTAAGGAAACATATTGGTTGTAGTGTAGGCATCATGTATCCAATACAGTTGTCCGTCTTCACCGACAACAAGATAGGGCTCACTGTCGTATGAAAGGAAAGGAGCAATAGTCTGGTCGAGATCTGAAATATTCCTATGAAACATGATGCGGCTTTGGTCGGTCAGGTAGTCAGTAAGCAGGATCTTGATGTCTGAAAATTTCCATGCATACACGATACGTTTAAAAAGACTTGAAATGAGAACGCCACCTTTACCAGTATAACTGGTATATACATTGTCCTCTCCTTTGGGGTAATCAAATTCCTTGGCTTTGGTATTCACCAAAACATACTGATCTGATTCTTCACCAAAATAAATACCCATTTGCTTTAAGCTAAGGGGTTTTGTGGTTGTCGGAGGGATATCCTTTATGAATAAATTAGGCATACCGTTAGGTGCAATCTCATTCACAGGGCTCATGACAACACCGTAGCCATGCGTGAAAATCAGATGCTTGTTTACCCAGGTTTGTGCCCTATCCGGTATCTGCGTAACAGGCAACTCTCTTCCCGCCAGGGCAACCTGTGTATATTTATCGAAATGATAACGATCGACGGCCACACTTTTAAAATTATAATACAACCTAATTTCCTGAATTTGCTTGTAGGTTTGTATTAAAGGTCTTCGGTCCCATAAACGTATATTGTCAATGGTATTTTGATTTTCCTGAATGTCTTTGTAGGTAATTGTTTGGTCGATAGGGAATGGCTCAACCCTAATTTTATTTAAGCCGTAGGCTTCCCGCGTTAGCTTAATGTTGTTAAGGATATAAGGAGTTTCTTTTTGCAGTTCATTGGGTTTAACAACATATTGCTCAATGATGGAGGGATATATCCATACAAAGCTAACCAATGCGAATATCCAGACACCTGCGGCATAGAGTATAATCTTCGTCTTTCGGATAACCGGGGATAAAAACAAAAGCAGAGTGATCACAATGCTCAGGATTGAAATTACCCAATAGGCAGGAATATGAGCATGTACGTCAACGTAAGACGGACCATAAGCTGATCCGTGTGAGGAATATAAAATGTCATAAAGTTTCAGAAAATATAATGCTGAAATGCCGAGAACAAAGAAGCCCGAGAGACTGATTAAATGTCTTTTTACCAGTTTGGTTGACTGGAAGTTTTGTCCTGTAGTGGAAATGGCATTGTCAAGATAGTACGAAATCAGAACTGCAATAAAGGTCAGGGCCACCATAAAAAGGTACCAGCTTGTGACGAACTGATAAGTGGGAAGTTCAAATATATAAAACCCTGCATCTTTATTAAAGATAGGTTCTGTGATGCCAAACGAAGAAGCATGGATAAACTTCAGAAAATCGCTCCATTGATCAACTGCTGCTGAACCCATGAGACTGCCTATGAACAAAATCAGCACTGCCCAGAACCAGCCAATCCCTTTTCCCTGATAGAACGGTAAAATAAATTGTCGAGGATCGTCTTCCCTCAGTGAAATGCTTTGTCTGCTCAGGCTGCCTCTTTGGTAGGCTATGCGGATCTGTATACCGGCAAACAGTACAAAGACTAGAAAGAACACCGCAAACGAAGTGACTTTTGCAAGGATCATAGTCTCAAAAACAGAACTATAATTCATGTTACTAAACCAAAGCCAGTCGCCATAATAGTCCAGGAACAAGTTCAGTAAATATGCCAAGACGAGCACAACAACAACGAGGATGATTGGCCTTTTTATGTTTCTCATAATTCTGTATTTAGTATTCAGGTTAATTTGAAAGTCACTGTTACAATCTTTCAAATATAACAAAATCTTATGAGTAATTAATACAGAACAGGATCAAAATTCAGGGCAAACGCATTTAGAAAATACCATTTTGCCACAAGCACCCCTGTGAGCTTTTTCCCCTTACAGATTCTAAAGGAATAGATATCAAAAGTGTCAATTTTCCCTATTCCCTATTCCCAAATCCGGAAGCTGGGAAGTGTTGTCCACAGATTGCCAATGGGCTTTAAAGGAGTGGTATTCGGCTCACTACTTGTGTGCTTCTTGTGTGCATATGCTGTGCTTCTTGTGTGCTCAGGAAATTTCTGTGCACATAAGAAGCACAGCATATGCACACAAGAAGCACACAAGTAGAGATCTTGGTATAACTTTGGGGGAATCCGATTAGCAGGAGCTCCTTAACTTCTGTTCAAGGTCCAGCCATACGGTTTAGTGTCGGGAACGGACCTTTCGACATTACATATTTAAATGTAGCAAATTATCACTTTGGTTGACCCACTGAGCTTCAAGGGGAGCATTTGGCATAAACAGCATTTTTTAAATGCGTTTGCCCTGAATCAAAATTAAGAAGACAGAAGACAGAAGTATGGAACAAGGAGTAGGGAGTAGGGAGCTGGGGAAAATAAAATAGCTGTCTTGGGCTTGCAATGCATCATCCATGCTATTTTCCCCTGCTCCGTGCTCCCTGCCCCTTGCTCCTTATCTTATTTCTGCTGTACCTTGGCCCAGGTATCTTTCAACTGCACGGTTCGGTTAAAGACAAGCTTACCGGGAGTTGAATCAGAATCAATATTGAAATAGCCTAAACGCTCGAACTGGAAATGATCGAGTACTTTGGCGTCTTTTACATACGGTTCGATGTAGCATTTTGGCAATACCTGCAACGAGTCATGATTCATGAATTCCTTGAAGTCGATGTCTTTATGGCCATCAGGAGTCTCATCGGAGAATAACCGGTCGTACAGGCGAACTTCGGCTTCCACATTTTCGGAGGCCGAAACCCAATGTATGGTCGATTTGACCTTACGCCCATCGGGTGAATTTCCTCCACGTGAGGCAGGGTCATAAGTACAATGTATTTCGGTGATTTCACCGCTGGTATCCTTCACCACCTTGGTACAGGTAATGAAATAGGCATATCGCAAACGTACTTCGGTTCCGGGAGATAAACGAAAGAATTTCTTAGGAGGATCTTCCATGAAGTCTTCGCGTTCGATGTAAAGTTCACGGGTAAAAGGCACCAAACGGGTTCCCATGGACGGATCTTCAGGATTGTTTATGGCTTCCATCTGTTCAACCACACCTTCGGGACAATTGGTGATGACTACCTTCAATGGATTCAGCACGCCCATCACACGTTGTGCACGCTTGTTCAGGTCCTCGCGGATACTGTATTCCAATACACCCACATCGGTTACTCCATCTGTTTTGGTAACACCGATGCGTTCGGCGAAGTTACGAAGCGATTCGGGTGTATATCCCCTGCGGCGCAGGCCACAAATAGTGGGCATTCGGGGATCGTCCCAACCGGTCACGTGATTATCTTTCACCAGCTCGAGCAATTTGCGTTTGCTCATCACGGTATAGTTAAGGTTCAATCTTGAGAACTCAATCTGTCGAGGACGGTAATCCGAATCTTTCAACTGGTCGATAAACCAATCGTACAAGGGACGGTGAACTTCAAACTCCAGGGTACAGATCGAGTGAGTGATTCCTTCCCAGTAGTCGCACTGACCATGGGCAAAATCATACATTGGGTAGATGCACCATTTGTCACCGGTACGATGGTGAGGCGCTTTCATGATCCGGTATAGGATCGGGTCGCGCATATGCATGTTGGGTGAGGACATATCGATATTGGCACGCAAAACACGGTTGCCTTCGTTGAATTCGCCGGCTTTCATGCGCATAAACAAGTCAAGATTTTCTGCAACCGAACGGCTCTTGTAAGGGCTTTCCATTCCCGGTCGGGTAGGGGTTCCTTTCTGGGTGCTGATGGTTTCGGCATCCTGGTCATCAATATATGCTTTTCCTTCCTGAATAAGTTTGACTGCAAAATCAAATAGCTGATCGAAATAATCGGAAGCATAGTATTCGCGGTCGTCCCAGGTGAATCCCAGCCATTGAACGTCTTCCTTAATGGAATCCACATATTCGGTTTCTTCTTTTGAAGGATTGGTATCATCGAAACGCAGGTTAGTCAAACCATTGTATTTCTGAGCGGTTCCAAAATTAAGACATATTGACTTGGCATGACCAATATGCAGATATCCATTGGGTTCCGGGGGAAACCTGGTATGTACACGTCCGTTGTTTTTACCTGCTTTTAAATCTTCCTCAACAATCTGGTGGATAAAGTTATTGGATTTCGCCAAATTGTCATTTTCAATCTCGTTTTCGCTCATGGCATTCAGTTTATAAATCACTTTTAGGATTGGGATTACGCACAAAAGTATAAAATGATTTCAGCTATCAGATATTTAGGAGTTTGAAAATTGTATTCCGAAACAATAAACTTAATTTTGCCTAAGAATGAAAAATAACCGATCCTATGGCGCTTATCGAAATTGAAGGAATGGAGTTTTATGCCTTTCACGGGCATTTTGAAGTGGAAAAAATTGCCGGTAACCGTTTTTTGGTAAACCTTCAGATTGAAGTCGACTGCAGCAAGGCAGGACAATCCGACCGTCTGGAAGATACCCTGGACTACCAGAAAGCCTACCTTATTGTTAAGGAAGAAATAGCAATTCCTTCCGACTTACTCGAGCATGTGGCGCAACGCATCATCAACCGGATAAAGGCTGAATTTCAGGAGGCACAAAAGGTGTCTGTGAAGGTTTCCAAAATGAATCCACCAATGGGCGGACAGATTCGAAAAGTGAGCGTGACTTTGGTAGGATAAATATCAGGAAAGGGTAAAAAGTCATTAGGCATTGGAGAAAAAGGAAAAAGGAAAGAGAAAAAGCAGCGTCATTGCGAAGGAGGAACGACTGAAGCAATCTATTGGATATAAGTAATTTGAGATTACTTCACTTCGTTCGCAATGACGCTTCGTTTTTCGTTTTTCTTTTTCCTAATGACTTTTTACCCTTTCCTGATGATTATTTTAATCTGGAAAACCTCACCAATACTGAGGCATGGGGTTCGACGGTAACGCTGAACTTATCGAATGTACTGCCTTTTTCCTGCTTGCTCCATAAGTCTTTCACCACATAGTTACCTGCCAGACCCAATTCAGGGATAGAAACCTGCATCTTTGCACTTCCGGTATCGTTGAGGTTAAAGAATGCCACGTACTTATCTCCGGTTCCGGGCACATCGGCAGTCCATATTACCTGGCCGTTCAGTTCTTTCAGCTGTCTGTTATTGGTGCTGGCCTGGTTAACTGCCATTACTTCATCGTTTGTGAGCAAGGAGAGTGTAAATGCATCATTACTGGGCAGATCACCACCAAACATCAACGGAGAGCGGAAAATGGCCCAAAGGGTCATCAGAGTGTATTGTTCTGTTTTTGTAAAACCAGTCATCCGGTCTTTTCCCCGTTCGCCGCGAATGGAGATTCTTCCCAGAGGAAGCATGTCGGCATCGGGCCAGTGACCCTTGCCAATATAAGGGGCCCAGTTGGCACAACGTTTAAACTGAGGTTTCAGGGCATTCCAGTTGTCCCAGAAATCATCGCAAATACGCCACAGATTGGCGTTGCTCATCACGTGTTCAGCATTTTCGAGGGGTGTCGCTCCGGGTGAGGTGGAAAATACCATTGGGCGACCGGATCGGTCAATAGCTTTGCGGATCATCTCAATTTCATCCTGATGGTAGGGCTTCGACAAATCGTCAACTTTCACATAATCGACTCCCCAGGAAGCATACAAATTAAAGATTGAATTGTAATAATCCTGAGCTCCTTCTTTTTTGGAATCAATCGTGTACATATCGTGCAACCAGCCACACTGCATTTTGTCCGAATAAATATCTGCCGCTTTGACTTTAGTTCCCATCACCGGGCAATTCTTCTTTACCGCCTGGACTGCGATTCCCCTCATCAGATGAATGCCGAATTTCAATCCCTTGGAATGTACATAGTCGGCGAGAGTTTTAAATCCTTTTCCATCGGCAGCCGATGGAAATTTCTTTACGGCAGGCAAAAACCGACCATATTCATCCATCGTATAAATGGGATCCGTTTCGTTATAGCCACCCGCTTTATCGTTTTCAACAAACCAGCGAATGTCGACAATGATGTATTGCCATCCGTGTTGTTTCAGGTGTTCGGCCATATAGTCCGTGTTTGACCTGACTTCCTTTTCAGTCACTGTTGGACCATAGCAATCCCAGCTATTCCATCCCATGGGCGGAGTCTTTGCCAGTTGCCAGAATTTTTGATGCTGAACGGTGGTTTTCTGTGGCTTATTAACCTGACCAAATGCCGTAAGGACAAGGACCAGGCTAAGGAGTAAAAGAGTAATTTTATTTTTCATAACCGGAGCTTTTCGAATGGATTCTAATTGTGTCTTTTTGAAGCGTAAATGTAACATTTATACTTTTCATGTCAACAATTCATAAACTCCATTCGACATTTCTGCTCCGGATTAAACAAAAAAGAAGTATTAATACCTGATAAACAATTCAGCTTTTTCCCTTCTGACTTTTGAGGCTGAACTCAGCCTGTCATTCCCGGCATCCCGGTAGCCCAAAGTCAAAATGACTGTGCTGTGCAGGCCTTTTTCTTTTAAACCCAAGACGGCATCCAGTGCATCGGCATCAAATCCTTCCATCGGTGTTGCATCAACCTGTTCATTGGCAGCCTCATACAGACCAAAACCAAGTGCAATATATGCCTGACGAGAGTTCCAGTTCAGGATTTGTTCCGGTGTTTTTCCTGCAACCGATCCATAAATCATGTTTTTCATTCCATCGAGTGATTCGACCGGTATGCCACGGAGGGAAGCAATATGACTGATATACTTTTCGATGTTTTCTTTACTGAGTTCAGTCCAGGCAGCAAAAACCAAGACCTGCGAACCTTCATTAATCTGAGGCTGATTGTAGATAGCCGGAGACATTTTTGCCCTCAGTTCAGGATCGGTAACCACTATCACCGTAAATGGCTGTAATCCAAGCGAGGTTGGAGCCAGTTGGATTGCATCCAATATTTTTTCTACTTTTTCAGACGGTACTTTCTGACCGTTCATTCGTTTCGTGGCATAACGCCATTTCAAATTATCAATCATGCTTTTGTTTCTAATTATTATTACGACTATAACAACTGTTTTGTGTTTCAGTTTTGGGTTATCGATTCAATTGTTTTAACTTTATCCGTAACTCATTGAACCTAATCTTTTAGGAAGGGCAAATAAAAGCAATTTTTTAAGAAGGCTATTCGTTTGCAGGATGGAATATTTTTTTGTTATCTTTGCGCACCCAAAATGGGAAAACTATGCCTATTGGTCGGTTGGCCGAGTGGTTAGGCAGCGGTCTGCAAAACCGTGTACGGCGGTTCGAATCCGCCACTGACCTCAACCTGCGAGAGACTCCTTGAACTTCAAGGGGTCTTTTTTATGGGGATATACTTCGTCAAGAGATGTTTGGGCTATTACACGCCTGCCACCCGCTCCCCATAATTTGATACTTATTTGTTGTCTATCTGTACTAAATTGCCCGAAAGGGTAGAGATATAGTACAGATACCCATCAGATCTATGCGAGCGGGTGGCAGGAGGGTATTGATTTGATTCTTGTAAGTGCAGTCGTGAAAGGCAATGTCAGGTAATTAAAATAGTAGCATAGCCTAACTCAATTTGAGTAAGTGATTTTTTTATTTGATGTATTGAGTTTAGCACTTTACGCCTTATTATCCTTGATAGATTCACTTATAGCTATTGGTTAATTATAACTTTTAATCTTTTAATTCAACGATCTTAATTGCCAAATCTCTAATTACTTGCGTTATAGAAATCGAGGCCTCCAATTCTTCTTTTGACAAATAAATGTTTGTATCCGGATATCTGATCTGGACGCTAAAACCATTCAATAATATGGCCTTGTCATAGATGTCTTCCGCCAGAACAACCTTTTGAGATAGCAAATCGAGAAGATAAACCAAATTATGTGTGCGTTGAAAATCAATCCCATAGAAAACAAGTGTAGCTTTTAAGTATTTCTCGGTAGCTTGTTGACAATGAAATGCAATGGTGTCGAAATATTCAGGAATATGAAGATAGATTAATTTAGCTGAACCAAAATCATGGTCGGCTTTATCAATCCAATCCTTTATTTTCTCCTGATCAACGTTCATAAAGGATTTTTGATGTTTTAATGGCTGAGTTTAAAAAGGAGTATTGTTCATTTTGTTCCTGTTCAAATTCCTTGTTGGTATAAACAAGAATATCCATCGGAATCATCGAACCGATCAATAATTTTTGAATATCAAAACTTCTGCGGTGCCTTGGCAAATCGGTGTCTTGAATGATCAGTAAATCCAAATCGCTATCTTTATCAGGATTTCCTGAAGCATAAGAACCAAATAATATTATTTTATCAGGTTTGAACCGGGTTGCAATCCGGCTAACAATATCGTTTATTTTTGATGTCTCGATCATATTATTGGTACAGCCTTAAATGTCAAGAATGTTGTATGTATTTTTTTCAAATATAATAAAATAATTGTATCGATCTTGATCTTTCGATGACTTAAAAGCCTTGAAGGATAGTTAAGTCCCGTTAGTTATCGAGGATGCAATCTGCACATTTGAGGCTGAATTTGTAATTCTGTTGCAAAGTAAACAGATGAACGGAGATGTTTTTCTGATTTTAATAATCCGTATATGCACATAATCTAAAACTTCCCGTTTACTCCGTTTCCCCCATTTACGCTATACGCTACAGATTATTTTGATTTCCTGAATTTCTTAATTTCCTGATTCCAGTATAGATTTTTGTCTTATTCCATGACCGGCAAGTCCTAAACCGCAGGGAATAGGATATTTTGAGGAAAAGGTTGGTTAAATAAGAGTGAACATATAAATAGAATAACTATATTTGAACTCAACCTTTGAGACCATTGAATGAATAGTAAATATAAGAAGCTGGAACTTGGCTGGCCCGGTAAAGACCTTGAACTGAAACCCGAACCCCGGGTATTGATTGAAGACCCCGAAAAATCGTATGGCGAAACCGACACCGGGAATATGCTTATCCATGCGGATAATCTCCTTGCCCTTAAAGCGCTGGAACAAAACTTTGCAGGTAAAATAAAGTGCATCTACATTGACCCGCCTTACAACACCGGCAATGCTTTTGAACATTACGACGATGGTCTGGAGCATAGCATGTGGCTTAATTTGATGAAACCACGTCTGGAATTGCTGTATAAATTGTTAGCCAACGAGGGCAGTATGTGGATTTCGATTGATGACGATGAATGCCACTATTTGAAAGTATATTGTGATGAGCTTTTTGGAAGGAAGAATTTTGTTAACAATGTAATATGGGAAAAGAAGTATTCGCCGCAAAATGATGCCAAATGGCTTTCGGATAGTCACGACCATATATTGGTCTATGCCAAAAACAAAGAGGTATGGAGACCCTGCCTTTTGCCAAGAACAGAGGAAATGGATGGTCGATATAAAAATCCAGATAATGATGAAAGGGGTAAATGGAAGGCTGCAGATTTTTCAGTAAAAACGTATTCAAAGAACTCAGATTATCCAATTACACTTCCATCAGGACGAATTGTAAATCCACCTCAAAGTAGGTGTTGGGTTTCATCTAAGGAAAGATTTGAAGAGCTTGTGGCGGATGATAGAATTTGGTTTGGAGAATCTGGCAATAACGTACCGTCAATAAAAAAATTCCTTAATGAGGTGAAGCAAGGTTCTGTATCAAAAACTATTTGGAATAGAACAGAAGTTGGTGATAATCAGGAAGCAAAAAAAGAGATTAAAGCCTTTGACAATGAGATGGTTTTCACAACACCAAAACCTGAAAGATTAATCCAACGAATAGTTCAATTGGCTTCCAGCGAAGGAGATATTGTACTTGATTCTTTTTTGGGTTCTGGAACGACAGCAGCCGTAGCTCACAAGATGGGGCGTAAGTGGATTGGAATAGAATTAGGCGAGCATTGCAATACGCATTGTTTGCCACGCTTAAAAATGGTTTGTGATGGGACCGATCAGGGCGGTATTTCGAAAGCGCAGGAATGGAAAGGTGGCGGAGGGTTTAAGTTTTACGGATTGGCCCCAAGCCTGCTCAATAAAGATAAATACAACCAATGGGTCATTAATCCTAATTACAACGGGCAATTGCTTGCGGCAGCCATGGCCCGCCATGAAGGATTTACCTTTTGCCCCAGCGAATCGGTGGTCTGGAAACAAGGGTATGCAACAGAACATCATTTCATTTTCACCACGACCAACATAATCACACCCGATGTGGTTGAACAGATATTGAGTGAGATGAAACCCGAAGAGAGCCTGCTGATTTGCTGCGTGGCCTTTAAAGAAGAATGTGACGAAATCAGCACACGCATTGAGATCAGGAAGATTCCTGAGGTAATCCTGGGTAAATGTGAGTTTGAGAAAGAGGATTATTGCACCGTGACGAACATCATTAACATGCCTGCCGATCCTGATCAACCTGTCTTTGTGCCTTCGTATGTAAGTCCTGACATAAAGCCAAGCCCGGCAAAGATTAAGAAGGAAGATCCGGCACAATCAAGATTACTCTTTTAAAAGTTGTGATTATGACCAACGAATCGGACATCAAATTATTTGAGAATAAGAAGGTAATAAGTCATTGGAATGAGAAAAAAGAACAATGAACTGCCCTATAAATTGGTACAGTTGAACATGTGGGTGAATGAAATCGAAAACAGATAAAGTATAGGGACAGGAATTGAGTTATCGACAATTTGTCGACAGCTGAAATATCCCAATTTTAAAGTGGTCGAATTCTACCACTTTAAAATGCAAGCTGGATTGCCAAGTTTACTGGTCTGGTCATATCACATTGGCTTAGTACAAGGTATACCGTTGAATCTATGGGATTATGGAAGCAACTGAATAATCCTATTTTTAATATTACTGAATTCAGTAACATTAAAACAAGCTCTTAAAATCCCGAAGGGATTTAATTTGAATAACCCCCAATGAAATTGGGGGAAAAGACAAAAAATAGAATCGGAACCCTGAAAGGGTTCAACAATAATTGAGAGTCAATGATGAAAGCAAGTAAAATAAAGCCAGGTTTGGCAGAGATTAAAAAGGAAGATACAACACAATAAAAATTACTCTTTTAATAATTGGGATTATGACCAGCGAATCGGACATTAAATTATTTGAGAACAAAAAGGTATGAAGCCATTGGGATGAGAAAGAAGAACAGTGGTATTTTTCGGTCATTGATGTGGTTGAGATACTAACAGAAAGTCCTGATCCAAAGGATTATTGGTATCGAATAAAAAAGAGGGAGAAGTTGTCAGGAATTGAGTTATCGACAATTTGTCGACAACTGAAATTAGAAGATGCTGATGGAAAGTTGACGGAGTAAAAGAACGGAATGAATTTGCGCCCTCGTATATTAACGTAGAAATAAAGCCAGGTTTGGCTAAGATTAAAAAGGAAGGCAGCAATTGAATTAATTTCAACTAACTGTTTAAATTTATTGAAAATAAAGTTGAACCCACTTCGGGGTTCCCGGTTTTGTCTGTTCATTAACCTCCGGTTTCACCGGAGGTTATTCATATTCAAGTCCTTCGGACTTATGCTCTTTTAAAACCCTGAAAGGGTTTAATTTGAATAACCGTGGGTATTAACCCACGGAAGATAAGATAAATGAGGTTGCAATCCCTGAAAGGGTTGAATAACTTAATAAATAAATATTATTAAATTTAAACAGTCTCTAAATAAATGTATGAGTCCAAAGATCAAAGTGATAAAGGTACAGGATGCTGAAATAATAGTTATTTCGGATAAGGATTCTGATTATATCTGCATTACTGATATAGCAAAAACAAAAGATGGAGCATCCAGAGCTGCTGATATTATTAAAAATTGGATACGAAATCGTTCTACTCTTGAATTTATAGGAACCTGGGAGTTAATGTATAATCCAAATTTTAAAGTGGTCGAATTTGACCACTTTAAAATGCAAGCTGGATTGCCAAGTTTTAGGCGAACAAATGAACTGGAATGAATCAATAATACGAAAGAGAAATGAGCAAGTCTCGAAAAATTAGTGTAGAGGATTTCGAAATAGTTATTCTCACACAAAATCAGGATGATTATATATCTCTCACGGATATGGCCAAATTCAAGAATGCTGAAATTACTGGTCTGGTCATATCACATTGGCTTAGTACAAGGTATACCGTTGAATCTATGGGATTATGGAAGCAACTGAATAATTCTATTTTTAATATTACTGAATTCAGTAACATTAAAACAAGCTATTAAAATCCCGAAGGGATTTAATTTGAATAACCCCCAATGAAATTGGGGGAAAAGACAAAAAATAGAATCGGAACCCTGAAAGGGTTCAACAATAATTGAGAGTCAATGATGAAAACAAGTAAATTAAAAGTCGATCAGCTTGAAATCTCCTTAATTTCAGATGAGGAGGAGGAGTTTATTTCATTGACGGATATGGCAAGATATAGAGATGCTGAACGTACAAATTACATCATTCAAAACTGGATGCGCACCCGCAGTACCATTGAATTTGTAGGTTTATGGGAGCAATTACACAATCCTGATTTTAAAAGCATCGAATTCGATGCCTTTAAAAATGAATCTGGCTTAAACAGTTTTGCATTAACACCATCACGATGGATAGAAACAACCAATGCAATAGGCATAAAATCAAAATCAGGACGATATGGAGGAACTTATGCTCACAGGGATATCGCATTTGAGTTTGCTTCATGGCTTAGTCCTACTTTTAAGCTTTATTTAATTACTGATTATCAGCGAGTAAAATCGTTAGAGAACAATCTGTATAATCTGGAATGGAATGTCAAAAGGCTGCTAAGCAAAACCAATTACCATCTGCAAACCGATGCGGTACAAAAACAAATCCTGCCAAAGAAAAACTATTCGAAAAATAACGAATGGCTGGCTTATGCTGAAGAAGCGGATTTATTAAATGTTGCCCTGTTTGGCTGTACAGCCAAAGACTGGCGTGATGTCAATCCAGAAATGGCAGCTAAAAATCTCAATATTCGAGACATGGCAAGCATTAATGAACTAACTGTTTTGTCGAATATCGAAAGCATGAATTCGGTGCTTATTCTTCAGGATATTAATAAGCCAAGTCGATTCATTCAATTGTGTCAGATTGCCGATTACCAGTTAAATGTGCTAAACAAAAAAGAAACCAATAAATCAATCAAGAAGCCGGATAATGATATCTTGAGTATTTCCGGCGACCCTACCAAATAAACCAATGTAAATGAGCAGAAGCATAGAATACATTAGCAACACCATGAGTTTGAGAGAACCTCTCCGGCAAAGTCTTGAATTGTTGGAAAACCTTTTATCTGAACAGGATCTCATAGGGGATTCTGAATTGGAAACAAAAGAAGAGCGGATCAAAAAAGAGATTTCGTTGTTCGAAGAATTTGAACGGAGTTTTCCTTCGGTTTGTTTTTCCATAGCAACCGGTATTGGTAAAACAAGGCTAATGGGCGCTTTTGTGAGTTATCTGGTGAAAGAAAAAGGGATTAAGAATTTTTTTATTCTTTCGCCCAACATTACCATTTACAATAAATTAAAAGATGATTTTGGGAATAAAGGAGCGGAGAAGTATGTGTTTAAGGGCTTGCCCGAAATCGCCAATAATGCGGTAATTATTACCGGCGAGGATTACGAAACCAAAGGCATCAGAGCCTCGGATGATTCTATACAAATCAACATGTTCAATATTGGTAAGATCAATGCTGATGTTAAAACTACTACCAAAGACGGAAGAACTTTGCCGCCACGGATCAAACGGTTTCGGGAAACCATTGGCGACAGTTATTACAATTACCTTGTCAACCTGAAAGATTTGGTCATTATCATGGATGAATCGCATCGTTATCGTGGCGAGCGTGGTATGGAAACCTTGAACGAACTGAATCCGGTTCTTGGTATTGAGTTGACTGCCACGCCCATTGATGCCAGAACCAATCAGCGATTTAAGAATGTGGTTTATGAATATGGCCTTGCCGATGCCCTGAAAGATGGGAAGTATATCAAAAATCCGGCAGTTGTAACAAGAGCTGACACCGATTTTAGAGGGATGAAAGATGATGAAGTGGAAAAACTTAAATTGAGGGATGCCATTCAAATGCATAGGGATACGAAGATTGCCATTCAGAACTATGTTGCCGACAATGATTTAAATCCTGTAAAACCAACCATACTTGTTTCGTGTAAGGATACAGCGCATGCGAAATACATTTATGACTTTGTTACTTCAGACGAGTTCTACGAAGGAGAATTCAGGAATAAAACCATCCAGATTGATTCAACAAGCAAATCAGAGGAACAGGTCAATCAACTGCTGACCCTCGAAAAGCAGGATAACAAAATTGAAATTGTGATTCATGTTGATATGCTTAAAGAAGGCTGGGATGTTTCGAATTTATATACCATTGTTCCTTTACGGGCATCAAATGCGTTAACGCTGATTGAACAAACAATCGGCAGGGGACTGCGCCTGCCGTTTGGGGGAAAGCGTACGGGTGTTGAGAAAGTGGACATGCTTTCGATCATGATGCACGATAAGTTTCAGGAGGTTGTTGATGCGGCCAACGACAAAAGTTCCATTTTGTATTCGATTGGTAAAATCCAGTTGAGCAGATCAGATTTGAATTCAAACAAAGAAATTGTGGAATCAAAAACACATGATGTCGTTGAATTGGAAACAGAACAGAAAAAGATAGACCAGATACAGGATGTGGATATTCGTCAAAAAGCAGAACATCAACATCTGGCAAAAGCAGCAATTCATTATGTGATCAGAGCTACGATTGCAAATAAAGAGATTCAAACTCCGGGGGAATTGAGTCATGCTCAGGTCAAAGAAAAGGCGATTGTTGAAATCAGGGAAAGAATCAGAAATGAATATCCTGAACTTGCTGTAAAAGAAAAAGAAGATATTGTAACTGAAGCTGAAAATATCTTTAACAGAACCGTAGAGAACATTGTCAGGAACAATATGCTCATACCCAATATAAAAATTACTATCGCTGAGAATAAAGGAGTGATCAAGGATTTTGATCTGGACACCAGTCACTTTTCGGAGAACATTTTACAGCAGGAATTTAAACTGATCAGGGAAACCATATACGACCACAAGCAGGATAAAATCAGGATATGGTCGCAGGTATTGGAATTACCCGAGTATAGTTTGCTGAGCCTGTTAAAGAAGAAGTCGGAAATTGATTACGACAACAATTCCGAAGTTCTATACAAACAATGCAGTCAGGCTGTAAGTGCAATTAAAGCTTCACTGGATAAACCCGAAACGCTTGGCGATACCATCCTGATGTACAGGGAACTGATAGCAAATAAGATTTATGCACAGGTAAAAAACAATATTGTCATTGAAACGACTGTGCAATCGAAACCTGAAGCAGAACCATACTCGTTGCTTTTGGGTGGAAATTACGCCAAGGAGAAAGATGAAGAAATATTGAACTACAAAGAAACAGTAAGCGCTAAATTATTAATCTCAAAGGTTTTTAATGGATTTTCAAAATCGTGTCACGACAGATATAAATTTGATTCTATCCCTGAAAAGAGATTTGCAGAGATACTTGAAAAGTCGATTGAAGTGATTAAATGGCTTCGTCCGGCCTCAAAGCAATTCAATATCTGGTATAATAATAATTCGGACCGTTATGTGCCTGATTTTGTTGCCGAAACAGCTGATGTCATATATTTGATTGAGATTAAAGCCGAAAATGCTTTGGAAGATAAGGATGTTGAAAAGAAAACAGAAGCAGCAGTTAAATATTGTGCTATTGCCAGTGAGATCAACCAACAGCGCAACGAAAAGACATGGAAATACGTTCTTATTCCCCACGATAAAACAGATGCCAATATGACCTTTAAGTGGTTAGTTACTGAATATGGGAGATAAAGATTTGCTGATTCCTGATTTTTGGTTATAGTATTTGGTAAAAAATTACAACCAGGGAAGTTGAGGGAGTTAAACATGCAAATTACGATAGCGTATAGCGTAAATGGGGGAAATGGCGTAAATGGATTTCCCATGGGGTGACACCAGATCACCTGCTGAGTGATAGCAGCTGCGCAAAATATACCATATGTACGCAAAATTCACCGATTTCTTGCAGTGGTATGCTTAATGTATTTACATTTATAAAAGACTGAATTGAAAGTTTGTAAATACTGGAATACAGTTTCTGCACGTTCTGCCGTTCTGCACGTTCTGCACGTTTACTATTTGTGTCTGCACCGAAAAATCAATTTAAACGCGAATACACAAAGACGCAAAGAAATAATA